>Ga0209253_10004801_pt1 | contig 11745 bp, 11 predicted proteins | sample FrelakmetBRP12BR_FD_187145 | JGI IMG/M metagenome (GOLD analysis project Ga0209253, IMG submission 187145) | Freshwater lake sediment microbial communities from the University of Notre Dame, USA, for methane emissions studies - BRP12 BR (SPAdes)... | ecosystem: Environmental > Aquatic >...
CGAGCAATAGGACAGCCACTAACCTCCTATTCCAATGGTAGCGCCTCGTATTTTACAGACCTTGCGATAACTGCCCGGCTTTACCAATAGAATGGCTAGGTTTGGTTGGTCATGTTCGTATCGGACTGATTTTGATGGGTGATTAATCGTAAAAGGATTAATCCAGTTATTATGATATAGGCAAGTACTCCTACGACAAGTGAAATGATTCCTGATCGATTGATCAAATCCGTCGCAAGTATAAACCAGAAACTAAAACCAATCCCAACGGTGCTCCCCAATATCCAGAGTGACGAACCAGAAAATTGACGCCGCAGAATGAACCACTGTAGCAACCCGATCGTAAATCCGATCATTAGGTATGCGGCGGTTAGAACTGCAATAGATTCATCATCAACGACGATCAACCCATCCGGGATAAGCTCAAGGATTAAAAAATATATCAGGATACCAACAGGGACAGTGAGGACCCACAAAACTGAAGTATGGGAGATCCGCCGGAGTGCCAGCCACTGAGCAAGACTAATGGGGACAGAGACGATAAAGACGGATACCACAATACTATGGATTGACTTCAATAGTGAGGCAAACAACAAGGGCATTATTACCGCCGCAGCAAAAATACCTAGAATATTAGCTATAGCCCAAATTAAGAAAAATTTTAGAAGATAGTTTGGTTTTTGAGTCATGACCCCTCCATACTTCCGACCAGTGACCACTATAGGTATTACGTTGATAGATTAGGGTTACGAATTTATCTCACAAAGTATAACATGAATAATTGACTGCACTAATCGCTTACCCTTTGATTGCTTTTACCATCTGGATAGAAAATGTTTTGTAAAACTGCGCTGGGAGTGGTCTCAATTTTCATTTAGGGGTTGCGAGATATCGCGCCAATCTTATTCCAACGGTTCCGCTTCGTATTTCAACGACCTTGCGATCACTGCCCGGCTTATATCTTTACCCCATAACAACTCAGCAAACTCCAGCCCTTCCTGTGTGTATGTCACATCAATCCAACTGATGAGATCATTGTATACGTCATCGACCATCTTTTTCAGCTTTTCAATGATTTGTTGGTCAATAATAAAGTGATACATCTCATCTTTTTTGTTCATCGCCTTTCAGTCCAGAGGTGAGGAAAGTCTGGATGATCATAAATAGATAACTGAATTGTTTTCTATCAGCGCACTAGTAATATATCTGGATTTACAGTTATTTCCAATGTCACATGGTCTATAAAATAGGCAACATTCTTAACTGTTCCATAGCCTTCCAAATTCTGACCTATAGAGAGCTTGATTGATATATCATAAGGAATATTATCGAGCTTTGTTTCGCACATGTTATCAAAAACTAAAGCAACACTAGCGTCATCGTATACCTGTTCCACCTTACCCGAAAAATATATCTTCTCCCCTTCAATAGAACTTTTGTATGCTTCCCAAACCAAGTCAGCCAACTCTTCATGTGCTCGGTCAATATCAGCACACTCAAGTACACCTGGCATCTTAGTCGGGAGTGAAGTGACAGTTAGTAGGGGAATGTTGGTAGGTATGGTGGGGGTCGGGCGTGGAGTATTGGTTGTACTTTCCACAGTATTTTGGGGATGGTTTCCCTTAGATTCATAATTCCCTACGGCTACACAAAATAGTCCTGCCAATACTAATACAACAATCGCCCCACAAATAGATATGATTATCGATTTCTTTTTTTCTTTACGGGTAATCCCCCTGATACCAAGAATTAATAGCAGGACACCAATCGCCAGGGACAGCGCAATAAAAAGAAAGCTCGAAATATCGGTGGAACCTTCGGATGTGAAAACTATAAAGAGAAATCCACTTACCCACGTAAATAGCCCTCCAACTATTGCTATTATCCATCCCCAGATTCGATGGCTTTTCCCCTTCGCTTCCTTAGCTTCAATCATGGGGCTAACTGAAGGCTTTTCTCGTTATATGGCAGTAATATTTCATGGTTTCAATATCTAATTATTTATTCCTGTACTTGGCCTTCTGAATTTGGATCTTCTTATCTATAAATTCCTTCACGTCCAGCAGGTCTACCAGAGAGAGAGAGGAGAGATACCTCATAGCCTTGTCTTTTTCTTCCTCTTTTAGAGTAGCTTTGGGATCAGGATTTGGCTCAAACTCACAGCTCACCAAGTTATAATATCCAACCACCTTGAAACCTAAACTATAGCCTGGCTCTTCAAAAAACACATAGAAGTCAGAGAAGCCTCCTACCGATATAGCTCCCACTCCGATTCCATGCTCTTTAGGTATTATAGCTGGCTTTATATCGACCTTAGTTCCTGGATACTGTTCTAGAAATGGTATAAGCTCTTTGGCCTGTTCCTCTGAGAATGTCTCTTCAGCCTGAGATATTGCATATTGCCACCAATCTCCGCTTGAGCTAGGAGTAAAGCCTGAAGGTTCCAGGAGTCTGATAGCCTCCTCTTCTGGCATATCCCACTGGAAGATAGTCATCTCTACATCTTTAAAGATATAGTTTCTGTGCATATATTCTTTAACCATAGCAGTGACAAAGTACCTTCCTGGCCAGAGGCTTATCTCTGGAGACTTAATCATCTCACCTACGACCTTCTTGGCTATCTCAGTTCGTTTAGGATCTGGCTTGAGGATATCCTTCACGGCCTCATCGTCTTTTTGTTTCTGTGTTTTCTTGCTCATGTAATTTCCTCTTCTTATAAAAGGTTTTACATTTCTAAGCTACAGCTGCCATCCTGTCTATTTTATGGCACCATTGATCAGTAGGAAGTTATTTCTTTGGCTTATGTATAAATTTTACACCCTCCGTGCCATGTGTGCTTTAGCACTTTATTCAGCTGTTAAGGTTCGAATGATGGATTTTCTTAATTTGTATTTTTATTCTTATTCCAATAATTACTGAATTCCCAACAAGGCCAATGTATTGAGCCCATATTCCATAATTACCACATGCAATGCGCCCTTCATCAAATTAGTTCAGAAAAGTGTGGCATGAATTATGCATTAAGTACCTCTATGAAAGCGATCCATTCAAAACCTCTAATGAGATATTAGATTCATGCATGAGCGAATAAGAGGAGTGTGAGATATGTTATGGATAGGAATAATTATAGGAATTTTCCTAGGTGCGAATATAGGTCTCTTCGTTATTGCAATGTGCATTTCAGCAAAGAAACAAGATACACTAGAATATTGAAGACGACAGGCTGCCCACGTTGCATGCGAGGGGGCTCGGGTAGTAGCAATATTGTAATCATTAGTGAGGAAACGAAATTCGTTATGTAACGCTGTAGATAGTCTGGTTGCGATTTCCCATTTAGTCATATATTGCCTCCTATAGTTGTAATTGATTATCTATTAGGGCATATATTTTCCCTCCTGAGAATTTTAAGCCAATATGGGGTAGATAGCCCTGGCAAGACCATCCACCCAGCACGCCGTGTGTGTTATCGCACTTTATTCAGTTGTTATGGTTCAATTGATGGATCGGTAACTTTATTGACTTTCCTTACTGCTTATCAACAAGGGTAATGAAATTATGAAAAAGAGCTTTCCAGCCGGCGATGCAGCCATATTGGAAAATCATATCCTTTTCCAGTGTCACCATACCCTGGATAAGTGGGGCATCAATATACTCTGCTCGGATCGATGATGCTACACGTATACCTCGCCCGATGTCAGATTGGGGATTTTGAACAGACAGGGTGTACCACTTTCCCCCAGATTTCCAATCTTCTGGAAAAGTTAGGGTGAGCCAACCCTGGATCGGAAGGTCGGAATTGGATTCAAGTAAATCCAACGCTGCGATATCATTTTCCTCATCATTCAGGATAAATTGAGTTTTTCCATTTGGATCCGAACCAGTAGAATCGATCCAAATCCGTACAGAGTTCATACCATTACATTTCGGCATGATCCATTGGGTAAGGTTCGAAGTTGGAGAAATTGGTTCAAAATAATTCGTATTAGGGGACCAGTTCTTATATACCGGTTGGTAACATAACCCAGGCTGAAAATATGCTGTACCACAACGAACATGGTATGCCAAATACATCCCCGCCGAAGATAACACTAATACAGACAATGTTAATCCTACCGTAACCTTGGTTAACCGCGAATCAAATTGTATGGATTTCCGGGGGAGTCCATATAATCCAAGCAAAAGCAGAGGGATGATGACCGTAAAATACCGACCGTGAACTCCCATGATTTCAGAACTGCCAACAGGGGTATATAAGACATAAAGTGACATTAATGTGGCAAGGAAACTTACACCAAAAACGATTAAGAGTCCAAGACGGGTTCGTTTATCTGGCTTTGCCACATCGGTGATAAGGAAACTTCCTAAAATTGCAAGCAGACATAAGGGATAAATAAACCAGGGAGGTCCCCCCCAATACCCATATCCGTAATCTGTAATCCACCCTTTAAGATAAAACAGTAAATGAGATCCAAGGTCAGATACCACTAGCCAAACAGATGACAAGGGATGGGTAATCAGGTATTGCACCTGTTCTATTGGTTCAGTCCCTGGGATGGCGGTGTAGAAACGTGAATAAGCAATAAGGTTCCATCCACCAAACTCAAGCGAGGCAAGCAAAATAGCAACAATTCCCAATAAAAAGAGGCCTTTTCTCATTTTGAAACGAGATGGAGGCAGGATGAAAAACGGCAGGAGAGCAAGGATTGCCATGTTAATCTTCGCAGAGAAGAGCAGTGAGAAAAGGAGCACCAAGACAAGCCATTCTTTCCACTTGATCTGAGGCAGGGTGGTAATATATAAGCAACAACTGACAAATAAAAATCCGATACCATTGGATATTGTATCTGTACTGATCGTGCTCGCCTGGTAGATTGCCATAGGGGCAACTACCAGTATCGCCCACAACCATTTTCCGAATGGTGCAAAACGGACTGCCAACCAAACCAGAATAGTGTAACAAACTAAAGCAACCATTCGCATGGCAATGAAAACGGTTAGGGCTGGCAGATGTAGCACCCTACCCAGGAAGAACATCATAAGAGATTGCGGTAGAAGCAATAATGGAGAATACACTGAACGTGTGGTTAAAGTCCCCGTCTCGAATCCCATACCATCGATGGGGATATGTGCATTAATTTTCCAAAAATTGGGATTTATCGGCTCAAGAATAGCTTGTCTGCGATAAGAATTTTCCCAATAGAAAGAAGGAAAATGCATATCCATTGATAGCCTGGCGTTTGGGATCCATTCAAAAGCCGACATCTCCCAGATGCGTAATAAATGAGTCTCTTCATCAAACCCCGCACCCATAGGCAGCCTGAATACCAAAAAAGAACCAAAAACGATTAATACTACAAGGACGAACACCTCAGGCGCCGTAATGCAAGACACTGTATTATGATTTTTAAACCAGGATTGCATTTTATGGCACATACCATCATTATACAACCTGGCTAACCTGAGTGAGTTGACCCAAATTAGTTCGTAAGTCAGCGATGGTCTAAGTGTTCATGCAATTGTTGGGGTCCATATAGATTACTCCGTGATAACATTCAAAATGCTTTTATTGGAGGAGAAATTTCACTGAGAAAATAGCTTATTATCTGGATAATGTTGTTCAGTGGATGCCAGGATTGTGTATTTCTGTTCACAGCATGGATGTCGCACACATATACATCTCCATCAAGCGCACATGAATCTCAAAGGATCAAATCTGATCAAATTGAAGGATCTGGTTTTTAGTAGAGGGCTAACTGATAATAAAATTTTAGAGTATAATAGAATATCAGATAATTTTGATATATATTATCGGTATACTAGCAGAATGGAGCAAGGGATATGTTAAATTTAAATTCTGTCATGATAGGGACGAAACAAACGAAAGTCCTCACAACCTTTTATGAAAAGGTGATTGGAAAACCACCGGATATGGCCGACGATGAGCACGGCTTTTACGGATGGCAGGTAGGCAATGGTTATCTGGGTGTTCTGGAACATTCCGAAATGGTTGGGAAAACCAAGGATCCTGGTAGGGTGATGATAAATTTTGAAACCAGCCAGGTTCAAGAGGAGTTTGAAAGGATCAAAGCGCTGGGGGGTGTCGTGATTCAAGCCCCTTATCAAATCGGCGATGAGTGGATCGCGACCCTGGCTGACCCGGATGGTAATTATTTTCAGTTGATTAATCCTATGGGAGGGTAAGTTAATCCAGGTTCAGAATCGAACTCACCAATTCATTAGGATTTTCCTGGACAAATTATCCATCCAGAAGTTCATGCGGGTAGAGATGGTCCTGAGCAATCTGTGTCCAGATGGCATTAAACTGGGTATGATCCTGTGCGGGTTTAAGTATTGACTGTTATTCGATGAAGGTTGATTTTATAAGTATAAGCGCTCTCCAGTGAAGGAGGGCGCTTTTATCAAGGCAGCATGATCTTATCATCCAGACTATGAGCTTTATGATCTGCGGTGGTGAAGGAAATGCTTGCGTGACATAGCCTATGAATCGCAACGGAGACCTATGATTGTTTTTCGGCTGGCTCTCCAGCGATAGCCAGTGCCTTAAAATTATTTATGTTAATTCAGCAAACATAGGAGCCATAATGGTCAGTAAAGGGAAGCAAAGAAACCACCTGGCTTCCTTTTTCTGGACATACTCATCTAAAATGACCGCCTGTTATACAGTAAAATCGATCAGTGAGCAGTTTTCTTTTTGATATACTGAAGGCAGACCTATGAAACAGTCCATTGTACACATCGCACTCGTGGTCAGAGATTATGACGAAGCGCTGGAGTTTTACTTAAATAAACTGAACTTTGTTCTCCTCGAAGATACCTATCAGCCGGAACATGATAAGCGCTGGGTGGTAATTTCACCACCCGGATCTGTTGGAACAACCCTCTTGCTTGCCAGGGCTTCCAAACCAGAACAAGAGCCATTTATCGGAAACCAGACTGGGGGAAGAGTCTTTTTATTTCTTAATACGGATGATTTCTGGAGAGATTATCAGCGCATGATTGAAAAAGGGATTAAATTTGTGCGCCAACCCAATAAAGCAGATTATGGGATGGTGGCGGTTTTTGAAGATCTTTATGGAAATCTGTGGGATTTGCTTCAACTCAATGATGATCATCCCATTGCAAAGAGGATTATCTAAATAATCGTATGGGGATCCAGTCGCTTGTTTGTTAGCAAACATGCATAGCATGCATTATCTACCAATAAGCTAATAAAATCATACCTAAGGTTAGTGTATAGATCATTGTTGAGATAGAATTGATTATAAATATATAGAAGCGCTCTCCAGTGACGGAGAGCGCTTTTTATTTTTAGCGCGATAATTGCAGTGCATCAAGAATCCGTATCATTAATAATATCGGGTAATATGATTTGAAGGAGAGAGCAAAGGAAAATTTAAAGTAAATCGAACGCTTTCATTATCCAAAGGAGGTTTGGCTTATGAACGAAAAAAATGACAAAAAACTCACCTTCGGGATCATGCTCGGGCCCTTCCCTCCCTGGAAGCAGATCGTTGAATGGGCAAAATTGGTCGAAAACCTGGGTTTTGACAAGCTTTGGCTGCCGGATCATTTTGTCAATCCGGATGACAAGGACATGGATTGGCTGGACTGCTGGAGCACGCTGACCGCACTGGCCACCCAAACGGAAAAGATCACCATGGGCACCCTGGTCTCCAGTATGACCCTGCGCAACCCGGCCGTCCTGGCGCGCATGGCGCTCAGTGCAGACCATATTTCGGGAGGGCGTTTTGAGCTGGGGGTAGGTGCAGCCGGAACAATAAAATGCCACGAGATGACCGGCGTGCCACGGTGGGAACCACGCGAGCGTTCAGAACGTTACAAGGAGTTTGTGGAAATCCTTTATTCCATGATGAATCACGAGGTGACCACCTACCAGGGAAAATATTACTCCGTCCAGGAAGCGCTGATGCGCCCCAAGTTTATATCAAAACCCCACCCAATATTCAATGTAGCTGCGCATGGACCCAAGGCTTTACGTTTGGCGGCTAGATATGGGGACGCATGGAACAGCCTAGGTCCATTAAAGGAAATGACCCCCGAACGGAGTAGCGATTTCGTTCACCAATGCTATGAAATGTTGTGTGAGTTTGCTGACGAAGCCGGGCGTGATCCAGGTCATTTCAGCCGTACCTTACTCTTTGGATGGACATCAGACTGCCCCTTCCACTCAATGGAGGCATTTTACGATGCCATAGGGCGTTACTCCGCAGCCGGGATCAATGATTTTTGTTTCATTTACGCTCCTGGGATTGACCTGTGGAAGGATCAAACCATCACCAGCGTGGACCTTCTGCACAAAATTGCTCTGGAGGCTATTCCGGCGATTAGAAATAGAACATAAGCTTATAGTCAAAAGATTCAAGCCGTCATGAAATGCTCTCCGGTGGAGGGCATTGTATTCATCGGTGATTGCACTAAGTATCATGTGGCAATTGCGATAGATATGCAATAAGCTCTTCGTATTGCTTAGTCGCTACAGATTGCTCAAAATCAGCTTTAAATTTGTGACAAATCAAATCAATCGCTGTAAAATCATACCATTATTGAATTTTTGATATTACAGGATATAACAATGAACAAACTCCCCACAGAATTTATAGAACTTCCCGACATCCACATCGCCTACACGCAGTATGGGAGCGGGCAAGCCCTATTGCTGCTGCATGGAAACTCCGAAAATAAAGGGATATTTAAAGAATACCAAACCAAACATTTTTCCATGTTCCATGCCATTGCCTTGGACAGCCGAGGGCATGGGGAATCCAAATCAACTGACGAAGAATACACCAGCAACCAGTATAGCGATGACGTGATCAACTTCTGTAAAGCAAAAGGAATTGATGAAGCATACGTCATCGGATATAGTGATGGCGGGAATATCGCCTTGTTCCTAGCAAAGAAAGCCCCGGAACTATTCACCCGCCTGATAGCCATCTCTCCCAATTATCTGGTCAGTGGAACTACCGATGATGGACTCCGCCTGATTAAAAGGCTTTACAAAATTATGCGCTTCCTGGGCGGGATCGGTTTCAATTTCAAGAAGAGCCTGATGCGCTTCAACCTGATGCTTACGGATATTGGAATAACCGATGCTGAGCTAAAAAGTATTCGAACTGATGTAAAAATAATCTATGCAGAGCACGATATGATCAAAGAAACACATCTACAACAGCTGGTTGAGTTGATCCCCAATGCAACCATGGATAAGGTTAAAGATTGCAATCATATGACAGTCCTTCATAAACCACAGGCGATTGATATCATTAAAAATTACCTGCTGGATCAAAAATGAGCTCGTATCGTTGAAAGGAAGAAAGCCTGATGAAAAAATCTCCAATCCTGGTCATCGCCTTCGCTATTCTTTTTCTGTTCATCATCCAGTCAATCGGCACGCTGGTTGAATCGATCTATATCCTGGACTTAATGAACTCCAGCCTGGATGAAAAGGCACTGGGCGTGCTGTTTTTCTTCACCCCTCTACTGGCGCTTCCATTTTTTAAGAAAAGTCCACGCCTGCTGGTGTGGATCCTTTTCGGTTTGCTGTTCGTCGCCCGGGGGCTTACGCCATACCTCAATACCAGCAATCGCCTGGTTGCCTCCGGCATTGCCACCTTTGCCTCCCTCAGCCTGTTGTTCCTGCTGATCACTTATAAGCCAGGCTTTGGAAGGTATGTTCCAGCCGGGCTGGCATTGGCAGTAGGTTTATCCACCTTCCTGCGTACAAAAGCTCACGGGGTTGAATTCTCGCTTATCCCTGCAGGGGGCTGGGTTGGCTGTGTGTTGGGCGTGCTGCTGGGTATCTGCCTGACACTGTCAGACCTGCAGCCTGAGCCTGGTTCCCAGCAAAAGGGTGGAAATCGGACCATCCCAGTATGGGGGATTTACCTGATCCTGACCCTGGTCTATTTTTCATTTTCAGCCCCGGCCGTGATTGCCCGTTGGAGCGAGGGTAATTACACCCTGATCGTCGGCCTGGTCAGTTTGCTCTCCCTTGGCTGGGTCTGGTTATCCATATTCCGTGCCGACCTGCTCGAGCGCATCTCTTCTGGTTGGGTGGTGATCTGGAACCTGCTCTTCAGCCTCAGCCTGACCCTCACCCTGCTGGCACACCGGGTTCCCTTCCCCCCCGCGCTGGACTCGCCTGCCGTGGAGGTAGGTGCACCCACACTGCTGCAGATGGTTCCCCTGTGGGTAATGCTGCTGCTCTTCCCGGTACTTTACCTCGACCTGCAAATCTTCCTTAACAAAATGCACTCGTCCGACCAACCTGCCCGCAGCCTGGTGCCTGGCATGCTGCTGGGGAGCATTTCGCTGGTCGTATTAATCTTCATCAACATCTTCACCAATGTTTGGGGTTATATTGAACCGATCAGCCCGATATTCCGTAATACTTTTTGGTTATCCTACTTTCTGCTCTCGGCTGGCATCACCCTGCTGGCGTGGGCTGCTTTACGAGGCAAACCAGCCTCACCGGGAGAACCTGCGCAGAAGGGCCATTGGTCCTGGACGGTTTTACTAGCCATTATTTTCCTGGTTACGCTGGTGCTGGCTTTACCCCAACCGCATGTTCAAGGAGAAGCATCCACAAAAACCTCATTGCGGGTAATGACCTTTAACACCCAGCAGTCCAATGATGAATTTGCCGAGAAATCCCTGGAAGCCCAGCTCGCCCTGATGCGCCAGGTTTCAGCGGATGTCATTTCCCTGCAGGAGACCGATTCCACGCGTATCTCGCTCAACAATAACGACTATGTACGTTACTTTGCCGACAAACTGGGTTACTATTCCTATTATGGTCCAAAAACCGTTACGGGCACCTTTGGCACCGCCATCCTGTCAAGGTTCCCGTTGCAGAACACCCGCACCGCTTTCATGTACTCCGACCAGGATGAAACCGGCGTTGCCGAAGCTGAGGTGGAAGTGGGAGGATTACGCTTTACAATCTATGATGTTCACCCCGATAGCTCAGACCCAGCCATGCTGGCTTTTGCGCAAACCCTCTTGTTGCGCTCGCAGGACAAACCCTATGTGATCGCCCTGGGTGATTACAACCTGAGAGACTACCAAGAACCCTATAAGCTGGTTGACCGCGCCTACACCAACGCCTGGACGAGTGTCTATCCATCTGAAATCAGCCCGGATGGCGTGGACATGTCTGGAGATAACCGTATCGATCACATTTTCCTTTCACCAAACCTATCCGCCCTCAACCCCACCTACATTCTGCCGCCTGAGTCTGCCACCGACCACCCCGTGCATTGGACAGATATCGTGTGGGGTAGCCCATAATGAATAATTCGTGAATAAGGATGAATAAAATGGATACAACAAATGAAGTGATTCGATCGATCCTTATTCTTTTTTCTGAAGCGTATGCCGGACCATCCGACCCGTCATCAACCTGGTTCATTGACAACCAGCCGGATTCCGGCATCCTGGGGTTGATCGCCAGCATACCTGCTGCAGCAGCATCCTGGTCGTCCAATGAGCAGCAACCGGGCACAAGCATCGCAGCCCATGTTGAGCACTTGCGTTGGAGTTTGGCAAACGCTAATGGTGCCCTGCAAGGAAAACCATACCAGGCTAACTGGAAGGAGAGCTGGAATACGCTAAGTGCCAGTGAGATAGAATGGACACGGCTAAGAAAGGAGCTGAAAATTGAGATTGAAGCGCTGCGCGTGAATCTTCAACAGCAGACTGAAT
>Ga0209253_10004802_pt1 | contig 11741 bp, 12 predicted proteins | sample FrelakmetBRP12BR_FD_187145 | JGI IMG/M metagenome (GOLD analysis project Ga0209253, IMG submission 187145) | Freshwater lake sediment microbial communities from the University of Notre Dame, USA, for methane emissions studies - BRP12 BR (SPAdes)... | ecosystem: Environmental > Aquatic >...
TTGGAACCTACCTTGAGGTCGCCGGAAATGCTGGTGGCCTTGTCACGGGCGATCTCCCATTTCTCGTTGCCTTTTTGCACCACTATGGCGTCATCGCGCACTTCCAGCACCGGTCCCGTCACCTGGTATTGCGCCGAACCCGCCAGCGCGGCCGTGGACAAGAAGAAAACCGCACACAGAATCAGAACACTTTTTTTCATGATGCCGCCTCCTTTTTTTGAAAAACCTTGTCGACCTCGGCCTTGAACGCCGACAGCAGCGTCAGGGCCGGCTCCCGGCTGACCTTCGTCGAGAAGGCCGCCTCGAGACTCTCGTAATACCACTTCTGTTTTTCCTGTGGGCGGTTGAATCGCCTCCAGAACGCATCCCCGTCGCTCTCAAGCCCTTCGCGGATCGCGCGGATGTTGTCCAGCTTGTCGGCCAGTGCGACCAGCAGGACCTCGTCGCCCGCCTGGTTCCCAAGGTACCGGATGGTGTGCGCCTTGCGGTCCTCCCACGGCGCCTTCTTGTCGGGTTCCGACAGCGCTATGACAAGCTCCGCCACCTCCCGGCCGAAATGGGATCGGAGCTCTTCGACCGTAACGGGCGTGTCCTCGAGCACGTCGTGAAGCAGCGCTGCGATGACCGTGTGTTCAGGGCATTCGAGCCGGATCAAGAGCCCGGCCACGGCCAGCGGGTGAACCACATAAGGGATTTCCGTGCCCTTGCGGACCTGGTTGTGGTGGGCCCTTGCGGCCAGCTCGATGGCATCGTACAGCCTCGAGCTGTAGGCTTTGGCGGTCTGCGGCATGTGGTTTGATTCTCCTGAAAGCGTCCAGGAGCCTCTTGGTTGCATCTTGAAAAGTGAGGCTATAACACACCGCAGCGCGAAGCAACATCATATGCAGAAAACCCCAGACAATCTCGCCCGGCACCAAATGGGTAATTGAAAACCAAAAAAGCGCAATTGGTTTTTCGTGAAGGCGCTTCATTATTTTATTGACTTTAAATTGTATAATCTATACGGCAAAATTGTATAATGTATACAATCAAGCTCCGGATTAAAATTCTCTAATGGATTTAAAATGAAAAGAATTCAGGCCGGTTATCTTGCACAGGAAGCGGCAAAGCGGATTCGAGAGATGATCCGCAAAGGAGCGTTGAAAAAGGGGGACAGGATCCTCGAAGCGCCCATGTGCCAAGCCATGGGGGTCAGTCGAACACCGCTGAGAGAAGCCTTGCGGATCCTCAGCTCCGAAGGCCTCATCGAACTGATCCCGAATCGGGGTGCATACGTCGCGCAGCCATCCATCAAGGACATCGGAGAAATGTTCTATGTGATGAGCATCCTGGAGGGAACATGCGCGAGAGTTTGCGTCGAAAAGATGGACGATGAGGGACTGAGGAGGCTGGACGATCTTTACCGAAAGCTTGAACAGCACTGCCAGGCCGAAGACAGGGAAAAATACATGGCGGTCAACCACAGCTTCCACTCTTTGGTCCAGGAACTGGCGGGAAATAAGGTATTGAGCGAGGTGATTAACGCCCTCCGACAGAAAATTCTGCTCTACAGGTATCGCCAGATTTATCAACCCAATCGGCTCAAAGAATCCATGCAGGAGCATCGCGATCTGCAGCAAGCGTTCCGGGAAAGAAACCCTGAAGCAGCCGAGAGATTCATGCAGGAGCATCTGACAAGACAGTTTAATGCGCTTAAAAGCGTTTACTCGGAAAGAAAGGAGGTGTCTGAATCCACTGTTGAAGGGTTGGGGTGACTGCCTGCTGCATGGGGTACACACGTTATGGCGAAGATTTTTGAGTGAACCTCACCGCAGCTATCGGCAGGGTAGCCAAGACATCAAGGAACGAGGCAAGCTTCGCGGTATTTACCCGAACAGATTAAACAGGGAGGAATCATGCAAGCGTATCTACCGGAAATATCTCTCATTGCCCTGGCAGTCGCGGTGGTCGTAGGTATCGTCAGAAACGTGAACGTCGGGCCCCTGAGCCTGGCCATTGCGCTGGTGGTCGGCTACTACATTGGTGGCGTCAAAATCAGGGATTTGATGGCCGGATATCCCGTGAACGTATTTCTCATGCTGGCCGGCATCACGTATTTGTTTGCCATTGCGAACATCAACGGCACGTTGGTGAAGCTGACGAATTATGCCGTAAAAGGGGTTCGCGGCAATGTCGCGATGCTCCCCATCATCTTGTTCATCTTGGCTTTTGCATTGTCATCGCTTGGGCCCGGAGCCATTACGATCTGTGCGTTGATGGCAGCGCCATGCATGCTGTTGGCCTCGCAGACGAAAATACCGGCTTTCCTGATGGCCGTGATGGTGGCCAACGGCACGCAAGCCGGCAATATGTCTCCGATCGCCGTCGCAGGGGTCATAGTGAAAGGACTGATGGAGAAAATGAACCTGCCGGACTGGAGTTTCATCCTCTGGATGAACAGCCTTGTCTTTTTTTTCGCTATTGGAATCGGCGCTTATCTTCTCTTCGGCGGCTTGAAATTGTGGAAGCGAAGTGGCGCAGCAGATGCCCCGGCCCTCATGAAAGTTGATGTGGAGCCTTTCAACCGCCAGCAATACCTGACCTTGGCGGGGATTGCCGCTCTGGTCATCGGGGTAATCTTCTTCAAGGTAGACATCGGCTTTTTTGGATTTCTCATCGGGACGGTTTTGATTCTGCTGGGGGCGGCCGATGAGGAAAAGGCTTTCAAGGCCATGCCCTGGGGTGCCATCATGATGGTTACCGGAGTGACCGTGCTGATCAACCTCATGAGCAAGATCGGCGGCATGGCTCTGTTTGCGGAGATTATGGCGAAACAGTCCACGCCGTTTACCGTTACCCTGGTTGCCGGTTTCTGGTCCGGACTGATCTCTGCGTACGCCAGCACGATCGGCGTAATTTTACCGGCAATGGTGCCGATGGCTCCGGACCTTCTGGCCAAAATCGGGGGCACCGACCTGCTGGGGCTGCTTTCCAGCATCATCCTCTGCGGGCATGTGACCGATGTCAGCCCGTTGTCCACGCTGGGGGCCATTTTCATAGCCAACGCCACGGAGGACCAGGACAGGAAGAAGTTGTTCAGGAACTTGCTCATTTGGGGCATAGCCATGACTCCGATCGGCGCCGTCGTCTGCTGGTTATTGTTCACCGTTTTGGGAATTCGATGACGCCGGGCTTCATTCAGGATCTAAAAACAGGCGCATGGTAACGGATCCCCACTTGCAGAAACAGGCTGGGGATAAAAGAGCCTTATGGACCACTATCGGTTAAATCGTTTTGAATGAAAGGAGCCTGCTATGGCAAGGGCGTTGGAAAATATCAGGGTCGTCGACTTGAGCCATGTCCTCGCGGCGCCCACCTGCACGATGTTTCTGGCAGACCTCGGGGCCGAGGTGATTCACGTTGAACCGCTGCATGGGGATGACGCGCGCGAGTTCGGACCTTTCGCCGGCAGCGGCGGGAAAAACAACTCCGGTTATTTCATCAGCCTCAACCGCAACAAGAAGAGCCTGGCGCTGGATTTAAAACAGGAAAAAGGGAGAAAAATCCTGACGGACCTGATCAGGATCTCGGATGTGGTGGTTGAGAACTTCAGGCCCACGACGATGCGGAAACTGGGCTTCGGGTGGGAAGAGCTGCAGCGCATCAACCCTAAGATCATTTATGCATCCATCAGCGGGTTCGGTCAGGACTCGCTGCCGGGCTATGACGCCCGCCCGTCCTACGACATGGTGGCCCAGGGGTACAGCGGATTGATGAGCATCACCGGCCCCGAGGGGGGGCCGCCGTGTCGGGTCGGCTCATCCGTGGGAGATATTTTTTCCGGGCATCAGGCGACGATCGCGATAATGGCAGCCCTGTGGCACCGGGAAAAAACCGGCCGGGGGCAGCATTTCGACGGGGCCATGATCGACGGGCTTTTCACCGTGTTGGAGAATGCCGTCGTGCGCTACACGATCAGCGGGGAGGTCCCCGGCCCTCTCGGCAGCGCCCACCCATCGATCGTCCCCTTCCAGTCCTTCCCGACCAAGGACGATTCCCATCTGATCATCGCGCTGGGAAACGACAACTTGTGGAAAAGCTTCTGCCAGCTGATCGGCCGGGAGGATCTGAGCGATCACCCCAAGTTCGCCACCAATCCGTTGAGGACCAAGCACCGGAAGGACCTGGAGCAGATCTTGATTCCGGAGTTCAAGAAAAAAACCAGAAAGGAATGGCTGGAGCTGCTGGGGAAGGCCGGGTTGCCCCATTCGCCTGCCAACAACATAAAAGAGATCTGCGAGGATCCTCACATCGCCTACCGAAAAATGCTGGTGGAAGTCGACCAGCCGCGGGTGGGTAAAATGAAGATCGTGGGCTCTCCCATCCGTCTCTCGGAAACCCCGGGGGAGGTCTATGCGCCGGCCCCCCTGTTGGGGCAGCATTCAGAGGAAATCCTGGAAAAAATTCTTGGTTACAAAAAAGAGGAGATTGAATTGCTCAAGGGGGAAAATGTAATCAACCGCTCCGTTTGATCTCTCGACCCGAGAATCTTTGGCGCTGAGAGCCGCCGTTTCATCCAGAAAGTCGAGGTGCAAAAGACCTCGACTTTTTTTATGCATTGATATATTAGACTAATTTTTTTGATGAAATTTTTATTGGGCGAAAGAAGATATCATGTTGGAGTGGATAATTTATCCTCCCCTCGGAGTGGTTGTCGGAATTATTGCAGGCCTCCTTGGGATCGGCGGCGGCGTCGTCGTCGTGCCGATCCTTGTCTTCGTTTTCACGGCGCAGGGTTTTCCCGCACACCACATGATGCAAATAGCGCTGGCGACTTCCCTTGGCAGCATCGTGTTCACTTCGGTAGCCAGTTTTATGACCCACCATAAACACGGAGCCGTCCGCTGGGACATCGTCAAGGGGATTACCCTGGGGATACTGATCGGGACCTTTTCGGGGACATGGTTTGCAGCCCAACTCTCGACCAAGGCGCTCAAAATTTTCTTTGCCTGCTTCTTGTACTATGTTGCCGCCACGATGCTCAGCAATTTCAAGCCGAAGCCGAGCCGGCAGCTGCCGGGTCTGCTCGGCATGAACGGCGTGGGAGTTTTTATCGGTGTGATCTCAAGCCTTGTCGGCATCGGAGGCGGAGCACTGTCCATTCCCTTTATGATGTACTGCAACGTGCCGGTTCATCATGCGATCGGCACCTCGGCGGCGATCGGCTTCCCCATCGCAGTGGCGGGCACCGTCGGTTACATCCTCAACGGGCTGTCGATTGCAGACCTCCCAACGCCACACCTGGGCTATCTCTACATACCTGCGCTTTTCGGCATTGCCTTCTTCAGCTTTTTCACGGCACCTTTCGGAGCCAAATTAGCTCATAAGACACCCGTCCTCACCCTGAAGCGCATTTATGCTGTGTTCCTGATTGTCATCGCAACTCGGATCCTCTGGGGAGCGCTGTAACCCAAATAGATCGAGGGGCCGTGGTGAGGCGCTGCCGCCCCATATTTTCAGGTTGTGCAGAATGGTTAACTTAACTATAGTATAATAACCCGAAAATGGACTCTCTCAGTACACAGATCTTCATCATTGCGGCCTTGATCATCGCCAACGGCCTTTTCGCCATGGCGGAGATCGCCATCGTTTCCGCCCGCAAGGCACGGCTTCAACAGCGGGCCGAAGAAGGCGACGAGGGGGCCCGGATCGCCCTGGAGCTGGCCAACTCCCCCAGCCGGTTCCTTCCCACCATCCAGATAGGCATCACCCTGATCGGCATTTTCGCCGGCGCTTTCGGCGGGGCGACCATCGCGGACAAACTGGCCCCCGAGCTCAACCGAATCTCCTGGATCGCCCCCCACGGCGGCGCCGTCAGCCTGTTCATCGTTGTCTTGGCCATCACGTTTCTGTCCCTGATCATCGGCGAACTGGTTCCCAAGCAGATCGCCCTGCAGCATGCCGAGCGCATTTCTGCGGCGTTTGCGCCGGCCATCCGGTCGCTGGCCTGGGTGGCCTCCCCCCTGGTCCACCTGCTCAGCCTCTCGACCCACCTGGTGCTGCGGCTTTTCGGCATCAAGCCGTCCGCGGAAACCTCCGTCACCGAAGAAGAGATCAAGCTGATGATCGAACAGGGGACCCAGGAAGGGGTGTTCGAGCCCACCGAGCAGGAGATGGTGGAGCGCGTGTTCCGCTTGGGCGACCGCACCGTGAACGCCCTCATGACGCCGCGGCCGGACGTCATCTGGCTCGACCTCAACGATCCGCCCGAGGAAATCCAGAGCAAGATCACCTCCAACAGCCACACCCACTACCCGGTGGCGGAGGACCAGATCGACACCATCATCGGCATGGTGAACTCCAAGGACCTGCTCTCCCAGAACCTGAGCTGCCGGCCCATCGATCTGCGCTCGGTGCTGCAGCCGGCCCTGTTCATACCCGAAAGCATGTCGGCCCTGGATTTGCTGGAGAGATTCAAGAAAAAACGCACCCACGTCGCCCTCGTGATCGACGAGCACGGGGGCTTCCAGGGTTTGATCACCACCAGCGACGTCCTGGAGGCGATCGTCGGGGACATCCCGACACCGGGCGAATCCGAAGAAGCCGATGTCATCCATCGCGAGGACGGCTCCTGGCTGGTGGACGGAAAGGTGCTGGCGGATGAGCTGAAAGAACTGTTGCAGAAAGACGAGCTGCCCTTCGAGGATGAAAATCTCTACCAGACCCTGGGCGGCCTGGTGATGGCCTTCCTGGACCGCATCCCCCGGTCGGGGAACCACTTCGACTGGGACGGTTACCGGTTCGAAGTGGTGGACATGGACGGCCACCGCGTGGACAAGGTTCTGATCAAACCCCTGGCGCCGGAACCGCCGCCCGTGCCTGAGGAATGAAGCCCGCCGGAGTTTGCCACTTGTAAAGCTTTTCGGCTTGGACTATAAGGTCAGGCTGCCGATCGATCAGCAGAAATATGACACGTCCATCCGGTACCATCCGCTCTGAGTTTGCCGTCTTCGGATGCGAGCAGAGCATTTGACAGTTGCGGCCTCAAGGGCGGTCCACCTTGAGGCCGGTCTACCAACACAGAAAGGAGAGATTCGATGGTGAAAAAGATCGTTTTGTTGGGTATTGCAGCGGTGGCCCTCGCGAGCGTTCTGGCGCTGTCCCCCGGCTTTGCCCAGGACAAGGTTTTCGTCAACGGTTTCGACGCCGACTACCCGCCGTTCTCGTTCGTGGGCAAGGACGGCAAGCCCGCCGGATTCGACATTGACGCCCTGGACTGGATCGCCAACGAGCTGGGTTTCAAGGTCAAGCACCAGCCCACGGACTGGGCCGCCATCGTCCCGACCCTGCAGTCCAAGAAAATCGATGTGATCGCCTCGGGCATGAGCATCACCCCGGAACGCCAGGCCGCGGTCAACTTCACCGAGCCCTACTGGACGGTCCAGCAGCGGCTGGTGGTCAAAAACGACTCCACGCTCACGGACAAGCAGTGCCTGGAGCCCGGCCGCAAGATCGCCCTGCTGCGGGGCAGCGCCGAGTCCAAGTGGATGACCGAGAACCTGCTCAAAAAGGGCTACAGCTTCGAGCTGAAGGCCTACGACACGACCCCGCTCGCCATCGAGGACGTGGCCAACGGGCGGGCGGACTGCGCCGCGGTCTCGAACACGGCGCTCAAGAACGCTCAGGACAAGGGGCTGAAGGTCAAGACCATCGGCAACTACGGTCAGCCCGACACCAACTACGGCTATGCCGTACGCAAGGATGAAACGGAGTTCCTCAACAAGCTGAATGAAGGCTGGAAGAAGCTCAAGGCGTCGCCCAAATTCCAGGAACTCGTAAACAAATGGCAGCTCCGATAAATTGTCGGCGGTAGGGCGCGCCGACAATTTATTTCAGGTTTATCACGAACTGGAAGGCTGAAGCGACGGCTTCAGCCTTCCATTGCTTTTGGTGGTTCATTGGGTAGGGGCATCCAGAGCGGGTGGGAAGCAATTGCCGAAGGCCTCCCCTACATACTGGGAGGGATCGGCGTTACCTTGACCGTCGTGGGCGGGGCGCTTGCCATGGGCCTGGCCTTGGGCCTTTTCCTATCCGTGGCCCAGGTTTACGGCCGTCCCTGGCTTCAGCGCGTCGTGGGAGTCTACGTCTGGTTTTTCCGCGGCATCCCGCTGCTGGTTCTGCTGTTCCTGATCTACTTCGGCATTCTCGCGGCATTGGAGATCGATCTGTCGCCGTTCACCATCGCGATTGTGGTCCTCGGGCTGATCAGCTCGGCCTACCAGTCCCAGATCCTGCGCGGCGCGATCCTTTCGGTGCCGGAGGGGCAGATGAAGGCTGCGCGCGCCATCGGCATGAGCGACGCCCGGGCGATCGCGTTCATCATCCTGCCCCAGGCGCTGCGGCTCGCGCTTCCCGGCTGGTCCAACGAGTACACCGTCATCATGAAGGACTCCGCGGTCACGTATGCGCTTGGAGTCGCCGAGCTCATGGCCCGCACCAATCACACCGCCTCCCGCACCTACCAGCATTTCTGGCTCTACCTCATGGTGGGGTTCATCTACATGCTTTTGACCTGGCTGGGGACCAAGGCTCTGCACATCCTGGAGGAGCGCGTGGCCATTTCGGGCTACACGCGGTGAGGATGCCGAGCCGATGAGCCGACCGGAACCGATCCTCAGACTGGAAAACATCCACAAGAGCTACGCCGGGCAGGAAGTGCTCAAGGGGGTCTCGCTCGAGCTTCACCGCGGCGACATCAAGGTGATCATCGGCCCCTCGGGCAGCGGCAAAAGCACGCTGCTGCACTGCATCAACTTCCTGGTGACTTTCGAGCAAGGGCGGGTCTGGCTGCATGAGCAAGAAATCGACCCGGCCGACAAACCCCGGCTCCATGCCTACCGGCAGAAGGTCGGCATGATCTTCCAGGACTTCAATCTCTTCGACCATCTCACGGCGCTCGACAACGTGCAGGTCGGCCTGGTGCGGGTCAAGAAAATACCCAAGCGCCAGGCCCGGGAACGGGCCCTGTCCGAGCTCGCCCGGGTCGGTTTGAGCGACCATGTCTTCAAGTATCCGGCGGAGCTTTCAGGGGGGCAGAAGCAGCGCGTGTCCATCGCCCGGGCCCTGGCCATGGACCCGGAAGTGATGCTGCTCGACGAGCCGACCTCGGCACTGGACCCGGAGCTCATCGGCGAAGTCCACGCGGTGATCCGCAACCTCGCGGCCGGCGGTATGACCATGGCGCTGGTGACCCACGAGATCGGCTTCGCCTCGGGGTTGGCAAAAGAGATCCTTTTCATGGAAAACGGGCTCATCCTGGAGCAGGGGACGCCCGCCGCCATTCTCAACAATGCGACCCTTGATCGCACGCGCGAGTTCTGCGCCAAAATCGCGCGCCTGCACACCGGGGGACGGGAGCCGGCGTAGTCGCAATGGACTTGTCCTTCTACACTCAGGAAGTCGCCCCGGCCCTGCTGCGGGGCCTGTGGGTCAGTCTCGGCTTGATCCTGCCCTCGGCGGTGTTCGGCCTGGCCATCGGAGTCCTAGCGGGAACCCTGCGGATCTACGGCCGCCCCCTCTGGAAACGCGTGGCCGAGATCTATGGCCTCCTGTTCCGCGGGTTCCCGCTGCTGGTGCAGCTTTACCTGTGGTATTTCGGCCTGCCCCAGCTGGGCATCTATCTGAGCCCCTATGCTGCGGCGGTAATAGGCTTCTCGCTTTGCAGCGGGGCCTACCACGCGGAGTATATTCGCGGGGCCCTGCGCTCCATCAAGCAAGGCCAGCTTCAGGCCGCGCGCGCGCTTGGATTCAGCCGCACGCGGGCGGTAGTCTCCATCCTGCTGCCCCAGGCCATCCGCCGGGCGCTGCCCGGCTGCGGCAACGAGCTCATCTACCTCATCAAGTATTCCTCCCTGGCCTACATGGTAACCTGCATCGAGCTGACCGGCGAAGCCAAGATCCTGGCCTCGTTGTTCTTCAAGTACCTGGAGGTGTTCTTCGTGGTCGGTGCGGTTTACCTGGCGCTGGTGTCGCTCGCCAGCTGGGGACTGCGCCGGTTGGAGGACATCGTCAGCATCCCCGGATTTGAATATGTGCGGCGTTAGACAGGCTGCTTAAAAACTGCGCCTCAGGCCGTGACCCGGCGTTACACGGCCAAATGCTATTGAATTTCGTGTGCAGAAGGCAGATAATAGGAGAATAGCTCAATACCTCTTGCAGGTTGAAACACCCTCTGAAAGGCATCCTTAAATGACCGACCGTAATTCGGCCGCAACCGGGCGCAACCCGATGAAAGCTCTGGGAATAGCCTCAATCCTGATCGCCGGCGCCATCACCATGGTCTTCATGACCCGCAGCGAGGGGACCCCGCAACGTGAAAAACGTGAAGCCCTTGTACCGGTGAAGGCGACTGCCGCCGTGCAGAAAGCGGTGCCTGTCCAACTGCAGGCGGTGGGGACGGTGGAGGCCTATGCGACGGTCTCGATTAAATCGCGGGTAGACGGCGAACTGATGAGAGTTCATTTCCGGGAGGGCCAGGACGTCAAGAAGGGGGACCTGCTCTTCACGATCGATCCGCGCCCTTACGAAGCCGCCATGAAGGAGGCCCGGGCCCGGCTCGAGCGCGACGCGGCCCTGGCCGACAAGGCGGAGCTCGACGCCCGGCGCTATGCCGAGCTGTCCGCCAAGAACTACGTCAGCAGCGACAAGTTCGAACAGTTCCGCGCCAATGCCGAGGCGCTGCGGGCAACAGCGGCGGCCGACCGCGCGGCCCTGGAGCGCGCGCAGCTGAATTTGGAATACTGCTACATCAAATCCCCTATGGCCGGCCGGTCCGGACGCCTGCTCGTGGACGAGGGGGCCCAGATCAAGGCCAACGACGACAAGGGCGGCATGGTGGAGATCATGCAGATCATGCCGATCAACGTGGGCTTTGCCGTTCCCCAGCAGTATCTGCCCGAGATCCAGACTCACATGGCGGCCCGCGCCCTGAGAGTGGAAGCCGACATCCCGGAGAGCAAAGTGAGGCCCGAAGCTGGAACGCTGAGCTTTCTGGACAACAAGGTGAACACCCAGACAGGCACCGTGCTGCTCAAGGGGACCTTCGCCAACAAGGACCGTCTCCTCTGGCCCGGCCAGTTCGTCATGGCAACCCTGACCTTGACCACCCGCGGCGACGCCATCGTCATCCCGTCGGTGGCCATCCAGGTCGGGCAGGACAGCCAGTTCGTCTATGTGGTGAAGCCGGACATGAGCGTGGAGGCCCGGCCGGTGGTGCCGGGGATGAGCGTCGGCGACGATGTGGTGATTGAAAAAGGCCTCAATGCCGGCGAGCAGGTCGTGACCGAGGGGCAGCTGCGATTGGTGCCTGGGGCCAAGGTTCAGGTATCCAACTCATGAATATCTCCGAGCTCTTCATCCGCCGGCCGGTCATGACGACCCTTCTGATGCTGTCCATCCTCATGTTCGGCATCATGGCCTACAACAAGCTCCCGGTGAGCGACCTGCCCAATGTGGACTACCCCACGATCCAGGTGACCGGCCAGCTGCCGGGTGCCAACCCGACCACCATGGCCACGGCCGTGGCCACCCCGCTGGAGCGCGAGTTCTCCACCATCGCCGGGGTGGACTCCATGACCTCCTCGAGCAGCATGGGCACCACCCAGATCATCCTGCAGTTCAATCTGAACCGCGACATCGATGCCGCCGCCCAGGACGTGCAGGTGGCGATCTCGCGGGTGGCGCGCAACTTGCCCAAGGACATG
>Ga0209253_10004803_pt1 | contig 11740 bp, 7 predicted proteins | sample FrelakmetBRP12BR_FD_187145 | JGI IMG/M metagenome (GOLD analysis project Ga0209253, IMG submission 187145) | Freshwater lake sediment microbial communities from the University of Notre Dame, USA, for methane emissions studies - BRP12 BR (SPAdes)... | ecosystem: Environmental > Aquatic >...
CATTCACGCCGCCTTGCCGAGCGCCGCACTCTTGGCGGCCAGCACGCCCATCAGCTCGTTCCACGAATTCACGAACGATTTCGCGCCTTCGTCCTGCAGCTGCGCCGCGAGCGCGTCGACATCGACGCCGGCCGCCTGGAACGCCGCGAGCACGGCTTCGCAGTCGCCGCCGTCGGCCGGCGTCTCGCCCGCGATCTTCGCGTGATCGCCCGCCGCGAGCAGCGTGCCTTCGGGGATCGTGTTGACGGTGAACGGCGCCGCGAGCGCCTCGACGTACATGACGTCGGAGGCCTTGGGGTCCTTGGTCCCGGTGCTCGCGAACAGCAGCCGCTGCGGGCGGCCGCCGGCATTCATCACGCGGCGACAGCGCGACGACGCCACCAGGTCGCAGTACGCCTTGTACGCGCGCTGCCCGATCGCGATCCCGAGCCTGTTCACGAGCGCGGGCGGCACCCTGGCCGCGACGGCGACGTCCCAGCGGCTGATGAACAGCGAAGCCACCGAGCCGACGTCGGGCGACAGGCCCGCGGCGATCCGGCGTTCGATGCCGCGCAGGTACGCGTCGGCGGCAGCGACGTAGTGCTCGCGCGAGAACAGCAGCGTGACGTTGACGGGCACACCGGCGAAGATCGCCTCTTCGATTGCCGGCAGCCCCTCCTTCGTGCCGGGAATCTTGATGTAGACATTGGGTCGGGCGGCGCGCGCCGAGAGGTCGCGCGCGGCAGCCAGCGTCGTCGTCGCGTCGTGCGCGAGGAGCGGGGAGACCTCCAGCGACACCCAGCCGTCGACGCCGCGCGTGCGGTCGTGGACCGGCCGGAACAGATCTGCCGCGCGCGTGACGTCCGCGAGCGCGAGCTCGAAGAAGAGGCTCTCGCCGGCCTTGCCGGCCTTCAACTTGCTCCGGATCGCGGCGTCGTAGTCGGAGCTGCCCTTGATCGCATGGTCGAAGATCGTCGGATTCGACGTGAGTCCGGTCACCGACAGCTCGTCGATGTAGCGCGCGAGCGTGCCGCTTTCGAGGAGGTCGCGCGTGATGTTGTCGAGCCAGAGGCTCTGGCCCAGGTCGTGCAACCTTGCCGTTGCCTTCATCGTGTCGTCCCGCGGGCTGGATGCTTGAATGGGGTTGGCGCGTCGCGGCGGCCGGCGCCAACGGCTCGCTGCAGCGTCGAAGGCGCCATTTCACGTTGCCCGGCCTCACTTTGCAAGGTCAACGTGCGCGGCCTGAGTCTCACGCGTCCGCCGCGGCTTCGTTCCAGAACCGGATCACCGGCTCGCTCGCCGTGTGCTCGTAGCCCAGCGCGCTCAAGCTCGCCGTGCCGAGCACGAAGCACCGCGCCTCCTGTGGCGGGAGGCCGAGCCAGCGCGCCGCCAGCACGCGCAGGATGTGCGCGCTCGAGAATACGAGCACGTTGCCGGCGACGCTTCGAATCCGCGCGACGACGCGATCCGCGCGCGCGCCGACGTCGGCCGCGGTCTCGCCGCCCGGGCAGCCGTCGCGAAACAGGCTCCAGCCGGGGCGCTGGGCGAGGATTTCCGCCGTCCGGAGTCCCTCGTATTCTCCATAGTTCCACTCGACCAGATCGGCATCGGCCACGGCGATGCCACCGAAGCCCGCGAGCGCGCAGGTCCTGCTCGCGCGCTGCAGCGGGCTGGTGAGCACCTGCGCGAACGCGATGCCGCGCAGGCGGTCGCCGAGCGTGCGCGCGGCGCGCTCGCCGCGCTCGGTCAACGGCAGGTCGGTCGCTCCGGTGTGCTGCCCGGACCGGCTCCATGCGGTCTCGCCGTGGCGCGCGAGGTGGACGACGGGCAGCGGCGAACTCATCGACGGATTCCGGGAGGGGTGCAACCGGCGGCGTGGCAGTCCGCAAAATTGTACGATGCGTACCGCGGGTGCGCCACGACGCGCGCGGCCGCATCCGAATCCGCGTTCATCCGGAAGACACTGCCATGACGACACCCTCCGCCGCAACCACCATCGCCGGCATCGGCGGCATGCCGAAGCTCGTCCTCACCGCCGCGGACGGCGCGCACGCGGACGTCTACCTGCACGGCGCGCACGTCACGTCGTGGACGCCGGCCGGCGCCCACGACGACCGGCTGTTCCTGAGCGCAACGTCGAGGTCCGGCGAGGGCGCGGCGATCCGCGGCGGCGTGCCGGTGTGCTTTCCGCAATTCGCCGACCAGGGCGCGCTGCCCCTTCACGGCTTCGTCCGCACGACCGCGTGGTCGCTCGTGCGCGCGGAGCGGCAATCCGCGGGCGCCGCGCGGGCGACACTGCAGATCTCCGCCACACCCGCGATGCGCGCGTTGTGGCCGCACGCGTTCACGCTCGCGCTGACGGTGACCGTGGGCGGCAACGCGCTCGCGCTCGAGCTTGCCGCCACCAACGACGACACCGCGCCGTTCGAATTCACCGGCGCGCTGCACACGTACCTGCGCGTCGCCGACGTGCGGCGGACGTTCGTGTCGGGACTCGAAGGCGCCCACTATCGCGACAAGGTGCTGCGGCACGACGACGATGTCGAGGCGCCGCCGCGGCTTGCGGTCGATCGCCATCTCGACCGCGTGTATCGCGCGGCGCCGGCGGTCGTCGCCGTCGAGGAACCCGAGCGCATCACGGAAGTGCACGCGACGGGGTTTCGCGATACGGTCGTCTGGAACCCCGGCCCGGAGCGGGGCGCGACGATGGACGACCTCGAGCCCGGCGGTTACGCGCGCATGCTTTGTGTCGAGGCCGCGGCCGCGAGCGCGCCGGTGCTCGTGGCGCCCGGCGCGACGTGGCGCGGCACGCAGACGCTCGTCGCGCGCTGACCCGATCTCGCCGCCGGTTCCGCACACGCCCGGCGGACGCACGCGACGGCACGTCGGGTGGCGGCCGCGCGATGACCACGCCACCGCCGGCTTCGCGCCGCTGTCCTGCGGCGGGTTATCGCGTGCCGCAGCCGGACGCCCTGGACACGTGGACGGCATTCCGGGCACGGCGGACCGGCGCATGATTCCCCTCCCTTGTGGCGAGCCGCCCGGCAAGGGCATACCCAGCGACGACGCGGGTGCCCGTCGCAGGCGGGGTGCCCGGGCTCTGGCGGCATGCTGCGCGATGCGGGATGTCGCCGATTCTAGCAGCAGCACAGGCGCGCACCGGCGAGCCCGGTCGCGCCTCCGGCGCGGTTGTCGCCGGCGTATGCGGCCCGCACAATGGCGCACCGGCGCGGCGCGCACGATCCGCGCTGCGCGCGTCACGCCGTGATGCACGACAATGACGACCGTGCTGCGAGGGCTCCATTGACCGCCGAAGAGGAACGACTGCGCGCCGCGCGCGAAGGCAAGGCGCCCTGGCGCCTGTGGGGTCCGTACCTGTCCGAGCGCCAATGGGGCACGGTGCGCGAGGACTACAGCGCCGACGGCACCGCGTGGGAGTACCTGCCGCACGACCACGCGCGCTCGCGCGCGTACCGCTGGGGCGAGGACGGTATCGCAGGCGTCTGCGACGACCAGCAGCAGCTCTGCTTCGCCGTCGCGCTGTGGAACGGCGCCGACCCGATCCTCAAGGAGCGGCTGTTCGGCCTCTCCGGCAACGAGGGCAACCACGGCGAGGACGTGAAGGAGTACTACTTCTACGTCGACAACGTGCCGAGCCACGCGTACATGCGGTACCTGTACAAGTATCCGCAGCGCGCGTTCCCCTATGCGGACCTGGTCGACGAGAACCGGCGCCGCAGCCGCGCCGATCCCGAGTACGAGCTCCTCGACACGGGCATCTTCGAGGACGACCGCTACTTCGACGTCGTCGTCGAGTACGCGAAGGCCGGGCCCACGGATCTCCTGATTCGCATCACCGCGACCAGCCGCGGCCTCTACGCAGCGCCGCTGCACGTGCTGCCCACGCTTTGGTTCAAGAACGACTGGAGCTGGGGCGCGCCGAACGGCAAGCCCGCGCTCGCGGTCGCGCGCGACGACGCCGACGGCCTCGTGCTGACCGCCACGCATCGCACACTCGGCACGTACCGGCTCCACTGCGATGCGCCCGAGGAGGTGCTGTTCACCGAAAACGAGACCAACGCGGAGCGGCTGTTCGGCGTCGAAAACGCGTCGGCTTACGTGAAGGACGCGCTGCACGAATACGTCGTGCAGGGACGCCGCGACGCCGTGAACCCCGCGCGCACGGGCACCAAGGCCGCGCCGCACTACATGTTCCAGGTGGGCGGCGGCGAGACCGTCGTCGTGCGGCTGCGCCTCACGGCGGCGGCCGACGTCGTGGATCCGCTCGGACCCGCCTTCGAGGCGATACTAACGCTGCGCCGGCAGGAGGCCGACGCGTTCTACCTGCGCATCACGCCATTCGAGCTGCCCGCCGACGTGCGCAACGTGCAGCGGCAGGCGTTCGCCGGCATGCTGTGGAACAAGCAGTACTACCGCTACCACGTCGAGCGCTGGCTCCAGGGCGATCCCGGGCAGCCGGGGCCGCCTTGTTCGCGCCGGAAGGGCCGCAATCACGCGTGGTGGCACCTCGCGGCGTCCGACGTGCTGTCGATGCCGGACAAGTGGGAATACCCGTGGTTCGCCGCGTGGGACACCGCGTTCCACATGATTCCGTTCGCGATGATCGATCCCGATTTCGCGAAGGACCAGCTCATCCTGCTGACGCGCGAGTGGTACATGCACCCGAACGGGCAGATCCCGGCGTACGAGTGGGCGTTCGGGGACGTCGATCCGCCCGTGCACGCGTGGGCGGCGATGCGCGTGTACCAGATCGAGGAGAAGTTCTACGGACGCGCCGACCGCGACTTCCTCGAGCGCGTGTTCCAGAAGCTCCTCATCAACTTCACGTGGTGGGTGAACCGCAAGGACTCCGAGGGCAACAACATCTTCGAGGGCGGGTTCCTGGGCCTCGACAACATCAGCGTGTTCGACCGCACGTCCGGCCTGCCGTCGGGCGGTCGCCTCGAACAGGCCGACGGCACGAGCTGGATGGGCGCGTACTGCCTCAACATGCTCGGCATCGCGCTCGAGCTCGCGAAGCAGGACTCGGTGTACGAGGACGTCGCGACCAAGTTCTTCGAGCACTTCGTCTACATCGGCGCTGCGATCAACAAGATGGGCGGCCGCGAAGGCGGCCTCTGGGACGAGCAGGACGGCTTCTACTACGATGTGCTCCGGCTGCCGGACGGCCGCTGCATGCCCGTCAAGGCGACGACGATCTCGGGACTGATCCCGCTGTTCGCGGTGGCCGTCGCCGACCGCGAGGGCGTGGCGAGCTTCCCCGATTTCGCGAAGCGTCTGCGCTGGTTCGCGAAGTACCGTCCGGAACTCCTGCAGGGTTTGGGCGACATGACGCAGCGCGGCGTGCAGGACCGCATCCGCCTGTCGCTCGTCGACACCGACAAGCTGGCGAGGATGCTGCGCCCGGTGCTCGACCCGGAGGCCATGCTCTCGCCGCACGGCGTGCGCTCGGTGTCGAAGCACCACCACGAGCATCCGTTCGTGCTCGCGGTCGACGGCCGCGAGTTCTCGCTCGAGTACGCGCCGGCCGAATCGACGACGCCGCTCTTCGGCGGCAACTCGAACTGGCGCGGTCCCGTCTGGTTCCCGCTCAACTACCTGCTGATCGAGGCATTGCAGAGGCACGACGCGGTGCTGGGCGACACGTTCCGCGTCGAGTGCCCGACCGGCTCGCAGCACGAGGTGACGCTGTGGGACGTGACGACCGAGATGACGCGGCGCCTGATCACGCTGTTCACGCGCGACGCGGACGGGCGGCGGCCGATCAACGGCGATCGCGAGAAATTCCAGAGCGATCCGCACTGGCGCGACCTCATCCTCTTCCACGAGTATTTCCACGGCGATTCCGGCGAAGGGCTGGGGGCCTCCCACCAGACCGGCTGGACCGGCGTCGTCGCCAAGCTGATCCACCAGCACGCCGAGTACGCGAAGGCCGGGCGGACCCCCGAGCTCGGCCGCGAGTTCGGCCTGGGGCACTGGGACCGCAAGCCGTGACGCTGCCGCCGCTGGCGGCGGAGTGGCTCGAGGCCGGCGGCGACGGCGGCTTCGCGTCGGGAACCGTCGGCGGGTTCCGCACGCGCCGCTACCATGCGCCGCTGCTGACGCCGACCACGTGCCGGGTCGGGTCGACGCGAGCGTCCGGCCGAACCAGCTCTTCGCGGCGGGCGCGCTTCCCTTCGCCGTCGTCGACGACGCGACCGCGCGCGCCGTGGTGGCGCTCATCGAGCGCGATCTCGTGACGCCGCTGGGCGTGCGCACGCTGTCGCCGTCCGATCCCGCGTACCGCGGGCGCTACGAGGGCGGCGTCGCGGAGCGCGACGGCACGTATCACCAGGGCACGGCGTGGCCGTGGCTCACCGGCGCATTCGTCGATGCGTGGCTGCACGTGCACGCGAACGATGCCGCGCGCCGCGCGGAAGCGCGCGCGCGATTCGTCGCACCCCTCGGCGCGCACCTGATGGCGTCGGGTCTCGGCCACCTGCCCGAGATCGCCGACGGCGACGCGCCGCAGCGGCCGCGCGCGTGTCCGTTCCAGGCGTGGTCGCTCGGCGAGTACCTGCGCGCGCTGGCGCGCACGGCACCCCGCGCTCCCGCTTCGCGCTGAGCACGCGGCGAGGGCATCCGCCACACCGGCCGGTACGTCCGTGGGCGCTCTCCGGTCGGGTGGCTGCGACGGGATCACGACACGCTGTCGGGGACTCCGGGAATGCGTGAGCGCCCGCGCAAGACTTCCGTCGTCCCCGCGAAGGCGGGGACGCAGAGGCGTCCGTTCAAAGACGCTGGGTCCCCGCCTTCGCGGGGACGACGATGTAGAGGATCAATTGCCCGAGCCGTCCGCCGAAAAAGCGAGAGAAAGCACCATCATCGTGCAGACACAGGCGCCGAGGGAACGCGCCGGCGCATTGCGAGCGGCGCCTCCGGGCCGCCGCCTGGACGGCCGCGCCATTGCAGGCACACTTTTCGTGCAACGCGGGCCCGACGACCGGTGGACGCCCGTATGCAGGTCCATAGGCGAAACGAAGGTGACGCGGGTATCCTTGAGGCAATGATTGCCCTGTTCCGCGGCGAACCGCGATGACTTCCCTCCGTGCCCGCGCCTGGCGCATCGGCGCGCCAACCGTTCTCGTCCTGCTGGCCGCGGTCCTCGGCATCCGCGGCGCGACTGCGCAATCGGCGATCGAGCGCGGCGAATACCTGGCGCGCGCGGGCGACTGCGTGTCCTGCCACACGGCCAACGGCGGCGCGCCGTTCGCGGGCGGCCTGAAACTCGATACGCCCTTCGGCTACATGCTGTCTCCCAACATCACGCCCGACGCCGACACCGGCATCGGCCGCTGGTCGAGCGACGATTTCTACCGGGCGCTGCACGCCGGCGTGAACAAGCACGGTCAGGACATGTACCCGACGATGCCGTACGACTTCTACACGCGGGTCACGCGTGCCGACGTCGATGCGCTCTACGCGTACCTGCGCACGGTCAAGCCCGTCCGCAACGCCGTCGTCGTGAACCACCTCAACTTTCCGTTCGACCTGCGCTGGACGATGGGCGCATGGCGCGAGCTCTACTTCAGCGAGGGCACCTGGCGTCCCGACCTGACGAAGTCAGCCGCATGGAACCGCGGCGCGTACCTGGTCGAGGGCCTCGGCCACTGCAGCGACTGCCATTCGCCGCGCAACCTCTTGGGCGGCATCGAGAAGTCCAAGGACTTCACCGGCGCCGTCATCGACGGCTGGTTCGCGCTCGACCTCACGTCGGACATCGCCACCGGCCTGGGCGCGTGGAGCGCGGCCGACATCGCGACGTACCTCAAGACCGGCGTTGGGAAGGGCAAGACCACGACGCTCGGCCCCATGGCGGAAGTCATCCGCAACAGCACGGGCTACCTGACCGACGACGACCGCCTCGCGATGGCCGAGTACCTCAAGTCGCTTCCGCCCGATTCGCGGCTGCGTACCGGGCGTGTCGCGCCGGATGCGACGAAGGCGCGCGGCGCGCAGCTCTACACGGACAACTGCAGCGGCTGCCACCAGGCGCAGGGCCGCGGCGTTCCCGGCGTGTTCCCGCCGCTCGCCGGCAATCCGGTCGTCGTGGCCGCCGATCCCAACAACATCGTGAAGGTCATCGACCGCGGCATTCCCGCGCGCGCCGGCTACATCGCGATGCCGGCGTTCGCGACGCGGCTCACCGAGCAGCAGGTCGCCGAGATCGCCAACTACCTGCGCACGAGCTGGGGCAACAACGCCGCCGCCAACGCGACTTCGAGTATGGTGGGAGCGCTGCGCGCGTCCCCCAATTGACCGGATCGCGCGCGACCGCGCGAACGCAAGACTCCACGATGACTTCCTCCACGTTTTGGAACGCTCCATGACCACCACCACCGGCGACGCCGTGCCCGCCACCGCTTCGCCCACCACGGCGCACGACGTCCCGGCGCCCGCATCCGCGGCAGCGCCCGCGGCAGCATCTGCGGCAGCACCCGTTGCCGCGCCTGCCACCGCCCCGCCGGTTTCCGCGCCCGCACCGGCCGCGCCGACCGGATCGGCGCCGCCGACTCCGGAGGGCGAGGCTGCGATGAGCGACGCCGTGACGGCGTTCCGCAATTCCGTCGTCGACAAGCTCACCTACATGGTCGGCAAGGATCCCACCCACGCGCAGGAGCACGACTGGTTCGTCGCGACCGCGCTCGCGGTGCGCGACCACGTCGTCAACCGGTGGATGGACGCGACGCGGCGGACGTACCGGGACGGCCGGAAGCGCGTCTACTACTTCTCGCTCGAGTTCCTCATCGGACGCCTGCTGTTCGACTCGCTCTCCAACTTGGGCATCACGGACGTCGCGCGCGAGGCACTGCGCGATCTCGGCGTGGACTTGGACCGGCTGCGCAAGATCGAACCCGACGCGGCGCTCGGCAACGGCGGCCTGGGGAGGCTTGCCGCCTGCTACATGGAAAGCATGGCGACGCTCGCGATTCCCGCGCACGGCTATGGAATCCGCTACGACCACGGGATCTTCCGGCAGGCGTTGAAGGACGGCTGGCAGATGGAACTCCCCGAGGACTGGCTGTCGGCCGGCAATCCATGGGAGTTCGAGCGGCCGGAGGTCACGTACACGGTCAGCTTCGGCGGCCGCGTGGAGACCACCGAAGACGACGAAGGAACGATGCACGCGTCGTGGGAACCGGCCGAGAGCGTCAACGCGGTCGCGTTCGACACGCCGCTCACGGGCTGGCGCGGAAGGCACGTGAACACGCTGCGGCTGTGGTCGGCCCGCGCCTCGGACCCGCTGCGGCTCGAGGACTTCAATCGCGGCGACCACGTCGGCGCGCTGGCCGATCGCGTGCGCCTGGAGTCAATCTCCCGCGTCCTCTATCCCAGCGACGACACCGAGGCCGGGCACGAGCTGCGGCTCCGGCAGGAGTATTTCTTCGCGTCGGCGTCGCTGCAGGACCTCCTGCGCCGGCACAAGACGCAGCACGGCGAACTCGCGTCGCTCGCCGACCACGTATCGATCCAGCTGAACGACACGCATCCGGCGATCGCGATACCGGAGCTCATGCGGCTCCTCATCGACGTGCACGGCACGCCGTGGGAGCTCGCGTGGAACATCACGACGTCGGTGTTCAACTACACGAACCACACGCTGCTGCCGGAGGCGCTGGAGACCTGGCCGGTGTCGCTGGTGGAGCGGCTGCTCCCGCGCCACATGCAGATCATCTACCTGATCAACGGCCTGCATCTCGACGCGCAACGGACGGCGGGCCACGACGACAAGTTCCTGTCGTCGATTTCGCTGGTCGAGGAGAACCACAGCCGCCGTGTGCGGATGGGACACCTGGCGTTCCTCGCGTCGCGCCGCGTGAACGGCGTGTCCGCGCTGCACACGGACCTCATGCGCAAGACCGTATTCCGCGACTTCAACACGATCTTTCCGGATCGCATCGTCAACAAGACCAACGGCATCACGTTCCGCCGCTGGCTGTTCCAGGCGAATCCCGGCCTCACCGAGCTCATCGTCGACGCCATCGGGCCCGGGTTCCTCGACGACGCGCAGAAGATCACGGCGCTGGCGCCGTTCGCCGACGACGCGGCCTTCCGCGAGCGCTACTGGGACGTGCGGCGCGCCAACAAGGTGGCGCTGTCGAGGCTCGTGGCCGAACGCCTTGGTGTCGGCGTGGATCCCGAGGCGCTGTTCGACGTGCACATCAAGCGCATCCACGAGTACAAGCGGCAGCTCCTCAACATTCTCGAGACGATCGCGTTCTACAACGTGGTGCGCGCGCAGCCGACGCACGCGTGGGTCCCGCGCGTGAAGGTCTTCTCGGGCAAGGCGGCGGCCGGCTACCGGCAGGCGAAGCTCATCATCAAGCTCGCGAGCGACGTCGCGCGGATCGTCAACCGCGACCCCGTGCTGCGCGGGCGGCTCAAGGTCGTGTTCCTGCCCAACTACAACGTGAGCCTCGCCGAATCCATCATCCCCGCCGCCGATCTCTCCGAGCAGATCTCGACGGCGGGCATGGAAGCGTCGGGCACGGGCAACATGAAGCTTGCGCTGAACGGCGCCATCACGATCGGCACGCTCGACGGCGCCAATATCGAGATCCGCGAGCACGTGGGCGCCGAGAACATGGTGATCTTCGGCCTCACCGCGGAAGAGGTCGCCGAGCGGCGGGCCTCGGGCCTCGACGCCGGCGCGGCGATTGCCGCGTCGCCCAGGCTTGCCGAAGTGCTCAAGGCGGTCGAGTCCGGCGTGTTTTCGCCGGACGACCCGGGGCGCTACCGCGGGCTGGTCGACAGCCTTCGCCATCACGACTACTTCATGGTCGCCGCGGACTTCGATGCGTACTGGGCCGCGCAACGCGCGGTGAGCACGATGTGGCAGGACCGCGCAGTGTGGTGCCGCACGGCGATTCTCAACACTGCGCGGATGGGCTGGTTCTCCGCGGACCGCGCGGTGCTCGACTATGCGCGCGAGATCTGGGGCGCCGAGCCGGGCGGACATTGAAGATGTGCGGCCCCCCGCGCCGACGGCGAGCGCCAGGCCGAACGGCGGCGCGCATCGCGTTGCGCGCGGTCCGGCACGAGTTGCCGATCGTCATCGAAATGAGCGACGAAATTCGCAGCGCCCCCGTCGTTTCCGCGAAGGCGGAGCGCGGTGGCATGCGGACGAAGTCGCGGGGTTCCCGGGTACGCGGGAGCGCCGGAGTACTGGCCATGCAATTGTGTAGCGCGCAATAGGGGACGAAGCCGGTGTCAGGCGCCCTGCTCTCCGGCACGATCGAAGCGATCGTCGAAGGCCGCCACGGCGACCCGTTCTCCGTGCTCGGCCTCCACGACGTCGCCGGCGCGACGATGCTTCGCGCGTACGTCCCGGGCGCCGACACGCTCGACGCCGTGACCGCCGACGGCACGCTGCTCGCGCACCTGACGCGGCGGCACCCCGGCGGGTTCTTCGAGGGCGCGCTGCCGCGGCGCGTGCGCTATCGCCTGCGCGCCGCCAACCGCGACGGCGCGTGGACGGTCGACGACGCGTATGCGTTCGGGCCGGTGCTGGGACCGCTCGACGACTGGCTCGTCGGCGAGGGCACCCACGCGATGCTCTACGACCGGCTGGGCGCGCATGCGATCGAGCACGAGGGCGCCGCGGGCGTGCATTTCGCGGTATGGGCACCGAACGCGCGGCGGGTCTCGGTCGTCGGCGACTTCAACGGCTGGGACGGCCGCCGCCACACGATGCGCAAGC
>Ga0209253_10004805_pt1 | contig 11738 bp, 8 predicted proteins | sample FrelakmetBRP12BR_FD_187145 | JGI IMG/M metagenome (GOLD analysis project Ga0209253, IMG submission 187145) | Freshwater lake sediment microbial communities from the University of Notre Dame, USA, for methane emissions studies - BRP12 BR (SPAdes)... | ecosystem: Environmental > Aquatic >...
CGACCTTGCGGCCCTCGCGCACGACCGGGGCGATGGGCTCCTGCGCAGCCGCCATGCCTGACGCGAACGGACCTCCCGCGGGCACCGTGGAACCGCCCGCAGACTCGGGACCGACGGGCAAGGCGTCGTTCGAGATCACCGACTGAGGTGCCGCGTGCTGGAGCTGCAGCCTGCGTGCCATCTGGCGCTCGCGCTCGCGCTCCTGTTCCTCGATCTCGGCCTCGGTGCGCACCTGCAGGCGCGACAGCAGCGAGACCGTATCGTGCTTGATGCGGTCGAGCAGCGCGCCGAACAGCTCGAACGCCTCGCGCTTGTACTCCTGCTTGGGATTCTTCTGCGCGTAGGCGCGCAGGTGAATGCCCTGCCGCAGGTAGTCCATCGCCGCGAGGTGGTCGCGCCAGTGCCTGTCGAGCTCCTGCAGCATCACGGCTTTTTCGAGGTGCGCCATCACGGGTGCGCCCACCTGCTCGACTTTCTGCTGGTAGGCAAACTCGACTGCCTGCACGATGCGCTCGCGCAGCCCCGGTTCGGCGATGTCGTGATCGGCGGCAAGCCATGCCTTCGGATCCAACACGACCACGAAATCGCGGGCGATCGCCTCGCCAAGCCCGTCGAGGTTCCACACGTCCTCCACGCTCTCGCGCGGGACGTACTGGTCGATGATGCCGTTCACCACTTCGACACGGATCCCGGCGATGGCGTCCGAGATGTCCTCCGCCGCCATGAGCTCGGTGCGCTGCTGGTAGATGACCTTGCGCTGGTCGTTCGCGACGTCGTCGTACTCGAGTAGATTCTTGCGCAGGTCGAAGTTGTAGGCCTCGACCTTGCGCTGGGCCCGCTCGATCTGGCGCGAGAGCATGCGGCTCTCGATGACCTCGCCTTCCTTCATGCCGGCGGTCGTGAGCCAGCGCTTGGTGCGCTCGGGATCGCCGAAGATGCGCATCAAGTTGTCTTCGAGCGACAGGTAGAAGCGGCTCGAGCCCGGGTCGCCCTGGCGGCCCGACCGGCCGCGCAACTGGTTGTCGATGCGGCGCGATTCGTGCCGCTCGGTGCCCACGATGTGCAGGCCGCCCGCGGCGACCACGTCCTCGTGACGCTTCTGCCAATCCGCGCGCACGCGCGCGAGTGTCGCCTCGTCGGGGTCCTGGAGCTGGGCGATCTCGGCCTTGAGGTTGCCGCCGAGCACGATGTCGGTGCCGCGGCCCGCCATGTTGGTGGCGATCGTCACGACGCCCGCACGCCCGGCCTGGGCGACGATGTGCGCCTCGCGCTCGTGCTGCTTGGCGTTCAGCACCTCGTGCGTGATGCCCTCCTTCGTCAGCATGCCCGAGAGCAGTTCCGAGGTCTCGACCGAGGTCGTGCCGACCAGCACCGGCTGGCGGCGCTTCGAGCACTCGCGGATGTCCTCGATGATCGCCTCGAACTTGTCCTTCTGCGTGAGGTAGACGAGGTCCGCCGCGTCGTCGCGGACCATCGGCATGTGCGTCGGGATGACGACGACCTCGAGGCCGTAGATCTGCTGGAACTCGAACGCCTCGGTGTCGGCCGTGCCCGTCATGCCGGCGAGCTTCGAGTACATGCGGAAGTAGTTCTGGAACGTGATGGAGGCAACCGTCTGGTTCTCCTCGCGCACGCGCACGCCTTCCTTGGCCTCGATCGCCTGGTGCAGGCCGTCGGACCAGCGCCGGCCCGGCATGGTGCGGCCGGTGAACTCGTCGACGATGATCACTTCGCCGTTCCTGACGATGTACTCGACGTCGTGGCGGTAGAGCGCGTGCGCCCGCAGCGCCGCGTTCAGGTGGTGCATCAGGCGGATGTTGGCCGGGTCGTACAGGCTCTGGCCTTCCTGCAGCAGGCCGGCCTTGAGGAACAGGTCCTCGACGTGCTCGTGGCCGTCGTCGGACAGGTGGACCTGCTTGCCCTTCTCGTCCGCCCAGTAATCGCCCCCGCCCTCCTCGGATTCCTGGGCCTTCAGGCGCGGCACCAGATCGTTGATCTTCGTGTAGAGCTCGGTGCTCTCCTCGGCGGGACCGGAGATGATGAGCGGCGTGCGCGCCTCGTCGATCAGGATCGAGTCCACTTCGTCCACGATCGCGAAGTTGAGCACCCGCTGCATGCGGTCCTCGAGCCGGAACGCGAGATTGTCGCGGAGGTAGTCGAAGCCGAGCTCGTTATTGGTGCTGTAGGTGATGTCCGCGGAATAGGCGGCACGCTTCTCCTCGGTCGACTGTCCCGCCTTCACGACCCCGACGGTGAGGCCGAGGAAGCGGTAGATGGGGCCCATCCACTCGGCGTCGCGGCTCGCGAGGTACTCGTTCACCGTGACGATGTGGGTACCGGTGCCCGGCAGCGCGTTCAGGTAGGCGGCGAGCGTCGCGACCAGCGTCTTGCCTTCGCCGGTCCGCATTTCGGAGATCTTGCCGTCGTGCAGGACCATGCCGCCGATGAGCTGCACGTCGAAGTGCCTCAAGCCGAGCGTGCGCCGCGAGGCCTCGCGCACCGCCGCGAAGGCCTCGGGCAGGATGTCGTCCACGGTCTTGCCGTTGGCGAGCTGCTCGCGGAACTGCCTGGTCTTGTCGGCGAGATCGGCGTCGGAGAGCGCCTGCAGCGCCGGCTCGAAGGCGTTTACCTGCCGGACGATTCCGGAATACTGGCTGACGAGCCGCTGGTTGCGGCTACCAAAGATGCGGGCGAGCCAATTGGCCACTGGGGCTCCAGGGAGGGAAGGGGTCGGGGAAACCGGGGGATTTTACAGGAAAGCGGATAGTGAATAGCGGATGGCGGATAGTGGGGATGAAGCCCGCCGCCGCAAGCTGCCCCTTCTGACTATCCGCTGTCCGCTATCCCCTATCCGCTCTCCGCGGCTTCAGCTGCCCATGTACCGCGTGGGGTTCACGGGGCTGCCATTGCGCTCGACTTCGAAGTGCACGTGCGTGCCCGTCGAGCGACCGGTGCTGCCGATGATGGCGATCGGCTGGCCCTTCTGGACCATGTCGCCTTCGTGCGCCAGGTTTCGCGAATTGTGGCCGTAGAGCGTGACGTAGCCTGTGGGGTGCGTGATTTCCACCACGTTTCCGTAGCCGGTCCTGTAGCCGGCGAAGGTCACGACCCCGGGACCCGTTGCGATCACCCGGCTGCCGGGTACCGCCGCGACGTCGACGCCCGAATGAAACGCCGCGTGCCCGGTGATCGGATCGGAGCGGAATCCGAAATGCGAGGAAATCCAGCCGCCGATCACCGGCAACCCGCCCGGCAGGATGCGGTCGCCGAGGTGGCGCGTGGACATGAGGCTCTCGAGCACGGTGAGCTGGCGCTCGCGGTCGGCGAGCTGGTCCTCGAGCGCGTCGAGCACGACCGTGAGCTCCGGCACCTGCGCCGAGCCGGACATCTGCTCACCGCCCTCGGGGCCGCCTGCCGGCGGCGGCTTGTCGAAGTCGAATTCGCCGTGATCGAGGTCGGCGAGATCCGTGATGCGGCGGCCGAGCGCGTCGAGCCGGATCATGTGGGCGTTCATCATGCCGACACGCGAGGCGAGCGCGTCGACCTTGCCCTGGAGCTGGCCACGCACGGCCTTGAGATCCATGCGCTGCTGGTCCACCGCGCGCGCCAGCTGCTCGTTCCTGAGCGGTCCGGACACGAAGCGACCAACCTGCAGGCCCGCCCCGAAAACCAGGGCAACGGCCGGCAGCGCGACGCCGAGGACCCCAAGAAGGACCTTGCGCCGCGTCAAATCGAACTGCCGGACCTTTCCAGTCTGGCTCGAGACAATGCTGAATTTCATCGCGGCGCGAAACCCGTGGCAGCCGATGACAAGAACAGGCGAGTCCGCAGCAGCGGACGACACCGCTCGATGATCCAGGCGGAGCGTTTGACGGAACGCCAAGGCACCAGCCCGTCGCCGACGTTTTGCATGTTGGCGACCGGAAGGTGGACCTGCCCAGCCGAGAGTTGGCAGACTATGAAGGAACCGCCTTTCGCTGGCAATCAATCACGCCTGTTTATAAACTATTTATTGATTATGGCGAACCCTCTCAAGCCCCTGTTCGGCACGTCGATGGGCGCGCTGGAGCAGCTCGCGCGGCGGGCCGCGGAGGCGGGAACGCTGGCGGCGATCGTCCGGCGCGAATTACCCGAGGCGCTCCGTGCACACGTGGTCTCGGCCACCCACCGGGGCGAGGACCTGGTCGTCATCGTGGATTCTGCCGCCTGGGCGGCGCGCGTCCGTTACGCGGGACCGGCCCTGAAACAGCGGCTAGGCCAGCTCGGTGAGCCCGTGGCGGGGAAGATCAGCGTGAGGGTCCGGAGGCCGGCGCCGGGGATGGAGAGCGGTGCGTGAGAAGAAAGCGGCTAGTGACTAGCGGGTAGCGGATAGCAAGAACAGAGGGCGTTGGGCGCGGCTTCTTTTCTTTTCTTACTATCCGCTACCCGCTAGTCACTATCCGCTTTCCTCAGGCCGTCGCGGCAGCAGCAGCCACGTAAGAAATCGGCGCGTCCTGCAGCGTCTCGAACGTCACGTCCTCCCAGGCCTCGCTGTCGGCGATGAGCGTGCGCAGCAGGCGGTTGTTCAGCCCGTGGCCGGACTTGTAGCCGCTGAATTCGCCGATCAGGCCGTGCCCGAGCAGGTAGAGGTCGCCGATCGCATCGAGGACCTTGTGCTTCACGAACTCGTCCTCGTAGCGCAGCCCGTCCTCGTTCAGGATCCGGTAGTCGTCGAGGACGATCGCGTTGTCGAGGTTGCCGCCGAGCGCAAGGTTGCGCGAGCGCATGTACTCGAGATCGCGCATGAAGCCGAAGGTCCGGGCGCGGCTCACTTCGCGCAGAAACGTGGTCGTCGAGAAATCCATCGAGGCGACCTGCGAGCGGCGCTTGAACACCGGGTGGTCGAACTCGATTTCGAAGTTCACCTTGAAGCCGTCGTAGGGATCGAAGCGGGCCCACTTCTCGCCGTCCTCGACCTTGACGCTCTTCTTGATGCGCACGAACTTCTTCGGCGCGTTCTGCTCCTCGATGCCCGCGGACTGCAGCAGGAACACGAAGGGGCCCGCGCTGCCGTCCATGATCGGCACTTCGCCGGAGCTGAGTTCGATGATCGCGTTGTCGATGCCGAGGCCCGCAAGGGCGGACAGCAGGTGCTCGATCGTCGAGACCTTGACCCCGTCCTTCACGATCGTCGTGCCGAGCGTCGTCTCGCCGACGTTCCCGGCGCGCGCCGGGATGTCGATCGGCTGGTCGAGATCGGTGCGACGGAACCAGATGCCGTGGTCGGCCGGGGCCGGCCGCAGCACCATCAGGACCTTCTTGCCCGTGTGCAGGCCGACGCCGGTGGCACGGATCGAGTTCTTCAGTGTTCGTTGTTTCAGCATCTCGGGGTCGTAGCCGCGCCAGGCGCGCGCGCCCTTGAATGGTCAGCTCGCAAGAATATCATGGCACCTGCCTGCGACATAAGCTGATGAATAGACGGGACATTTTTCACGCCACCAGCCCCTGCCCAAGGGTCGCCGGCGGCCTCCCGACCATCCGCCGGCCCACGGAGCGACCCCGCCCCCACCGGGACGGGGTACCGCCACCATCGTCAGTCTGCCTGCCGACGCAGGAACGCCGGGATGTCCAGGTACTGCTCGCCCGTCGCGTCGGCGCGCAGGTCGTCCCCGACGGCGCGCTGGCGGCGCCTGAGGTTCGCCGGCGTCTCGTAGTCGGCGTAGCTCTCCGTCGACCGACGCGTGGTGCGCCCGCCTGATACCACCTCGACTTTCGGCTGGGCGCCCACCGGGATCCCGCGGATCGCCGCCGGCCGGCCGATGCCCGTCGCGACCACGGTGACGCGGATCTGGTCGGTCATCTCCGGGTCGATGACGTAGCCCACGACCACGGTCGCATCCTCGGACGCGTACTGCTTGATGGTGTCGCCGACGACGTGGAACTCGCTGGTGCGGAGGTCCATGCCCGCGGTGACGTTGATCAGCAGGCCGTGCGCGCCGGAGAGGTTCACGTCCTCGAGCAGCGGGCTCGAGATCGCGGCCTCGGCCGCCAGGCGCGCGCGATTCTCACCGCTCGCGGCACCCGAGCCCATCATCGCCATCCCGGTCTCGGCCATCACGGTCTTCACGTCGGCGAAGTCCACGTTGATGAGGCCCGGCCGCGTGATGAGTTCGGCGATGCCCTGCACCGCGCCCTGCAACACCTGGTTCGCGGTCTTGAACGCGTCGAGCAGCGTGGTGTCGCCGCCGAGCACCGTGAGCAGCTTCTGGTTCGGGATCGTGATCAGCGAATCGACGTACTTGCCCAGCTCGGCGATGCCCTGGTCGGCCAGCGCGAGGCGCTTGTTGCCTTCCATCTCGAAGGGCTTCGTGACCACGGCGACGGTGAGGATCCCGAGTTCCTTGGCGACCTGCGCCACGACCGGCGCGGCGCCCGTGCCCGTGCCGCCGCCCATGCCGGCGGTGATGAAGATCATGTCCGACCCGTCCACCAGCTCGACGATGCGGTCGCGATCCTCCATCGCCGCCTGCCGGCCGACTTCGGGATCAGCGCCGGCGCCGAGGCCCTTGGTGATGTTCGAACCGATCTGCAGGCTCATCTTCACCTTGGAGTGCTTGAGCGCCTGCGAATCAGTGTTGATGCAGACGAAGTCCACGCCCTCGATCCCCGAGCTGACCATGTGGGTAACTGCATTGCCGCCGCCGCCGCCGACACCGACGACCTTGATGACGGCCCCCTGATTCTCGCTGTCTGCAAGTACGAACATTGTTTGCTGCTCCGATAAGAAGTGACTAATGACCAATGATCAGTGACCAGCGAGGACCGGTGGCTCCACCGGGCCTCGCGCTCGAATTCGATCGTTCCGCCGCCGCCTTTCCACGACCCGCCATCTCCTGACTGCGAATCGCCCTGTTGACCCCTTCCGATTCCCTCGCCCCATTCCTCACTAACCGCTAACCCCTGTCCGCTAACCGTTTCCCTCAGAAATTGCCCTGGAACCAGGCGCGCATCCTGTCGACCACGCTGCGCATCCCGTTCGCCACGGGCGCCGTGCGACCGCGGCGCACGTAGTTCTCGCGCCCGAAAAGCAGCAGGCCGACGCCGGTCGCGTGGATGGGATTCCGCACGACGTCGACGAGCCCGCTCACGCCCTGCGGCAGGCCGAGCCGCACCGGCGCGTGGAACACTTCCTCGGCGAGGTCGATGACACCTTCCATCTTGGCGCTGCCGCCGGTGAGCACGACGCCCGCCGCGATCATCTCGTCGAAGCCGGAGCGGCGGAGTTCCTCCCGCACCAGCGCGAAGAGTTCCTCGTAGCGGGGCTCGACCACCTCCGCCAGGGTCTGGCGCGCGAGACGGCGCGGCGGCCGGTCGCCGACGCTCGGCACTTCGATGGTCTCGTCCGGATTCGCGAGCTGCGACAGGGCGCAGGCATAGCGCACCTTGAGTTCCTCGGCGTGGTGCGTCGGCGTGCGCAGGCTGACCGCGATGTCGTTCGTGACCTGGTCGCCGGCGATGGGAATCACCGCGGTGTGGCGGATCGCGCCGCCCGAGAACACGGCGATGTCGGTCGTGCCTCCGCCGATGTCCACCAGGCAGACGCCGAGTTCCTTCTCGTCCTCGGCGAGCACGGCGTAGCTCGAGGCGAGCTGCTCGAGCACGATGTCCTCGACCTCGAGCCCGCAGCGCTGCACGCACTTGACGATGTTCTGCGCGGCGCTGTCGGCGCCGGTGACGATGTGCACCTTCGCCTCGAGGCGCACGCCGGACATGCCGATCGGCTCGCGGATGCCTTCCTGCGAGTCGATGATGAATTCCTGCGGCAGGATGTGCAGGATCTTCTGGTCCGCCGGGATGGCCACCGCCCGCGCCGCGTCGATGACCCGGTCCACGTCGCCGCTGGTCACTTCCTTGTCGCGGATCGCGACGATGCCGTGCGAGTTGAGGCTGCGCACGTGGCTGCCCGCGATGCCCGCGAACACCGAGTGGATCTCGCAGCCCGCCATCAGCTCGGCTTCCTCCACCGCGCGCCGGATGGACTGCACGGTCGAGTCGATGTTGACGACGACGCCCTTCTTGAGGCCGCGCGAAGGATGGGAGCCGACGCCGACGACTTCGATGGTGCCTGCAGCGGTCAGCTCGCCGACGATCGCCACCACTTTCGAGGTGCCGATGTCGAGGCCGACGATGAGGTTCCGTTCTGGTTTCCTAGGCATCGGGGGTCGCGTCCTCCTGAGGGGCCACGGCCAGGGCAGAACGGCTGTTCCAGCCGACGCTGAATCCGTTGGTGTAGCGCATGTCCACGTACGTGATTTCTGAAGCTCGCTTCGCCACCATCGGGCTTGCGAGACGGATGAAACGGTCGAGCCGGTCCGTGACGGCCTGGCGGCCGAGACGCACGGCGAGGCCGTTGCCGAGTTCGAGTTCCCAGGCGCCGCGCTCGTCGAGACGCACGCCCGTGAGCCGCAGGCCCGCTTCGAGCAGGCGACCCTGCGCGTCGAGGTAGAGCTGTGCGACGGCCGATTCGCTCCCGTCGGGCCCCTGCAGCAGCGGCAGTTCCGGCGGCACGAAGCGCGCATTGCGGATGAACAGTTCCCCGCGCGCATTGAGCAGGCCGGTGTCGTTCCAGCGTGCAGCGGCCACCTGCTCCACGACCACGACGCGGACCGCGTCGGGCCACCGGCGGCTGACCACCGCGCTGTCGACCCAGGGGATCTGCTCGACGCGCTCGCGGACCTTGTCGAGGTCGATCGACGCGAGGCCGCCGCGCACGACTTCCGTCACGGCGCTCTCGATCTCCGGCGGCGAGACGCGCTGGAAGGCGCCCTCGACGAGCACGTGCCGTACGGGACGATCGAGCGCAACGTGCAGCATCGCTGCAGCGAGCGCCAGCGCGCCGAGCGTGGCCAAAGTCACGCCGAGCTTGCGCAGGTCGAGCGGCTCGGCCACCGGCGCATCGGCGGCGGCCCGCTTGCGATTGCGCTTGCGCCACGGCATGAGGATCGAAAGATCCATCAGTGACCCCGCCTCGCAAAGCTGGTCTCGAGCACGCGCCACACGAGTTCGTCGAACTCGATGCCGCGCTGGCGTGCCGCCTTCGGCACGAGCGAGTGACTGGTCATGCCGGGCGCGGTGTTGACCTCGAGCAGCCACGGCCTGCCGGCGCGGTCGCGCATGAAGTCGACTCGTCCCCAGCCGCTGCAGTCCACCGCGACGAAAGCGGCGATGGTCAGGCCGGCAAGTTCCTGTTCCGCGGCGCCCGACATCCCCGGGCAGATGTACTGCGTGTCTTCCGCGACGTACTTGGCGTGGTAGTCGTAGTACTCGCCGGCGGGCACGATGCGGATCGAGGGCAGCGCCTCGAGGCCGAGCACGCCCACCGTGTATTCCTCGCCCTGGATCAGCTTCTCGACGAGCAGCTGCCCCTCGTAACGCGCCGCCAGTTCGACCGCGGCGGCCAGGTCCGCATCCTTGAAGCAGCGGCTGACGCCGACGCTCGAACCTTCGCAGGCCGGCTTCACGATCACCGGCAGGCCGATCTTGTGGGCCGCGGCAATGACGTCCTCGCCGCGCTCGAGGCTGACGAACGGCGGAGTCGGCAGGCCGATCGACAGCCACACCTGCTTGGTGCGGATCTTGTCCATCGACAGCGCCGAACCGAGCACGCCCGAGCCCGTGTACGGCACGCCGAGCGATTCGAGCATGCCCTGCAGCACGCCGTCCTCACCGCCGCCGCGGCTGCCGTGCAGGATGTTGAAGACGCGATCGAAGCGCCGGCCGGCGGGCGCCGTCAGCGCGCGCAGGAGTTCCGGAACGCCGTCGATCGCCGTGGCGTCTACGCCGCGCCGCTGCAGCGCCTCGAGCACGTTGCGGCCGGAGTCGAGCGACACCTCGCGTTCGGAGGACGTCCCGCCGAGCAGCACGGCAACGCGACCGAAGCGGCCAGGATCGGTGATGGGGTGCGGCCGGGTCATGAACGGTCTCCTCGCGCTGCCACCGCGACGGGCAGCGAGCGCGGCAAGTCGTGCGCCGCGGCGCCGATGCTGCCGGCGCCCATCGTCAGCACGAGGTCGCCGTCGCGAACGATGCCGGCCAGCGCCGTCGGAAGTTCGTCGATGCCCTTCAGCAGCACCGGCTCGACTCGGCCGCGCGTTCGAATCGCACGGCACAAGGCCTTGCCGTCGGCGCCGGGAATCGGGGTCTCGCCGGCGGCATACACCTCGTCGACGACGAGTGCGTCGGCATCCGAAAGCACCTGCGCGAACTCATCGAGCAGGTCGCGCGTGCGCGTGTAGCGGTGCGGCTGGAACGCGAGCACCACTCGACGGCCGGGCCAGCCCTGGCGGGCAGCCTCGACGGTCGCGGCAATCTCCGTGGGGTGATGCCCGTAGTCGTCGACCAGGGCCACCGTGCCGCTCGCCGTCGCGATGTCGCCGAGGAACTGCAGCCGCCGCTCGATGCCCTGGAATCCCGCGAGCGCGCGCTGGATCGCCGCGTCGTCGATCTCGAGTTCGGTCGCCACCGCGATCGCCGCGAGCGCGTTCAGCACGTTATGGCGGCCCGGCAGGTTGAGCGTGATGTGCAGCGGCGATGTCGTCTGCGGACGGACGACGTCGAATTCCGAGCGTGGCCCGTGGCGCACGACGTTGACGGCGCGCACGTCGGCCTGCTCGTCGAATCCGTACGTCACGTACGGGCGCGCGATCTGCGGGATGAGCCCCCGCGCCTCGGCATCGTCGTTGCAGATGACCGCCAGGCCGTAGAACGGCAGGTTGTGCAGGAATTCGACGAACGAGAGCTTGAGCTTGCCGAAGTCACCGCCGTGCGTGCCCAGGTGGTCGGCGTCGACGTTGGTGACGATCGCGATCATCGGCTGCAGGTGCATGAACGACGCGTCGCTCTCGTCGGCCTCGGCCACGAGATACTGGCCCGCACCGAGCCGCGCGTTGCTGGCCGCGCTCTTGAGGCGACCGCCGATGACGAATGTCGGGTCCTCGCCGCCCTCGGCCAGCACGCTCGACACGAGGCTGGTCGTGGTCGTCTTGCCGTGCGTTCCCGCAACCGCGATCGAGTAACGGAAGCGCATCAGCTCGCCGAGCATCTCCGCGCGCTTGACGACCGGGATGCGCGTCGCCATCGCCTGCGCGACCTCCGGGTTGTCCGGATTGATGGCGCTCGACACGACCACGACATCCGCGTCCGCGACGTTCCCGGCGCGATGCCCGATCATGACGCGCACGCCGAGTTGCTGCAGGCGCGCCGACGCGGCGCTCGCCTTGAGATCGGAGCCCTGCACCGAATAGCCGAGATTGAGCAGCACCTCGGCGATGCCGCTCATGCCGCTGCCGCCGATGCCGACGAAATGGATCGTGTGGATGCGGCGCATGCGGTCTTTCATGCCGCCTCCCCGAGCGCGACGGCCACGCAGGCGTCCGCGAGCCGCTGGTCGGCATCTGTGATGGCCGTGCTGCGCGCGGCCAGCGCCATGGTCACGAAGCGCGGCCGGCCGGCCTCGAGCAGCTCGCGCAGCGCGCCGGCCAGCGAGATCGGCGTCAACGCACTCTCCGGCAGCAGCACGGCCGCACCCTTGGCGACCACGAACTGCGCGTTGCGCGTCTGGTGATCGTCCACCGCTGCCGGGAACGGCACGAGGATCGCGGGCAGGCCTGCGGCCGCGAGTTCCGCAACGGTGAGCGCGCCGGAGCGGCAGACCGCGAGATCGGCCCAACCGTAAGCGCCGGCCATGTCGTCGATGAAGA
>Ga0209253_10004806_pt1 | contig 11737 bp, 7 predicted proteins | sample FrelakmetBRP12BR_FD_187145 | JGI IMG/M metagenome (GOLD analysis project Ga0209253, IMG submission 187145) | Freshwater lake sediment microbial communities from the University of Notre Dame, USA, for methane emissions studies - BRP12 BR (SPAdes)... | ecosystem: Environmental > Aquatic >...
ATCTGGCGGGCGGGCAGGGCATTCGCGCGCTGATCATCAACACCGGCAACGCCAACGCGGGCACCGGCGCCGACGGCCTGGCGCGCGCACGCCGCAGTTGCGTGGCGCTGGCTCAGCTTCTGCACGTGGCGCCCGAACAGGTGCTGCCGTTTTCGACCGGCGTCATCATGGAGACGCTGCCGATCGAACGCATCGAGGCCGGCTTGCCGAATGCCGTGAAGGCATTGCGGGCCGACGGCTGGTTGGATGCAGCCGAAGGCATCATGACCACCGATACCCTGCCCAAGGCCGCCTCGCGGCGAATTCAGGTCGGCGGCAGGACCGTCACGGTCACAGGCATCGCAAAAGGCGCCGGCATGATCCGGCCCAACATGGCCACGATGCTCGGCTTCGTGGCCACCGATGCGGTGCTCGCACCGCAGCTCGTGCAGGCGCTGGTGCGTGATGCGGCCGACCTGAGCTTCAATCGCATCACGATCGACGGCGACACCTCGACGAACGACTCTTTCGTGCTGATGGCCACGCATGGCGCGGGGCACAGCCGCATCGACTCGCTCGATTCGGCCGAGGGGCGGACCCTGCGGGCGGCCGTGGAGGCCGTGTCGCAGCAGCTGGCGCAGGCGATCGTGCGCGACGGCGAGGGGGCGACCAAGTTCATCGTCGTGCGCGTCGACGGTGGCCGTGACGTGGATGAATGCCGCCGCGTCGCCTATGCCATCGGGCACTCGCCGTTGGTGAAGACTGCCTTCTTCGCCAGCGATCCGAACCTGGGTCGCATCCTCGCTGCCGTCGGCTATGCAGGCATCGACGATCTCGACCCAGGCACGATCGATCTGTACCTCGACGACGTGCATGTTGCGCGACAGGGCGGGCGGCATCCCGACTATCGCGAAGAGCAAGGCCAGCGGGTGATGAAGCAGTCGGAGATCACCGTGCGGGTCGACCTGCACCGCGGTCAGGCCACCAGCGAAATCTGGACCTGCGACCTGTCGCACGACTACGTCAGCATCAACGCGGACTACCGGTCCTAGGCCCGCGGCCGTTGCGCCACCGCGGCAACGGCCTCTTGCATTTGCGGTTGCAGCGCTGTTAGCATTGCCGCACTATTTCGAAGCGCGAGGACACGATGACCACCATGACCCACACGAATCGACGCGCCGCCTGCGGCACGCTGATCGTGCGTGCGTCGACGGTGGCCGTGGGCCTTGCCGCATCCGTCGACCTGCGGTTCGCGGGTTACGACGACAAGGCCACGGCGACTCAGAGGGCGGCCAACCCGTCGAATCTGGGCGCCGCGGACGCGAACGGTTGGTTCGCGGTCCTGTAGGCCCAACCTTCTCGGCTCCAGCTTCCGATCGAAGCCCCGCTGAGAACTCAGCGGGAGATCCGGCCGTCTCGATCTTCCGCCGTTGAATACAAGGTCGCCGCCGTCCCAAGAGGCTGGCAGGCGACGCGGAGAAGAAGATGCGAAACAACAACAATCCAGTCGCCAGGTGGCTTGCGGCGCTCCGGTTGGATCCGAACGACCTGCTGCGCGATGCCACGTACCGGCGTCTGTGGACCTCGATTCTGATCAGTTCGTTCGGCGGGCAGGTGACGATGCTGGCGCTGCCGTTGACGGCGGCCGTGCTGCTGCAGGCCACGCCCACGCAGATGGGCCTGCTGACGTCGATGGAGATCGTGCCGTTCGTTTTGCTGTCGCTGCCCGCGGGCGTGTGGCTGGATCGGGTTCGCAAACTGCCGGTCTACGTGATCGGTGAGTTGACCCTGGCCTTCACCGTCGCGTCGGTGCCGCTCGCGTGGTGGCTGGGCTGGCTGTCGATGACCTGGCTGTATGCCATTGGCCTGGTGCTGGGTACGGTCTACACGGTGGCCGGCAGTGCAGCGCAGATCGTGCTGACGCAGGTCGTGGCGCGCGAGCGCCTGGTCGAGGCGCATGCCAAGAACGCGCTGGCCTCCTCGGGCGCCGAGGTTGCTGGCCCGGGCTTCGCGGGTGCGTTGATCAAGGTGGTGGGTGCGCCCTTGGCGCTGCTGGTCGACGCCGCGATGCTGATCGCCTCGGCGGCGATCCTGCGTGGCATCGGCATTCGTGAGCAGCGCGAGACACGGGAAAGGCGGCGCTTCAGCGATGAGCTGATGGTCGGCCTGCGTTTCGTGGTCCGGCATCGGCTGCTGGTGACGCTCGCCCTGACGGTCGGGGTGTGGCAGCTCTGCCACCACGCGGCGGTGGTGGTGCAAATTCTGTTTGCGACGCGCACGCTCGGCATGTCGGAGCAGGCGGTGGGTCTGAGCTTCGTCGTCATGGGCGTGGGGTCGGTGTTGGCGAGCGTATTTGGCAACCGGCTGAGCCGGCGCATCGGGCCCGGGCCTTCGTTGGCCCTGGGCTCCGCCCTGTGTGGCCTGGGTTGGTTGCAAGCCGCCTTCGCGCCGGTGTCGGCGCTCGGCATTGCGATGTTCTCGTTGATGCTGTTCATGTTCTCGCTCGGTGCGGTGTTGGTGTTCATCAACTTCCTGGCGCTTCGACAGGCGGTGACGCCCGAGCCGCTGCTGGGGCGCATGACGAGCACGATGCGCTGGCTGATCCTCATTCCGGCAGGACCCGGTGCGCTGATCGGAGGCTGGCTGGGCGAGCATGTGGACCTGCGCGCGGGTTTGGGTTTTGCCGGGTGCATGGCGCTTCTTCTCGGCCTCGCGGCTTGGCGGCATCCGGTGATCCGCAACCTGCGCGAACTGCCCGTTGCCGTCAGCGCTGGCGAGGTCGACAGATCGGCCACGCAGGGCCCAAAGGCCTCGCCGTTGGGAGTAGCGTGACGACCGACCGCGTTGCGGCCATGGATGCCTTAGGCGCGGGCCGTGCCAGGCGCGGTGGCGTCGTAGGCCGCGCTGGCTCGGCGCGCGCAGGGTCGAAGGAGCCTGAACGCCGCTGATCCGGCTCAAGCGAGTGGCGTGCCGGCCTGCGGCGTCGGCGGGAATCGATCGACGGCGTCGGTGATGAGGCCGTCGATCCCCAGGTCCAGCAGTCGTTGCGCGTCCGCGGGATCGTTGACCGTGTAGCAAAGTCCCCGCATGCCTGCAGCGTGCAGCCGATCGAGCACCGTCGAGTCCATTTCCCGATAGTCCGTGATCACGGCCGCGCAGCTCAGCGACGAGGCCATCTCGAACCAACCCGGCCAGAGCGTCTCGAGCAACAGTGCCCGCGGCAACTCCGGAGCTGCGTCGCGGGCTCCGGCCAGCGACTCGGGTCGAAATGAGCTCAGCAACGGCGGTGTCGCGGCGCCAGCCCAGAGTTGACGTACGTGATGGGCGACGATGCGGCCGGTGGGCTCCTCGTGGCCCGGCGTCGGCTTGATCTCGAGGTCCAGCGCGTAGTCGTTACCCCGAACGTAGGCGGCGATCGATGCAAGGCTGGCCAGGGGTTCGCCCGCGAAGCCGCGGCTGTGCCAGGCTCCGGCGTCGATCAGCGACAGCTGCGCCCAGAGGCGGTCGCCGGCATTGCCGCTCTCGCAGGTGGTGCGCTCCAGCGTCGCGTCGTGAAGCAGGAACGGCACATCATCGGCGGAGAGCTTGACGTCACACTCGAACGCACGGTAGCCGTAGCCCGCACCGACGCGAAACGCCGCCAGCGTGTTCTCCGGCGCGAGTTTGCCGGCGCCGCGGTGCGCGATCCACAGCGGGAAGGGCCAGGCCGGCATCGTCACCCGACTCGCTGACCCGACTGGGCGTCGAACCAGTGCAGGTGTTCGGGTGCAGCGGCAAGCTGCAAGACCTGGCCGGCCACTGCGTTGTGCGAGGTGGATTCGACACGCACTGTCACCTGCACCGCGCCGGTCGACGCGCCGAGGCGCCCATGGATCAGGCGCTCGGCGCCAAGCATTTCGACCACGTCCACCGTCAACGGCCAGCCGCTGTTGGCGATATCCAGGTGCTCGGGCCGCACGCCGAGGATCAGCTCACCGTCGCGCGGCGCCGGCGCCGGCAGCAGCCATGCGACGTCGCCCATCGCAAAGCGCTGGCCGGTGGCCCGACCGGTCAGCAGATTCATCGGTGGTGCACCGATGAAGCCGGCGACGAAGGTCGTGGCCGGGCGGGCGTAGACTTCCTCGGGCGTGCCGATCTGTTCCATCCGGCCGGCGTTCATCACGATCATGCGTTCAGCCAGCGTCATGGCCTCGACTTGGTCGTGAGTGACGAAGAGCGAGGTGACGCCGAGTTCGCGGTGCAGCTTCTGGATTTCGAGCCGGGTGCCGGCGCGCAGTTTGGCGTCGAGGTTGGACAGCGGCTCGTCGAACAGGAAGACCGCCGGCTGGCGCACGATCGCGCGTCCCATCGCGACGCGCTGTCGCTGGCCACCCGACAGCTCGCGCGGCTTACGCGCGAGATATGGCCCGAGTTGCAGGATCGCCGCCGCCTTGTCGACGCGGGACTTGATCTCGGCCACCGGCACCTTGGCGATCTTCAACCCATAGGCCATGTTGTCGAATACGCTCATGTGCGGATACAGCGCATAGTTCTGGAACACCATCGCGATGTCGCGCTCGCTCGGCTCGATGTCGTTGACGACGCGGCCGGCGATCGAGATCTCGCCGCCGGAAATTTCCTCCAGGCCGGCCACCATGCGCAGCAGCGTGCTCTTGCCGCACCCAGAGGGGCCGACGATGACGATGAACTCGCCGTCGGCGATCTCGGCATCGACGCCGTGGATGACTTGATTCGCTTTCGGCCCATGGCCGTAGCGCTTGACCACCTTGCGGATGCTGATTGCTCCCATACTGCTTGTTCTCTTATTTTTCGGTATCGACCAAGCCCTTGACGAACCAGCGCTGCATCAGCAGCACCACCAGAGCGGGCGGAATCATGGCCAGCATCGCGGTGGCCATCACTGCGCCCCATTCGGTCTGCGCGTCGCCACCGGAGATCATGCGTTTGATGCCGATCACCACCGGGTACATGTCCTCGCTGGTCGTCACCAGCAGCGGCCACAGGTATTGGTTCCAGCCGTAGATGAACTGAATCACGAACAGCGCGGCGATGCTGGTCCGTGACAACGGCACCAGCACATCCCAGAAGAATCGCAACGGCCCCGCGCCGTCGATGCGCGAGGCCTCGGTCAACTCGTCGGGCACGGTCAGGAAGAACTGGCGGAACAGGAACGTCGCGGTGGCCGAGGCGATTAGCGGCACAGTGAGGCCGGCATAGGTGTTCAACATGCCCAGGTCCGACACTACCTTGTAGGTCGGCGCGATGCGCACCTCCACCGGTAGCATCAGCGTGACGAAGATGGCCCAGAAGAAGAACATCCGGAACGGGAAGCGGAAATACACGATCGCGAAGGCTGACAGCAGCGAGATGGCGATCTTGCCGATCGCGATGACCAGGGCCGTGACCAGGCTGACGAGCATCATCCGCCCGACCATTGCCTTCGAGCCGCCGCCCTCCTGGGTGCCGGTCAGCACCGCGGTGTAGTTCTCGATCATGTGCGAGCCCGGCGTCAACGGCATCGGCGGGTGGATGATCGCCTCGTTGGCATGCGTCGACGCGACGAAAGTGATGTAGACCGGCAGCGCGACGATCAGCACGCCCAGGATCAGCACCACATGCGCGAGGATGCCCAGTATCGGGCGGCGTTCAACCACGACCAGCTCTCATCAATAGTTCACCTTCTTCTCGACGAAGCGGAACTGGATCACCGTGAAGATGACGACGATGAACATCAGCACCACCGACTGCGCCGCCGATGCACCCAGGTCCATGGCCTTGAAGGCGTCGTAGTAGAGCTTGTAGACCAGGATCGCGGTCTCCTTGCCCGGCCCGCCCGAGGTGGCGGCATCGACGATGGCGAAGGTGTCGAGGAAGACATAGATGACGTTGATCACCAGCAGGAAGAAGGTGGTCGGCGACAGCAGCGGGAACTGGATCGTCCAGAAGCGCCGCCAGGGCGTCGCGCCGTCGATCGCCGCGGCTTCGATCAACGACTTCGGGATCGACTGCAACCCGGCCAGGAAGAACAGGAAGTTGTAGGCGATCTGCTTCCACACCGCGGCCATCACAATCAGCGCCATCGCGTGGTTGCCGTTGAGCAGGTGATTCCACTCGAAGCCCCATTCGCGCAGCAGATACGACACGATGCCCACGCTGGGCGCGAACATGAACAGCCACAACACGCCGGCGACCGCGGGGGCCACTGCGTAGGGCCAGACCAGCAACGTGCGGTACAGGCCCGAGACCTTGACCACGCGGTCGGCAAACACCGCCAGCAGCAGCGACAGCGACAGTCCTAGCGACGCCACCAGCACCGAGAACACCGCCGTGGTGGCAAATGACGCCAGGTAGGTCTCGTCGTTCCACAGGTTGCGGAAGTTCTCCAACCCGACCCATTGCACCGAGGTACCGAAGGCGTCGGACTGTTGTAAGGACTGCACCAGCGCCTGCCCGGCCGGCCAGAAGAAGAACAGCGCAATGACGACCAACTGGGGCGCCAGCAGCGCCCACGGCAGCCAGGGCGAACGGAAAGTGACGCGCTTTTCGGCGGCCATGCCGTCAGCTCGGGGTCCTCAGCCTCCCTTGCTCGCTTTTTCGAAGCGCTCGAGCAATTCGTTGCCGCGCTTGACGATCGAGTCCAGCGCTTCCTGGGCGGTCTTCTTGCCGCCCCAGACGTTTTCGAGTTCTTCGTCCTCGAGGGTCCGGATCTGCACGTAATTGCCCAGGCGGATGCCTCGCGACTTGTCCGTCACCTTGCGCACCATCTGATTGACGGCCACGTCGGTGCCCGGGTTCTCCTTGTAGAAGCCCGACTTCTCGGTCAGCACGAATGACGCGGTGGTCACGGGCAGGTAGCCCGTCCGCTTGTGGCTGGCCGACTGCACTTCGGGGCTGGACAGGAAGTTGAAGAAGGCCGCCACGCCCTTGTATTCGGCCGGCTTCTTGCCCGCCAGCACCCACAGGCTGGCGCCGCCGATCACGGTGTTCTGCGGTGCGCCGGGCACGTCGGGGTAGTAGGGAAGGGTGGCGAGAGCGAAGTCGAACTTGGCGTTCTTCTTCACATTGCCGTAGAAGCCCGAGGACGTGGTGATCATCGCGCACTCGCCCGAGACGAAGCTGGCCTCCGGAATGTTGGCGCGGCCCTTGTAGACGAACAGGCCCTGCTTGGCCATGTTGGCCAGGTTCTCGATGTGGCGCACATGCAGCGGCGAGTTGGCCACCAGCCTCGCGTCCAGGCCCTTGAGGCCGTTGCCCTTGGTGGCGAGCTCGACGTTGTGCCAGGTCGAGAAGCTCTCCAACTGCGTCCAGCCCTGCCAGGCAATGGTCAGCGGGCACTTGTGGCCACTGGCCTTGAGCTTGGCCGCGGCCAATGCCACTTCGGGCCAGGTGGCCGGCGGCTTGCTGGCGTCGATGCCGGCGGCCTTGAAGGCGTCCTTGTTGATGTAGAAGACCGTGGTCGAGCTGTTGAACGGCAAGCTCAGCATCTGGCCGTTCGGCGCCGTGTAGTAGCCAGCCACCGCGGGAATGTAGGCTGCGGGGTCGAACTTGAAGCCGGCGTCCTTCATGATCTGGCCGACAGGCACGGTTGCACCCTTGCTGGCCATCATCGTTGCAGTGCCGACCTCGAATACCTGCAGGATGTGCGGTGCCTGCCCGGCACGAAAGGCGGCGATTGCCGCCGGCATGGACTCGAAGTACTGGCCCTTGTAGGTCGGCACTATCTTGTAGTCCTTCTGGCTGGCGTTGAAGTCCTTGGCCAGGTCGTTGACCCATTCGTTGTTGACTGCGGTCATCGAATGCCACCATTGGATTTCAACCTGCGCCCGAGCGGGCCCGGTCAGCGCGGCACCCGCGATGGCGACCGCAGTCAACACAACAATTCTTCGATTCATGAATGCTCCGGAGGGTCCCAGTCACATGGAGTATGTGATCGTCGGACAGTTTGATGACACCCTTGTTTCTGTCACGGATGGCTCAACGGCAGCAAGGGGGAATACCCGCCACGCGATCGACCTGCGGCGCCTCGGTGACCATCGGCTTTGCTGCACTGCGGTAACATGCCGCCGGATGTGCCGCGACAGGCGTCGCTTGAGTCTCATCAAGGTATAGCGCCTGACGCTTCATGAACGCATGAACGCACCGCAATCCTTGCCGAGCCTTGGCGTCGCCACTTCCCGGTTGGGTGACGAGGCGGCGCCGCGTCTGCGCGAGATCCCGTACAACTACACCTCGTTCGCCGATCGCGAGATCGTGATTCGGCTGTTGGGCGACAAGGCCTGGGACATCCTGAACCGGCTGCGCGAGGAGCGGCGAACCGGCCGATCGGCACGCATGCTGTACGAGGTGCTCGGCGACATCTGGGTCGTCCAGCGCAACCCGTACCTGGAAGATGATCTGCTCGACAACCCGAAGCGGCGCCGCTTGCTGATTGAGGCACTCGAGCATCGGCTCGGCGAGGTGCAGAAGCGCCGCACGCCGGATGTCGACCCGGCCCGCGACGCGGCCGTGGGTGAATTGCTGGCGATGGCGCAGGGTGCCGTGCAGCGCTTTGCCGAGCATTTTCGGCAGGTCTATGACTTGCGCCAGCGTACCCGGCGTGTGCTGGCGCGCCACACCGGCAAGCAGAACATCAAGTTCGACGGGCTGTCGCGTGTGTCGCACGTGACCGACGCGACCGACTGGCGCGTCGAGTACCCGTTCGTCGTGCTGACGCCGGATACCGAGGCCGAAATGGCGGGGCTGGTGCAGGGCTGCGTCGATCTCGAACTCACGGTCGTTCCTCGCGGCGGCGGGACGGGCTACACCGGTGGTGCCATACCGCTGACGTGGAAGAGCACCGTCATCAATACGGAGAAGCTGGAGGGCATGCGTGGCGTCGAGATGCGGTCGCTGCCCGGTGTCGATCGGCCAGTGCCTACGCTGTGGACCGAGGCCGGCGTGGTGACGCAGCGGGTTGCCGACGCAGCGGAGGCCGCAGGCTTCGTGTTCGCAGTCGACCCCACCTCCGCGGAGGCAAGCTGCATCGGCGGCAACATCGCGATGAACGCCGGTGGCAAGAAGGCCGTGTTGTGGGGCACCGCGCTCGACAACCTGGCGAGCTGGCGCATGGTGACGCCGCAGGCGACGTGGCTCGAGGTCGAACGCCTGAACCACAACCTGGGCAAGATCCACGATGCAGAGCTGGCGAGCTTCGAGTTGCGCTGGTACGACGCGTCGGGCCGCAAGCTCGAACGCACCGAGCGACTGGACATCCCCGGCGCGCAGTTTCGCAAGGAGGGCTTGGGCAAGGATGTGACCGACAAGTTCCTGGCCGGTCTGCCGGGCATCCAGAAGGAGGGCTGCGACGGACTGATTACGTCGGCTCGCTGGGTGCTGCACAGCATGCCGCGACACACCCGAACCGTGTGCCTGGAGTTCTTCGGCAACCCAAGGGAGGCGGTGCCGGCGATCGTCGAGATCAAGGACTATCTGTTCGCGCTGCAGCGTGGCGGCAGCGCGACAGCGAACGGACAAGGCGGGCCACCCGTCCAACTGGCCGGCCTGGAGCATCTGGACGACCGGTATCTCAAGGCTGTCGGCTACGCGACCAAGAGCAAGCGTGCCGGCCGGTCCGGTGGGGGCGCCGGTCTGCCCAAGATGATCCTGCTCGGAGATATCACCGGCGACGACGAATCCGCGGTCGCACGGGCCACGAGCGAGGTGGTGCGCATCGCCAACGCCCGCTCGGGCGAGGGGTTCATCGCCGTGAGCGCCGACGCACGCCGCAAGTTCTGGCTCGACCGCAAGCGCACAGCGGCGATCGCCAGGCACACCAACGCGTTCAAGATCAACGAGGACGTGGTGATCCCCTTGCCACGAATGGCCGAGTACACACTTGGCATCGAGCGCATCAATATCGAGCTGTCGCTGCGCAACAAGCTCGAGTTGCTCGATCGGCTGGAGCGATTCTTCGCCGACGGGGCGTTGCCGTTGGGCAAGTCGGACGACGCGAACGAGATCCCCAGCGCCGAGCTGCTGGAGGATCGCGTGCAGCAGGCATTGGCCGCCACGCGCGAGCTGCGGTCGCTCTGGCGACGATGGCTGAGTGACATCGACGCGCCGGTCGCCGAAGGCGAGCGCACGATCTTCGAGCAGCTGCAGGACCACAGCCTGCGCGCGTCGTGGAAACGACAGCTGCTCCAACCGTTGCGCGAGATGTTTGCCGGCGCCGCGTTCGCGCCGATCCTCGAACAGTGCCAGCGCATCCATGCCGAAGTCCTGCACGGGCGATTGTGGGTCGCCCTGCATATGCACGCGGGCGATGGCAACGTGCATACCAACATCCCGGTCAACAGCGACGACTATCGGATGCTGCAGACGGCGCACCAGGTGGTCGCGCGGATCATGACCCTGGCACGCAGCCTCGGTGGCGTGATCTCGGGCGAACACGGCATCGGCATCACCAAGCTCGAGTTCCTGTCCGATGGAGAACTGCAGCAATTCGCCGACTACAAGGCGCGCATCGACCCCGAAGGCCGCTTCAACAAGGGCAAACTCCTGCGCGGCGATGCGTTGGCCGGCCTGGGCGGCGACGTGCGGGCTGCCGACCTGGCGCATGCCTACACACCGAGCTTCGGCCTGATGGGCCATGAGTCACTGATCATGCAGCAGAGTGACATCGGCGCAATCAGCGACTCGATCAAGGATTGCCTGCGCTGCGGCAAGTGCAAACCCGTTTGCGCGACGCATGTGCCCCGGGCGAACCTGCTGTACAGCCCGCGCGACAAGATCCTCGCGACCTCGCTGCTGATCGAGGCGTTCCTCTACGAAGAGCAGACGCGGCGCGGCATCTCGCTACGGCATTGGGAGGAGTTCGAGGACGTCGGCGACCACTGCACGGTCTGCCGCAAGTGCGCCAGCCCTTGCCCCGTGAAGATCGACTTCGGCGACGTCTCGATGAACATGCGCAACCTGTTGCGCAAGATGGGGCACAAGAGTTTCCGTCCCGGCAACGCCGCGGCGATGTTCATGCTCAACGCCACGAATCCCGAGACGATCCGCCTCGCGCGCCGCTTGATGGTGAACTTGGGCTTCAACGCCCAGCGCTGGGCGACCGACCTGTTGCGTCTGGCTGGCAGGCGGCAGACCCAGCAGCCGCCGGCCACGGTCGGGGCGGCGCCGCTGCGCGAGCAGGCGATTCATTTCGTCAACAAGAAGCTCCCGGGTGGATTGCCGAAACGTACTGCGCGCGCATTGCTCGACATCGAGGACAAGAACTACCTGCCGATCATTCGCGACCCGGCTGCCACCACGGCGGAGAGCGAAGCGGTCTTCTACTTCCCCGGGTGCGGATCCGAGCGCCTGTTTTCACAGGTAGGCCTGGCCACGCAGGCGATGCTCTGGCACGCGGGCGTTCAGACTGTCTTGCCGCCGGGATACCTGTGCTGCGGCTATCCGCAACGCGGATCGGGCCAGTTCGACCGCGCAGAAAAGATGATCACCGACAATCGGGTGCTGTTTCACCGGGTCGCCAACACCTTGAACTACCTCGAAATCCGTACGGTGGTCGTCAGCTGCGGCACCTGTTTCGACCAGCTGCAAGGCTACAGATTCGACGAGATCTTCCCGGGCAGCCGCATCGTGGACATTCACGAGTACCTTCTGGAAAAGGGAATCACCTTGTGTGATTCCCTTTCGGCGCAGGCTGATGTGAGCCAAGCGAACGTTAAGTGCAACGGCCGAAGCCAGAAGGGCGCGATGACCTACCTCTATCACGACC
>Ga0209253_10004807_pt1 | contig 11734 bp, 7 predicted proteins | sample FrelakmetBRP12BR_FD_187145 | JGI IMG/M metagenome (GOLD analysis project Ga0209253, IMG submission 187145) | Freshwater lake sediment microbial communities from the University of Notre Dame, USA, for methane emissions studies - BRP12 BR (SPAdes)... | ecosystem: Environmental > Aquatic >...
AGAGATTCAGTTTACGTTGTACTTCTTCTATGGACGTATCAGATGCATCAACTTTTAATTTTTGCAGTGCATCTTCCCGTTTCATATTTCCCTGCCGGACAAGTGCGGCCATATCATAGGCATACGAATGAATATGATACTTATCCAGGTGGTTCTTAATCGCAAATGCGTTCAGCAGACAGTTGGATGAATTATGATCCTTCAGGTCTGGATCGATCCAGCCAAGTTGAATGCACTCTTTTTTAAATTGTGGTTTATTATAATCCCAAACAAGGAAGGGGTGAATAATGGTTACTTCGGGTTCAGGAGAACCTGACTGGATAAGCTGTGCATCGATCAGGTACGCTTCCCGTTCAGCCACTCCCATTGCCTTCAGGTTCCCTTCAAAAAGTTTTCTCATCCATACCAGGAATGGTTTTGTCAGCGTGACAAAAGGAGCATCGGTCTGGCCCGGCGAGAAAGCAAATACAATAAAGGGTGATTTTGTGGATACGGCCAATTCAATAATTTTCTGCTTGATGATACTTATACATGTATTGCAGATATCACTCGCCCGGTATTTTGCAGACCCGGGATAGGCATCTTTGGAACGGGCTGCCTTGGAAAACGTATCCTGCAGTATGGTTTGATCCAGGGCAAGGCGCATATAGGTGCTTTTTGTCAGATCGCAAAATTTCTGGGCATTCTCCAGTGCAGTATCTGAGATAAAACCATTGTCAAACTGGACCGCAAGGATTTTCAGGTGGGGATATTCCTTATGTAACCGGTAGAGAGTATAGGAGGAATCCACACCCCCCGACAGGGCAAAGATCACATCGTACTTCCCCTTTTTTGGAGGGGAATTGAGCAGGGTATCCATCCGGGAACGATATTCCTCTTTTTTTTCGTTTGAGAGGGGGGTGAAGTGTTCACAGAACTGGCACAAGCCGGTAGCAGCATTGATGGTAATCCCGGGAGTCTTAGAATCCAAAACACATTTTTTACAGGTATGTGTATCCTTTGGCATCACGAAGCACTCATCCTTTTTTCAATTTCAATACTGATTGATCAATCCCGGCCAAGGTATCAAAATTTTCAGGTGTTAACATTTCCACTGGAATTTCGATTTTGTATTTACTTTCGAGGAAATCAACAAGCTGGAGCAATATAATTGAATCTATCACTCCCGTTTCTGTTAAAGAGTCGTTTTCCTTCAACGAAATTTTTTCATTGAGAAATCCTTCTGTTTTCAAAAAGTATCGCACATCTTCGAGTATCTCGCTCATTGGGGTCACATCATTTAACTTATAAATATCTGGTAGGTTCAATTATTTGATATAGTTTTTCTAGTATAAGGTAGAAGGAATTGTGGTGTCAGATGGATAAAATGACCTTAAAAAACGGGTTTGACATAAAAAATGAGATGCTCAGGAATAGCGAAGATCTGAAGGTAAAATTATCTCTTTTTATCAATGAAACGGTACGTAACCAGTTCAAGAAAGATGGCATTGTTATCGGTGTTTCCGGCGGGGTGGATTCTGCTGTTGTTGCCGCTCTTGCCGTTGATGCATTGGGTCCTGACAGGGTCTACGGTCTGATCCTCCCGGAGAAGGAGTCCTCTCCATCCAGCAGGGAACTGGGGATAGATTTGTGCAAGGCGTTAAAAATTCGCTATGAGGAAGTCCCGATCACACCCATGCTGGAATCATTCACTATCTATGCCAAAAAAGAAGCACTCATCAGGGAACTTTTTCCTCACTATGATCCCGCAATCCATACGACATCCTTATCCCGTCCTCCCATGATAGCTGCCGAAAAAGTGCTCAATATACCCTCCCTGATACTGTTGAAAGACCACCAAGCAATCAGCACGAAACGGCTGTCTGCGTCACAATTTTTATACGTTCTCAGTCTCCAGAACGTCAAACAGCGGACAAGAATGATTGTTGAGTACATGCAGGCAGAAAAAATGAATTATGCTGTGTGCGGGACCACCAATAAAACTGAATTACTCACGGGGTTTTTCGTGAAGTATGGAGATGGGGGTGTTGACCTGGAACCCATAGCAAATTGCTATAAATTGCAGGTGTACAAGCTTGCAGAATTGTTGAGCATCGACAAAAGGATCATTTCCCGGGCGCCGAGCCCGGACACCTGGAGCCACTTCACGACAGACGAAGAAGTCTCGCTGAGGATTCCCTATGATATTCTCGATCAACTTCTGTATGCTGAAGAAAACCATCTTTCCCTTGAGATAATCCAGAATAGTACGAAGCTGGATAAACTACAAATTGAATGGGCAAATAAACATATTGTTAGTCTGAAGAATGCCGCACGGGTGCTCCAGCTGTCTCCTCCCATCTGTATATGAGTGAGATATGCATTATATCTGGTAACGCCGAATTAAAAAATTCGTTCAAACTAATGGGAAAAAAATATGATTACCGTGAGGGAAGTTGATGAAAAGGATATCATTCGCTTAGCGGAATATTTACCTGCGCAACTTCCCTTTATCCGCACGACAAAAGATACCTGGGTACGCCGTTTTCAAATCTGGTGGGCCTCAAATCCAGCCTTCATGGCTCAGATCCCACGGGGATGGGTCCTTGAAAATGAGACGTCCCTTATGGGATTCATTGGAAATATTCCGGTAAAATTCTTAACTTCCGGTGAAGAGAAAACCGCTGTCGCTGCAGTTTCCTGGTATGTGGATCCCTCTGTTCGCGGTTTATTCAGCATCAGACTTTTGAATGAATTTCTGAAACAGAAAAATACACCCCTGTTTCTTTTTAATACGGATAATAAAAATTTGATGAAGATATTATTCAAAAATAAGTTTAAAGAATATATCCTCCCCAGATTTCAAACACAATATTTCTCTATCTTAAACCGGACAAAGGTGGATTATCTTTTAAGAGAGTTCCTTTTTTGCGGAAGTTTTCCCCGTCTAAATGAGGTATCTGCGTTAATTTCAAGATTAGGTCTGTTGATGTGTGCGTACCTATATCAAAAACCAGTGATTCGAGGTGGGGGCCTGCCAGAGAAAGAATATACCACTTCTCTTTGTACGTTCTGTGATGATGCTTTTTCACGAATATGGGAGCCGTATCTGAATTCATGCGATGTTACCTTATCACGTGATACAAAAACACTGAACTGGATTTATTTTTCATCCATTGAACCGAATACAAGGGTGGTGATTCAATGCCGGAGATCCCGCGATAATTCCCTTGCAGGGTATATGGTGTTTGATATACTACGGAGAAAAACTTCAAATGATGCAAAGATGGAGCTTATGGACCTGTGTCTTGAGAAGTATGATCCACAGGTCCTCGTGTCATTACTGGCATTTGCCATTGAAATCGGGAAACAGCATAATGCCGCATTATTGACCGTATGGGCAGACAGTCAGGAAGCAGAGATGTTTTTCCAGCGTCATTTCACGTTGAGAATGGACTTGCAACAGCATAATTTCATCAGATTTTCTGAAATTGATGAAGAAAATTCAGGTTCTCTCACCGTGTGTCCCTCTATGATCGCCCCCCCCAGAGGTATTGATCACTTTTTTTAATGGTTAAGATACCCGCTCAATTATTCAAATATCCGATAAAAATCGTGCTTTATGAATAACGAAATTTTTGGCTCTGGAGAATTCCTCTTATTAGGTGTGAAATAAAAAGAACAAGACGAAGGAGGGGACATTGCCCGTCCCCCCTTACCACCCCTGCGCTCAAGGAGCGATGATGACGTATTACCTTTTCAGGGTGGTATCGCATGTGGGGGAGCCAAAGCGGCGGGGGTGAAACCCCTGTTGTGCGTATAAGTTTTTTTTGAACATTTCTCCAGAACCAAATTTTTTTACATTTTTTAGAACCAATAAAAGTGCAAAATTGTAACTAGCAGGGAAATGATTTAACCATATTCATGGGAGAATTATAATCTAATACGTGAAATAATTGGATGATATATCGATAACAAAGGAATAGTATTATGAATTTTGTCAGCTTTCTCATTGAAAAAAACCGCGGTCCTGAAAAATTGTTCATTTTAGGGGATCATGGGACACTTACCTATGCAGAGTTTATAAGAAAACTGGAGAATCTGTCTTCAAGTATCTCTCATCGGTTCGGCAGCAGAAAAAAAATTCTCTTAATGGCCGATAACACGCCATTTTTTATCATCAGTTACCTTTCCATCATCTATAGCGGCAATATCGCGGTTCTTGTTGAAACCAGGATCAGTAAAAACGATCTCAAATTTATTATTGATACCAGTTCACTTTCCGCAGCATTCGTCCAGGATAAGTATTGTCACTATTTTGAAGGTTCACCATCTGTTATCATGAGCGAAACAATTTTGGCGGAGGCTGGTGATAAAGAATTTTTTTTGCCGCCTCCCTCTGGTGTGCAGGGTGACGATATTGCCGTTATTATCTTCACCTCAGGAAGCACCGGTACAAAAAAAGGCGTCATGCTCACCCATAAAAATCTTATCACCAATACCGGTTCAATTATTGAGTATCTCGGACTGGATGAAACAGACCGGATGTGTGTTGTACTTCCCTTCTTCTATTGTTATGGGGCTTCATTACTCCACACCCACCTCCGTTCAGGGGGAAGTATCGTTCTGAACCAGAAACCCTTCCTTGGTTCGGTAATCAACGATATTGATACCTATCAGTGTACTGGCTTTGCAGGTGTTCCCAGTACCTACCAGATTCTCATCAATAAAACACGGTTCCTGCAGCTGAAATTCCCCAGCCTGAGATACTTTACCCAGGCCGGGGGTCAGTTGCCGAACAGATACATAAAAATAATTACTGAACATTTTCCCGAAAAAAAATTTTATGTTATGTATGGTGCAACGGAAGCGACTGCCCGATTATCCTATCTCCCTCCGGAATTAGTCATTACCAAAATGGGATCTATCGGTAAAGGCATCCCTGGTGTCACTCTTGCAGTGCTGGACCAGAACGGTCATGCTGTGAAACACTCCGAAATGGGGGAGATCGCGGCAAAAGGAGATAATATTATGAAGGGGTATTATAATGACCCTGAAGGGACAGAAGCGGTACTGAAGAATGGCTGGCTGTATACCGGAGATCTCGCCACGATTGATGATGACGGGTTCATCTACGTTGTTGGGAGGTCAAAAAATATCATAAAATCTGGAGGGTACCGGATCTCCCCGAATGAAATTGAAAACGAAATCCTTACCTTAGAAAAATTTAAAGGGTGCGTGGTCTTTGGAATACCGGATGAGATCATGGGTGAAGCGGTTGTTGCCGTCATTCAGGCACCCAACACCGTGGATCAGCATGATCTTCGCAGGGAGATTGTTGCATACTGCAACCAGAGACTCCCTTCTTATAAAGTTCCCAAAAAAATCTATTTTATCGATGAATTTCCCTTAAATTCATCAAATAAGATGGATTTGGCTGCTTTGAAAGAAATTGTTCTTTCGCGGGATGTATGAAAAATATCGCAGGATTTTTAAAAATGCCGCGAACGTTCTACCGGGATAGAATATCATGAAAGCCCGGATTCTGGAGAGAACCCGGGACGAGCCTGATCGATCGTTTTAAGATTTGCACATGAACCGGAAGACCAGAGTGAAAGGTGTCTTACATTAAACCGGATCCGGGAGTCTTCCGTACCCGTTACCTTTTTTATGGAATAATAAATCCTTGCGAGGCATCGATGCAATGCGTCACCGGTCAGGGGGGTTGGACCCTGAAAGACGGGCTGGGGCAGCAGGATAGATGTGCGTTTTCAAATTATAAGGGATACGGTGTAAAGCGACGTATACCGGCAACCTGGATGTCGGGTTCTAAAAAAACCCGGGTATCAATTGGTCGGAAAAGGAAACCCGGTGCGTCCTTTTTTTAAAATCAGGTATGGACAAGCATGTTCCCGGCAAAAATGTCTGATCGTCCCATCCCATCATCCCCACTGCACGATGATTTTCCCGTGCCGGAAGTATCAAGCCAAACCAGAGCATCGGTGCATTGATCCGAATCAGATGCCAGTGAGAAGATGGAGTGTTGATTGATACAATAGGACACAAAGTTCACATCATTAAAAAGAGAGCGGTTATTTAAGAGAGGGTAAGGATTTATGTCATGTAATTTTGCGTAGGCTTCAACCAGTGTCCACACATGAATGACCTGCCGTATGCGTTCCTTCTCAACTTTACAATTCATATCGCTAAAAAAGGGACTGGAAATAATTTTTTTGTCATGGAGCGGACGCACCACTTCAATATCACTGCCCAGTTTCCTTTTTCCCACGGTTATTGCAATGCTGGCACCGGAATAGGACAGGCAGATATAAACGGAGGGATGGTCCTTGACAAGTATCCTCCCATCTTCATTCCTGATAAGGACAATATCAGCAATGTGCTCTTTTAAGAGAATTTCCCAGAGAATATGCTTGAGGATGGTTCGTGATACAACAAACCGTTGTCGGGAAATCACCGGTTTAAAACCAAGTTCCTGCTTTTTCTCACCATGCGTGAGAAAATCCTTAAGAGAGGGGTGATATATCCCCAGATCGACAAGGAACGTGATGGCGTCATGTGCCTTCCAGTACGTCAGAATCTCACCAAACGTACAGCGGGTCTGTTGGGTTTCGGACCATGCCCTGAGGGGGGGCGGTACTGCAGCCATGGAAGTGCACTGGATTTCCAACTCTATCTCTCCTCTATAAAAAAATCTTTATTAGTACATAGTAGATTGGATTATCTTTTAATTCTATTTTTTTAAACCAGTTTGAATATCAAGGGAATATTCTTTAATGCGGCCGGATCCTAAAAAAATCCCATCCTTTTCAATCAGCGGTCCCGCTTTCTTAACTCTAAGGTAATGGGAGAATCGATCCTCCATTCAAAATGAGGTATTAGGATCTTTTTTCAGCAATGAAGCGAGAGGCGTCATCCAGAACAATGAAAATGGCGTGCAAACTGTCGGTCAAGGAGAATCCGGTTGCTTTTTCAAATGTAATGTTCACCTATATTTTTACCCAATGGTTATATGCAAGGCACCGGTGTCATGCATTTTTTCATATGGTGCTGTAGCAAATAATTAGGTAGGATCCAGACTCTCTGATGTGCTCAGATAAAACTGAATCATCAGATGGAATCTACGTTCTCGGACGGAGGGATTCTTAGGACAATTGTTACTACTGCCCGAAGGCTTGCATGATGATACGCGTTTTAGACGGTGATAAAAACCAAAAGCGTGATTCCGAAAGAATAAAAACAAGGAACTTATAGTATTAGTACCAGCAGTTTAGTGTTCTCTATGATACTTACTAAAAAAAACGGTGAATCTCCGATGCACATCAACGCACTACTTACAATTATAATTGTTGTTGGATTTGTACTAGTTACAGGATGTATTGCTCAAACGAAAAAGGACATCAATAATACTACGGTAAATACTACAAACACCTTCACACCGTTCGTAAATACCACGATGAAAATAACCAATAATACCAATGTTACCAATGCTACTAATGTTACGGCATTAAAAGGACCTCTGCGGATATCTATCAGCGGATATCCTGCTACCCTTGCTGTTATTCTGGATAACCAGACGGTTGGCAATGTAACACGGGAAAAACCCTTAGACCTGATGGTTAATGAGGGGAACCACTCAGTCAAAGTCTGTGTAGCTCTGATTTGTGAGGTGGAGTATGTTAATATTATATTTGCAAAAAGATCCTTTGTTGATTTTGGAGACCGATTAAGAAAGGATGTGGAATTCCCCCTGCCGACAGTGAGAATTGTCGAATTTTATAAGAATGGAGATGCAGTTTCCGTAATGATTGAATTCATTAATCCGTCTGAAAATGACCTTTCTATGTCCGCGGATGTCAGTGTTGGTTATTCCTATATTGATCCCAGGTCCGGTACCCGGAAGGGAGAGTCAGCGCAAGGTAAAGCAATGGAAATGGTGAGAGCGGGTACACGCACACCTTACCGGTTGGATCTCTATTTCGTTGACGGTGATGCTTATAATTATGATATACCGGCACTTAGTAATATAAAATATAGAACAATTACAATATAAATCAATTTTTGTGACAACTGGTCCTTTGTGATAAGTCACCATACAACCGGTGACTGCTACACAATTATCAGCCCCGGAAAATTCCTTTTTGGTGATGGATCGTCCTTCCCCTTTCATTCTCCCTTGCACTGCCGGCGACTGTGGTGGTATCACTAGTTCTTGCGGTTATCATTCGACAAGGGTAATTCTGAAGTGCTGTGGTTTAATGTTGCTCTAAATGAAAAGGAGTAATTTATGGGATATTTTTTTCAATTATCCAAATCGGACCGGAAGTCCTGGTCTTTACCTGCCGATACATGAGCACCTCCCCTCACAAAACATGCCCGACCTCACGTTACCAGTACCTGAGTCGAAATAATCTACCGTTTACCTGCCAGAACAAAAAAAGCCATTCAGAAGGGAACCGGCACGGGTGATGGGCCAAGTGTGGCTCTGGGTTGCGATACTGAGGTCCATGACAGGTTCCCGCTGGCGTTAAAAGCAACGAAAGTGCCGGTTTCTGTCCCCGTGATGATCAGCAACCGGCTGGATTCATCGATATCGCTCATATGTACCCAGCGCTCTTTCCCGTTCCCGAGTTACCCCTTAGTGCGGGTATCAATCTGCAGGTATGCCCGGTATTCACCTTACCGTTTACTCGGTAATGATATCTGTCAGCCGATTATAGATGAAGGTTTTAATAGACGAAAACTCTTTGATAAAATCACCGGATCTCGATATGTACACATCCGCACCATCGCGACGGGCCTGGTCAATAAGGGGATCCTTACCTCTACCGGAATAGATGATAAACAAACCCCTGTATCCTGTCTCCCGGGCAGCCCTGACAAATACCCCGCCGTTCATTACCGGCATGCGGTAATCAGAAATTACGACTTCAATCGGTTGTTTTTTTAATATCTCAACAGCATCCCGTGCATCCAGACATGCGGTCACCTTAAAACTCCCGCTCTCTGAAAACGCCATGTGCATCAGGTCGAGCATATCAGCATCATCATCAACAAGAAGAACCGGGATCATGGTGCAGCCTCAGGTACAGAAGTATGGTTCTTTTTTTCGCCGGGAGGGGTTTGATGCATCCTGAAACACTCTAACGGGACATGGATCTCAAACCGGGCACCTTTACCCGGCACACCGGTCTCTTCGATGGTTAAACCGGTGATGGAAAGAATTTCTTTTGCCAGGAACAGACCAAGTCCCCTGTTCCGCATCATACCCGGTTCAAAAATTTCTAATTTCAACTCTGCCGATATACCTATACCATTATCCCCGATAATCACGTCCAGTCCGCGGTCATTTCTTGTGCATTCCACAATAATTTCTGTTACGTTCTTTCCATGGATCCTGGCATTCTCAAAAATGTTTTTAAAGACCCGGGTAACCTGTGGATCTGCATAAATCTCCCACTCACCAACATCAACCGTAAGCCTGACAGCATTCGGATCAATCCATTCCGTGACCTCATTCATGCAGTCCTTAAGGGTAACCCACCGGGGGGGGTTTATGCCAAGATCCTTAAAATCACGGGTGAACTTTACCAGTTTCCCGATTGCCTTTGTTGAGGTTTCCATGCGGTCAAGATAGTCAAGGAGGGCTGTATCCTGTGCCAGGGTTTTTGCTTTGTCCAGATATCCCAGCAGCACGGATACCTTGTTGAGGATATCATGCCGGGTCAGGCTTGATAAGAGGTTTAACTTCCTGTTCACCTGTCGGAGGGCTTCTTCTGCTGATTTACGCTCGGCAATATTGAGGTGTGTTCCGGTCATGCGGAGGGGTTTTTTGGCTTTATCCCATTCCGTGACCATGCCGCGGTCGAGCACCCAGACCCAGTGACCGTCTTTGTGTTTCATGCGTGATTCGCAGGCGAAATCCGCTGCTTCCCCGGCAAAATGCTTCCGGAGTAATTCCTGGGATTTTTGCAGGTCATCAGGGTGGGTCAGGGAGGTCCAGGTATCGATGGTTACCGGCGAGAGCTCCTGCACCGTGTAACCGAGGATAAACGCCCAGCGATCGTTTATGACCATCTCGCCGCTCTGCACCCGCCAGTCCCACAGGCCTACGCCGGAGCCCTCAATTGCCAGTTTGAGTTTCTCCTCGCTCTCCCGCAACGCCTCTTCACTGTGTCTGAGCTCCGTGATATCTCCGATAAGCCCGGTAATGCCCGTTATTTTCTCTCCCTCTAAGAGTGGCTGGGCAATAATCCGGCCCCAGTGAATACCACCGGATTTGTCCACCATCCGGAAATCATTCGGGCTGAGGTTTCCCTCCTGGGCCTCTTTTAATTTCTCTCCAAGGACGTGTCGTTCCTCAGAAGGCACGAGTGTGTAGAAATACTTCCCGATCAGTTCCGGGGAGCTATACCCCAGGACCTGCCGGATAACCGGACTTACATAGGTAAACCGTCCTTTGGTGTCGGTGGTAAATATGATGTGACTTATACCTTCGACTAACGAGCGGTGTTTTTCCTCGGATTTTCGGACCAGGTAATCTGCTTTTCTCTGTTCGGTCACATCCGAGAGAACGCACACAAATCCGCTTGGTCTGCCCGTATGGTCAGGAATGGTAGAAACACTGACTTCTGCACAGAATGCTGTGCTGTCCTTTGAGATCAGCCGGCATTCGTAATATTTTGAAAAACCCTTTTCCAGTGTCTTTTTTAAATGTTCCCTGCTGTTTTTTAAGTCATTGGGGGTAACATAATCAAAGAAATTTTTCCCTTCCAGTTCACGGGTAGTGGTATATCCCAGCAGTGTCGCACCCTGGATATTTCCCAGTCGTATGATACCCTCAAGATCCAGCACAAGAATGCCATTCGGCGAAGTTTCAATGATCGTGCGGTAATGCAGTTCACTTTCCACAAGCGCGTCATCGGCTTTTTTCAAAGCTGTTACATCGGAAACAACAAACAGGCCATAGATGAATTTCCCTTTTTCATTCATATGGGGAGATGCTGACAGCCGTGTATAGGCTGGAGTATCATCTTTTTTAAGAAACACGAGATCAAAGTACTCATTGCTCCCGGTTTTTATCCGGGCGAGTTTCTCTTCAAGATAGGCCCGGTCATTTACCGCGGTGCACGAAATAATGGATTTTCCCAGCATCTCATCGCCGGAATAGCCAAGAATTTCACCCATTTTATGGTTTACAAACGTAGTGTTACCGTCTGCGTCAAACGTCCAGATGCCTTCCTCTGCCAGTTCAATCAGGGTCTGGTATTTCCGTTCACTGTCTTCAAACGCATTCCGGACTTCCCGGTGACTTTTGATCTCCTTTTTTAAGGTTGTTGAAGTCTGCGTTAATTCTTTGGTGCGATCCAAAACGGTCTTTTCGAGATCCCGCTGGTATTGTTTAATCTCGGTGATGTCATCGAGAATAATCAGGATGCCCCGTTTCCCGTTTTCCAGGATGCTGGGAACAAACTTTGCCCGGAAATACCAGATTTTCCCCTCATTGTTCACCTCGATCTCTTTTAAGATGTCTTTTCCTTGCGTACATTCCTTGAGAGTGCTGTCAATGTCAGGAAGGGATAAGAGCAGCGAACCTGCATTGTCAACGGATTTTCCAATCACGTCTTCGGATGTCTTTTTTTCAAAATTCAGCACATGTTCATTGACATAGGTAACGACAAACTCATCATCGAGTACAAAGAGATAATCCGAAGAGAGGGAAAGGATCGAGGATATC
>Ga0209253_10004809_pt1 | contig 11732 bp, 7 predicted proteins | sample FrelakmetBRP12BR_FD_187145 | JGI IMG/M metagenome (GOLD analysis project Ga0209253, IMG submission 187145) | Freshwater lake sediment microbial communities from the University of Notre Dame, USA, for methane emissions studies - BRP12 BR (SPAdes)... | ecosystem: Environmental > Aquatic >...
TTTTTGAAATCGTATTTCCCTGTTATTTCAGAAAAAAACGGTTTGAACAATTGTTCGTAACTGGGCGGTGGTTTTAGCGCGAAACCTTTGATCAACCAATTATTTTGGGTAGCCCAATCTTCAATACTATTATAGAACCTATGATATTCAAGCGTATGGATGGTAATATGCTTATTTTGAAAACCAGCATCCTCCATCAGCATTTTAAATCCCTTTTCATTTTCCTTGCTATATCCCGGATGAACACTGTCATCTTCAACAATTTTCTTTATTATTCCCAGATCTTCTTGTACCCGCCATGTACTGAATGCGGCTTTCCCTCCCGGTTTTAATACTCTATATATTTCTTTAATTATAGAATTCTCAGTTCCCGGTCTTAGTTCGAATTTATCAAAATCAAATATCCCACAAAATCCAATAAAGCCACTTATGACGACATCAAATGTATTATTAGCAAATTTCATCTGTGAACCGTCCATTTTAATAATACGAGCGTTTTTAATACCCACAGCTTCAATATTCGTTTTGGCTCTCTGAATGGCATCTTCCAATTTATCAATCCCTATAATCTCCCCATTAGGGAGTATTTTTTTTGCTGCCGGTATTAAACAGGCTCCTCCCCCCGTTCCCACATCTAACACTTTAATATTGGGTGGTAATTCTAAGAATTCAATTAATTGTTCTCCAAAGGTTTTCCAGTAATCCGCGTTGACAATTCGAATTTTATCCTTATTCATCATACCTCACTACCATGTTTAATTCTTACAATTACCTTTTAAACTGCATCTTTGTCCCGAGCATAAAAAAAGCATATAAGGTGATTTATATGATAGTTATTTTTTTCGTTATTTCCAAGATAGTGAAAATTAATATTATAAATAATGCAGATTCAATAAAAGTGGTTGAATGTAAATTGTCCAAAGAAAAGTCTGAAAATGAAAGCAACTCCGAATATTATGTGAAAAATAAAGGAAAAATTCTTGCACAATGTAAATCATTAATTAAAGAAACAGAAGTTACGATTTTTTCAGCTTACGATAAAGAAGTCTCTGAAAATGTCAAAAATCAGTTCTATACCGAGGTTGAAAACCTACTACCAAGACTTCCTTATGTTGGAGGGGATGATTCTCCTTTCACCCTTTTGATGATCCAATCAGCTATAACTGTTGCATTTTACAAAGCTAGTAAACCTCTAAACCTGTCTGAACGGGAATCTGGAGAATTGATTTATAGAATTGCCGAAAAACACGGTCAATCTATGTCTCTCCTGAAAAAATGGATGTACAGGAAAATGATTTTTTCCAAGAAAGTGAAGAGTTACTGGGAGAAATGGATGAATGAAAGTCAAAAACGAACTTATCCCCAGAATTGGGTTGGAACATTCATCCAAGGTGATAATAAAGCCTTCGATTATGGGTATGACTTCACTGAATGTGGATGCCTAAAGCTCATGGAAAAAGAAAACACTAAAGAAATCACTCCCTATGTATGTTTATGTGATTATGCTAGAATGCGAGCTCTTGGTATTGGATTTAAGCGAACTAAAACTCTTGCAAAAGATGCAGAGATGTGCGATTTTCGCTTTATAAAAGGGTATAAAACACCAAGAGGTTGGCCTCCGGAATATCTTGAAGAACTTGGTTTATTATAATTCAATAAGATTTCTTCTTTTTTCTTATCACGAATTCCTAAAGATATTTGATGTAGTGAACTGGTTGGTAAGATAATTCTTCCAATTTTTTATCAGTGTAAAAATCTGGTGTTTATGTGTGAAAATGTCTTTTCTATGAATAGTATTTATATACTTCTTTATTGGTATTATGATACTGTGTTCTATGGATGATATTATTATGTCAACAACACAAAATGCCCCGAAATTTATCAACCTTAAAACTAAAGCGTTTTTAGTCATATTCCTGTTCATGTTTACGCTTTTCTTCCTATTTTGGGGTATTTCTGGTGATATTGCTTATTGGGATGCTTGGATTTACATGATTGTCTTCTCTATTTATGAGACATTCTTAATTCGTTTCCTCCTCCGCAACGACCCTGAATTGTTATACTGACGCCTTATCGTTCGGGAAAAAGATAAGGTTCAACGACTGTTAATTTTGTTCGGTGGATTTAATTACGTAGTAATGTATACTTTACCACCAATTGACCGTCGGTATGAATGGAGTATAATGCCATATTGGATTAAAATAGTGAGGTACGTCATATTGGGGTTTGGGATGATTATGAACTATAAAGTCCTGAAGATCAATCGATGGGCTAGCAGAACCATTCAATTCCAAAAAGATCAAAAAGTTATCAGTACAAGGTTGTATGGAATCGTCCGTCATCCTTTTTATTTAGCTGGTTGGTTAATTTCTATCGGGACTACTTTGGTGCTTGGATCTTATTGGTGATTGATTGGGATTTTTAGTTGGTTACTTATGTTAATATTTCGGCTTTTGAATGAGGAAAAGATGCTGAAACGAGATTTACCCGGGTATGAAGACTATTGCAAGAAAGTGAAATATCGTTTAATTCCAGGCATTTTTTGACAAATTCTTATTCTACCAATCCACCATCCTGTAAAACGTTTTTTATCGATTATTTGGTGATATAATCGTAAAATTAGTAACCAAGGCAGACCGAACACATGATATCTATTATTACTTTGATTTATTGTATTTCCACAACCGGGAAAATATACGTCTTTTAGTTGTGGATTTTGGTTTTTCTTCTACAGCCTTCTGACTTTCTTGAGTTTTAGGATTCTCTTCTTTTTCTGGTGTATCTTTAGTAACCTCTTCCGACTCAACATCTTTAATCAATAGAGTGATATCGGGTTTAGTAAAAAATACGATGAATATTAAAGATAACACCAATATTATGAAATAGCCTCCCACTCCCATAAGAAAGTAATAAAAATAATCCGGGTAAAAAGTCGTACCTAACATAAAAAGAAATTCACCCGTTATCCAAATAATATAACTAATGAAGAGAATATAGAGAGTGAGGGCTAAAGAAAATCCTTTCGTCACAGTTCGTATCTGTTCTTTGAAACTTCGAGATTGAAATTTGACTATAGTTATGGTATATTTGTAATCTCGGTGGAAAGCCCATAACCAAATAATATAGGAGGTTACTCCCGCTCCGAGTAAACTTAGGAAGGCCTCTGTAAATCGGAATGGATCCGAGAAATTAATAGTCAAATGCAGGATGAGTTTGATGGAAATAATTGCCAAATTCATAAAAAACAAATAAGCAATTACAATAATCATGCCCACAGCGAATTTGTATGCACTTATTAGTTTTCCTTCCTTAGCTGCAATACCAATTCTTCGCCGCACGCGATGCATCATAAAGAAGTGCCTACGAACAAGAGGAATAAGTTTTAACCATTTCATTTTCTCATCGGGAATATCTATTGCAACGGCAAGAATCCCAAACACAAGAAAGATTGAATAGGAAATGACTTGGGGGATTTCGATAAATAGCGCTATTATATATCCAAGCCCCAAAAATCCCGCATAAGTGATTAATGAGATGAGAATTTCACGTAATTTAATTTTAAATTTTGATTCCAAATTTTCTAACATACAAATTCTATAGGTAAGGCGTATTTAGACTCTTTTTCTACTTTAAATGCATATATTTGCAACTTACTACATGCAATTGCAAGCATGAATTGGCCTGTTGGAATAGAAAAAAAGTGAAGAAAAAATAATGAAGAAGCTATTAGAAATAGCGATTTCTAATAAAAATTTAACCAGTTTGTAAAATTCTATTATCCTACTGGTAAGTATGGCGTTAGGGCAAATGCTAGTATCATAATAACGGCAGCACTTACCGTTAAACCAATAGTACTCCGTTTTTTTTTGTTTTCTGTATGAGAGATTTTATCAAAGGAGGGTGATATTGGTTTGTGAATAAAATTTATTGACACTGCAGAACTTGCGTTGGCATTCAAACTAGTTAGTCCACCACTCAATTAGTAATCATTACTAGTAATAAGATTATGGAAGACTCTTCCAACATATCATCTCGCAAAAACGGCAATATTAATTACGAGTCTTTACTTGCTTGCGATGACAAAATCTGTTCTTTTTACAAGTTTAACAGGAACCCTCTCTATTCCCTTTCATAGCCAAAAAAACATCCAAGATCAGAGAACCATTATTAGTCCAAAGCGCAAATTTGCTCTCGATGCATTTCCGCTTGTAAGGAGTCGAACAGAGTTTTATTCATACTATCCGATTATGATTCTAGATACCAGAAGAATGATGATAATTCCAAAATGATCATTATAATTCTATTTTAAAAAGACAATCGGAAGAACTTCGGGGCTAAAAGAAGTTACACACGACAATTTTGGGGTAGAGTGGACGTGTGCGATCTTCTCTCAGCATATAAAAATGCATCATTCCCGATAATAAGACTTATTAACTTAATACGCTTAATATATAGTGAAATAAAAATTGATTAACTCAAAGAAATAAAATCGAGATGTATTATGATCTTTTCCCCCCTAATCCACATTGTATTTAATGCTAAAGAAACCCTACGCATTACAGAACCGTTGCTTAAGAATCCGCCGCACAAGCTCTATTATTTTACCGCATACATCCAGAAGACCAAGCAAAACGATCAAAATCTCGATTTTTACGAGAAAAATACGTCTGTTATTAAAGAACATATCCCCAACATCGAGATCATTCATAAAGAAATCGATTACGTCGATTACATGGCCATTATCCAGGAACTTTCCAAGATTGTCAAAGATGAAAGAGAGCAGAACCCCCATGCAACCATCTACATTAATATCAGCACCGGTTCCAAGATCACCGCCATTGCGTCTATTGAGGCAGCCAAAATATGGAACCTGGAATATTACTACGTCTATTCGACGGATTATGATCCTTACGACGAAGGTCCCCTCCATAAAGGCGAAATTATCATCGAAAAACCGCCAAGCTTTCCAACCCAACGTCCAGAGAAAGAGCATATTCAAACGCTCAAACTCATCTATGAAATGATACAAAACCGGTATATAAAAAAGAATCTAAGCAAAAATGAACAGCAAGAGCTTCCAAAGTTTGTTTTTTTGAAGGATGTTATTCAAAAGCTCCAATCTACTGGCATTGTTGATCTTGAAAGCAAGCATAAAGACCTTGAAAGGCGTAAATCGGCACTTTATATGAAAGTCCGAGATTTTTTGAATCCGCTGGCAAACCATCTTGGATATATCGATATATCGGGAGACAAGCGCAATAAGCGGATCACTATCACGAAAAAAGGAAATGAGCTTATCGAGATTTTCCGCTACTTGGATTGAATTCAAATCATTATACAATCAAATTAAAACTCAAAATTCTCACGAGGGAAAGAATCAATCTTGAAATAGTCAAATAAGAAGTAATCAATCTCAAAATAAAAATAACAATAAAAGGTAAAAAAAATGCAAATTGAAATTTTAGGGGGAAAAAATGAAATTGGGGGGAATAAGGTGTTGGTGGAGCATAAAGGAACTCGAATTCTGCTTGATTTCGGAATGAGCTTCAATAAGTCAGGGATATATTTTTCTGAATTTCTGCAACCGCGAAAATGTGATGGAATGAAGGACTTTTTCGAGATGGATCTGCTTCCAGATATCAAAGGAATCTATCGGGAAGACTATCTCGACCATATGGGGAGTCCCAAAGAGAAACGATCCGTGGATGCATTATTTTTGACTCATGCCCACGCAGATCATGCCCAATACGTCCATTTCTTACGTTGGGACATTCCGATATACTGCACTAAAGCCACGAAACTCATATTGCAAGCATTAGAGGATACTGGGAGTGGAGGGTTCCAAGATCTGGTTACTGTATGCGAAACCTACAAGTTTTATGAAAATAAAGAAGGAAATCTATCACGTGTGGATAGGAGAAAGGGAGAATATGTACATGAAAGATCCTTTCATATTATGGATTCTGGTCCTGGAACAAATGTAGGCAGAATAAGAATTGGTTCTTTAGAAGTGGAATGCTGCCCTGTCGATCATTCACTGCCTGGAGCTTGTGGATTTATCATCTACAGCGATGAAGGCAATTTGGTATATACGGGAGATATTCGGTTCCATGGATATTATGGCGATTATAGTGAGCAATTTGTGGATAAAGGAAAATCTGCAAATCCGCGATGGCTATTGATCGAGGGAACGCATATTAAAGAAATTAAATCCGTTAGTGAGTTAGAAGTGCAAGAGGAAATCTCCAGATTTATCTCAAAGACTAGAGGATTGGTGTTTGTAGAACACCCCATACGGGATTTGGATCGAGTTTATTCCATATTTAAAGCTGCAAAGTCAAATGGTCGAGATTTCGCTGTAAATTTAAAATTAGCCTATCTGATCGAACTCTTAGGTGATCTCAGCCCAATCCGATTAGAAGAAGTGAAGATATTCGTTTCTAGTAAAAGTTGGGGTTTAATATGCAAGGAAGGGCATCCAGACCATCAGATTTCGATGGATTATGAGAAATGGGAACGTGAATTCCTCGATCGGAAGAATGCAATTACAGTTCAGAACTTGACCAAAGAACCAAACAAGTATGTAGTTTCCATGAATATGTGGGAAATCAAGCATCTTATTGATATACAGCCGAAGAATGCCATTTGGATTAAATCTTCGTGTGAACCTTTTACAGATGATATGGATCTTGATGAGAAAAGAAAGAAAAACTGGTTGCAACATTTTGGAATTACAGAATATAGTACGCATGCATCTGGTCATGCATCGGGAAAAGAAATCCATCAAATGATCAATACGATCCAACCAGAACACGTGATTCCCATTCACACCGATTTCCCTGATCTCTATGCAAAATAAATTCTTTTTTAGGAGTAAACGATAGCACGAGTGATCCACCGCTCCAGTTGTGAATATGACGTACTAAATGATCTTCGTACCTGAAGTGGGTGGCTATAAAAATATTTAATGAAATTGACAATTTGTAAAAAAACGGTACAAGTTAAATGTCACTCAATTATTGAGTTTTTTTAGGAATTACTTAGATTTCTTTTTCTGAGCCAAAAAAATAACCCTATTCCCGTCCCTACTCCGATTACCCCCACTGCAGTCGAAATCACGGGAATTAACCATGGCGATTTCGATTGGAGTTCTAAAATAAGAATTTCAGGACTGTTAATATCATTAAATGCCAGATATACAAACTCATCCACAACCATCATTTCATCGGGAGATCTACCCCCTTTTTCGTAAAATCCTACCAGAGTCGGCATGGTTGGGGCACTGATGTCCACAATTTCCATACTGGTATAATCTGTTAAAAATACATAGGAATCCGTGACCGCTATATCTCCATCTGCAACATTACGGGACTCATAGGAACCAATCAAATCAGGAGAGAGTTCACTGATGTTATATATTGAAAATCCACTCGTTTGTCTTACCATTAACAAATCTTCGACAAGAAAACCGTCTTGTAAACCGAGAACAGGATAAGACACAAAGGTGGAACCAACATCCTCAATACTTGTTACCAATAGATTGCCATTTATGATCATCATAAAAAGAAATTCATCATTTACAGCTAATCGAACATGGAAGGGGCAACCTGTGAAGTTTAGTTCATTCACCCATTCAGGTGAGGTCGGATTTGATATATTGAATATATCTAATTCATTTTTCGTGGTTTGGTTATTATGCCACACATAGAGTAGATTATTATTAATTACAGCTGAGCTAACAGGTCCCATACCATTGATAACTCCAACCTTTTCTATATTAGTAGCATCAGTTACATCAAGTATGTCCATCTGGCTATTGCCATATAGATAAGCATAGTTTCCATATACAGCAACTCCTTCTGAGATATCGCCATCATAAAAACTTCCAAGAGAAACCGGTTTTACTGGTTCACTAACATCTAGGATTTCCAGTCCTCCCTCTCCCCGATAAGAAATATATCCTCTATCGGTTACGAGATCGAGGTTATTGATATATGCAGTATTTGGTTTTTCTGCACTTCTACTCCAACTCCAACTTCCTCGTTTTATTAAATAACGGTCATCCCTTGCTCCTTGGGTAGTAACTAAGGCAATATGAGAAAATAACACTATACCAGACAAAATTACCAAAAATACAAAATGAAATGCAATCTTAAATCGTTTCTTCACAGTTCTTCATTAAGAAATTGATGGAATTAGTATTTAATTGTATGGGAATCGTCAAGAATCCCTTTAAGAAGGAAAATATTTTCGCATGCTAGTACACAGTTGTACTAGAACGTTGGGAAAATACGCATTTTGACATTCTGAGTTTTCTTTATTTCAGTTCTTTACTTAGGATTTATGCCCTACTAATATTGCCTGCGAAATATATTTTGCTGTAGGTCTGCTCTGGTATAGTATCCGCTTCACGCGCCCCACTTGGATAAATTTTTTCTTAAGCACGGGACTATTACGCATGAGTCTTACCATGACCTTTATGATTTTAAAGATCTGTTTCCAACCCCCTGCGCTTTTTATTCGCTCGCGGACACTTGGTTGTGTAATATTTTCTTCCACGCGAACTTGTTTAAATCCAGCATGTGTCAACCAGTCAATATACTCCGTGACGAGGGGAATATGAAATTTATAACCGAGTAATTCCGAATAGATTTTTTCTGTAGCGAGAATTTTTTCATCCGCCTTGGGAGTAACTCCCGGATCTTTTACGAGTTCTGCCATCGTCAAGACACCTCCAGGTTTTAGGACCGTAAGAAAACCTTCAAATGCCTGTGGTGGCAGAAAGAATGCCATAAACTCAGTTATAACGACATCAAAGGTGTTTGCAGGAAAATCCAATTTTGTAGCATCCCCAAATGTAAAATGCAATTTTTCACGGGCAGGTGATTTTGACGCCAGTTCATTCGCAGATTGAATAGATTCTTGGGAGATATCAATACCAACTACCGCACTCCCAGTCATTTCTGCCAAGTGTACGGTAGTTCCACCTGTTCCACAACCAACCACCAAAATTTTACTAGATTCTGTGATTCGTGCTAATTTAGCGATATGTTCAATGGGTTTATTTCCTTGTAAATTAAAGGATAACAAACCAAGTTTACTCGTTATTTCATACCAAGACAAACCTTCAAGTTCAGTCGATTCAGCAACTAAAAATTTATCTATTTCTAACATTCACTATCTCCAAAAATACCTTAAAGTAAAATTAATAGCTCAGAAGAATATAAAAATCTTTAAACTTCAAAAAAAATATATGTCGAAAAATAACAAAATGCAAGCGATGAAAAATGGATGCAATTGAAATTTTAATGGAAGAGCATCATGCTGTAAAAATAAGGCTCCTGTTTTAGAGAAAATCTGTTTAAAACTTGAAAAGAAGGAAGAAGTATCAGTTAAGCATTTATCCGATCTCTTGGATTTTTGAAAGAGTTTGTCGATAAGTACCACCACGCAAAGGAAGAGGAATATCTGTTCCCGATAATAAGATCATTTAAAATATCGAAAGCTGATGAAATTGCAACAAATTTACTTCAGGAACACACAATGGGAAGAGAATTTGCAAAGAAAATGAATGAAGAAATTCAAAAAAGAACAGGTTTATGGAAGACAGATTTTTTCACGCATGCTAAGAAATATATTGACTTGCTGAATAAGCATGTTGAAAAAGAGGATAATAATGCTTTCAAAATAGCAGTACAAAAATTAACTTCAGAAAAAGATGCGGAATTAGTTGAATTATTTGAAGAAATTGAACTTGAACGCCTAGGTATAGGAAAACATGAACATTATCATGAAATGATAAAAAAGTTGAAAGTCAAATATCTAAAATAGTCGAATATTTTCTTTTATCATCTTATATATCGTTATGTACTATTTGTAAGTGGAATAAATGATGAAAATACAGATTTTTACGAATCTTTGGATTCAGTTCGAGTTATAAAAATTAAAACAATCAAAAAAAGATAATTCTACCATTTTATCTTGCGGTTTTCATTTCGCTGATACTCAGCAATTTTTTCTATTATATAATCGCTCATCATTGTATTTACCTCCATGTCCAATATTTCATAAATTATACATTCATATATTCAAACTAGGTATTCATGGATATTCGAGACCAATAGTTCGCAGATTTTTTAACTATTCCTAAATTTTGTTTGGTAATAATTTTAGGGAAGTTTAGAAAGTAGTAGTGATTTTGAAAAAATAGAAGAAGAAAAAAGGAAATTTAGAATATAATTTTTTACCATTTTATTTTTCGGCTTTCGTTTCGATTATATTCAGCGATTTTTTCAATTATGTAATCATTCATCATGGTTTTTTACCTCCATTTGATTAGTTTTAGTGTTATGATTATATAGATCCAAATTTTCTATTTAAAGAAATTTGAGCCACCTAGCAGATTGGCTAAAATAAATGGTTATTTCGGAGAACAAACCATTGAAACCAAGTAAAGGGAGAGTTTGGAGAATAAGCTAATCGGTTAAAAGTCAGTAATTCTTTAACAAAATAAAAAAATGAAAATGGAGAAATTATTCTACGTATTTAAATCCGTGCTTCTCCAGATATTCCCTTTCTTTTTCTTTATGGTTTGCAGCTAATTCCTTTTTCTTCTGGACCCAACCTTTCCCGGCTAATGGATAGAAGAACATTGTTATAAAGCATATTAATAATAAACTCGCAGGGATCGCCATCCATCCGATTATAATCCCCCATTCAACAGCATCAGTCTGGGGTATTGGTGAATTTTCAATGTAACCGAATGCTTTAATAATTACAAGAAAAATAGCTTGTGCAATACTGATTGCCGGTTTAGTGATCAAGGAATTAACCCCGGCATACATTCCTTCCCTTCGTAAACCAGTTTTTGATTCATCATAATCCATTACATCCCCAAATTGTAGTTGCAGAGTGTAATATCCTCCCGCAACCCCAATGCCTATCCCAAAGAATCCTATAGCTGTAGCAATAGTATCTTTACCTAAGAATAATATTATAAAGCATCCTATTGAAAAACACCCTAGAACTAACATCATGCATATTTTGACACCCCATCTCTCATTTTGGATAATCAATAAAGTCAATCCACCTATGATCCCTAGGGCAATGGCAATATAAGCGGGAAGCAAGTTTACTTTATCGGTCAATTCTGTCGTATAATATTGTAATCCCGTCATCAATCCAGTTTGAGCGTATATTACTGTAAAACTAATAACTTCAAATATCCAGAAAGCAGGATTCTTGAATGTATATAGTAATGCTTTCCAAATTGAGGGTTGTTCTTGTTCCTGAGTGCTGAACTTTTCTTTGTAAAAGAACGTACTGAAAAATGTAATCAGTCCAACCACAGTTCCCAGAATGATATGGAATATTTGATACCCGACTAAGCTCACATTTCCTTGATCAGGATTGAGATAAGGCATTATGAAAGGAACGACAATTCCCAGTAAGCTAAATAGAATTTTCCAAACAAGAATCGTTCCTCGTGCCTTATTAGAGATTGCCATTTCAAAAGGCATAACATAGATGGCTGAAGCTACTGCTGTATAAAACGTATCATAAAAGAACAAAAACACTAAAAGTTCGACGAAAAGCAATAACTGCGAATGAGGACCCGGCCAGTTAATCCAACAAAGAATATACGATACGGCTAATAGAGGAGCGCCATACCGAATATAAGGCCTTCTTCTCCCTAATTTGGATTTCGTTCTATCGGTGATGTAGCCATAAAG
>Ga0209253_10004810_pt1 | contig 11732 bp, 11 predicted proteins | sample FrelakmetBRP12BR_FD_187145 | JGI IMG/M metagenome (GOLD analysis project Ga0209253, IMG submission 187145) | Freshwater lake sediment microbial communities from the University of Notre Dame, USA, for methane emissions studies - BRP12 BR (SPAdes)... | ecosystem: Environmental > Aquatic >...
CGTGACCAAAGCCAATGACTATATTGTTGGGCTCAGAAAAATCCCCATGTCACACATAAAGGGTCTTAAAAAATTTCAAATATCTTTGGTTAGATTTACTAAAACTAAAAGTTGATATAACTACCATGGACAGGGAATAGTGGAAGGCCGAAATTTTTAAAATTACCAGAGGTATCTTGCAGTAAATGCCTACGCGAAAACTGCTTGCATAAAAGGTCTGAATGTGATAAAAGATAGTATCCATAGAATAAACGCCCTAGGTGTTCTCATGGATACTGAAATCAACCTAACCACACTTGTTACTCAGACTTAGTGTCTGGGAGTGTAAGGATTTGTATTGGTAATTTCAAAAGTATCATGAGAAAGGAGGTATAAGTTGAAACAAACTATTTTATTAATAGCGCTTTGTTTAAATATCATATTATGGTTCACCGCTAATGGTCGGACAGAGGACAATTGCTGCTGTACAGTTACTTGTCAATATGAAACGGTGTTCGGAACACCTGTGACAAAAAATGTAGATACTTGTTGGAAAGTGAGTCAAATGCCAAGTTGTACTCCAAATGAGGCGTGCATTAAATCCACAGAATTTGGTTGGATTTACACTAATGAGTACACAGGTACGTGTAGCATATCGGAACCCTGTATAGATATTTGGCTTTTAGGTTCCGATAATCCACAACTTGATATCCTTAGAGAATTTCGTGATGAGGTACTAGCCCAAACCCCAGAAGGTCAGGAAATAATTAGATTGTACTACGAGTTAAGTCCTGTGATAGTAAGGGCAATGGAGGAAGATGAGGAATTTAAAGCACAGATGAAGGAAATGGTTGAGGGGGCGCTGAAGATGATCGGGGGAGAAGGGGAATAGATTATTCGATTTCGTAGCAGGTTTTTTTAAAAAGGCAGGGGCCTTAAGTGGCTTCTGCCTTTTATTATACCATTTAAAGAAATTAAACTATTTTACCGAAAAGCTATATGGCCTGTATTTATTATATATTAGGCTACCATAGAGCAACTTTATGACTTATGTTAGGATAAGAGAAAACGAGCCATTTGAAAATGCACTGAAGAGATTTCAACGTAAGTGTGCGCAAAAAGGTATTTTCAGAGAACTCAAGAGAAGAGAATTTTTTTGAATGATAGAAAGAGAAGGCTTGAGAAAGAAAGACAGAAGAAGAAAAAGTGGAAATGAAATGCTTGCTGATTAAAACAGGCACTATGCTTTAAACTACCACAAATAAAACCCCCAGCATTGGCTGCTGAGGGACTAACTAAAGCAATCTTTTCTCCTTCCTGTTATTGCTCTCATTAAGTATAGTTATTCCACTATGAGCACACAGTTCTCGCCTCCATAAGGATTAGAAGCGAATTCACTACAGTTGGGATCATTCTGCCATTGTCCGTCCACTAAGAATTTATACTCATACCTCCCTGGTGAAAGATGAAGTTTTATCTCCCACATCTCGTTAGAAGTTCTCTTAAGAGGATGAGCATTAGCATCCCAGGAATTAAAATCCCCGGCTAGCTGCACACGCTGAGCTTCTGATGTGGTGTAGGTAAAAATGGCTTTCTTATGATTGTGTTTCTTAGACATAATCTAGCCCTCCTTTGAAAAAAGAATTATATTAAAATTTTCCACCGCTCTACTTTAGGTGTCTCTTCGACTTACTTCTTTATGAGGTCTTAGCCCTCGTACCCCTCCGTTGATAAAATCTTTAAAATTTTCTTTTGAGACGTAATAGTTTCTTCCTACCTTCTGAGCCTTGAGTCTACCACTCCTTATATATCGTCTTATAGTTATTACGTGAGTTCCCAGGGCCTTAGCTATATCTTCTACTTTAAGAAGTTCTATGTCATCAAATACCTTCACAACCACAGCTTCCACTCCTTTCCCTTAATCAATCTCTAAATTTTATGACTAAATTCATAAAGTCCTCAACTTCACTTGAATTTGGTGTATCTCAAATATTGTTAAGTTAAACTTTTTATCCTTGTTGCCGATTTGTAATATGTGTTATCTTAATTAAAGGAAAGGGCATGGCATAAACTATAGGTTCGAAAGGGCAATTAAGGACCTAAGAATGCCAAGCCCCTTCCTCCTTTTATTACTGCGTGAAAAGTACAACAAACTGGTTTATAATCCACATAAGTGTTACACTACATCCAAAAACCATCATCCACGAGAGGGACGCATTAATTTGATTAATGCCAGTTGCCTTATGGATTATATCGCCAGATCAAGGCTTCATTGCTTTATTATAATCCTGCACTCTTTTTCCCAACTTATGTATATCTTTCAAGAATATCATCCAGCCTATTCATAGTAGAATCCAAGCAAGCTATAGCCATTGTCATTTTTTCAGCAATGTCCTTACCATTACTTCTCATGTCAACAAGCATATCTAGAGAGGTTAAGACCATATACCTACAGTAAATTACGTCAGCTCCAAGGCTCCGTGACTCAAGAAGTACGGTTTTATCTTCACGCGGTTCTTCTTTTGCTTGTTGCCTCGCCATCACTAGCCCCCAAATTTTATGGCCTTTGCATCTATTATAATTCCTCTTTTGTTAACTTAAAAATTAGCCTGTGAGGAAGCGGAATTTTTTAGCTTGTCTTCCACTGACGTCCTATACTTATTCAGCGCTATTTCTATTCCTTCCCTCATGTATACCGACATAGGAACTTTTGTGCTCGCTGACAGCTGTTTAACTTTTTTCCACTGCTCTATTTCTAAGTAAAGCGTTGTGAGTTTCTTTTTCATTGTTCACCCCTCCCACTATCTCTGGTTAGTTATCATTCTTCTCAGCTACTATTCACCTCCCTAAAATAAAGAATCACCAATGATTAAAAACCTTCTATAATACTATTTGTTGTGTTAATGATCTATTTTAATACAATATGTAGTATTATAACTAAAAAATGATATCTGTCAAGAGAATTTTATTCTCTTTTGTTTCCCGACTTATTATCAATGTTTATTTTTAACCTCCTTTGTTCGCCTCCAAGCTCAAAATATCATCAAACCTTAACCATAGTTCAAAAATAAAACTATCAGCTAAAATGTGAATATTAGGCAACAATAGCAAGTGTAGAGGGCGGAGTTAAAAAGTTAAATAATTTAAGTTTATATATTGTTATGAGATGCATGGGATTGAAAGGTGGATAAAAATACCAGGACAAAGGAGAATAAATCTATCTGATGTTATTCATTATGTAATCAGTACACCCTAGGGGGGGCGTCGTGTATTCGTGAAATTGCGGTCTTCTTAGTCTTAAGTTTGCGAGCAAGTTCCTCCTGAGTTAAACCGACTGATTCACGTGCCTGCCGAAGCAGCACACCTACTTTGAACTGTTCGTAACTCTTATCGGGAACCCTTAGCGAGTGTTTTATCTCTCTTGCTCCTCTCGCCTATATTATTTTCATGGAAGTTTATTTAAAAATCCTCTTACCCATTGGAATAAAAAGTGTTAATATAAATTGGGATCAGGGTGGAGGGCTTAGGGGGCAGGGGACAGAAGTTGATGATCGATAGTCAACGGTAAGGGAAAATGATTAATCCTATGAATGAAATGAGCAGGAGACTATTTCTAAAGTGTATAACTATCGTAGGCAGTTATTTTGCTGGCATATTCTCTTTCCCTTTCCATCTCTTCGGTGCTCCTGGTAAATCTTCTCACGACGAGTCCCCTGGAACTGGTGTGAAGAAAAGCAGGGTAGTGATGGTTAAGAATAGTGCAGGTTTTGATAGTAACCATCGAATCAATCAGCACGCGGTCAATGAGATGCTCAACAATGGTATGCTCCTGCTCACCGGTGAATCCTTGCCTGAGCGAACCTGGAAGAGCCTCTTTAAAACTGATGATATTGTAGGGATTAAGGTTAATGCCCTGGGTGGAAGAGAAATTGCAACCCACACTGAGGTGGTAAATGCGATAGTCTCAGGTCTTACTCGCGCCGGCATTCCTGAGCAAAACATCATCATTTGGGACCGGCTCACCCGGGAGTTGGAAAGCTCGGGGTATACCATTAATACCTCTCGAAAGGGAGTCAAATGCCTTGGTACTGATACCGATTACGATCCCTCTCCGGAAATGGTAGGGTCAATTGGCAGTTGTTTCAGCTCTATTGTTTCATCCCTCTGCACGGCCTTGATAAATGTGCCGGTCCTTAAAGACCATGACCTGGCAGGGGTGTCATTGAGTCTTAAGAGTTTTTACGGAGCGATTCATAACCCTAACAAGTATCACGACAATCACTGTGATCCCTACATCGCTGATGTAAATAGCCACCCCTATATAAAAGACAAGCTCCGTTTGGTTATCTGCGATGCACTCACCATGCAGTACCAGGGTGGACCTGCTTATAAGCCTCAGTGGGCTCTGGATTACTGTGGCTTACTACTGAGCCGGGATTCGGTTGCCATCGACCGCATAGGTGCAAAACTCATTGAGGAAAAACGGAAGGAAAAAGGGCTTCCTTCCCTCAAAGAAGCGGGAAGGGAGCCTGTCCACATTGCTACCGCGGGTCGGAGGGGTCTTGGGGTAAGTGATATTGATAAGATAGAATTACTGAGTGTGTAAAAGGAAACTTTTGATGGATAATATTTGTACTAGAAGAGATTTCTTCAAATGCCTTTCCCAGGGACTTTGTGGTCTAGAATTACTTTCTCACTCGGCTATCTTGGAGAAGTTCATCACCCCTTCGGAGGCCGTGGCAAAAGAAGATACCCTTTTAAAAGAAGTAAAGTTTTATAAGAAACTGGCAGATTTAAAAATTCAGTGTGAGATTTGTCCTAAAAAGTGTGAGATTGCTGATTTAGAGCGGGGTTACTGCGGGAATAAGGAAAATAGGAAAGGGAGCTACTATAGTCTGGTGTATGGTCAATCCTGTGCCGCTCATCTTGACCCTATTGAAAAAAAACCCCTGTTCCACTACCTGCCTTCAACTACTGCGTTTTCTATTGCCGCAGTCGGCTGCAATTTTGAGTGCAAATTCTGTCAGAACTGGAAAATTGCCCAGTATCGGCCAGAACAGATAGAGAGTATCTACCTGCCTCCCCATGAGGTTGTTTCCCTGTCAAAAGAGAGGGGATGTCCTACCATTGCCTATACTTATTCTGAACCGGTAGTGTTTTATGAGTATATGTACGATACCTCTAAGCTGGCAAAGAGAGAGGGTATTGGTAGTGTAATGATCTCCAATGGTTATATCAATGAAGCACCTTTGATTGAGCTTTGTAAGGAACTTACCGGTGTGAAAATTGATCTTAAGGCTTTTAGCGAGAAGTTTTATAAAGATTATTGCAGCGGGGAACTGAAACCGGTTCTTGATACTTTGAAGACTTTAAAGAGGATAGGTATCTGGTATGAGATCGTGGTATTGCTCATTCCCACCCTCAATGATGGGGATCAGGAGCTTACTCAGATGTGCCAATGGATAAAATCGGAGTTGGGTGCTGAGGTACCGGTGCACTTTTCAAGGTTCCACCCCATGTATAAAATTATAAATCTCCCTTCAACCCCGATAAAAACTTTAGAGAACGCACGAAATATTGCTAAAAGGGCAGGATTACACTATGTCTATATAGGAAATGTTCCTGGCCATGAGGGGGAAAGCACCTATTGCCCGGGCTGTGGGGAGGTGGTCATTAAAAGAATAGGCTATTCTATTCTAAAGAATGCTATTAAGGCAGGCAAGTGCTCCAACTGTGGATGGATCATCCCTGGCGTGTGGGGAAAAGCGTAAAGGGAATAAGGAGCGCTAAAGCTTGAGGATTGAGGAACAGAGATTAAACCAGAAAAAGGAGGAACTATGATACAGTTTGAGCAGACTTTCATAAATTTTTTACTTCACCACCAAGAAAAATACAACCGTAGCTACCACTTTTTAATTCTGATGGATGCGGTAATAAGTGCAGCCAAACATATACAGCAGTACTACCTCACCGGGGCATTGAAGGGAAACTGGGGGCTGGCGGGTGGGACAAATGTACAGGGAGAGGAAGTGATGCGCATGGATCAGATTGCGCATGAGATTGTGATCCACTATCTAAAAACTTCGGAGCGGGTTATTTATGCGGTGAGCGAGGAAGCAGACGAGATTGTACCCTTACAGGGAGATAAGGGGCGTTATTTTTTCTACTTTGACCCCCTTGACGGTTCTGCAAATGTATCCCACGGTCTGCCCGTCGGTTTTCTCTTCGGCATTGCCAAGCGCAATCTCGATGGTCCTGAAGACGGACACCTGCGCGCAGGCAAAGACTACATTGTTGCCGGTATGTTTGTCATTCCCACCGGGACCTTTACCCTCGCACTGCGGGAGGCGGGCACCTGGCGATTCCATATTGACGAAACGATGAGCTATGTAAAACCCGTCCGCATGATTCTGCCGGAGGAGACCAGCACTTGGGAACTTTCGTTTAACGAAGCCAATCGGTACACTTTTGACCAGGGAGTCCAAAACTGGATTGCAAAAAACGAAAACAAATACTCGTTCAGATACCTTGGTGCACTGGCAGGAGATTTCCACCGTCTTCTCTCCAACGGTGGCATGTTCATGTATCCTGCAATCGTTAATCACCCCAATCCCAAAAAGAATCGACCTCAGGGTAAACTAAGACTCATGTATGAGGCATCTGTCGTTTCCTTTATGTGCCGAGAAGCTGGCGGATACTCGGTAGATGAAACAGGCACCCCCATTCTTGATGTAGACCCGAAAACACCCCATCAGCGCACCGCCCTCTATGTCGGCTCAAAACCACTGGTCGACGATATAGCCAAAGTGCTTCGCAAATAGTACCATCTTGTAAGGCAGGTCGGGCTAAGTGAACTGATGAATAGGATGGAATGTAATTCCTGAATTCATCATCCCCTTTTTTGTATTAGATAGATAGTGAGTAAGAGTCCACTCATTAGACTGAGGATACCAGTAATGAAACAGCTGTTGAAAGTTCCTAGAAGAGGTACTAGCAAGGTTCCGGTTAGTAGCGCACCGAAACATGCCCCCAGATGATCAAAGGCATCTACCCATCCCGCCACTGTTCCTACCTCCTCCTGGGTGATGACAATTCTACTCACCAGGGGGAATTCCAATCCGGTTAACCAACCAGCCCCTGCCACCAATAGCATAAAGAGATATTCAAGCCCTGGAGCTATTATACTGCTCCCGGTGTGAGATGAAACAAATTTGATTATAAAAGGGAGAGTTATGGAGTAAAGGCAGATTAAAAATTGAATAGTGATTAATATCTTTACCCAATTTCTTTCCCTTCCTTCAATGAGAAGGTTCATACAATAGCCCCCCAGAGATAACCCCAGCATAAATAGTGCTACAATCAGCCCCACCTTTTGGTAAATGTAGCCATAGATATTCTGGAAGGAAAACATAAGGATTATCTCAAGCGCCATTCCGGCAAAACCGGTAGTGGTTATAGCTAGCAGGCTATTGAATTTCAAATGATGGGGTAGTCTCTGCCGACTGAATAGCACATATACTACCCTTATGAAAAATAAGATTAGGAGGGGAATGGCATACCAGGTGAATCGGTCAGAGAGGTGTTTAAAAATATTACCTTCACCTTTTTCCCCGGAGAATATCTGCCAGAGAACCAGGTTGTAAAAGTAGGTTATAGGTTGAAAATCGGTATTGATTTTCAAGCCACTCTTTTTTTCTAAAGAATGTTTTATAAATGTTACCTGTTCTTCGGGAAAGAGCATTTCAAAATGGTAGGGTGTGAAGTATTCTGATAGGATGTGACGGCTGCGGAACCTCTGCCCTAAAATTTTAGTGTCGGTGGTAAGTATATGGGGTGAGCTGCTGGCAAAGAAATAATTCTTTTCTCCGGGGGCAATTATGATAAAGGGGAATACCTTTTTGAGGGTATTATAAATGGAGCCTGCATAGAAGCCCACTTCCTCTCCAACATAGGTGACGGCAGAAGTAATACCTGTTACTACTATACCACCCTCATTAAGTCTTTCTTTGACTTCCTTAAAAAATTCTCGCGTATAGAATCGGTTAATCATGGCAGTGGAGGGGTCGGGGAGATTTAAAATCACCATATCGTATTTTTCTTGAGTATTTTTAATATAGTGCCTGCCATCAGCATAAAAGACCTTAACTCGATCATCTTTTAAGGTATTTGAGTCTTCCGGAGATAAGAAGGGGAGGGATGCTTCGATCAGCTTAGGGTCAAGTTCAACGTAGCTCAAAGAGAGGATAGGGTATTTGAGGGTTTCTTGAATAATGCCTGTGATACCACCTCCAACCAGGAGAATTTTTTGCGGATGGGGATGTTGGGAGAGGACAAAATGGGTATAGACAGCGGACTGGTAGGGGTCAGGGAAGGAGAGAACATACTGTCCATTACTAAATAGGCTATATTGACCTTCTTTCTCAGCAACCACAATATTTTGATAAGGTGAGTTCAGGGAAGCTATCAATTCAAGATGGTTGTGGTATGCATCCCATCTCTTTTTTACTAAAAAATTGTCTAGATGACCACTTTTCCCAGAAAAAAAGAGGAAAGCTAATGGGAGCGTAATAACCAGAAAAAAGATCATGATAACCCTGGTTAATTTATTTTGGTTTAATAAACATAAGGTTATACCGTTTAGCACGAAGAGAAGAGAAATAGAGGTAAGGGTTTCATAAGGTTTTAGGTGCGGGATTAGATAGAAGGTAAGCAGTATACCACCAGCGAAACTTCCAACTGCCTCTACAATATAGACCCATCCAATGGTTTGGGCTTGGCCCTTTATTGTTCCACTGGCCAGCCTGCAGGAAAAGGGGAAGATTATGCCAATCAAGAAGCTAAAGGGTAGTATAAGGAGGAAGGTGCTCATCACAAGGGGTATCAGGCTGATATATTCTCCTGGCGGTATATGGAGACTTTCCCTTATAGTGCGGATTAAGTAGATTTGAAACAGGGGAGATACGCAGATAATTAGTTGAAAAGTCATAAATACATGGAATACTTCTTTAACTTTTTCAATTATCCGTGCACCTAAACCAGCTCCCAGCGAGATACCGATGAGCCAGCTCGCAAAGGTGATACCTAAGCACAGTTCATTACCCAGAAATACCACTATAAACTCTCTTATAAAGAGCACCTGGACTGCCATTGAATAGCAGCCTATCAAAGCGAAGGTGAGAAATAATGATAGTATTGGAAGATTTACCATATTCACTTTTTTAAAATGCTAGTAGTTATATTTCATATTTAAAGAAAAGAGTACTTGACATATTTTTTAAAAAATGATAAAAATAGAAAAGTTTTAAGTTACCAATTGTCAATCGGTAACTTAATTTTTTTTAAGAGATAAAAAAAATCAATTAGCCACAAAGACTATATCATCAAAAAGGGGGTTGATTGGGCCATGTTTGAATATATCTTTAAAAAGAAGACACTGAAGGAATTAGCAGGGATCATGCTCCTGCTCAATTCTGTAATAATTATCCTTTCTCTTTCCATTTTCTTTGTGAATTCCATGGCGATAAGGGCCGTTCACCAAGAGATCGCAGACCTTAAGGCTAAAGTTGATACAGAGATTAAAATGAGAGAGGAGCTGTTTACTACCTTACGCAAATCAGCGAGTTTACTTAGGAAATATAATCCCCGGCTGGATGAGGGAACTGCATTTAGATATGCATTGAAGATTTATGAGTGTAGTGAGCATCCCGTTACCCCGGAATTGCTCACCGCTCTCATAGTAGCTGAGTCTGGTGCCAATCATGTAGCCGTGAGTAACAGAGGGGCTATCGGGTTAACCCAGATACTACCTAGTTTATGGCACTATCCCGAGGAAGAATTATTTAATCCCTACCGCAATATTGAAATAGGATCAAATATTCTTAAATATTATGTAGATAAGCACGGTATTAGGGGTGGTTTAAGTTCATATAATGGTGGTAGCAGGTATAAGTCGCTTGATTATGCTAAATATGTTTTAACTATAGCAGAAAATTCTTTGAATACTATTCATCCTCCCTTCCTCTGTATCGAGTGAAGAGAAATTATTTCCTCAGGTATTCCAGTTCGGGTGGTAAATCGATATTATTACCTTTTTCATCCTCTCCATAGTTTGCCTTGGCTAATGTTTCAATATCCCTTAATGCCCTCCTATCCCCTTTGAAAGTAACATTAATTGGAAGCTTTATATCAATTTTCCCTGCTGCCATTAGCCGTTTTATCTCTTCCGCAATCCGTGGCTTCATTTCCTGAGGTCTGATAGAGGGGTCTTCAATCCTACAGGTCAGGTCATCTGGAACTAGCTTTTCGTAGGCATATAGTTTCCCTTCTTTACTCAGTCTCTCCAGTTCTCCCAGAATGATAGATTTGACCTCTTCACAGGTTATCGCCTTACCCTGGTCAAAGCTTTTAATCTCTTGGAGCATCAACTGTCTTTTCTTAGCGCTTATTTTCTCGTTCGCCCTGAAAATGTCAAGGGGACTGTTGGCATCATACACTTCTTCATCGAGCTGCATCTTCACCTCGGAACCATAGTGCTTGACTATTTTTACTACCAGAGAGGCTGGTCGTACGTGGAATCCCATATAGGTCGGGATGGGCACTTCTATCGATGTCATCACCACATAGCGTTGCAGGAATTCTTGTGCGAGCTCATGACCCCGTTCAAGGTAGCGATAGCAGTGAAAGAGACAGTAGTTAGCAATGAAATCTAAAATCCTCTCTTTATTAATAATCGCTTCGATTTTCTTTCGGGCAACCTCATGGCTTATTTCACCCTCATGTCTCTCGTAGAAGTGGGTGAGGGTGGTTGCAATTTCAGCAAGGTGAAGAGCAACCGAGATATACCCCCTCATGCTATTGAGCTTGCTGTTTTCGGTTTCTATGGTGGTGTTCTGAATATAGGTGTCATAGACTGATTGGAGATTGTGGATGCTCAGCTCAAAATTTCGCAGCTTTTCTTCACTGACGAAGTCTGGGATCATTGCTTCTATCTCATCCACACTATACTTCTGATCAAATTTAAGGTCCTCATAATCTTTGAGAATGTTTAAGTAATCAGATGCAATTTTTACCACATTCTCTTCTTCTTTGACGGAAAATCCCTCAATAATATTATGAGGGAGCATCTTGTCTGAAACGACATCTAAGAAATCATCTTCACTGAGCTTCTCCGAGGGAAATACTAAACCCACTACTACTGCTTCATTTGAAACACATTCAAAGATTTTCCTGATGGTAGTGTTCAAAAAGTGCTGTACGGTTTTTGTTTGCTTTAAGAAACTTTTCTTATTTTCGTCTTCAAGCTCGTAGAGGGCGTAGCGGGTGATGATATGATTGAGCGTGTAGGAAGAAAATCCCATGTATCGGGCAGACGCCATGAGTTCTCTGAAATAAATCCAGGTTAAATTATTTTGAGCCCCGTAATCATCGAGAAAATCTTCCAGGATTCTTGCCTGAGCGGTTAAATTCCCGTAAAACCTCTTGGTAAATACATCATCCTTGTTTCCCTGCTCCTTGAGATAGGAACAGATTTTTAATATCTCAACTGTCTGTTGCTGGACTATTTTTAAAAACCCTTCATGAGAAACAACTGTTTTTAACGGTGTTACCATACATGCCTCTACTGGTTCTAAATTCTTTGATGTAATTGTATGAAGTTGTCAGACCAATGTCAAATGGATTTACGAATTCTCCATACCAATTTTTGTATCGCATGCACAATCAAAAGGTAGAGAGTCTCTTACCGAAACTGTTGG
>Ga0209253_10004811_pt1 | contig 11732 bp, 10 predicted proteins | sample FrelakmetBRP12BR_FD_187145 | JGI IMG/M metagenome (GOLD analysis project Ga0209253, IMG submission 187145) | Freshwater lake sediment microbial communities from the University of Notre Dame, USA, for methane emissions studies - BRP12 BR (SPAdes)... | ecosystem: Environmental > Aquatic >...
CTGGGCACATCTTTTTGCGGATTCTTGGCTTCCTGGGCGACGGTGGAAACAGCGTCAAAACCCAGGTAGGCGAAGAATATGACTCCAGCGCCCCGCAGGATTCCGCTGAAGCCGAAGAACCCGAACCCGCCCTGGTTGGCCGGGATAAAAGGCTTCCACAGCTCCGGCTTGATGAAAAACAGGCCGGCGCCGATGAAAATGAGGATCGCCGTGATCTTAAGGAAGACAATGACGACGTTGACCGTCGCCGACTGTTTGATGCCGATGACAAGCAGGATCGTGATGAGAGCGACAATAAAAAATGCCGGAAGGTTGAAGAGCGCACCCGTGGCCGTCCAGGTCTGGTGCTGGGAGTCGAAGGCAAAAGGCGCGGCCGAAAGACGGGCAGGAAACCTGAGGCCTAGATCTTTAAGAAAACTGACCATGTAGCCGGACCAGCCAATCGAGACGGTGGTGGCGCTCAGGGAAAACTCGAGGATCAGGTCCCAGCCGATGATCCAGGCGAAGAATTCACCCAGCGTAGCGTACGTGTATGTATAAGCGCTCCCGGCGATCGGGATGAGCGAGGCGAACTCGGCATAGCAGAGCCCGGCAAAAGCGCAAGGCAGGGCGGCAAGGACGAAGGAAATGGTTACGGCCGGTCCGGCATATTGCGCAGAAGCATGCCCGGTGATGACAAAAAGGCCGGCACCGACGATGGCGCCGATGCCGAGGAAGATGAGGTCCCAGGCCCCCAAGACTCGTTTGAGTCCGTGCGTTGTTGCCGTCGCCTCCCGGGTGAGGTCTTCCAGCCTCTTGGTTTGGAACAGCCTGCTTTTCATCCCGATGTTCCTATGGTATCCGAGTCTTCTCTTTCGGTTTTGCCGGAGCGGCAAGGTCGGCCGGCAGCGGAGACTTGTATTCCTTTCCTTTCTTCTTGGCCATCCATTCATCCCTCATTTTCTGGACGGTCTGCGGTTGGGTTAAAAAATCAAGGCAGGAAGCTGCCATGACCTTGGCCGCTGTGAATAGGCACTTGTGGGCGACGGACATCCCGGCACAAGCAACTGAAGACCAGTGGTGCCCTGGTGTCCCGATGGGTTTGAAAGCGACACCGAGTTCAGTGACGGGAGTGAGCCAGCTCACCTCAGCCACGTCGGTGGAGCCGCTTCCCCAGCTTTTCTCGGGAAGAGAAAACGGCTCGATTTTCGTGCTCAGGCCTTTTTCTTCGAGGCCAAGGCTTTTCTGAATTTCTTTGGCAAAAGATTGCTCTTCAGCCGTAAAACCAGGAGCTCCGATAAGGAGCAGGTTGGAATAGACGACTTCTGAGCCGGTACGATTCGGCAGCATTTCGTGGACGCCGCTCCTGAAACGGATCTTGTATGTCGTTCCGCTCATCAGAGCCGCGCCCTCGATAACCTTGAGCACCCATTCATAATCCTTTTCCACGCTCTCCCTGTCGATGTCACGCACATAATACCAAGCCCTGGCGTAATCAGGCACGACATTTGGCGCCCCTCCCCCATCCAGAATGACGTAGTGGATCCTGGCGGTCGGCTTGAGATGCTCACGCAGGAAGTTCAGACCAACATCCGTGAGCTCGATACCGTCCAGCGCGCTCCGGCCGCTCCAAGGGTCACCGGCCGCATGGGCAGTTCGGCCAAAAAATTCGACTTCAAACTGATTGAGGGCGTTCGACGATTCCAAGGAGACTTCGTTCTCCGAACTCGGATGCCACTGGATGCAGCAGGAAAGACCATCGAAAACTCCGGCACGGGCCATGAAGACTTTGCCTTCGACGGTTTCCTCCGCCGGACAGCCGAAGACTTTGATCGTGCCCGGGAGCTTGTGTCGAACCATGACATCTTTCGCCGCAATAGCCGAGGCTGCGCTGGCCACGCCAAAAATATTGTGGCCGCAGCCGTGTCCCGGCTCACCTTCCTTAGCGGGCTTCTTGGCGCTCAGCGCCTCTTGAGAGAGACCCGGGAGGGCATCGTATTCGGCGAGAAAACCGATAATCGGCTGGCCGGATCCATAAGTTCCCACAAAAGCGGTCGGCAGGCCCGCCACTCCTCTCTCCACTGCGAACCCGTTTTTCTCTAGAAAGACGGCCAGCGCCTTGGAAGACTTATGTTCCTCCAAGGCCAGCTCTGCAGCGCGCCAGATCTCGTCGTTCAGCCTGGCAAGCTCAGCCGTATTCGCTTCCACCCAGGCCAGGGCCTCTTTTTTCATGGGTGTGAGCTCGGCCGGTTTGACTTTGATCAGGAGGGGATTTTCTTCGCCCTCTGAGACCGAGAAACCTGCGCAGATGAGAAAAAAAATAATAACTGCGGAAAGGTATTTTCTCATTTTTTTCTCCTTCATCTTCTCCGTTCCGGCGGCCGCCGTTATCGGCTGTTTAGCGGTGATGAAAATGAGGCTTAATTGCCCCGTCATATTGTTTACAGCATTCATGCCGGTTAAATAGTCACGCTGGATGCAGAGTGAATAAAGGATTCAAATTCTCTGCCAGATGGCGAAGCTTCGTCTCGTCTTCCGGCTGCAGTGGGACAATGCGATGAGCTAATTCGAGCGCCCTTCTGAAGAGCCTGACATCTCCGGGAGGGACGGCTGCCGTCACGGGCAATGATAAAGTAAATCGCAGAGACAAATCAGCCTCCTGGGGGTCAAGGATTGGCTGATACCAGCATTTGGGCCAGTTTTTTCTCTGCTCTTCCTCAGGCCACGGCTGCCGCGCCAAAGCTTTGAGCGCCAGTATACCCATTTTCTTTTCTTTGGCCGCAGCAATGACTTGAGGGCCAAAATCCGCCTTAAGAAAACAGACAAAATTGACGGGAAAGAGGATGGTGTCGAAGTCGAATTGCTTCATGGCCAGAAGGGCTGCTTCAGCCGAATGGGCGGAGAAACCGATAAACCTGATTTTCCCTTCTTTTTTAGCCCGGATAAATGCTTCCATGGCCCCGTCCGGGCCAAGGGCCTGCGCAACATCCTCGGTTTTTGAAAGAGCATGAAGCTGATAAAGGTCAAAATGGTTTGTCTGAAGTTTTTGCAGTGACTCGTTGAGCTCCGATTCTGCTCCCTGCTTATCCCTTTTAAGGGTTTTGCAGGCAAGGAAGACGCCGTCTCGATAAGGTTTGAGGCCGGGCCCAAGGCGGTCCTGAGCATTCCCGTAGCTTGGCGCCACGTCGAAATAGTTGATCCCGTGGTCGATGGCCTCCCGAACGATCTGGTTTGCCGCTTCTTGCGTTTCTTCCGCCAGGACGAGCCCTCCCAGGCCGATGATCGAGAGATTCTCACCGGTGCGGCCGAGGGGTCGCCGGGGAAGCTTTTCCTCTTTCATATCGCCGAGAAAATTTCTGCCGGCCGCCCCGGAACGCAGCGCCGCGGAGAAGCCCAATACTCCTGCCGATAAGGCCCCGAAGAATTTTCTTCTTTCCATGCTTCGCCCCAAATTTAAGACAGGAATTCTACCAGATTCACCCCGAAAGGCCAATAGCAATTGGTGATATGCGCATCTCCGTCTCCGTGATTTTGAGGCGGTGGGCCAGAGAGGGTGACACGGCTGGGGGGCCCCCCGACGAGGGTCGGGAGATGCAAACACGGGCGACTCTTCATGGGTTTGTCTCCCAAGCGTTAAGTAGCAGGCGGCCTTAGCGGAAATATGCCGGGGACTTGTCCATCATCCGGTACTGGATGGCCTCGGAGACATGAGCAGCGGTGATCGAGTTCTCGCCGGCCAGGTCCGCGATCGTCCGGCCGACTTTCAGAATCCGGTCATAAGCGCGGGCGCTGAGGCCCAAGCGTGTTACCGCGGCCTCCAGAAGATTCGTCGTTTCGTCCCCGACAAGGCAGAATTTCTTTATCTCCTTCGTTCCCATCTGGGCGTTGGCATATATCTTTAGGCCTCGGAATCGCTCAACCTGTCGTGCCCGGGCGTGCGTCACCCTCTCCCTGATCCTCTGGGAGTTTTCGCTCTCGCCGCGCGAGACAATATCCCTGAATTTGACCTGGGGCACCTCCACCTGGATATCAACCCTGTCGAGGAGAGGGCCGGAAATCTTGGCATAATAGCGGCTTCTCTGCGCTTCTGTACAGTCCACTTCGAAACGGGCCAGTCCGCGGAAGACATCCTCGCAGGGATTCATAGCGGCGACAAGCATAAAAGAGGAAGGGAAGGTCAAGCTCATCGAGGCCCGGGAAACGACGACTTTCCCGTCCTCAAGGGGCTGCCTCAAATCCTCAAGCACCCGCCGGCGGAATTCGGGCAGCTCGTCCAGAAAAAGAACACCATGATGGGCCAGGCTGACTTCTCCGGGCCTGGGGATGACACCGCCGCCGATCAGCCCGGCATCAGAGATTGTATGATGGGGGGAACGAAAGGGCCTCGAGCAAATGGCGCCCTTGTCACGCAGAAGTCCCATGGCGCTGTAGATCTGGGTCACTTCGACGATCTCATCAAAGGTCATCGGCGGAAGGATCGAGGGCAGCCTTTTGGCCAGCATGGTTTTCCCGGCGCCGGGCGGCCCGATCAGCAAAACATTGTGAAATCCCGCCGCCGCCACCTCCAGAGCGCGCTTGACATGCTGCTGGCCCTTGACCTCCCCAAAATCTCCATCATACGCGGGCGATGCAAGAATATCGTCAAGGGAATTTCGGCAGGGCGGCAGGCTTTGCGGCTCGTTGAGCAGACGGATGACCTGGGCGAGGTCGGTGAGACCATGTATGTCCATCCCCTTGACCAAGGCCGCTTCCAATTCATTTTCCTTGGGGACGACAATCCCTCTGAAGCCTTTTTTGAGCGCCAAGAGAGTCGCGGGGAGGATTCCGCGTCCCGGCTTCAAGCGGCCGTCGAGCGCCAGTTCACCCATGAACAGATAATCCTCGAGTCTCTCCTGCGGAATAACGCCCAAGAAGGCCAGGAGGCCGAGGCTGATAGGAAGGTCAAACGAGGAGCCCTCCTTTCGTCGGTCCGCGGGAGCCAGGTTTATGGTCAGCTTCCGGGAGGGAAACTCGAACCCGCAGTTTTTCAGGGCCGCCCGCACGCGCTCCTTGCTTTCCCGAACAGCAGCGTCGGGCAAACCAACTGTGATAAAACCAGGCAGGCCCGGAGAGACATCGACCTCCACTTCCACCAAATAAGCCTCAATCCCGAGGAGGGCAGCGCTGGATATTTTAACGAGCATTGTCCGCTTACTGTAAAGACGAATCGGAGAGGCTGGTTATATCAGGAAGAATAATGCGGATTGGAATGGGCAGCGGGATAGTGTCTTATCCGCTTCAGGAAACAGTCGGCTTTTTCGGCTTGTCCAGAAACTCCCGGGACAAGTTCTCCAGCTCTACCTCTATTTCTTCAAGTGTCCTGAGCTTCATTTTTCTCATCTGGACATCCGCCTCTTCGGCCGGAAGGACGAACTCGATCTCCTCCTCTTTCTTCGGCGCTTCTTCAACGGCTCCGGGAATGGCCTTGTCTTCGGCGGCTTCACTCCCCTTTTGGGGCAGGATGCCGAGCACTTTTTCCTTGACCCCGGGAACGGTCCGTTTGACCACTTCTTTCAGGGTCTCAAAAACGCCGATGCCGTTGATGGCCGAGGCCTCAACGAAAGGCAGGCTATGGGGGTTGAGCAGCTTATTGAACGTCTCCACAGGAATGAGGCTATCCAGGTCGCGCTTGTTATACTGGAAAACCAAGGGGATGGAATTGATGTCCACGTTCAGCTGGACTAGGTTTCTCCTCAGGTTGTCAAAGCTCTCCAGGTTGGCGTCCAGGAGCGGGATTTGAGAATCGGCCACGAAAACTATTCCATCTGCTCCGCGCAGGACGCTCTGACGGGAGGCCTCGTAGAAGATTTGGCCGGGCACCGTCATGAGCTGGAAATGAACTCGATAGTTGTCGATCAACCCGGCCTTGACGGGCAGCAGGTCAAAAAAATAGGTTCTTTCCGTGTCCGTCTCCAGGCAGACGAGCTCGCCCCGGGAGGTCGGATCCAGCTTGAAATAAATATAACGGAGATTGGTCGTTTTCCCGCTCAGACCCGGGCCATAGTAGACGATTTTGAGAGCCAGGTTCTTGGTGATGTGATTAACAAAGGCCATTTCCGCTGTCCGTTCTCTCTAATGCCTAACACACGCCCTGAATGAAGTCAACTTCTCCCTTTTGTCGCTTATTTCGCGGTCAGATGACGGAAGAGCCGCTCGTATTTGCCAATGACTTTGGGCCAGGAATAGTTCTCCCGGACATAGGCGTATCCTCTTTCTCCCAAGGCCCTCCTCAGTTTGGAATCGGCGAGCAGAAGCCTAAGTGCGGCCCCAAACTCTTGAGCGTTGGAATAATAAAGCCCGCACTGCCCCCGGAGACAGTGCTCTTTGAGGGGCGCGGCCGCTTCCTGAACGAGGATCGGAGTCCGGACGGCGAGGGACTCGAGCGCGGCCATACAGAGGCTCTCCAGACGGGAGGGATGGACGGTCACTTCAGCCGATGCCATGGCCGCGTTTTTCTCCTCCGGGGAGACAAAACCCAGATACTTGACTCTGGGATGGGAAGGCAGGCTCATCAGGAGATTTCCGATCAGGACAAGGCTGAGCTGCGGGTTCTGCGGGCTGGCAGCAAGAAAATAATCCAGGAGCTCCTGGCAGCCTTTGCCCGGCTCAACCCTTCCGGCATAAAGGATAAACGGAGGGACGAGATCACATTTTCGGCAAAAAACCGCGGTCTTGACATTCTCCGGAATTTCGATGCCCACGCCGATAATATCCCGGTACTTGCCCTTGAGAGAAAAGTGGCGGGCCAGCAGCTCTTGTTCGGATTCGGTGTTGAACAAAAAGGCGGAAGGTGCAGCAAAGACCTCTTTCATGATCCCGAGGAACAAAGGAGGCTCGTCATGGGCCGTGGGGACGAGAACCTTCTGGCCCTTGATTCTCTTCAACCCCCAGTAGGTCGGATAATAAAGATAGGTCAGGAAAACAAAGAGGTCGTGATCAGCCTCCTCCCTGTCCAAAGCCTCGAGGAGATCGGGCACGCATGGCCCCTGCTGCTCCAGCCAGTCCCATTCGTCTTTCTGGCTGTGCTCATGAGAAAAAATCCAATCCGAAAGGGCGTTAAAGGAATCCATGTCCCTCTGCTTTTGAACCTTGTACCGCTTGACCACGACTCCATTCAAGCGCGTCCTGCCAACGGCAAATTCATTCTTCCAAGAGGTATAGTCCTTAGCGCAGGTTGTATAGACCGTTGTTTCATGGCCCGCCGCAGCAAGCCGTTCGCAAACGAGACGGCAGAGGAGCTCGGCCCCGCCCAGGACTTCCTGTCCGTACCTCTGGACGACAAAAGCGATTTTCATTTTCTTTGCGGTTCCTTGTGCGCCAAGCTCTCCAAACAGCGAAGCAGGAAGGGCTCCCTTCCCTCGGTCTTGAGCCTTTCGAGCCTCGAACGCTGTCCTCGGACCAGGTTCTCCCGAATGTCCTGATTGTGGGCTACGAGATCAACAAGCTCGGCCACTTTGTCTACGTTTTTCTCTTCAAGCAGGATTCCGGCGCCCTCCAAAGTATCAGGAACGGCGGTGGAATTGAAGGCGATGATCGGCACATCGAAAACCATGCTTTCCACCAGAGGAAGACAGAACCCTTCGTGTTCGCTCAGAGAGAGGAAAACGTCGGCCGCTCTGTAGATTGCGAAGAGGTCCTCGTCGGGCACATGGCCGGTGAAGCAGATCTCATCGGTTTGAAGGTGGAAATCGTCGGCCAGCCGGACCAGGCCATGGTAATAGGCGGGAAGCGAGGACGTTTTACCGACGACGATCAACCTCACCAGGGACGAGATATATTTTCTGTAATAGAAGACGACTTTGATCAGGTCTTCGATTTTCTTATTGGGAACGACGCGTCCCACAAACAGGATATTCGTCCTCCCGTCTCTGAACAGCTTATGAACCAGCGCACTGACGGGGCGATCATATTTAGCAAAATCCACAAAAAGGGGAAAAACATGGGCATCTTTGAACCCGAGGTCGACGAGCTCCTGAGTATTAAAACGGGAATCGGCCAGGCTGAGGTCGACGACTGGGGCGAGCGATCGGAGTTCTTTCCGGCCGAGGCGGGCCAGCCTGACCATCTCGTCGCTGAAACCGCGGAAAAAATCCGGGGACGTGATGTTGTGGTAGATGATCATTTTCTTGCAGGGAAGCCGGCGCAAAGCCTCGGTCAGGGGCGAGGGAAGAGCGAAATGAAGGATGACGACATCAGAGGCCGCTGGCGGCGGAAAGGCCGAGAATTCCCTGGATTCCCCTTCCAACCCCCGGTCACAGGTCAGCCGGTAAATCTCCGAGGAAAAACCCTGAGAACTCAAAAATCGGCGCAGATAAGCGGCTTCGTCCCCGATGGCATCGCCCCGATGAAAGGCAGGGACGAGCTGGTCGACTCTCATTTTCCGGTTACCTCGCGGAGACAATCAAGAAGAATCCGGCTGACATTTTCGTGGCTGTATTTTTTTAAAGCTTGGAGCTGTCCCTTGATTAAGGCCTGGCGCAGGTCGTCATTTCTCTGGACAACATCAATCAGGGCGGCGATGCGGAAAAAGTCTTTCTCGAGGATCAACACTCCGCCTCCGTTCATAGTCTCCGCAACAGCGCCGGCCTTGTATCCGATCACGGGAATTCTTTTATAGAAGGCTTCCAGGATGGGGACGCCGAAGCCCTCGTGTTCGCTCAGGCTCAGATAGATATCGGTGACTTCAAAACAGGCCAGGAGCTCGGGAAACTCGATGTGCCCGGTGAAATGGACGTCTGGGAGGGAAAGTGTGTGGACCAATTCCTGAAGGCCGGCAAGATATCTTTCCATCCCCCGGTATTCGCCCGCCAGGATCAGCCGTGAGTCGGGGTTGAAATATTTCTTATAAAAATAATAGACCTTGATAACGTCCTCGAACTTTTTGTTAGTGATGGTCCGCCCGACAAAGAGAAGCGTCGTTTTGTCCTCGGCCAAGAGTCTCTGCCAAACCGGGTCTCCTGTGCCGTCAAACTTCGAATAATCTAGAAGGATGGGCAGAACGCCCGTCCTGGCATACCCGGCGGCTTCAAGCTCCCGGCGGTTGAAATCTGAGTCCCCCAGCGCCAGGCCGACCTTGTCCACAAAGAGCTTCAGCTCGAGCCTGCCCTTATAGCACTCCTTGGCCAGGATGCGGTGCGAATCGACAAAGAACTTATGGGGCGTGATGTTGTGGTAGATCATGATCTTTTTATCCGGGACGCGGAAGAACATCTTGGAGACTGGAGACCCGATGGAAAAATGGAAGATGACGACATTTTCGGGTGAGCTCAAGTTCTTGTAATCGCGGTAATCGCGCCGCTGCCCGGCCATCCTGGGATCAAAGTAGCGGGTGAAGATCTCGGAGCGATAGCCTTTTTCGCGGAGGACCCGCCGGATCTCGAGCATCTCGTCGGAAATGGCGTCGCCGTAGCTCAGGGACGTGGCGAATTGATGGACTTCCATCAGGTCTTTTTCTCCTTTTCCAGGCTGTCCAGGAGGGCCAAATACTTGTTTTCGACGATCCCCCAGTCGTAGTTGGCGGTGAAGTACTTTCGACCATTCTGACCCAACTCATGGCGAAGCCGGGGGGAGCGAAGAAGGAGCGTCAGGGTCTCCCGGAATTCCGGGTAGGTTTCATAGAACAGGCCACCGTTTGAGCGCAGGCATTGGCCCTTGAGCACGCCGCAGAGGGCGTTGGCCAGGACGGGTTTTCCTGCCGCCCAGGCCTCCAGCGTGACGATGGAGAGGCTTTCCAAGAAAGAAGGCATCACCAGGAGCTCGGCGCCTCCAAAAGCGTTGAACTTGTCCTCGTCTCCAATGAACCCAAGGTAGATGATGTCCGGGTGAGCCGGAATGTCTAACACCGTGCTCCCGGCGAGGACGAGCCTGATCTCTGAGCCGGTCTCCTGTTTATAGCGGCGGAAATAATCAAAAAGCCTGGGACAACCCTTGTTTTCATCGATTCTGCCCAGATACAAAATGTATGGTGCCCCGACTTCATATTTTTTCCGAAATGCCTCCCCGGAGTAACGCTCGGGAATCTCGATCCCGACACCGATCAGGTCCGAAAGGACAGCTCCGTTGCCCGATACAGCCTGGATCATCGCTCGTTCCTCGATCGAGTCGTAGACGATTGCCCGCGGCTTGTGGAAAAGCTCTTTGAAGATCTGGAACTTTATGATCGGGTCCTGCTCCGCCGTCGGGACAAGGATGCTTTTCCGAGGGACGGAGTGGATTCCATAGTAGGAATGATAGTAGCGATACGAGAAAAAGACGAAATAATCATAAGCAGCCTCCGACGTCTTGATGAAGGCGATAAGAGAGGGAGAAAAAGGGCCTTCCTCCTCGAGCCACCTCAGCTCATCCGAGACGCTGTGGGCCCCGCGGAAGAGACGGTCTTGGATCCGGCCGAACCTCTGCGGACGTCTTGTCCGAGCCACCGGGAACCTTCTGACCTTGATTCCGTTGATAAGCTCCTCGTCTACGGAATAATGATCCTTCCAAGTGATGTAGTCGCAGGCTTTGGTCGTCAGCACCTCGACCTCGAAATATTTGCTCATGTGTTCGGCAGTCCAGCGGCATTGGATCTCCGCCCCGCCGTTGACCTCGAGGCCGTATCTCTGGACGACAAAGGCCACCCTCATTTGAAGACTTCTTGCTCCAGAACTCTCTCTCTCTTCCCTAAAAACTCGAAATCCTTCTCCATGATCTGGACCTTCGTTTCGAGCAGGTCCACCTCTATTTTTAGCTTGGTGATTTCCACCACCAGGTTGTGACAGAGGTTATGGGTCAGGTTGATGTATTCCTGGGCCCGGGCCAGTCTTCTATTGGCATGGTCAAGGATCATGACCGTCTGCCGGTGCTCCTCATAAACAGGAAGAACGAGCAGCTTGATCAGCGGGGCAAAGGGGGCCATGATCTTGACTAGAATTCCTTTGATTCCGGACCGAGGCTCCGGCTGGGGCCCGCTATCTGGGACGCCGGGCTTATTGGGACCGACGCTCTCTCTCCCGGCCTGGCTGGCAATCTTCTTTTTGATCCCATCCATGATCCGGGCCACATCGACATTATCATAATCGATCTTGACCGCGGGCTCGTCGCTTGAATTCTTTATATTTTCTTGACTCACAGCCTCCTCCTCGAGAGGGCCAGCGGCACGGGCTCCGGCTAGTCCCTCTTCTTTTTCTCCTCAAAGAGATGATGCTCATAGACGCTCTGGACATCCTGGATATCCGCGAGCGGCCGGAGCCTCATTTCCTCGATCTCCCGGATCTCTCTCCGGGTGACCGTTCCGTCTTTTATCTTTTTGGCAATTCTCGTTTCAACTTCTTCCAAGAGCTTCTTTTGTTCGTCCTCCGTCAGGCTTTTTGCTTCAAAGAATTCGGGCATGCTCTCTCTCCTTTCCAGAGATATCTTAGGGGATCGTCCGGAAGCCGTATTCTGTGCTTTTCCTGCAACCGGGGAGAAGAAATAAAACCAGAATGAGGCTGCTGACGGCGCATCCGACCTTATTTATAAGCATCTCTCAGGGTCAGCAAGAATTCTAACGGAATTAGGAGTCACATTCAACCTCCATCTCATAGAGGCATGTCCGTTTACGTGATCATTTTGTTCTGGAATAGGGACCTGCCACGGCTTCCCCCCAGCCGTGCGTATGTTATATTCCCCTTTGCTATAATGAGGAAAGCAGGGTAAGGTCTCCCAGCCGTTTCCCCAGAAGGACTGGTGACATTTAC
>Ga0209253_10004812_pt1 | contig 11730 bp, 10 predicted proteins | sample FrelakmetBRP12BR_FD_187145 | JGI IMG/M metagenome (GOLD analysis project Ga0209253, IMG submission 187145) | Freshwater lake sediment microbial communities from the University of Notre Dame, USA, for methane emissions studies - BRP12 BR (SPAdes)... | ecosystem: Environmental > Aquatic >...
TTACACTGGCCGTATTAACCCTTCCCACGTCGAAGAAGAAAACACCCTCATCCCCTTCATTGTAGCTGTTTGAACTCCAGACCACCTCCCGGCTCTTTTTTTCAATAAGCTGTGCGGAGAAACTTACTTTGGGTTTTCCCCACACCCCCTGGTAATCCTCATAATCGGTAACATCTCCTGCCAGAATCAGATCTGCGTTCAGGAAGCCCGCAATCGAGTCGGCATTGACAAGGGATACCCCTTGATCCAGGATGATTCTCATGTCGAGGAAGGCCTGCCTCACGACTCCCATTTCGATGACATCGAAGCGGTCAAATCTCTTCAGTTCCTTCGCAAAATGGAGCACCAGGATATCTCCTGCATACTTTCTTAGGCTATAATTGAAAAAAGGGGCGATTGCCACCGTATATTTCCTGTTTGGGTCGAAGGAGGGGGACCGATAAGCGATATGGGGCCGAAACTTTCTCTTTGCACTATAACCTCCCCTTCCTACACTCTTTTTCGAAAGGTATCGATTCATTGAATCAAACATTACTTTCATGCCTCTGTCCAGAAGCACTTTGGGGTCCTCAACCAGACCCAGGTCGAGAAGGCCTCGAGAATCGTCTCCAGCTAATCCCACTCCGTCCATCCACAAAATAGACGGGTTTTCCCCTGTTGAAACCAATCTGGAGATCAAAGAAATCTTAGGAGGGTCGGCATCGCTGTAAAGCTCCAATGAGGTGACCAGCACACCGCTCACATTAATATCCTGTTTGAAAGCCTTCGCTATTTCTGTGGAGACCCCTCCTGTGTACCGGACTCGGTATTTTGCCATGAACTTCTCTAACGTATCTTCATCGAGGACATCAACTCCTTTAGAATCCAACTCGTCGATGAATGTCTGCCTGATCTCTTTGAGGGGTGCAAAGGTTCCGCTCAGGTTTTCGACCGGAAGGACGGCAATGCGAATTCTTGCTTCGCTAAGGGCAGGGTTCTCCTTTGGGATCTCCTCGGCTCCGGCAAGATTTGGGAAGAACAAAAGACCTAAAATGAGAAGAGATGCTAATTTATTTGAGAAGTCGGTAAATAAGATCATTGATTGCCTTTTCCGTCACCGTATTCATTGGTTTTCCACCCCCTCCAAAGAGGCGGTCCCATATGTTGACCCCTCCTCTCGTTGAGGAAGCCGTCCATACCACTTTTCCTGTCTGGGTCTCAATCATCTGGAGACTTACGGATATGACATTTGAAGAAACAGTTCCGGACCGCACTTCTCCGTACTCCCTGACGATCCCGGTAATGATGGCTTGAACCTTGATGATGCCCCCTAACTTAACAGCCTCTTCTGGAGAAGGGGCGGATGGGTTCAGAACTTCGCTTCTTGCGGCTCCCCTGGCGGCTTCCCCAACAGGCACAACATAAACGGCGCCCGTCGCCAAAAGTCTGTTAATAAATACATCTCTAACCCGCTCGGCTACGATCAGGTCTTTCGCCAGGCTTATAAAGGGCATGACAGCTACGCTTTTTACCGTCCCGAAATCCATATTGGGGTCAATATAAGTATTGGGGTCAAAACGCCGAGAACAGGCAAAGGCCGTCAATAAAAGAAGAGTTAAAAAGAAAAAGAATTTAAACCTATCCAATTTACTCATTCCCTTCATAAAATTCCCCCCTTAATAAAGCCTCGCGAAATGTCCACAATGCATAGCGAAAAACCCCAAATTTTCCTCCCTAACCTGCGCATCGTGGGTTCATTATAACCTAGTTCGGAGACCATTTTCACGCCCTTACCTTTTTCTCTTGTTCTTTCCTTTATGCTTTCGTTTTTATCTTTAGCCTTTAGCTTTGAGCTTTCAGCTTTGAGCCTTCTGACTCTCCGCCCTATGCTTTCTGCTTCTATCAGAAGAATATCTTTACACTCGTACTCAAAAGATTAGAATCCCTCTTCTCAATATCGCTCCTGCTCCGGATGAGCTGATACGATAGATCGATGTAGGATCGCTTTGAAAAATTATACCTTATGGTCGGTTGAAAAATCCTCTCTACCAGGTGATCTTCTGTCCTGTAATTCTCATTATAAGCAATATAAAACTGAAGGGCGCCATCAGGGAAAGGCGACCAGTTAATGGAGTAATCTTGAAGGATCCTATCCTTCTGTCCCTTTTCATTGAGATACTGGAGATAGGCAATTAGATTTAATGTCCTGAAGGGATTGTAACTCAAACTAAAATCCAAAGTTTGGGTATAGGTTGACGAGGAGCCCTGATCTCCGCCTGTTCGCCGCGATATGATATTGGAGTAGTTAAGGCCCATAGTCATTGTCCTGTGAGGCACGATATTGGTTTGAAAATTAATAAGAAAGTCTCTTTCTTTTTCGCCGGTCTCCTGCTTAGTAAAAGTCACACCTCCATTCAAATTGACATCGATTCCTTTATACAACTGAGCGGTATTATACAAAATGATTGAATTAGAATTATTGGGTCTTCCGTCGATCTCCTCTTCCCTGCCATTGAATACAAGACTGTTGTGGAGCGTTCTCAATGGATCCGCTGTGACCGCTGCATCGTAGATATAAGCCAGTCTTTTCTTATCTAATTCTTTCCCATTTTCTATCCCGACTTTTGCCCTACCTGAAAACACCTCGTTGAACCTGTGGTTTGCGTTAAGAGAGTTAATAAGGTCGTATCTCTGCTGCCCGGAAGGCTCTTGCCTGTTGAAAAAATAATACACCTCATAAAATAAAGAGGGGTTGTCCAGGATCATTGTCTTCACGTCCAAATCGTAATTGTGGGTCGTTGTGCTGAATTTCCCCTTCACATCGGCTGCCGGTGTTTGAAGGACAGCCTGGAGCTCTGTGACAAATATATTAGGGGGTACAAGGGGGCCTGGCAAAAGAGGAGTTGTGACCACCTTTATGTATCTCGTGGTTACGCTTGAAAAGTTTATCTCAAAACGGTTCTGAAACGTTCCAAAATTAACCGAGGTAATTGTTTTCGGCCCCACCCAGGTCAGATTGTCATCACTTGTGAACACTTGCCAGGAAAAAGAATTTGCGATGGTCGATGTAATTTCCCTGTCAACCCAGACAAGAAGCTGATTCACTTCTGTTGGATTAAGAAAATCGAGACCTATTTGTCTTCTTACCAGAGGAACATTCGATACAAGATCAATTCCAGCGCTCGCTGTCGTGTTGCCATCAATCAGGTTAGGGTTGGGGTCCAGCGTTACGGGGGTAAGGGTATCGTCAATTCTTGAGAGGCCGCGGTTGGGGAACGCCTGAGTGGTAACAAATCCTTTTCCTGTAGTTTTGGTTTTGGTTTCCTGATACAAGATATTATAATTTGTGCTCAAGGAGACCCGGTTATTGAAAAATGAGTTCGCGTAGGAGGCCCTTCCTGAATGGGTGTATTGCGTTACATCCAGATCAATTAAATCATCTCTCCTATGCAAATAGGTGCCATAATAATCAAGCCGGAGGCCCTGGTACTGATATTTTGAGTTGAGGGTGATCAAGTCTTCCTTGGCATCCAGGAAGTCCTTTTCAGAGTCATAGAGATCCCTTCTCCTGACCTGCATGTCAATAAGCGGCAGACCCTCAGGCCTCCATCCCAAAATGGCATAGTACTCATTGTTGATAAGGGTAACAGAAGGGGAATTGAAAACTTCCACTCTCGCCTGCCTCCTGAGGTAGCCTACGCTCGCCGTGTAAAGGGGCGTTTCAAGAGTGAGGTCGATATAGGGTCTGAAATCTAAAACGGTCGTTCGCGTAACAATATCGTTGGTCCTGTCATCGAACGCGCCCCATGTCCCTTCTGCTATCCCGCCTGCACGGAGCCTTAGATTTGGATAGATCTTGGTGTTTATATCAAGCTGAAACCGGGAGCCAGCGAACTGTGTATCCGTCTTTACAGTATTACCTGAAGCGTCCGTCGTCTTAGAGGTTAAGAAACTATAAATGGATTCCCAGGAACCACTGACGCCTTCAATAAGTCCCTGCGCCAACGCCCCGCCCGGGAAGACCAGCAGGATCAACAACATGGGCAGAGTACAGAGCGCAAACCGGATCACACAATTTCTGCCAAATTCCAAATCCCAAATTACAAATCTCAAATAAACTCCAATAACCAATGACCCAATGACCGAAACTATTTTGCTTTTCCCAGAATGGAGGAAAATATTCTCTTCAACTCCAGCGCTTCACTGAAAAGAATTTTTCCTTCTTGCCTCCACCTCTCTTCATTTGTTTCTACTATCAGTCTCAACCAATAGGCTGATTCTTTTGCCTCTTTCCGACATATCTTTACTCTCATCGCAAAACCCTTTTTGCTCAAAGCCTCATTGGCCTCAATATAATTGGCCCCAACTGAACCTGAAGAGTTAATTACTTGTCTGGAATATTCGAGAATGGAAATACTTTTCGGCAGGTCTTTTACGTAAAGGGTCGTCTTTTTTGCAAACTGAAACGTCCTCTCCCCTAAATCATATAGTTTGGAATTTTGATTTTGGGACATTGGAGCTTATTTGAAATTTGGTGCTTGAAATGTGGTACTTGTTATCCTTTATCTTTCTCCCATCATCGTGACCCAGTAGGGGCCTTCGCCCACATCCATCTCAGACACAATTTTCTTTCTCACGAGGTTGCTGACCATCAGGCTTTTCATGTCCGAGTTTACCAGGTAAAGATTATTTTCTTCGCCATCGATCGCCATACAATCAATTGTTCCTCCGGTCTTAACCAAATCGACAGACACAAATGACAAGGGGTTGTAAACCCCAACGAATGGGTCGTTCTTCCGGCCGATGTACGCCAGGTCTGTCCGGGCATCAACTTTTATGAAATTCATGCCTTGTCCAATAGAAAACCTCTTTAAAATCCTAAAGGAGACAGGGTCAACCACTGTGAGATAAGAAGACATCTCATGAATTACATAGAGGTTGTCTCCCCTTCGGTTAAACTGTCCTCTTAGCGGACCGGGGTCCGTGGAAAACGTTGTGATAATGGCTCGGCTCGCGATATCCAGGACGGAGATAGTTCCGGAAATGGTGTTAAAAACATAAGCCCTTCTGCCATTGGAATCGATCAATATGGATCGGGGACCCATGCCGACATTCACCTTGTTCAATTCAGACATTAATAAAGGGTCGACGAAACTTATTGTCCTTGTGCCCGCATTGAGTGACAGGAGAGTTCTCCCGTCTGGAGTCAAAGCTATTTCCTGGGGGCGATCGCCAACAGAGAGTTTTATTGCATTAATCAATTCTCCCCCGGTGATATCGATCACTTCAATCTCATCATCCCCAGAAGCCGCTATGTATACCCTTCTCAACCTTTGATCAAGGGCCATTCCTGCCGGGCCCTTTCCGGTTGCAATCATTCCTACAACCTGTCCCAGCTTCTTATCAAATACGGTAATATTGTTAGAGATTGTGTTGCTCACATACCCAGCGAGGCTGATAATAGGTCTGGTCGGAATAAATGGGGAAAACACCGGACTGAAGCTAAAGCCGCCAGAGATGGAGTCCCGGAATCTAAAAGAAAGTGAAATAACATAAGCCCTCTTTCTGATGATATTAAACGGGAAATCTGTCCGCACCGACGCCTCGGGGACGAGGAGGTCAGCATCTCCATCTTCCACTTTCAAAATTGCTTTCTTCACCTTAAATGATAACCCAACATAAGAGCCAGGCGGGACCCTGCCGGAGGCAAGAAGTCGCTGCCTTCTCACATCGCTGGCTTTTACGTCACGAAGAGAGATTTCGAAAGGGAATTCTCTTCCGTCCGCACTCACAGCAGATATTCCTTCAATACTGAACCTTAGCCGCTCCGCTTCTTGAGGGTATGGCTGAAGGTAAAGATAGATTTCACCCTCCTCTTCGAGGGGAGGCCTTAGCCGGGAGACCGCAGCCTGACAGCCGAACAAAAGCAAAAAAAGGCATAGAGCATGGAGCAGCCTACTACGCCCCAGACACTGGGGCTTCGAAGGCCCGGTAGCGCATAGCGTGTTCTTAGGTGTCATTTTACCAACGTCTCCATCCATCCTGTAGGCTCCTTTAAATAGAACCAGAGGTATTCGGCAAGAAATAGAAGGTTAGTTAGTGTCTGTTTATAAATTACTCCCTCAATCAGAATCGTCATTCCGGCGAAAGCCGGAATCCAGTACTTTCAAGACCTTCTGGATGCCGGATCAAGTCCGGCATGACGGAACATACTGTTTATGGAGAGGCACTAGTTAGATATTATTAAATCTTATAATTCTCAAAAATTCAACTATAAAAAAAGGGGGCCGGCAAGTACCGGCCCCCCCTCCTTCTTTCCTTCTCCCAGTCACTTCAAATTGAAAGAGAGAAAAGGTTGAATTAGTCTTTTGCGTGGCATTTGTTGCAGAGCACACGTTGATAGGTTGCCCACCTTGTAGCCGGCCTGTCGTAATAGGCCGCTTGCCACTCGGCCATTGTCCGGCCCCGGTGCTGCAGCGGTGCACGAGACGAGGTCATCATTGAGGGGTTGTCGCTTCCTAAGTAATTACTGTTGACGGTCATGAATTCGTACCCATTGTCAAAGCGAAGTGCCTCCACCATACCAGAAGCATGGGCTCTGTGGCAGGACAAGCATATCACTTGATCGTTAGTGGCCGGACCTCCGAGCTGGCTGTTATTGTTGACTGCTAATCCAGCAAGTGTGGTGTAACTGCTACTATTCGTAGCGAACGGCACGAGCGATAGAAAAGAAGTTGCTGCAGTGCCTGCCATATCACCCGATTTCACATATAGTCCGTATGCGGTGGCGACCTCAGAGCCGAGATTCTGGTCAACTGGGTGCACAATGTTCCCCCCGGTTGTGTGCATAGCGGGATGGCAAGTAGCACACCAATTACTCCATGTCACATGCCCGCTCGCCGCCGAAACACCATAAGCCACGCGGACCTGGTTCGTTGCCTCAGTCTGGTTGTAGGTAGAGGGCACTTTTGCTGCTGGAACACCGTTGAAGGTTACACCCCCCTTAGTATATCCTGAGCCTGCGAGGAGCCTGTAGACACCGACAGCATTTGCAGCATCAGGCTCATTAGCTGTGCTTGTGCCGCCGTATGAACCGGATGCCTTGATGGGCGCGCCTGTTTTTGCGATTGTTCCGCTCTGTAACCTTCTAAACTGTCCATGGGGATCATGGCAGCTCGTGCAAGCAAGCTGATTTGAGGGGAACGTGCCGCCTGGAGCAGTTGCTTTGGTGGGATCAACGACGTATCCATTGTCAACGGCGACGATATTATGTCCATGGGTTGCGCCGTCTTCAGTGTAGGTACTGCCGCTCGCTGTATAGGTATACGTCTTTCTTAGCCAGCCGAAGTCCCCGCCAGGAGTTCTCTGCTTGGGCGGAATGCTGGGCCCCAGATCAGCTTGAGCGGTGCCGACGTGGTAGCTGGATGGGCCGGTATCGCCTGCGTGTTCGTGGCAGGATAAACAGGTTGAGCTTTGATCGGTTCCGACCAATAAGAAACTTCCGCCTGCCTTTGGTGTGTGCATGCTATGGCAGCCTTCGCACTCCGCGACACCGCCTGAATGGAAGGCATATGCCATTCCGCTCAATCCAAGGGCTAACATTGTAGCCGTTAAAACCATTAAACTTAACCTCAGTCCTTTCATTTTTTCCTCCTAATAATTTTTTTTATACTGTTTACTGCCTACTGCTTACTTTGCACTCTCAGTTGTCTCTTCCCACCCCCTTTACTTTGAATTGAAAACGCCCTGTCCCTCAGCGTTTCCTTTTCTTAGATTCAGGTCTCAATTGTGAACGAGCCTGAACACACTGACCCCTTTTCTTGCAGCCTGGGTCACATAAATCCTGTCGCCTTTGTCAATGGCAATATCATCAGGGGCTATCAGATACCCAGGCTTATAGCCGCGCTCGCTAAATTGGGTTATAAACTTGAAGTTCTGGTCAAACACCATCACGGCACACTTCAGCTTGTCAACCACCAGATAATTTCCTTTGCCGTCTCTTACAATGCCTCCAACAATGTTGAATCTCCCCGGAGCGCTCCCTGGCCTGCCGAACCAGCTCAACTTCCCATCGGGGGATAAGATACAGGCTTTAAATAGCGTAGGAACGGTGAACAGGATATTCCCCTCTCTGTCTACGCTGAACCCGATCATCTCGACATTCCCTCTATCCTTCTCTTCGAGTTCGAGAAGGGTAAAGAGGTCATACCCTTTCTTGAAATGACCTTCCTGATTAACAATAACAACATTCAACCCACTTAAAGAGACCAGATAGAGATCGCCATTTTGGCAAACCATCCGGTTAGGTGCAAATCCTGAAAATTCACGGGGCAAGTTTTTAAGTTCTATTTCGGATTTTGGTTCGCCTCTATAATTGCATCGTATAATGCCACCCTTCGAATCTTTGTAGGAAAGCAGGAGAACGTCCCCCTTTTGATCCACGCCTACATCGACAATCTGGCCAAGATCGAGGTCATCGCCAAACCGGTAGATCTCCATTCCAGATTCATTAAACACCCTTACCGTATTCTGATATAAGACATAAACTTCATTTCTCTCCTTGTCCGTAACAACCCTTGCCCAGTCATACGGAATGGGACCCGTGAAATTCGAGAGGCGATAAAGAAATGTTCCCTTTACCGCGGCTTGAGCAGAAAATGAATATACCATCATCATCAGGATTACTAAGATGAGGATTTTGATTTTTGAATGTTCAATTGTCATGGCTTATCTATCTATGAATTAACTTGGTATTCTATAGAGCAAGCGCTATGCCAAAATCGCTTTTCTTGCTAATAAAAATTTATTTAAGAATTGATTAAAAAATTATTTAATTTCAATCTGTTAGCTGATGGATAAGAAAATTCGTTTACTAAGTCTCTTAAGAGGCTTGTGAAGAAGAGTGCATATTAGCGGGATATCCCACACCCCTGTGGAATCTCACCCAACCTAAGTAAAGGAGATGGGGAGACGGGGAGACAAGAGATCAGGAGATGGAGAGATAGGGAGATAGGGGCATAAGGGGAATAGAGAATTGAATTTCAAACCCTGTTTGTTGAAGCGAAATCGGAACATGGTTCATAATGAAAAAATCGGACCTTGGAATTTATTGTCATAATTTTTCAGTTGATATTGTCATTTTGACAATAGGCGCTGATAATTTCTGAGAGCTCTGGATTCCAAACTGCCGTGGAAGGTTTAAGCGTTCCTTGAGAAAGTCAGCCCCATCTTTTATAGATTCTGGCAGCCCTAAAGGGAAGGGAATTTCGGCAGAAGGGCTTCCAAGAATCTATGTTTCTTCTGTAAAATTTCTTTTATCAATTGAAAATTTACAGTAAATCTTCACAGGATCAGAAGAAAACCTAAAACTCCTAATAATGAATCTGCAAATTAGGAATAGAGGGAAAGGAGACAAATGAAAAGAAGATAAGGAGATGCGGAGATAGGGGTCTGGAAATGGGGAGACGAAAGATGAGGAGATCGGGAGATAGGGAGATACTATAGATGGGGAGATGAGGTGATGGGGAGACACTGAGGCAAGAGATGGGGAGATAGGAAGATGTTGACAAATTACTAATGAATGTAATACAAATAATCATACGAAATATGAGGAAGGTGAAGCATATGAAAGAGCGGCTGAGTGTAACGATAGATTCGGATTTAGCTTCCAAAATCAGGAAAATCTCGGAAAAAGAGAAGATCCCTCAAAGCAAGATCATCGGGGAAGCGGTTAGACTTTGGGAAAGAAAAAGAATAGAAAGCCTTATGCGCGATGGCTACCAGGAATCATCCGATGAGGACCTATATCTGGCTGAATTCGATTTAGAAGCCGGAAACGAGGTGATAGAATGACGAGGGATGTTTCCCCGCGAAGGGGCGAGATATGGTTAGTTAATTTCAACCCAGCTCAAGGAAGTGAGCAAAGAGGAATTAGGCCCGCCTTGATTATTCAGAATGATGTTGGAAATGAAGTTTCGCCAGTTACTATTGTTGCCGCCATTTCTTCTGTAATCAAGGCATATCCCATCAATGTGGAGATTAAGCCATCTGAAAGCGGCTTGGAAAGGGAATCTGTCGTAAAGCTAAATCAAATCCGGACCATTGATAAGAATAGGCTAATCAGGAAACTTGGAGAAGTGAGCTCTTCCAAGATGAAAACAGTGAATTCTTCGGTCATGTTGAGCCTGGGGCTGCAAACTTAATACACATCAACTCTTTCGAGAATTGAAGTTGTCTTTCGATGAAGGGTATTTGTTCATTTGGAATAAAACCTGCAGATATATTATTCTTCTGACAGCTTTTCCTCATGTTCATCGCGAGGTGGCTCGGTACAATTCATTGGGACGTGAAGGTTATGAGGTATAATGAACGGATAATGAAATTTCTTATCATTGGATGTAGTGCTGCCCTTGTTAACTTCCTGCTTATAACTATTTTCATAGAGCTCTTGGCATTTAAGAGCTACTTTCTAAAAAACCTTGCTAATATATTGGCCATTGAAATGAGTGCCATCTATAATTTTTCGATCAGCAGAGTTTGGACCTGGAAAGATGCACCCAGAAAACAAGGCAAAAGCTTGGTAGGTCAGTTCATATATTTCAATCTGGTGCTTTTGGCAGGTATCGTTATACGAGTTATTCTCTTCGCAGTTCTTGAAAAATGGGGACTCTTTTACCTCCTGAATGTAGCCATTGGCATAGGGATCGCCGCTTGCATAGATTTTGTCCTCTATGATAAATTTGTTTTTAAACGGGAAGGAAACCAGCAAAGGGTCTTTGACAAATAGACTAGCGGGCCTCTCCCACGATGATCCCTCATTATTTATCATCCGAAACCCTCCTGATAACCCAACCACATAAAGCCACCTGCAATTGCAGGATACCGAGGGCTCAGGTTAGAATTAGTTTGTTTGACTTTCCACTGACCATAACAGATGGGTATGAAGAAGCAAAATAAAAGGAATCGTTTATGGCCAAATCGAACAACTACCCCCAACTCAATTCTTATCTTTCTTTTTTCAGTTGCCATTTTTAGTATTTATTTGCCGGTACTTCATAATGGTTTTATTGTTAATTATGACGACCATGCCTACGTAACCGGGAATCCATCTGTAAGAGCGGGGCTTACTTACAGCGGAGCCATTTGGGCATTTACAGCCGTTCACTCCTATAATTGGCATCCGTTGACATGGCTCTCTCATATGCTCGATGTCCAGCTCTTTGGATTAAACCCATGGGGACATCATCTTGTCAACGTCCTGTTTCACGTAGCTAATTCTTTGCTCCTGTTTGGAATTCTAAGGAAATTGACTGCAGCCCACTGGCGGAGTTTATTTGTTGCAGCAATTTTTGCAGTACATCCTTTACATGTCGAGTCTGTCGCATGGATTGCTGAACGAAAAGATGTGCTCAGTACTTTCTTTGCCTTTTTAGCGATATCGGCCTATGTTGATTTTGCAAGAAGTTCAAACACCGTCAAGTATTTCCTTGTTTTGTTATTTTTTGTTCTTAGCCTCATGGCCAAGCCGATGTTCGTCACTCTTCCATTTGTTCTGCTTCTCCTGGACTATTGGCCCTTGTCACGCTGGCGTTCGAGCTTGTTTGATTGTGGTGTAGCTATTACTGAATCCAAGCCAAGGGCTTTGTCTTCTCTTATCATAGAGAAAATCCCTCTTTTTACCTTGGCGGTAGCATCGAGTGCTTTCACTTATTACGTACAGAAAAAAGCGGGAGCCCTCAACCTGGATACTCC
>Ga0209253_10004813_pt1 | contig 11729 bp, 11 predicted proteins | sample FrelakmetBRP12BR_FD_187145 | JGI IMG/M metagenome (GOLD analysis project Ga0209253, IMG submission 187145) | Freshwater lake sediment microbial communities from the University of Notre Dame, USA, for methane emissions studies - BRP12 BR (SPAdes)... | ecosystem: Environmental > Aquatic >...
TTGCTTCCGTTCCTCCCGGGTGGTCATCCTGATCGGTTCGACCATCTTGATCTTGAAAGGCTCGAAGAGCGTTCTCATAGGATCCTCCTCTCTCTTTTCTCAGCCCTATCTTAGCACAGTGCTGCCCAATTGGGCCGAGAAATTTACGGTCAGCTATCAAGAGGGTCAGCATTTTGGAAAGTGATATGACTCTTGGGATTCGTCGGCGAGTTAGCGGATTCATGGGTTTTCAGATAAGCGAGACAGAGAAAAGACTAGTTACAGAGATCTCAAAGAAGTATCCACGGCAGGAAGGACCAGAACTGACAGAAGGTGACGCTGGATCTTACTCATTTATTCATCGGTAGATGAAAATCAATAGATGGAGCTGCCAGCTTTTCCAGTGGTCCCCTTATCATGGTCTTCCACAACACAGAAGATTCCCTGTCCCTCTCGCGCCGGTTTGAAACAGCGGCTGTCGGATAGACATGAAGCTGGTCTTCTGTCTCCCGATTTCCAGAGATTGACGAGGTCAGGTTCCCGGATAAGGGGCCTGCTCAGGGCGATGTAGTCTGTTACCCCTTCATTGACAAGCTTTTCTGCCGTTTCAAAGGTGCGTATGCCACCCACCAGCATCAGGGGAACCCGGATCTTTTCTTTATACCGCCTAGCCGCAGCCTCGTAGTAGGCCTCCGGTTCTCCTGAACCAGGTCTTCCCTGGCGAGAAGGATTGTTCTTGCCTGAGAGGAAGGTCCCACCGCTCATCTCTATCGCATCGATACCGGCTTCCTCGAGCATAGTCGCGGTCTGGAGCATATCTTCCACGGTGATGCCCCCTGGAAGAAAATCCTCGGAATTGAGTTTGATGAATACGGGGAAGTCAGCATCAACCGCCTTGCGGATCGCTCTTGAAACCTGTACGACGAGCCTCGCCCGGTTTTCTATACGGCTCCCGTACTCATCCTTTCTTTTATTGAAAAAGGGGGAAAGAAACTGGCTCAGAAGATAACCATGGGCCGCATGGATCTGGACCGCGTCGAAACCGGCCTTCCGGGCCCGGACCGCTGCGTCGGCAAAGGCCGCCGTAACCTCTTCGATGTCCTCGCGGGTCATCTCCCGCCCAACCAGCCCTGCCCCTGTATCAGTGACCGATGGTCCTTTGGGTTCGAGTCCGCTGAGACGGGAGTCTGCACGCGACCCCGCATGCGCAAGCTGCATGGCAACCTTACCCCCGATTGCGTGGATGGTTCTCGTCATCTCGGCGAGTCCGGGGATGCACCCGTCGGAATAAACCCCAAGCTGCCAGGGACCCGCCTGGCCTTCCCGGCTCACGTAGGCATGGCCGGTAATGATGAGTCCCACACCGCCTTGGGCGAGTCGGGCCGACATCCCAATCAGCATGGGCGTGGGGGAACCATCGTCGCTGGCCAGTCCTTCCCAGGTAGCAGAACGGATGAAGCGATTTGTCAGTACTACGTTTTTGATGGATGTTGGCTCAAAAAGCCTTGACATTTAGGCGTTCCTTTATACTCAGATGAATTAACTTTTCCACTCATCCTCCAGCAAGCATAACGACGAGGTGAATCTCGTCGCCATCTTTAACGGGTTTGACGAGTTCATCGGGGTACGCGCTTACATGACTTAAATAGACTTCAACGATGTTATGCAGTTTGTCTTTCTTGGCGAACAATGCTTTCTCCATTCCGGGGAACTCCTTGATGAGCTGGTTCAGACATTCACCCACGGTATTCCCCTTGACTTCTACCACCTCCGAGCCATTGGTAAATTGTCGATGGGTCGTATGAATATGTACCTTCACGGCCATGTCTTATCCCTTTCCCACGGGAGACCCGCAATGGTCACAATTTGGGTTCTTATTAATTGTAAATTCGCTGAAAGTAACCTGCAACCCGTCATAGATGAGTAATCGATTGGTCAACAGTTTGCCCATCCCTACGAGATACTTGATCACCTCTGTAGCCTGGATACTTCCTACGACGGCTGGAGTAACGCCGATCACGGGAAACTTCTCCTGTGGCACCGGACCTCGATACAAACACCTCAGGCAGGCTGTTTTCCCCGGAAGGATCGTCATGACTCTTCCCTCAAAACCATTGACCGCGCCATGAAAGAATGGAATTTGTTTTTCAATCGCACAACGATTCAAGATATATCGAGTCGGTATGTTGTCCATCGCATCAACGATGACGTCACAGCCGTCCACAAGCTGCGAAACATTGCTTTCCGTGATGGTCTCTGCTATCCCTTCGATCTTCACCTCTCGATTCAGGTTTCGAAGTTTCGCCCTGGCAGAGTCAACCTTTTTTCTGCCGATGTCTTCTTCCCAGTGCAGGATCTGCCGATTCAGATTGCTCAGAGTCACCTGGTCATGATCGATCATCCGTATCATTCCTATTCCGGCAACGGTCAGGTAGATGGCTATGGGAGAACCAAGCCCGCCGGCACCTGCAATGGCCACCCTGGATCTCTTGAGCTTCTCCTGTCCTTCTTGCCCAATCTCTTCGATCATGATCTGCCGATCATACCTTTCTCGCTCATTGGGTGTCAGCACGGCAACCCTCCATCTTGGCCAACCTGTTCCTGAGGGAATAAGCCTAAATCGTGATCATTCAGTCCAGGATCTTCCTTCAGCGGTTAGGAGAATGGAGCCCCACGGGCAAAGCCCGTGATACCTCCATGGAATACCCTCCTACGCCCCTAGGTGCCGAAACGCTTCGGTGCGCAAGAGGCAAGGCTTCGGAGGGTCATCCGCCGGTGGCGAAATCCGCCGAAGCAACGACACCTCGGTTCAGAATTGGCACAGATACCCCTCACGCATTCATCCACGGGCAAAGCCCGTCGTCTTCTGCGTAGGCGGACGAAAAGATGAATCGCTTAACGTGACCGAGCTCGAGCAGGCAGACGAATCAAATCCGGCAGGGGAAAGGTCATAGGTCAAAGTGAAGCTCCCCTTCCACAGGCAGGCATTTCAATATTGGGAATGACCCAACAGGACTTCTGAGGAGCCCCTCTATTTCAATAGCGTGTGAGCGATCACCATTCTTTGGATCTGATTGGTTCCTTCGTAAATCTGAAGCACTTTGGCATCCCTCATCATGCGCTCGACGGGTTGGGTTTTCACGAGACCATGCCACTGCATGACCTGAACGACTTCGGTCGTGACCTTCATCGCAATATCTGAGGCATAGTATTTTGCCATGGCAGAAAACATCTGGACCGGGGTGCCTTTCATTTTAGCATCCATCATGGCCGCTGACTTATAGACCAGCGCTCTCGCTGCTTCGATCTCAATGGCCATATCAGCCATCTTCGCACGAAGCCCCTGAGCATCATTCTGCTTTTTCACCCACCCCTTCTCCTGAACGAATCGAATCGCATAATCCAGGGCCCCTTGAGCCACGCCGACTGCCTGCGCGGCAATGGCAGGTCGCGAACGATTCAATGTTCGCATCATGAGCCACCACCCACCCTCTTCCGCACCGACCCGCTGGGCCACTGGAACTTTAACATCTTCCAGGATCACTTCCGTGGTATTGGAACCACGGATGCCCATCTTCTCTTCTGTCTTCCCGCTGGAGAGACCGGGGGTCCCTTTCTCCACCACAAAGGCGGAAATCCCTTCGACCTTCTTGTCGGGTTTGGTAACCGCCATGACGGAATAGAGATCCGCGACGCCCCCATTGGTGATAAACACCTTTCGCCCATTCAGCAAATAATGATCCTCTTTGAGCACAGCCTTGGTTTGTATGGAGGCTGAATCCGAACCTGCTCCTGGCTCTGTCAGGCAGAAACAAACCAGCGCTTTGTCATGAACCACGCGTCCCAGGTACTTTTCCTTCAATTCGTGGCTTCCTCCCAAGACGATAGGCATCAACCCGACATTTTGAACCACGACGAGCAGAGCAGAGGAACAACAGTGATAGGCAATTTCTTCCACAATCAGGCAGAAAGAGGTAATATCGGCATCCGCGCCCCCAAACTCTTTTGGGACGAGCAAGCTCAGGAACCCACGCTGGGCAAAGGCATCCACGATATCAAGCGGAAATTCCCCTTTGGCATCAATCTCCATCGCCCGGGGCGCAACGATGTTCTGGGCAGTCTCTCGGGCTTTTTGTCTCCAAGCCTCTCTTTCTCTCTCCACTGCGTCCATCTTTCATTCTCCTTGATCGGTTGCCAAAAAACTGAATCTTTAAACACGGATGAAAAATGTTCAGATCATTTATAGTTCGGTGGGGTAAATAATGTTCTTCATTTCAGGTCTGGCTATTTAGAATCCGCAATCCGCGCTCCCAAATCCGAAACGGTTTTACATGTTCCATCCACCCGACACTTCGACAACGGCTCCGGTCATGTAACTTGCTTCATCCGAGGCTAAGAAGGCGACCACATTGGCAACCTCTTCAGGCTGGCCCATGCGCTTCAAGGGAGTATTCTCAATGACCATCTTTTGGTATTTCTCCGGCATCTTGGCAATGGTTGGAGTCAGGATCAATCCTGGCAAAACCGCATTCACATTGATCTGGTGGCGGGCCAACTCTCTCGCCACACTCTTGGTAAGACCCAGGATCCCTGCCTTTGCAGAACTGTAACTGATCTCCGAAATGGCACCGCTTTTTCCCCAAATCGAAGACAGGTTGACGATCTTGCCGTATCGGTTCTCGATCATGTGGCCAGCCACAGCCTGGATGCAGTTGAAGGTCCCCTTTAAGTGAACGCCCAAGACCGCGTCCCAATCCTCTTCCTTGACCTTCAGGAGAGTGGCTCCCCGGTCAAACCCGGCATTGTTGACCAGGATATCGATCCTTTTCCAGGTCTTAAGGGCCTGGTCGATCATGGCTTGCACCTGCTTCTGGTCCGCCACATCCACGGCAATGTGCAAAGCTTTCCTTCCTTGGTCTTCTACCTCTTTCTTGGCTTGAGTCCCCGTCTGGGGGCTCAGCTCGGCGATCACCACATCCGCGCCTTCCTTCGCCAACTTAAGAGCAATGGCCCGACCAATCCCCTGCCCTGCCCCCGTCACGATCGCTTTCTTGCCCTGTAATCTCATCTCACAATGGTTCTGCCCCGTTGATTCTTGTTCCCATCGTCAACACGGGGCATGTGCGAAATGGTAAAAATCAATGATGGCTAAGAACGAGTAAAGTAACGATTATATAATACAAATCCAAGAAGATTACAATTTCCTGTTGCGTGATGAAACGGGGAAGGCTTTAAAAACTTCCCCTCGTTTCATTCGTTTTTCCAGGCGGGTTTCCTTCTTTCAAGAAAAGCTTTGAGACCCTCGGTTGCGTCATGGGTCTTCATCATTTGATCCAGATAGATCTTCTCGATTGCTCTCAGTCCCTTATCGACATCATCATTGAGACCGGCAATCACCGCCTCTTTGGTTAGCCTCAACACGACTCCACTCAGCTTGCTAAATTTTTCAATAAATCCGATCACCTCCGTCGCCAAGGAAGCCTCTGGGACCACTTTATTGATCAATCCCAGCGTCAGAGCTTCCTGGGCACTGATCGTATCCCCAGAAAGGATGAGCTCCATGGCCTTCTTTCTTCCGATGAGTCTCGGCATAACCAGAGCCGCAATAGGTGGAAAGACCCCCACCTGGATTTCAGGCTGACCGAATTTCGCCCTTTCAGTCGCGATCACCATGTCACAATACAAGGCCAGCTCACATCCTCCGCCAAGGGCTGCACCATTCACGACTGAGATGGATGGGACTTTGAGCCTGTCCATTAAGCGAAATATCTTGTGGAAAGCCTCAATCATCTTACGAACAAGATCTCCCAGATGCTCTCCGACGTCCACACCGGCGGAGAAAGCTTTGCCCTCTCCCCGGATGACGATGAGTTTCAAGGATCTCTCCTGGAGCAGTCTTTCGAAATAGGTATTGATTTCCTCCATCATCTCGATATTGAGGACGTTCAGGGGAGCCCGGTTCAAGGTTAAGAATGCGACCCCATCCTTCAGTTCTGTTTGAATATGTTTGAAAGCCATATCTCTCACCTCTCTTTTCGCAAGTGGCGAGTTGTCAGTCGTCAGTGGTCAAGTCATAAACCCGAATCCACAGACAAGAAAAGGATGCCCTTTGGGTCGAAACCCAAAGGGCATCTCCGTCACCACTCCACGATGTGATAAGCATCGTCCACTTATTTGCTTTGGGGTTTGCCCAACACTTCCTCGAAGAACTTTTCGTCCACGAGTTTGCCTTCGGCGATGTTCTGACGATACTTGATGAAGTCGATCGTGTCGGCACCGGTAATCTTCTTCGAATTGAAGGCACCGAACCCGAGGTAAGCCTCTCCCATCATGTTGGCGGCCAGCCAATGTCTGTTCGGGTTCTTCATCTGGTCCCAGAAGTACTTCTTCTTGTTTCGGATACCGTCGATGGACATCATCAAGCAGCCGGGGAAGAGGTTGGCATAGGTCCAGCAAATCTTATCCACCTCTGCGTCGAGAAGGGCAAAATCATATTCGTTCTTTTTGAGCTTGCCGTTCACCCATTCCCGTGCCTGCTTAAATTCGTCGCCAGCCTTGTATTCCCCATACACGAGCTCGCCGTCTTTGACATAATCGTCGGTGATGATCTGCGGGTTGCGTACCCATTTTCCTTGGTCGTCTTTCAGAACGGGGACGCACTTGGAGACGAGGCCCTTGCGCCACATCTTGTAGGCAGACCACATCTCGCAGCTGATGCAGCTCCACATGGCATCTTCGATGCTCAGGTACCAGGGGAGGAAGTCGGAGGCACCTCCCACAGGGGCTGACCCGTGGCGGGGACCTGCTTGGCCGAAAATAGCCAGGTCGGAGGAGATCGTGAGGTCACAGGCGGTCCCGATTTCCTGTCCGCCAGCGACCCTCATACCGTTCACTCTGGAGATGACCGGCTTCTTACACATGAGGATGGAGTCGACCATGTTGTTGAAGAGCTCCATGTAGGCCCCATATTCCTCGGGCCTCATGCTGTAATACTCGGAATACTCCTTCGTGTTCCCACCGGTGCAGAATGCATAGGGGCCGGTACCGGTAAAAACGACGGCGACCACCGAGCGGTCCGTAGAGGCATTCTCGAAGCCGGCGATGACGCCCTTGACCATCTCCGTGGTATACGAATTGTACTGGGCGGGGTTATTGAGCCTGATCCAGGCATTATAGAGCCCCTGGATGACATTGCCCTTTGGGTCCTTCAGAGGTTTTTTCTCATACACGACACACGGAGCCTCTGTTCCCCAATGCTCTTTGCCATAACGATCGTGATCCTTAATCTCATGTTCCCTTGGCATCCACGCTAATGACATAGTGATCCCTCCTTGTTAAGAAATGGGTCATTGAGTTACTTGGTCATTCGTCATTGAGTCAGCAGCCATTGTGAAGCTCCCCGCGCACAGCGCGGGGCTTCCCGGCAATGATTTATTGTTTCTATATTGTGCCCCTTGACCCCGCCTATCCCGCTGAGGCGGGACGGGGCACGCTCCGGTCAAAAATCGGGCGTCAGAACGATCCTCTTCTCAGGAGATCCGGCTTTGTGGACCTCGTCAAAGACCGATTGGATCTGGCTCATGGGCCGGGTCTCAACAAATGGGCCGATGTCGATTTTTTTCGAAAGCACCATATCCAGCACAACCGGATAATACTCAGGCAAACACCCCCAGGTCCCGATGATTTCCGCGTCGAAAGCCATCAGTCGTGCGATGCTGTATTCGCTCTTCGCCATCCCAAATCCGATGATGATCAACTTGCCCGTGAAGGAGAGCATCTCCAACGCAATTTCCTGCCCCACCTTGGTTCCGCTGACTTCGAAAATCTTCCATCCAAAGCCTGCCTCCAGGCCATTCTTTTTGCAGATCTCTCGGAATTCATTCCGAATGTCCTTCACCACCTTATCCTGTGAGCTGATGACAAAATCAGCACCATACCTCAGTGCCCTCTTCAGCTTCTCCGGGTTCCTCGCGATCCCAATCACCGTCTTCGCACCGAGGGCCTTTGCCATCTGAGCCATATAGACACCCACCCCTCCGGTGACTCCGATGATGATGACATTGTCCCCGGGCTGAAGGTCTGCCCTCTTGGCTGCCTGGTAAGGGGTCGTTCCCGCATCGGCCACCACCGCCAACTTTTCCAGGGGCATGTCACCTCGGCTCCGAACTTCACAGAGGTCAATGGAAGGCACAGGGATATGGCTCGAAAACCCCCCATAGATTCCCAGACTGTTTCCTGGCATCTTCTGGGCCAGACAACGGTTCCCTCTCCCCGTCTTGCAAAGCAGACACTGACGGCAGGGCATCACCGCGGGGACGACCACTTCCTTACCCATCCACTTCTCATCTCCTGCCACGACGGTACCCGCGATCTCATGTCCTAGGGTTAAGGGTGGTTTCTGCACCGTCGGAACGCCGTCATAAAAATAGCCCAGGTCGGTATGGCAGACACCGCACCCCGCCACCCTCACCAGCACTTCCCCGGGTTCCAGGGGAGGAACGGGGACAGAGGCCTTTTCCAATTTCCCGGGTTTCACGGCTCCCGTATCCTTGTCCTTGGTTGTCGGTTGAATCATTTGCCAAGTTTCAATCTTATCTGGTATTGCCGCCATAATTTTCACCCCCTTCTCAAAATGGAATCCCTTTAAGATAAATCTTTAGATCATCCCTCCCTTCTTTCAAATCTCGGAATGTTGAATATGGAGCCCCACGGGCAAGCCCGTGGTCCCATTCAACCGCCCCTGTGGGGCGACATCCCGGTCAAGAGATGGCGCGTTCCTCCACGGCCAAGGCCGTGGTCTCCTGCTGCCGGGATGAATCGTGGATTGATCTTTGCCATGGGATTGGATCATTCGAAAGTTGAAGTCTGGACTTCCATAGGATCACGTCATTCCATATCCACCATCGACACACAGGAGCTGGCCGGTAATGTATCTTGAATCCTCGGACGCAAAGAAGACAAAGGCCGGAACGACTTCCTCCGGTTCGGCAAATCGGCCCATTAAGATCCGCCCCCGATAGATCTCCTGCAGCTTAGGATCGGTCCGTATCTTCTCCGTCATCTCTGTCGCCACGATCCCTAAGGAGATCACGTTGACCGTAATGTTATAACCTGCCAGTTCACGAGCCGCAGATTTGGTGAGCGAAAGGATCCCTCCTTTAGCTGCGCTGTAATTGATCTGGCCCTTGGTCCCTACCAAGCCGGCCACGGAGGTCACGTTGATGATCTTACCCCCCTTTTTCTCCATCATATGCTTCGAGGCAGCCTGGATGCACAGGAAAGGGCCCTTGAGATGAATATCCACCACCTCATCCCATTGTTCTTCGGTCATTTTATGGAGCATCGCGGTTTGGGTTGCCCCTGCGTTATTGACCAGGATATCGATCTTGCCAAAGTGATCAATGGCCGATTGAATGATCCTCTCCGCATCCGCTCTTAAAGCCACATTCCCCTTCACCGCCACCGCCTTACGACCCATTTTCTGAATCATGGCGACAACCTCGAGGGCCGGTTGGTCTCTGGTGGCGTAGTTGACGATGACATCCGCTCCCTCTTTTGCATAGCCAAGGCAGATGGCCCTTCCTATCCCCCTTCCTCCTCCCGTGACGACTGCGGCTTTCCCTTCTAATGTACCCATTTGATCCTCCCCCAACCCGTCGTGCTTCCTGCTCTTAGGATCTCAATTTCGCGGGCCTGTTTTTTCTGCCTTTTGACTCCTATTTTTTGTGTCTCCTCATTCGAAACAAGGACGCTTGTGAATTTATTCTTAAGACTCTTCAAACTAAAACGGCTCCAAGCAAGAACCAAGGGCTAATAAGCTAAATTAAGTGACCGCTCAAACTATCCCAAGAGGATGATACAGAACACGCGAGATGCTGGTGCGTTATGACTCGATGGTGACCTTTGATCAATTGAACGGGTGTCTTAGTTTCCTCCCCCCTCCCTGTCTGCATTGGGGAAACAACCAAACAGGGAAGGGGGGTATTGCAAACCTGAAAACTCATTTTTGTTTTTTTGGATATTCGTTTGAGATGTTCCGCCCTATGCAAACAGACCCTCTATTTCTCATCTACTCAATCATCGCGATCACGGCCTCGGTCTCCACCTCTTGGCCGGGGGCTACCTTGACTTCTTTTACAGTTCCACCCACGGGTGCAACAATCGGCATTTCCATCTTCATTGCTTCCAGAACAGCCACCTGATCGTTTTCTGCCACTTTATCCCCTACCTTCACTGTCACGGAAACGATCTTTCCAACCATTGGCACTGTCACAGGAGTTGCCATATCCCTTACCTCCTCCTCCGCATGTAATTTTTTACTTCAAACCCAAAGCATGTCTTGCAAGAATCATCTTCTGAATATTCGATGTCCCCTCCACGATCTGAAACGATTTGGCATCGCGATAGAACCGTTCCACGGGATACTCTGTTGAAAAACCATAGGACCCAAAGATCTTGACCGCTGTGTTGGCCGCCCGCACCGCCACCTCCGCAGCAAAATACTTCGCCGTAGAGACTTCGATGCTATTCCGCATTCCCTGATCTTTCATCCAGGCCGCTCGGTAAACCAGCAGCCTTGCCGCTTCTTCTTCCACGAACATCTCTGCCACTTGTTCTTGAATCATCTGAAAGTTAGCGATGGGTTGCCCAAACTGTTCTCTTTCGTTGGCATAACGAACCGCGTGATTCAGACAAGACTTGGCGACTCCGACGGCCCTCGCGGCGGACGAGAGCCGGGTGTTATCCAGCATGAACATACAGATCTTGAATCCATCGCCCTTGTTACCCACGAGGCTGTCCTTCGGCAGCTTCACATTGTCAAAATAAATTTCTCCCGTGGGGGCACAGTAGAGACCCAATTTCGATTCGATCGCCTTTTGCGTGACCCCCGGAGCATGCATATCCACCATGAAGGCGGACATCCCCTTATGCTTCAGAGACCGATCGGTATACGCATACACGATTCCCACGTCCGCAACGGGCACCCCCGAAATCCACATCTTCGACCCGTTGAGGATGAACCCGTCTTCAACCTCCTGGGCAGCGGTCTTCATGGAGGCGACGTCCGACCCCGTGTTGGCTTCGGTAATAGCAAAGCACCCGAGCCAATCTGCATTAATGAGCTTCGGGAGGTACTTCTCTCGTTGCTGTTCTGTTCCAAAATTGAGGAGCACCGACTGAATGGAGTTCATTTGAAGGTTGAAAGGGAGTCCCCAAGAAGGAGAAATTTTCGCGACTTCTTCGGTCATCACCGTGGCCGCCAGGGCCCCAGATTCATTACCACCATACTTCTCGGGGGCAATGCAACCAAAGAAACCCAATCGGCCCATTTCTTTGATAATCTCCTTTCGGAAGCGATGCTCCTTCTCATCCTCTTCCATGGTCGGAGCAATCTTTTTCTCAGCAAAATTCTTGGCCATCTCACGCATTGCTTCTTGTTCTTCGGTCAATTTGAAATCCATAACTTCGCCTCCCGCAGCTTGAGATTGTGCATTTTATAACAAAGGGGCCTTTCTTTGTCAAGAAAATTTTGTTCATTAAATTCACCCGTTCGACCGTGCGAACCCTCGCCTTTCAAGGCGGAGTAGGGGAAACACGGCTCAGGGTGAACCTCGAGCCCCTCGGCCTGAGCTCGGGTCGAAGGCAAGCCTCGGCCCTTAGGCCGGGGAGTCGAGAGGTTCACTTGTAAGTTACAGAAAACTAGACAATCCAAAGCAGAATCGGATCTTGAACACTCGAAACAGAACGAC
>Ga0209253_10004814_pt1 | contig 11728 bp, 11 predicted proteins | sample FrelakmetBRP12BR_FD_187145 | JGI IMG/M metagenome (GOLD analysis project Ga0209253, IMG submission 187145) | Freshwater lake sediment microbial communities from the University of Notre Dame, USA, for methane emissions studies - BRP12 BR (SPAdes)... | ecosystem: Environmental > Aquatic >...
ATCTTGACTCTCGCCGACCCTTCAGCTTTTTCTATTAATCCAACCTCGACTTGAATTGGACGATATTCATCGAACGCGCGCCCGTCTGCTCTTTCATTTCTTTTAGCAAGCCCGTAAATGTAATCTTTTCTTATCTCGGCAATGACGTCATTCATTTTCTTCCCCTCGGTATTTTTGAATTAGGGCCTCTCGCTGCATTTCGGCTATACTCGCACACCCGGTTTTACCTAGTTCGAACGCTTGTTCAAATTCCTCCAAAGTTAGATGACCATCCATTTGGAGAAGCGTGACTTCTCCCGTCCGCACGTCCATCGCGATTGGCATGTCTGCTTGACCGTAATTGTCCTCCTCCTTTACGAGATCGAGAACAACAGTGTCATCTACTTTGCCCACAGCGCACGAAGAGATAAGACCGCGCATCGGTACTCCTGCATCGGCTAAGGCTACGGATGCTGCATTTATCCCAGCTGATCGAGTGCCAGCATCAGCCTGTAAGATCTCTACGAAGATATCAATTGTTGATCTAGGATAGAACTCTTTTATTATCATTGGATCTATAGCTTCTCTGCTCACTTTTGAGATTTCTATACTCCTTCGATCTGGACCGGGTCTTTTTCGCTCGTCAACCGAAAATGATGCCATGTTGTAGCGGTACCTTATTATTGCGCGATTCGCTTCCTGCAGGTGTCTAGGATGCACTGCCCTCGGCCCATAAACGGCGGCAATCACCTTGTTTCCACCATGTTCGACGTAACATGAACCATCAGCCCGTTTGAGCACGCCTACATCAAATTTGACTGGACGTAACTCGTTAGGAAGACGATCGTCTATTCTCTTACCGTTTTTAATGAACTCCATGCTTTTCTTCCTCTAGAAATTTTGTTATCTTATCTGTCAGTCCTGACGTATGAGCCTCTTGTTCAATCTGTTTAATCACTTTGACAGCGAGCTCTTCGTCTGCTGCTTTTCCATTGATCCATATCCTGCCATTCTTTCCGACAAAAATATTAACGTCGAGCTTGTCTTTGATTAGGCTTATCATTGATCCTGCGCGTCCGATGACCCGCGGGACTTTTGTATATGACACGTCGACTACCCTGCCACTTCTCAAAACTCGTAATTGACCTTCTCGGGGTGCAAGCTCTATTTTCATTGACTGATCCACATCGACCACCTTGAAGATCGCAAGGTCACCCACACGCATAATCTTCGCCATCTCGCTTGATTCAATGCGGCGTGGGTATTCTGAGATATGCATAAGTGCCTCGTAAGGTGAGTTGATGTTCACTTTCCAGTTTGAAAAGCTGATGTCTGATACCATCCCAATAACTACGTCACCAATAGTTGGAATATACTTCCCAGAAAGAGGAATTACGCGTATCCTCTCCCTATCATCCGCGAGCCCGTATATCAATGAGTAAACTTTACCATCTTCGGTATAGGTTCCTTCGGCAGCTTTGGAGACATCATCAGAGAGTAGATCTCCTGGAACCACGATCGTTTTGTCGACTTTTTCTATTTTCCTCATTTTTGTCCTTGCCGGGTAATAATGCGTGTTTCGGCTTCTCCTCTTGATAATCGATTCACAAGCTCATAGAAATCGTTTTGGAGCCCTGCAGGAAACCGGACCACACAAATCCAAGCACCGTCCTGTTGCCACTCCTGTTTAACGACTTTACCAAAGCGCTGAATAGCTCCCTGCGATTTTGCAGCATAATTGGCTGGTACCTTGACAGCGATATCTACTTCTTCAAATCTTATAGGTATGAGTGGGCGAATTGCTTTTAATGCAATATTTACTAGTTCATCGACGCTTTTAAATGGGTCTATGTTCACTTTTGCTTCTTCGATAGCCTTTTCTATTCGCTGTGGTGGATGGGGCAGGCCCGTTTGGGGATTTATAGCATTCGCAGCGATAGTAGCTATAAGCTCCTTTCGTTTGTGCTCTTGGATCTCACGCCTCTGTTGTGCGGTGAGATGGAGCTCTCCTTCAATAATTATCCGTTTTCCTACAACCGAGGGGTCCGTAGCACCAAATACGTTTTTGAGGGCATCATCGGACGCTTTTTCGCCTTTAGAAGCGTCCTTAAAAATCTCCTCTATTGCTAGAACAGCATCCATGTCAATGTCACGACCTTCTCTCATTGATAAAGCATTTTCAGGGTCAACAAGCACTTCAAAGTGTTCACCGCCTCTCGCAAATCGAGCGACAACTGCTTTATCGAGAGATACCATCAGCGCACTCCTCTCAATGTCGTTCGTTTAAGAAGACTTCAAAAAATCTGAAATTATCACTCTTTCGGCATCGAATCGAGTACGCCCTTTACGTACGCTTCGAGTTCATCTAAACCTAGCTTCTTAAAACGGTTGTCTTTCGCGTATACAGCAGCGATTTCGATGGTGTCGACCGTGATTTTGCCTTCCGTTGCCTTATAGAGCGCTTCAAGCCCGAGTTTTATAGCGTTATCAATATCAATGTCTTCGTTATACTTCTCTTCGAGGAACTCCATTACCGCATTTCTTCCTGAGCCGATTCCTGTGGCCTTCACCATCAAAAGCGCACCACTTGGGTCTGTTTCAAAAAGGCGCGGGCCAGAATCATCAATCCCACCTATAAGTAATGCTGTTCCATAGGGTCTGACGCCACCGTACTGCGTGAACGTTTGTTTATGGTCTGCAATTTTTTTCGCAAGTGTTTCAATACCAATGGGCTCGTTATATACGACGCGATTTATCTGCGCGTCGACACGAGCACGGTCGACTAATGCCCTAGCATCAGCCACGAGGCCTGACGTCACAGCGCCAATATGATCATCGACCTGGAAGATCTTCTCTGTGGACTGGGGCTCAAGGAGCCTACTTGAGATACGTTTATCCACGAGCAGGGCAACGCCATCCAGTGCTTTTATACCAACAGACGTGGTACCCCGTTTCACAGCTTCGCGCGCATATTCTACTTGAAATAGCCTACCGTCTGGTGAGAATACAGTGATTGCTCTATCGTAACCCATTTGTGGTGCCATCTGCATTATATCAGCCTCTCGTTATCGTCGATCATGATGCCTATAAATTGGACATCTGCGCGATCAACAGTTTTCCTATCTTCTGGAACTATATCAATTTCCTTGCCGCATATCCTTACTGCTTTCCCGGATACTGGCACTGTCACATAAGAAGATATAATGCGTCGTATTTTCTCCTCAGTTTGTAAATACTTTTCTATAGCAGCCTGTATCGTTCCTGAAGTGCCTATAGTTGTCACACACACGCGATTGTTCCTGATTTTTCCAATGCTAGCTAATATTGCTAGAACTTCGGAGACGTGTCGGTAGTCACATCTCACAAGTCCTTTTGTACCATCAAACGTTACAACTCGAAGGCTAAACTCGCTTACGCCGACATCTCCAAAAAGGCTTCTTGCAGTTTTGGCTATCGCTGTTTCTATTTCATAAGCATTTAACGGATCTTCGAAGCTCAGCCTAAATGCAACGTATCGATAGTTGTCTCGCAACGTAGGTGAAAGGGGCTTCATGTACCCACCTCTTTCTTCAGCCCTCTTTTTTTCATAATGCTTAACGGTGTCTCAGATAAAGCAATATCTGCTTCCCGATCAGAAAAATGCAAAAGCCTTGCAAGGGCTTTGAGTTGACGTGGTGCTCGTAGGTCTAAGTAAGAATAAGCATTGCTTGTCACAACAACTGACGCCCCAAATTTCTGACACAAATAGACGTTTCGACGCTGAAACGCAAGAAGACGAGATCGCTCTCTTTCTTCTTTTTTCCAAAAATAATCAACACAGAATCCTAATGCGACTTCATTTTTCACGGCTAGCTTTGCCGTTACTTGATTTATACCGCTGTGTTTACCCCGTTCGGGGTGCATAAGAACATCGACTCGATCATCCTTGCACGCTGCTCGATTAATTCGTTCATCTCCACCGTGCACGCTTACGATTGTCGATGTATCTCTAAAAACAGCAATTTGCTTGCGTAATTCACGAACAGTAGAAGCGAGAATTTCCACACCGGTGGACAAACTTGAATCTGGAAACTGAGACCAATACGGGGAGTGGATAGTTGCCACGATTTGTGAGAATCCTAGCTGATTCGCTACGTAGTTGAGCCTTTTTACCGTATCTGCTCCTTCGGGGAAGGCGTGAATGCCTATATCTACATAATTATACATTGTGCAGGACATTATTTCTATAGCGACGATTTCGCTTGACCAGTAGGATACGCGGTCATCGTTGCTCGAATGACAAGTGAGTCGTTTTTCTCCCCCCCTAGGATGTCATTTGCATCCGCTTGCTTGTCGAATTTAATAAAGTTGCACTTTTTGCCGAAATGTCGAAAAAGTTGTCCTTGCAACGCACTAAGAGGGGTCTTGAAAACTTATGCCTGATCGTATCACATTATGGCATATCACGTGAGCTTCTCGTATTCGTACTTTAAGCACGACTATAGGGTTTTCCAAAGTGACCTTTGACCTGTTGGCGAACGGCGTGTACATTCTGTGGCACGATCAGCGTAATGAGGTAATAACCTCGCTCTCATTTTCAGTGCCGTGGATAAAACGGTTGCTATTACGCTGCGTATTGCACCATTTCATCCGAAGTGGAGAGTTGTTGCCAGTCACGATTGGAAGCAGATAAACGCATAGGTAATAGCTTACGTCCCTCTTCGTCCGTGAGTGCCCAAAGAAGGTACCGTTTTTTCGGTGCCTCGTCCTTTGTTATTCAGACCACGGCCTTTTCTACCTGCACTTGTTTTGCCCCTGAAAGCGCGATTTTGTGAAGATGCCATCCAGTTAAGATTTCGGTCACTTAGTATGTTGGGATGGTGTGGGTCAATAAGTATGATTTCATACCACTTCGATTTCCCATCTTGTCCAACCCAGTAGGAGTTTAAAACCTCTAAGTTTGGGAATTTGCGCGAAGCACGTTCCTCTGCGACGCGTTGCGAGCTTTTTCGAGCGGTCAGCCGATTTACTCCGAGATGTTTTGTCCGGCGGCCTCCACGCGGGCGCTGTTTCCTTCTACCTCCACGCCACGTTCTAACTCGGGCAGTAATGACGCCTTGTTTCGCTTTATATCCTAAACTTCTTGCGCGATCGAGTCGCGTCGGCCGTTCAATGCGAATAACTGACGGTTCGCGACGCCATGTTTGCCGTCGCTGCCACATAAGGCTTTTAACGTAGCTGCGTTCAGGTGTTTTCCATGCATCACGTATGAATCCATACATCGATTTCATTTTTTATCCTCTCGTGATCGGTTCAGCATTAATGCCACATTCCTAAGGATACATTATGCCCCTCTTGGGGGCTTTTTACAAAAGAAGATCATAGAACATATATCTTTCCTACTTGGAGCGTGAAGTCGAAACTATCTTTATAATATCGTCTTGTTTTAATTCGTGATGCTCACCAAGTCGCTTATTTGTACGTGCGTCAACAGCATATAAAAAACCGCGTCCGATATCAGAATGGACTTTAAACGCGAGATCTTTAGTATTTCCCCCTTCCTTGATTAGCAATGCGTCTGGCAAAACTCTTCCTTGCTTATCCGACCATCGGTGTTCGTCTTCGACCGGGTACACAACTATGTATCTAAGCACGTCGAACACCGCCATGTTCAGACACTTCTGGACTCCAGTACCCCCCTCACCAACAAACTTTTGTAAGCGCTCTAGAGCTATTTTTTGTTGCTGATTAACCGACGTAACTATCGTAAAATGGGTGTCCCCTGGAACATACGATATGAGTCCCTTTTGCTGAGCGAGTCGAAGCGCTAGTTCAGCTTCGCCACTCGTTGCCACTACGTCTTCGCATGCATCTTTGATTCGGAAAAGATTATCTGGAGATGTTATATCTTTTTTATTTGCCGCTATCACAATGGGTTTTGCAATCTTTCTTACTTCTTGTGATAAGTTTATTATATCTGCACTCTCCCAGATTTCTGGCGACCTGTCGAAAAGTCCTAGCTTCTGTATTGCGTTTTTGATTTGGCGTTCTTCTATATTGAGCCCTGCTAGCTGAGTAGCGATTACGCGTACTACGTTTTGCTCAAGCTGCGCTCTCTTTGCGAGTCTTTGCCAATTCTTTTCTATGATTCCGGCAATCCACAACGAAATCTCGCTTTCGAGTAAAGTAATGTCCTCCAACGGATCGTGCGATGGTGCGCCGAGAACATTGCCCTCTAAGTCAGTTCCACCAGATGCGTCTATCACGTTTATGATCGCTTCCGACTGACGGAGGTTGTCGAGGAAAGTATTGCCAAGTCCACGCCCTTTGTGAGCCTCTGGAACCAAGCCTGCAACGTCAACGAGCTCAATAGGGACAAATCGCACCCCATCCACGCAGTGACCGCACCGAGCTTCGAGCTGTGTACATGGGCAAGGCACGCGCACATATGACGTACCTCGATTTGCACTAATAGTCGTGAAAGGATAGTTTGCTATCTCAACATTCACAAGTGTTGCGGCTTTAAATAAGGTTGATTTACCGGTATTCGGCTTACCAGCAAGAGCGATTGACAAGCTCATTTAAAGTTCACATCAGCTCCTTCAAGCAACTGTTTTGCCCACTGCAGCTTTTTCTTCTTTGTGGGACTGACGTTGTTATCGGCAAACTCAAATCCGATCGCGCTAACCGTACGGGCCCCAAACTCTTTCGCAAAAAAAATCGCTCTATCTCCGTCGGTGAAACCGCCTACATTAAGCACGTTTTTCAATGGTTTCGCCTGCGTCGTTCCAAGCACGGTGCTTAGTGAAGGAACATGTGTTTTAATCGCATCGATGTTATCTCCGTGCGCGTGAATAACCATGATCGCACACATAGCATTTGCACGCTTTAGATCAATGATGTTTCCGTCTAAATCGGATACGATTATGTGAGGGATAACCCCTTGCGCCAACAGCATGGATGTAGCGCCATCGGCTGCGATGATCGTCTCCTGCGTTTCAATTTTGTTATTTTTAATGTCTGCAACTAAGGTTGGCGCTTTACCGCAAACCAGAACGTCGCGTTGATTTATGGCACGTAGGAGTTTTCTTTGCGTCTCTTCGAAACTACCCTTTAAAGTCAGTAAGTAGGATAAGATCAATGCTGAAAGCTCATCTTTAGCGCTGTCAAATTCGAAATCGCGCACTATCTGTTGATAGATGGTATCCCACTGCTTTAGGTCCATGTGCTATGCAGCAAGTGAAATTGCGACTGTATAGCCGTCAATCACCCACTCTTTGCTAAGCTGAGCGCCAGCAACATCTCCTTCTTCAATGGATGTTGAAAGCGTCTCATCTTTAACGTAAGATTTAAACGACTCAATAGCCTGTGAGACTTCACTAGAACTGCGGTAACCGACCTTGATTTGGGCAGTGTACGCCAAATCCAGCTCTTTACGCATAACTTGTATTCTTCTTATAATCTCTCGAACGAACAATTCTCGGCGAAGTTCGTCTGTCAATTCCGTGTTTAAAAAGACGCTAAGGCCACGATTCTCACTTTTTATCAGGCCCGGCTTTGTTTTTTTCACGATTATAACGTCTTCCTTTGACAAAACAATTGTTTTTTTGGCGACTTCTAATTCGATACCACTATCTATATTAGCTAGTACTTCATCTGGCGTCAAGTTGCCAAGAACTTTTTTAATTTTGGGGGCCAACTTTTTATATTTAGGGCCAGCTTTTGCGAAATTCAGTACGACTTCGTACTGAAGGAGGTCCTTTTCGTCTTTCTTAAAATTAATAACCTTTAGATTGAGCTCATTTTTTGCGATTGCTATGAGCTCATAGCGCTTAAGTTCAGGTCCAATGCAGATCATCTCTTTAAGCGGTTGTCGTGTTTTGATGTTAGCGGACGATCGAGCGGCTCTTCCTGCTTCGACTATTTGCTTAGTATAGGCCATCTCTTGTTCTGTTTCAGGAATCACTCTATTAGCCATAATGTTAGGGTAAGTCTCCAAGTGAACGCTATCTTTTGCTCCTTGGGTATAGCGAGAAAGGGTTTTGTATAAATGCTCTGATATAAACGGCGTAAAGGGAGCAATTAATTTGCTTAATGCCCATAACGTCTCAAAAAGCGAGACATATGCAGAGACCTTGTCTACATCTCGTTTATCCTTCCAGAAACGTCTCCTAGAAATTCTGACAAACCAATTACTCAGCTCTTCGATAAATGAGTCTATCTCGATAGTGGCCATGTAGTAGTCGTACCTATCCATATGCGCGACCACGTTCGAAATCAAGCCGTTTAAACGTGAAAGCAACCACCGGTCGACAAGGTCTCTCTGTTCGTCAGCGAGGTTCCACCCTGCGTCGAACTTGTCTATCTCAGCATACGTCGTGAAGAAGGAAAGAACGTTCCAAAGCGTAGAGATCGTCTTACGCTGTGACTCAACGATTGCTTCTTGATAGAATTTTTTAGCAGTGCCTGGATTGCCGACGCTGAAAAGGTACCAACGTAGGCTATCTGCCCCTTCGCTATTCAGAATTTGCCACGGATCAATAGTATTGCCTTTACTTTTTGACATCTTTCGACCATTTTCGTCCACAATGTGACCGAGGCTTATCACGTTGTTATAAGCGTTTGACCCAAATACAGCACTTGCGATTGCGTGTAAGCTATAGAACCACCCGCGCGTCTGATCGACGCCTTCAGCTATGAAGTCCACTGGCACCTTGCACTCGTCGCTGTGCTCGAAAGGATAGTGAAGCGATGCGAAGGGTGCGCAACCCGAGTCGTACCAGCAGTCTATCACATCCGGGATACGATGCATTTTCTTTCCACATGTATCGCAACGAAAAACAACGCGGTCGATATATGGTTTATGGACATCGCTAAGAGAGGCTTCAGCATCCATTCGGTGCTTTAGCTCTTCAATGCTTCCGATAAACAATAAATGGCCGTTGGAACATTTCCAAATGGGTAACGGCGTTCCCCAATAGCGCTCTCGACTCAGCGCCCAGTCACGTGCATTTTCAATAAAGTTGCCGAAACGTCCATGTTTCAGCACTTGTGGATGCCATTGAATCAGTTCGTTATTTCGGGTCAGTACATCACGCAAAGAACTCATCCTGATAAACCACGCCCTACGGGCGTAGTACATTAGCGGAGTCTCGCAGCGCCAACAGAATGGATAGCTGTGTTCATACATCTCACTTTTGAATAAAAAACCCCGAGCTGCTAGATCTTCCCTAATAACAGTGTTAGCTTCCGTGAAGAAGAGCCCGCCTACTAAATCGACGTGATCATCAAACCGTCCATCGGGTTTAACGAGTTGAACGAGAGGGAGGCCTTCGGCCTTTGCTACGTTGAAGTCATCCTCGCCGAACGCTGGAGCGATATGCACAATGCCAGTGCCCTCATCGGTGCTGACGAAATCTGCAAGCACAACGCTAAGCTCGGCATCGCTAAATAGGGACTTATATCGCGTTTCGTTGAGTTTTCTTCCAAGACACTTCGTTATCACTTCAAAATGCTGCTCATCGTGTAAAACCGTTTCCAGCAAATCTTCAGCAAAAATGAGGAACTGGTTCCCAACTTTAACCTTGACATAATGGATGTCAGGATTGACCGCAAGTGCTACATTCGAAAATAGCGTCCAAGGGGTTGTTGTCCAGGCTAAGAAAAAGGTGTTACTTAGGTTAGAAAGGGGAAACTTTACAAAAACTGCCTCCTCGTTGACGGTAGCATAACCTTGAGCTACTTCGTGAGTGCTTAAAGCAGTTCCGCAGCGTGGACAATACGGAACGACGGAATGACCCTCATAGATGAGATCTCGCTCCCATAGGCGTTTAAGTGACCACCAAACCGATTCAATATAGTGTGGGTCCATAGTTGTATACGGCGAGGCCAGATCAATGAAGAAACCCACTCGCTTGGTCATTTCAGCCCACTCATCGATGTGGCTGAACACTGAGCTTCGACAGACGTTGTTGAACTCTTCTACTCCGTAGGTTTCTATGCCTGCCTTATCCTGAAACTCAAGTTCCTTTTCGACTGATATCTCAACTGGAAGCCCGTGGCAATCCCAACCGCTTATGCGGGGCACATAATAACCTTGCATCGTTTTATAACGAAGAAAAAGATCTTTCACGACTCGAGCATAAACGTGGTGAACGCCAGGAGATCCATTCGCCGTAGGCGGTCCCTCGACAAATCTAAACAGTTCCGCACCCTTATTTGCGCTTAGACTCTTCGCTATGATGTTATTATCATCCCAATCTTTGAGGATGTTTTTTTCCATAGCGACGAACTGAGGGTCTTGCTGAGAATTTGACATTGTCGCTTCGCTTGAGTTTAGTTTTGCCATAGTCTTAATCTACAATTTGCCCCCATTTGTGATAGTTAGTTTTCACAGGTACGATGAATATTTCTCAGATTGTCGTTATACTGTGTGCATGAATTGGATTTTGAGAATCCGCTTTTTAACGTTGATCGTTAGCTGTTTCTTGATTTGGGGTATATGTCTTATAAACAGATATCAACAGTGTTACTTTTACATTTGTCTGAACTTTCCAGACTAAGCGCGGGGATAACAAACACCCGCACTTGAAAAACCCCGCTTTGAACCATCATTCTCTCAGCAAACCCGTTAATTTCGGTAGCGCTCCCGCGAACAACGTCGATCTCAAGACAATTAGTCGCATCTAAATGGATATGAATGGTCGATGTAATTATACGAGCATTTTCGTGTTGAATGTCAGTTAGAAGCGAAATAAGCCCTCTCTGCTCATGATTATAAACTAGCGCAATTACGCCAATCTGTTCTCCTTCTGTTTGACCGAACGACTCATAATCTAGCAGATAGCCCCTAATCGCGTCTCTTATTGCCTCTGATCGTGAAGAATAGCCCCTCTTGTTAATGACTTGATCAAATGCGAAAAGTAGTCGTGAGGGTATTGAGACCCCTATTCTCATCAGTTCGTCTTCCATCGACATCCCTGTTTAACGCAATAACCGAGAATTATAATAATGCTAATCAGCGTAAAGGTGACACTGTTTATATAAATTATCTAGATTTAGTGATTTTCATAGTAGTAGTCTCAGAGCCGTTAAGAGATATCCGTTTAAACATAGTAGTCGTTTATACTTGCTATGCGTCGGAAAAAAAATATAAAGCCGGCGACACCTTACTATTGTTAGTAATAAGGGCTCAGATTGTGTTAAGAGCCATACGGAGTTATTCAATTGGACAAAACATCTAATCTGATACAAGGTTCAGAGTTGATGCAAGCTCGAAAGACTATTATGCATGTTATTAACTCGCTCAGTCCTTCCAGTAGATTAAAAGGAGTTCACATTGATGATATTGTGAGCTACAGCGAATCCCTCGGCATCTACCCCGAGAGTGTTATTGGTATAATTCAACAACTTACAAAAGAGGGATTGGTCGTAGAACCCTCAAAAAACCGTTTTTTAAATAGCTTTCCCCCGATAACTATCCCTAAGAATAACCTAGATTTCATCTCTCAAAGGTCAAAGCAGAACGAGTCTGATTCTGAGCTCGAGATTGATAATCAGTTAGAAAAGATGGCTGTCCTCCTTGAGAGAAGTCATATCGAGGTTACGCCAAAACAGTTGCTTCAGATCGGACGTGAGTATCAAGATATTATAACCTCTGGAGATTCCGATTTTTTTTATGAAGGCTACCCAAGTGACGCTGAAATCGGAAAACGTGTTGGCATAGATAAAAGGAAGATTCAAGGTGCGCGGGTTTTGCTCGGGCTTTTAA
>Ga0209253_10004815_pt1 | contig 11720 bp, 9 predicted proteins | sample FrelakmetBRP12BR_FD_187145 | JGI IMG/M metagenome (GOLD analysis project Ga0209253, IMG submission 187145) | Freshwater lake sediment microbial communities from the University of Notre Dame, USA, for methane emissions studies - BRP12 BR (SPAdes)... | ecosystem: Environmental > Aquatic >...
CTTGCCCACCGACGCCACCTTCCCATCAATGACGAGTCCCGGGGTCATGAATACCCCCTTTTTTGTGAAATAGTTCACATCGTTGATCTTCTTCACTTCAATTTCAGCAGAAGACCCGAGATCCGACGCAGCGCACACCGTATTATCATAAAGCTGTTCACAGCGCTTGCACCCCGACCCCAAAATCTCAATTTTCATCTTTTGACCTCCTCACACCCATCACTCACAAAGGGTTTTAGCCTCACTCTTGCCATGGATGACTTCCAAAAGATTATGGCAAAACTTGCAAACCCCGAGGGAACCGTATGATAGGGTCAGATTTCTCCAAAGCTCCGTATACGTCTTCACCCCATTAGGATCGAGCCTTCCGGGTAAATCTGCCGGAGCTTCCAACTTTCTGATACGGTCTGATTTCCCGCAATAGGGACACTTAACTCCAAAAAGGGCCATATCTGATTTTGGTAGAGCATGGTCGATCACAAACTCTCTCAGCGCTTGCATGTTCTCATACGTATTCATTTTTTCAAACACCTTTAAGCCCAACTCGTACGCAAAAGCGCACGGACGACCTTAAGCGACCCCGCATTGAAGAGATGAGAAGGAAAAGGAGGTGCGATGAAGTAAGGGAGAAAAACGGAGCCGGAGACATCTTCTGGATGCGACGGCCATCGGTGTGGGCTCATGCCGGAAAGAAACCACGCTTTTCCAAAGCCAACTCAATCGCATTCACCAGATCGTCGCGCATAGGGATAACATCGAAAATGAGCTCTCCATCGATGAAGAGCGACGGTATGGGTGCGCATCTGAGACGCTTTTTCAGTTCCTCCTCCCCGTACAGGGAAACAGATAGGTCATAAAAGCGGCGGGCATGGGCTTTGCTCTTCATGTACTCAACCTTTGCGAAGCGAACGTGATGACCGTATTTCGGTATCACCTCCTCGACCGCCTCAGCCATATAAAAGCATGCAGGGCACTGATCCCCCTGATAGATAATCTCGATATGGATCGGGTCTTCTCGCCTGCAGCTCGGACTCATGTGCCTTGAAACCAAATGATTATTCTTAGGGCCCCCAGGCGGGGGCCCCGGTTTAGGGAACCTTTAACGAGTGGTCACTCTATTTCATGTCGGAATCGCTACGAGTAAACTTACCAGACCCAGCCTTAGCAAGGTTCGCCTGGATTTTGTCGAACTGGAATCCTTCCTCACGTAAGGCCTTGATACGTTTCTTCATGCCCTCGTTGGGAGCTCTCTTTGCCATCTCATCAATGAGTTCTTCGTATTGGGGAATGATGCTCTCGAAAACAAGATCTTTTTCAATGCAGATCGTTGGCAGGACCCTCCCTTTGAGCTCCAAGAATTTGCCGATTCCATCCTTATTCTTGATGGACCACTCCCTGTATACAATCATTTCCTGGACGTCATCAGGCAAGGCTGCAATGGATTCCATCATGTATCCACACGCAGCGCATTGCACACTGTCCAGGGTCAGAACATCGATATGAATTAAGTCTGTCATAAATGATCTCCTCCTTTCACCTTTGGGTGATTAGGATGCCGGGTACTTGGCGTAATACTGATAGAACCAGTTCTTTGCTTCCATGGCTTGATCCATATGTTCCACCGGAACATCGTAGGGCATGTCTCACCCAGGTGCGAATGTGTACCCGACATGTCCACCTGCAGCAAGGCTTACAATGGCATCCTCTCTGGGAGAGAGTAGGCCGAGGCTCAGGGCCAGAGTCAGCTTCAGGTTACCACCAAAGCCCACGTTGTATTTCCGTGCCATGTCTCGGACATAGACCATGTTCAATTGCTCATCAATGGCAAAACCGTGAGTGCCGATTTTGCAAACGTCTTCCATAACCTTGGTGCAGTCACCGCAGATGAAGAAGGAGGAAGTCTTGCCTTTGCCATGAATGGTTTTGATACCCGGTTGTGCGTTAGGGGTTACGAACTCTTGGAATGTTGCAGACTTGATCTGCGAGGCCACAGGGTCGACAATGGCGATGATGTCGCATCCCATATCGGCGTAGAACCCAGCCGCTACACCCCCAACCTCCCCTGCAAATTTGATGACCTCATGGGCGAAAGCCTTGTTCTTGTAAACATCGGTAAAGATCCGCACGCCCGCAAGATGGGAGGCCAAGGTCAATGGACCGCAGAACAGCCCCATCAGCACACAATCCAGATCATCCAACTGGGGCTTGGCTATCTTGGCAGCCTCAAACAGGATCGGCCAGCGCCCTGATTGTTTTGTGGGCAGCTTCAGTCCGGCTTGGGCGGGCGTATTTTTAGAGCACGGGTGGGTCTGAACCGAAGGGACATTATCGGGCCACCACTTCAGTTCACACCCCAGAGAGTTGGCCTCTACGGAGAGGTCAAAGACAAGGGGAATTCCATCTGCTTTGTATCTCTTGGCCGCATTCACCGTCGCTTTTGCTAATAATTTAGGATCCTTTAGAACCTTGTCCGCAGGCTCATTGATCAGAAATGCTGCATGAACGCCAGCATAGGGTACCCAGGGGGGATCTTCGGTCCTCTTCCCCCTATAAGCATCAATTAGCTTCTGTTTGGCCATGAGCAACCTCCTTCTATTTTAGGTGTTATAGGACACTCCTTTCCACCAACCCGCCATTTGATATTAAAATCTTTCACCTCCTCTCTATGGCTTGGCGCTGCCGAGTTAATGGTTGGCATGCTCCAGACACGATTCAGGATCTGCTACAACCTGTCTTTCCTGACGTAAATCGAATAGTCACGTCCCGTGGAAGGGCCATTCCCATGGCTACCTCCACCCCCTTGAGAGCAGCTACAGGTATAGGGCAAGAGGGGTGGCAGCCAGCTTTCTGCGCACACAGAAAAATCGGATTCTTGCTTATGGGCGAAAAGAGATCTCCCATGTTCATTTCATAAAGGTTCTGAAATAGGCGCCTCACATGCTTACAATCGGATTCAGCCACCTGCAAAGAAACGGTATACCTTGCCTTCTTATGAACCTCTATGACACAGCCAAAACCACAGATGCCCGGCTCTATTTTCACGCGTATGGCCTTAGAGCTTGAAGAGGATGGATTCTCCACGAGAAATCAGCCTTTCCCCGCTCTATTTCTGATGAAGAACCCCAGGAGGAACAACCCCTTCCAGATGAGGGAAGGGATCCTTCATATGGGGTATCTGCATACATTCCATGAACTGCTTCTGGAAGTCTGTTTCTACGGTGAGCTCAACGTACTCCACGTTGCGAGAAACCCAGTTGGCCTCGTCCCGTTTCTTACGGTTCAAAAGGGCGGTCCTGCAGCCGTCCCCTGCAGCGTTTCCCACAGAAAGGATCTTATCAATCTCGCAGTCAGGGAACAATCCCATGATCAGGGCCTTGGTGCGGTCCACATGGGTTCCGAAGGCTCCGGCAATCTTGATTTTTTCCACCTTATCCATACCCATGCGGCGCATCATGAGCTTGCAGCCGGCATGGAGCGCCCCTTTGGCAAGTTGGATTTGCCTCACGTCCCTCTGGGTAATGACGAGGTCTTTCCCAATACTCGTCTCTTCAGCCCAGGCAAGAACGAATTCCGGCTGGTTGTTCTCTGGGTTCCTCCGGGACCGTTTAGACTTCTGTTCTTTGTTGAAAACCCCACTCTTGGTAATCACCCCCGACCTATAAAGCTCAGCCAAGACATCCAAGATCCCCGACCCGCAAATTCCTTTGGCCTGCATCTCTTTGGCTTCAGAAAAACTCCGCCATGCGTCCCTGCCGATGACCTTGTAATCCACCTCATGGGTGTCAGGATCGATCTTGATACGTTCAATAGCGCCTGGGGCGGCTCTCATCCCAAACTGAATTTGGGCGCCTTCCAGGGCAGGGCCTGTAGCACATGAGGAAGAAATTAACTTCTTCTTGTTGCCCAATACGAGTTCACCGTTGGTCCCGATGTCAATGATAAGCTGGATTTCATCCGCATTATAAGGCTCTTCGCAAATCAGCACTCCCACGTTATCCGCGCCCACAAAACCTGCTTCATTGGGGAGCACGAACACATACGCCGAGGGGTTAATTCGAATGCCCAGATCCCTCGCCTTGATGTCCAGACTGTGGTGGATCACCGGAGGGAATGGGGCAAGGCCCACAAATTCGGGGTTGAGCTGCAGAAAGATATGGTGCATGGCCGTATTGCCGCAAATGGTGAGATCTTCAATATCCTCTCTCGTGAGACGAAGATAGGTTTTGCCCTCCTCAGGAACTTCTATCCATTCCTCCTTAACCTCTTCCCCGTTGCCTTTTTTTACTTTTTTCTTGGGTGGATACGTGTTCTTGACGGCTTCGTCAACCAGCCAATTAAGACCCTCAATAATGTCGTCGGTCATCCTCTTGAGACCATCGTCGGTCGTCATATGGAAGGTGATGCGCGCCATGACATCTTCACCGTACTTGCATTGAGGGTTCATGAGGGAGACCGTATCGATGACCTGCATCGTGTTCAAATTGCAGAAATATGCGGCTACCGTTGTAGTTCCTACATCGATAGCGACACCATACGAAGCTTCTGCTTTGCCCGGGCGCACACGGATGATTTCCTTATCCTGCCAGACGCTTACGGTTACCTTCCACTCACCATTGCGCAGCGCCGTAGGAAGTTGACGCAGGGTGAGAATGTCAATGGTCAGGTTCTTCAAGCCGTATTCTTTTTCCAGTTGTCTACAGATGCGTTCAAAGTCTCCTGTTGGTTCTTCGAAGGTCGGTGGGTCCACTTCAACATAATAGATTCTTATTGCAGGATCATGTTCGATATAGATATCTCGAGCGGCTTTACTGACGATCTGCTTTCCTGCTCTCGACTCCTCTGGCACAAAGATGAGCAGGTCTCCTTCGACCTTAGCAACGCATCCCAGCCTGTATCCGGCCTTTTTGCCTTCCTCGTTGATGAATTTCTCTTCCTCCTCCATCCAAGAAGTCGTGTGGGTCATGCTCGACTCGATTCCGAACTTCTGAAATAAGCCTTCTTCAATCCGGACCTTGCACTTCCCGCACTTCTTCTTCTCCCCACACAAGGCCTCGATATCCACACCAAGCAGTCTCGATGCCTCGATGAGGGTAATACCTTTTGTCACCTGCCCCCGTCTTCCAGAAGGCTGAAAAATCACCATAGCCGTATTGTCACTCATTCGTCGAACTCCTTCCTGAAGTGAATGGACGGGGCGGTATGAATCCCGTCCTGAATCTGTCCGCCTCAATCCCCGAAAGAACCACCTGGAGAAAAAAGGGGAATCCCCGCGGGAACCCAATCAATCACGGGAAAATCCGTCTGACGCTTTCCTCCCGAGGGAATCTCGGATGTTAGATCTTTCCTTGCATCTGTCTCAGGCGGCCGATCATTTTGATGCCCTCGGACACGGCGTTTCCGGCCGATTCGGCATACCCGTCAGCGCCGAAGAGGTTGGCCACCTCCTTGGTGACCGGGGCTCCGCCCAGCATGATGGCCACGTTCGGGTTTTTCTCCTTGATCATCTTGATGACCTTCTTCATGCCGAGCATGGTAGTGGTCATCATGGCCGACATGGCCACCACCTCCGAATCCGTGCGCATCTGCTCCTGGACAAATTTCTCCAGGGGCACGTCGCGGCCAAGATCATGAACCTCCCAGCCAGCGACGTCAAACATCATCTTGACCAAGTTCTTGCCGATGTCATGCACGTCGCCCTGGATGCTGCCGATGACCACCTGGGCCTTGATGCCGTCTCTTTTGTCGGGGACATAGGGCCTGAGAATGTCCAGCCCGCCGTACAGAGCATCGGCACACATCAGCACCTCGGGAACGAAGTATTCTTGGCGGTCGTAAAGCTCTCCAACGACTTCCATGCCGGCGGCCAGACCGTTCATGATAGCCTCCAGGGCATCATACTTGTTGTCAACCACCTCCTGAGCCGCCTGTTTGACCACGTCGTCCTGGAACTCGACCACGCCGTTCTTGAGTCTTTCATGAAGCTCTTCTTTCGTTGCCATAGTCATAACTCCTTCGATAGGTATTTCCCCGACTCAAGGTCAGGGGATTCATCCGCCGATTACAGCCGCCCCAGTGCCGGACTCGGCTTTTTACCATAGGTGCGGGTGGTTTCCACAATCGCCCTCATGTTCGCTTCTTTGATGTCCGGCCATAGGTCGCAGCCCGGCCAGACCGCGTCGACCCCTCCATCGATGTTGGTCTTGATGCCTTGGACGGCTTGTTCGACCGTGGTTTCCTCCTTGCAGGGCAAGGCGAACACATCGAAGTTCCCAAAGAGCAGCACGTTCTGTCCTAGCTTCTGGCGCGACTCCTTCAAGTTGTTTTTGATGTCCACGCTGATGGCGTCGGCGCCGCAGTCATTCATCATCTCGATGATCAGGTTGGTGGCTCCGCAAATGTGTAGGATCTTCGGCGACTTCCAGCTGGCGAGGATCCTCCGCATCCGGGGTTGAATGATGTCCTTCCAGGTCCGGGGGTTGAGAAGGTCGCTGCCGGTTCCCATCTCACGCAGGGTGATGTAGTCCGCGCCCGCGGCCTGCAGCTTCTGTCCGATGGCGATACACATGTCCGAGAGCTTGTCCAGCGTGGCCTCCACCTTGGCCTTTTGCTTGTAGACGCTCTTGAGCAGGATGTCGAGCTCCAACACCTGTCCGGCCTGGGTGAAGGGACCCAGCTGCCACGCCCCGACCGGATACTCGGGGGCCTCCTTCTTGATGATCTTGATGGCCTCGTAGATCAGCGAAATCGGCCAGCGGTCCGCGATGTCACTTCGAATGTTCACATCATCCATGCTCTTCCACTTCTTCTCGGGGATGGTCGGGTAAAGGGTGTCTTCCGAGTCCTCGTAAAGGCTGATGCTGTTGCCGATGGCCTGGGATTCCCAGCACATGTCGAAGGGAACGACAACCGAATCGAAACCGAACATGCGGCTGGAGAGGATAGCTGCGCGCGCGAGCTTCTCCGGATCCCGGTGGATTTGTGGGAACTTGTAGCCCAACTGCTTGATGGCCGGCCTGAGGACCAAGCCCATCCCGCTAAAAAATGGCATGGTATCCACGGGTTCGCGACGGAAGACCCGCTGCACTCTCTCTTTGGCGCTGAGTTCTGGCATGACGATGCTCCTTTCTTTTATAGATGAATTATCCTATGGACAGTCCGTCAGATCGACGGACCCAATGGAGAGACTCGTGCTGCACGTCACCGCCTTAGACGAGCTTGCAAGGTTGGTGAACAAAAACAAAATCACTCCCCGCCTATTCAAGCGGTCGAAAATCACGGATACTCGCGACTTTCTACATGCATTAGGCCCCACTTGAGAATCGTCTAAAAGACTATTTTGAATGGCAAATGAGATGATTTTTCGCTCTTACACAACGACCGTAACCACGCGATAGCAACGGAGGCAACGCTCAGCTTCAGCGACTGCATCCGGGCTGGATAGACCCTGTTCGACTTCATCAAAGTTGGATATTCTTTTTTCCGCTGAAAGCCTCGCCGGGTCTTTTCTTTCCCGGGTTTCCACCTTCTTGATCTCTTCCCTCGGGTCATAGAGCTTTAAGGACGTAAAAAGCCTATCAAAATACTCATCGTTATCCGGCTCAACAGGCAGCCCGTTGACAAAACGGTCGATACTCACAGCCGCTTTTTTTCCGCCGGCTGCCGCCTCGACCAGCGTCTTGGGACCTGATACGGCATCACCTCCTGCAAATATATCTGGCTCATCTGTTTGCATTGTGAACGGATTGACGTTGGCCGTGCCCCAGTCGGAAAGGGTGCAGGCGCAGTCCGGACCTAGACAGGCCCAGTCCGATTCCTGGCCCAGGGCAGGAATTACTCCATCCACCTCAAGGATGAATTCGGAACCTTCCACCGGGATGGGGCGCGGCCTGCCACTGGCGTCCCGCTCTCCCAGGGTCATCTTTACGCATTCGATAGCCTTCACTTTTCCATTCTCACCAATAATCCGCTTGGGGTTTGTAAGGATATGTATTAGGATGCCCTCCTCTTCACATTCCCTAATCTCCTCTTCGTGGGCGGGCATCTCCTCAAGACTCCGGCGATAAATAATAAAGACTTCCCTGGCTCCTAATCTGCGTGCCGTTCGTACGGCGTCCGTGGCTACGTTGCCTCCACCAATCACCGCGATGCGATTTCCCAAGGTTATTCTTTTGCCGAGACTTGAATCACGGAGAAAATCAACACCGGGATAAACGCCATCCAGATTTTCACCTTCAATACCCAAACTTTTGCATTCATGGGCTCCTATGGATAAGAAGATAGCCTGATAGCCCTCTGTGCGGAGTTGTTGAATGGTGATGCTTTTGCCTACATCCATACCCGTTTTGATCTCAACGCCCATATCTCGGATGACCTGTATTTCGGTATCCGTAACATCCACGGGCAGGCGATATTGCGGGATGCCTACCCTCATCATACCGCCTGCCACCGAGAGTTTTTCAAAAATGTGGACTCTATGCCCCTTCAGGGCTAGGTGATAGGCGCATGTTACGCCCGCAGGACCAGAACCAATGATGGCGACCTTCCCGGTTTTTGTTGAAGGTGTGATCTTCGCCTCCAGCGGCGTTTGCGGGGACAACCCATGATCGGCCACAAATCGCTTGAGAGCTCGTATCGCAATGGATTTGTCTACATTTGCCCGCCGGCAGTTTTCCTCACAAGGCCCGAAGCATGCACGGCCAAGGACACCTGGAAGGGGCAGGCGCTCTCGGATGACGTCGAGTGACTTCTCGAATTTTGCATCCTTGATCAGCTCAACATACCTTGGGACATCGAGGTGAATGGGACAGGCATCCGTGCAAGGGGCGGTCAGCTTGGAGTGGTATCTCTGGGCTGTTTCGCGCTTTTTCGCGCCCAGGGTCTTTTTGAAGTCATCGGCGAAATACTTCAGGGCTTGAAGAACAGGTGTAGGTCCCGCTTTGCCTATGGTGCACTTTCCAGCATCTACAATAGCCTCGGCGGATGATCCCAAAAACTCCAAGTCCTCTTCCCGGGCCTCCCCGTTGAAGATATCCTGAAAGACCTCCAGTTGCTCTTTCCAACCTGTTTTGCAGTAGTTACATTTGTCACAGGTTTTTGAATGCTCATAATTGGCTTCAATATATTCTCTAAGGGCGTCGAGGATATCCACGTCCAGTGAACGGAGGATGATTCCTCCCCAACCAAACAGGGCCTTTATCTTTTCATCATTCTTGAAATACTCGGGCAATTCCACGTGATCGACGGATACATAGGCCTTCGGGTCTTTTCCCCGGTTATCCACGATCCGGCCTCCCCATGAGCTGAATAGGATGTCCTCCATGATCATCCTCCATGTGCATCAGGACTCTGAGCGGCAACCTTCTCCTAATGTAGTGTCTCCGTATTTGCTTGCCAACGTCCGGCTGCTTCCCCCTCCCCTTTCCCCTCCTCTCCGAGGGAGGGGCATTCTTAGCGATGACCGATATTTTCCTCCCCCTCGATGGGGGAGGCGAGGGGGGTGTAGAGAAGTCGCCGACGTAACTTATCGCTGAGACATTACACTAGATATTAAAAGTGTTTTCGCCGGTTCTCCGTACGGCTTTAGTGACACGCACGGATGGCAGCGGTTATCGCTCCACTTTCTTAAGTTCTGCTGTTTCCTGCCAGCGCACTTTCAGGTTCTTCGCAAAATCGGGCCACAGTTTGTTTATGGGGTGGGTCTCGGTTTTGGGAAGCTCTTTGGTCTCGCTAAAAACGGCCGTGGCCAGGAATGCGTCGGCCAAAGCAATAGCCGGGATGACCCGTGGAGCGCCTGCAAGAGGGCCCGTAAACACAAGGTCATTAAAGAAAACCGCTGATAACGATTCTACAGCGGCATCAATGGCCCCCCAGCTCTTAGCACCCCACATCCCCGTAAACCGCTTGAATTCCATGTAGGAGCCGTTGCTGGGTGCACTGGCCGTTGCAAAGCCCCACTTCTCTTTGATCATTTTTCCCGCTATGCCGCATAGTGCCTCAGCAGGGCCATTCAAGGTCGTAGTATCGACAATGATGGTTTCAAACTTGGCTCCTGCCTTTTCCATGGCATTCAGCAATCTTTGAGCTCCACTAATCCTGCCCGTTGGCATTTGATCGGCTTGATCAAAAGCCACTAGGAGGACATGCTTTACACCGATCTGCACCATTTCTTTAATCTCGCCTTCTAACTCTGTTGGATCTGCCCAGACCGTGATACTGTTATAGAACATCCTGTCCAGCAGACCCTTTTCTGCACAGTAAGCTGCGCCATCGAGCTTTGTCTTTGCCTGAATGGCATCCACACAAAAAGGCATCTTGCTTACAGAGGTAACAAAATCCACGTACTTGTTGAATTTCTCTCCAGGGCTTGCCACGATGTCCGCCATCACAGGGACACCCGTATCCTCGCTGAATTTATGAGCAGTCTTTAGCAATTCTTCTCCACGTTTTTCATTGAACCCCTTCCTACGGGCTCCCTTATCAAAGATTTTATCGCTCTCTTGGAAGATGGAAAAACAGGCTATGGTGGGATAATCTCCAGGCTGGCCGCCCAATTTCACCCCCCCTATCTCATAAACCTTCGGCTTTCCGCTTACCCTAAACATCGCTTGACCTCCTTTTTGCAAGGTGGATCCTCTCCCTGGGCCACGAACAGGCTCCAAGGTTACCCATATCTGTTAGGACAAACCCTTCCATATACATAGCGTGTCCCTGTTGGAAATCGTCTAAAAGATGATTTCCAGGGGTAAATAGGATGGTTTTCACCGGGAGGGGGATAATCGCTTCACTCTCGTCCTTCCAGCAATCTCAGCAAATCTGATTTATATACCTTCCCATAAACAGCGATATTCAAATGCTTCTCTTTTGCTTCTCTAACTAAAGATCAGGGTCGACCAGCCCGAGTTGGATGGCAAAATGGGAGAGCTGGACAGGGCTATCAATAGCCAGTTTTTCCATGATTTTGCTTCTGTGAGTCTTGATGGTGCTCGGACTGACATAAAGCATATCAGCTATTTTTTTCGTAGAATGTCCCTCGGCGATGAGCTGAAAAACTTCTCTCTCTCTATTGGATAGTAATTTGAAACGCTCTTCTTTTGACGTACACTTGCGGGGAAAAAGATACCTATCCACAACCACCTTGGATATGGAAGGGCTCAGAAAGGTCTCATGTTTTATGGCCGCGTGAATGGCTTTGATGATATCGCGTCCGCTCGAGTCTTTCAAAAGATAGCCTGAAATCCCTGTTTCGAGAAGCTCATGAATGTAATGTTCGTGGGAATACATGGAAAGAATGATAATCTTGGTCTCCGGCAAATGCTTTCGAATTCTTTTAGCTGCCTCGATTCCATTCATGCGGGGCATGGCTATATCCATGACAACGATGTCAGGCTTCAGCTCGAGCGCCGTTTCCACAGCAGCTTGCCCATTCGTAGCCTCTCCAACCACTTCCAGATCAGGTTGATCCTCCAGGAGACGGGCTAACCCCTGGCGGACGATTGTATGATCATCGGCAATCAGAATTCGAATGGGATTAGGCATGAGCTTGCCCTTCTGCTAATAGGGTATTTCGGAAAAGCGGTCTGTCAATCGTGCTTTGTCCCGTCTGGCATTGTTGCCCCGGACAGGTTGGCCCCACTCAGGTTGGTATGGTGCAGGTTGGCATGTTCCAGGTTGGCATAGTGCAGGTTGGCCTTGCTCAGGTTGGTCCCGCTCAGGTTGGTTCC
>Ga0209253_10004816_pt1 | contig 11720 bp, 9 predicted proteins | sample FrelakmetBRP12BR_FD_187145 | JGI IMG/M metagenome (GOLD analysis project Ga0209253, IMG submission 187145) | Freshwater lake sediment microbial communities from the University of Notre Dame, USA, for methane emissions studies - BRP12 BR (SPAdes)... | ecosystem: Environmental > Aquatic >...
CCTTGTCGAGCCACGCGCGAGCGCCACGGCCGGTGATCTCGTACTTGCCGTAGTTGGTCGTTTCGTACAGGCCGGCCGTGTTGCGCACCGCCCTGCACTCCTCGCGCACGATCGGGAACGCCTCGGACCGGCGGTACGTCGGCGTCTCGGTCCGAGCCATGCCCGGGGGTGCAAACCACAGCGCGTTCTCGAGGCCGAAGTTCGCGCCCATCACGGCGCCGGCCTCCTGCAGCTTGTCGTAGATGGGTGAACGGCGAACCGGGCGTGCGGCGGGCAGCTCCTCGTTCGGATACGCGAGACGGAAACGCCGTCCGTAATTCTCGGGCACCTTGATGGACGTGTACTTCGGCGTCGCGAAGTGCCCGAAGCGCGCGACGTCCATCGACAGGATGTCCTGCCCCGGATCCCCTTCGGCCATCCAGCGCGACAACACGAGGCCGATGCCGCCGCCCTGGCTGAAGCCGGCCATCACGGCGCAGGCGACCCAGTAGTTGCGCACACCGCGAACGGGGCCGACGAGCGGATTGCCGTCGGGCGCAAACGTGAATGGACCGTTCACGGCCTTGCGGATCCCGGCTCGCCCGAGCGCCGGAAAGTGCTCGAAACCGACCTCGAAGTACGGTGCGAGCCGTTCGAACTCGTCGGGCAGCAACTGCATCGAGAACTCGTCGGGCGTGGTGAGCGGCGACCACACCTTGCCGTGCGGCTCGTAGGTGCCGATCAGCGCCCCGCCCCGCTCCTGGCGCATGTAGATCTCGCCGGCGTAGTCGGTGGTATTGACGATCTCCTTCGCGCGCCCCTTCAGCTCCGGGATGTCTTCGGTGAGAAGGTAGTGGTGCTCCATCGCGAGCACCGGCAACTCGATGCCGGCCATCCGGCCGACTTCGCGCGCCCAAAGGCCCGCGCAGTTCACGACGTGCTCGGCGTGCACCGTGCCCTTGTCGGTGACGACGTCCCAGCTGCCGTCCGCACGCTGCTTCAGTTCGTGCACGCGTGTAAACCGTTCGACCGACGCGCCGAGCTTGCGGGCCGCCTTGACGTAGGCGTGCGTCGTGCCCGACGGATCGCAGTGCCCGCCGTCGGCGCGCCACAACGCGCCGATGAAGTGCTTCTTGTCGATGAGCGGATTGAGCTCGAGCGCCTCCTCGAGCGTGATCATCTCGGTTTCCATGCCGAGATATCGGGCGCGCGAGCAGATTAGCTTCAGGCTGTCGAGTTCGCCCTGCGTGGCCGCGAGCATCAGGCCGCCGTTCGGATGCAGGCCGCACGACTGCTCCGACAACGCCTCGATCTCGCGATAGAGGTCGATCGTGTATTTCTGCAGCCGCGAGATGTTCGCCTCGCCGTTGAACGTGTGCATGCCGCCGGCGGCGTGCCAGGTCGAGCCGGACGTCAACTCGCTCTTCTCGATGAGGAGCACGTCGGTCCAGCCGATCTTCGCGAGGTGATAGAGGACGCTGGCGCCGACGACGCCGCCGCCGATGATGACGGCCCTGGCCGTAGCCTTCATGGGGATCGCTCTGACAATGGGTGGGGGATGTCACCACGCCGGCTCGGGCGATTGCAAGCACGGCCCCCGCGGGCGGCCCGGGAGGCAGATGCGACCGGGCTTGACGGCCCCGCCCGGTCCCGACAGTGTGGGGCGTCCCCGCGATGGAGCCGCTCGTTGGCGCGATTCTTCCAGGCCTTGGTGCTCGCGATCCTGCTGCTTGCGAACACGACCACGCCGGCGAGCCAGCCGGTGGTCGTGTCGTCGAAGCTGTCGAGCGAGTCCGCGATGATCGGCCAGATGATCCGCCTGCTGCTCGAAGCCCACGGCATCCCGACCGTGGATCGAATGGCCATCGGCGCGACGCCGATCGTGCGCAAGGCGCTGCTCTCCGGCGAGATCGACCTCTACGTCGAATACACGGGCAACGCCGGCTTCTTTTTCAACCGTCCGGACGATCCCGCGTGGAAGGACCTCCAGCGCGGCTACGACCTGGGCGCCAGGCTGGACCTCGAGGCCAACCGCATCGTCTGGCTGGCGCCGGCCGCCGCCAGCAATTCCTGGGCGCTTGCGGTGCGGCGCGACGTCGCGAAACAGAATCGGCTGGCGACCATGAGCGACTTCGCGCGCTGGGTACGCGAGGGCGGCGAGGTCATACTCGCGTGCTCCGCCGAGTTCGCCAACGCCGGCACGCTCAAGTCGCTCGAAAAGACCTACGCCTTTCACCTCGAACCTCGCCAGAAGATCGTGCTGGCCGGCGGCGAAACTGCCGCGACGATCGGCGCTGCAGCGGCACGCACCAACGGCATCAACACGGCGATGGTATACGGCACCGACGGCGGCATCGTAGCCGCGGATCTCGTGCTGCTTGAGGACGACAAGCACGACCAGCCCGTCTATGCTCCGGTGCCGATCGTGCGCGAAGCCGTGCTGAAAGCCCGGCCCGAGATCGCCGGCATCGTCCGGCCGCTGATGGAGAGTTTCACTCGCGAATCGCTGCAGGCGCTCAATGCGCGCGTGCAGATCGACGGCGAATCGAGCGAAGCAGTCGCCGGGGACTACCTGCGGGCCACGGGCTTCATCCGCCCGGCCGCCGGGCGTTGAGACGGAGGACGCAAGAGGATGCAACGCATCGATCGCCTGGGCGCGCTGTTGAGCTTGGTGGCTGCATGCGCGCTCGCCCTGGCGCCGCTCGTCGTCCTGAAAGCAAACCGGATCGTGCCCGGCCAGCCTCAAGCACTGCTCGACGTGTTGCCGGCGTGGACCGTACTCCTGCTGTACGGCGTCCTCGCGACGGCAGCAACGGTCGCACTGCGTGTCCAGGCGCCTCGCGTTCGGCTGGTCGTCGCGCTCACCGGAATGATTACCCTCGCGCTGGCGGTTGCTACCGCCGCGAACGACCTCACGCCCGAAGGCAATCGCGTGTTGCGCGTCGCGCCCGGTGCCGGGTTCTGGATCGTAATGATTGCGCTCGGCCTGCTCGCAACCGATGCGCTGACGAGATTGAAGCCGGGGCCGCTGTTGCGGGTCGTCATCCTCGTGGTCGTTCTCGCCGCCTTGCTGGCCGCCCTCGGCTCGGGATTCTTCGATGATCTCTCGATCATGCGGGAGTACGCGGTCAACGCGACGCGTTTTGCGCGCGAGGCGCGGCAGCACCTGATGCTGGCATTGGGATCGCTCGCTGCAGCCGTCATGGTCGCGTTGCCGCTCGGAGTGTTCTGCCACCGGCAGCCGCGACTGAAGGCCGCCGTGCTCGGCACGCTGAACTTCGTGCAGACCATTCCATCGATCGCCCTGTTCGGGATCCTGATGGCGCCGCTCGCAGCGCTGGCGGCCGCATGGCCGGCGCTGGCGTCGATCGGCGTCAGCGGCATCGGCACCGCGCCTGCCGCGATTGCCTTGTTCCTGTACTCGCTGCTGCCGATCGTCGGTAACACGGTGGTCGGCCTCGCACGCGTCTCCCCCGCCACGGTCGACGCGGCGCACGGCATGGGGCTCACGGACTGGCAGACCCTGCGCCAGGTCGAACTGCCGCTGGCATTGCCGACGATCCTCACCGGCATCCGCATCGTGCTGGTGCAGAACATCGGCCTCGTCACCATCGCGGCGCTGATCGGCGGCGGCGGATTCGGGACGTTCGTCTTCCAGGGCATCGGCCAGACGGCCATCGACCTCGTGTTGCTGGGCGCGATCCCGGTCGTGGTGCTCGCTTTCTCGGCCTCGGTCGTGCTCGACGCAATCGCCGACCTGACGCGCCGGGTGCCGCGATGATCACGATCGAACGGATCTGCAAGCGGTACGACTTGACCACCGTCGTCGATGACGTGTCGATGCTCATCGAGCCGCGCACGATCACCGTCATCGTCGGCACCTCGGGTTCCGGAAAGTCGACGCTGCTCCGGATGATCAACCGGCTGGTGGAGCCGACCTCGGGGCGCGTGCTGATCGACGGGAAGGATACCCGCAAGGAGCCGGCGCACCTGCTGCGCCGGCGCATCGGGTACGCGATCCAGGGACTGGGCCTCTTCCCGCATCGCACCGTCGCGGACAACATCGCGACCGTGCCGAGGCTGCTCGGCTGGGACGATGCACGGGTCCGCGCGCGCGTGAACGAATTGCTGGAGGTCTTTCAGCTCGACCCCGCCGCGTATGCGGCCAAGTTTCCGCACGAGCTCTCGGGCGGCCAGCAGCAACGTGTCGGCGTCGCCCGCGCGCTCGCGGCCGGGCCGAACGTGCTGCTGATGGACGAGCCGTTCGGCGCGCTCGACCCGATCATCCGCAGCAAAGCGCAGGACGACCTGCTCGACATCCAGCGCCGCTTCGGGACGACGGTGATCGTCGTCACCCACGACATGGACGAGGCATTCCGGCTCGGTGATCGCGTGGCCGTGATGAGCCAGGGCCGGCTGTTGCAGCACGACCGGCCGGAAGCGCTGATCACGAAGCCCGCCGACCCGTTCGTCTCGCAGTTGATCGGCTCGGGCGACAAGTCGCTGAAGCTGCTCTCGCTCACCACGGCCGGCGAAATTGCGGAACCCGGTAGCGCCGATGGGCCTGCGGTCACGTCCTCGACCTCGCTGCGCGACGTCCTCGCCGAACTCGTCTGGCGCGGAGCATCCGCGGCAACCGTCGTCGGGCCGGACGGCGTGGCGATCGGTCACATCAAGCTCGCCTCGATTCTCGCGCACGGGCGGCAGGCGTCATGAAGCCGATTTCCCTCGGTGTCCGGCTGCTCGTGCTCGGCCTGCTGGTCGCGTTCCTCGTCGCGCCGCAGATGTTCGCGCCGCTGTTCGCGCCCCTGAACGACTACGGCGCGCCGGCGATCTATGACCAGGGCAACCTCTTGTCGCTTGCGATCTCCCATCTGCTGACCGTGATCGCCGCAGCCGCGGCGAGTACCGTGATCGCTGTCGCGCTCGGCATCTTCGTGACACGCCCGGCCGGCGCCCAGTTCCTCCCGCTCTCGCGCACCCTCGTGAACGTCGGGCAAACGTTCCCGCCGGTGGCCGTGCTCGCTGTGGCCGTGCCCCTGGTGGGATTCGGCCAGGCGCCGACGCTGATCGCGTTGTTCGCGTACGGTCTGTTGCCGATCTTCGAGAACACGATCGCGGGCCTCGAGGGCGCGCCGAGGACGGTGCTCGAGGCCGCCGACGGCATGGGCATGAGCCCCGCGCAACGCCTGCGCGAGGTGGAGTTGCCGCTCGCGATGCCGCTGATCCTCGAGGGCGTGCGGCTGTCGCTGGTCATCAACGTCGGCACGGCGACCATCGGTTCGACCGTGGCGGCGAAGGGCTTTGGCGAGGTCATCATCGCGGGGCTGCTGTCGAACAACAACGCGTTCGTGCTCCAGGGCGGGCTGGTGACGGGCCTGATGGCCATCGCGCTGTACGACGGAATGCGGCTCCTGGAGCAGCGCTACGTCCCGGCCACACGGGCCGCCTGAGCACGATGCGGCCGCTTTGCTAATATCCGGCCGCCATTTCCACGCCGCTGACCCAACGGATGAGCCCAACCGAGACCTCCGAAGCTGCCACGCCCGTACCGGCCATCGAGTGGCCGACGGTCGCACTGATCGTGGCCTGCTACGGCGGCTGGCTCGCAGCCACGCATGCGTATGGCGATTGGCCGCTCTGGGTCGTCGCGCCCTGTGTCGCGGTGCTGCTGACGCTGCACAGCTCCTTGCAGCACGAGATCCTGCACGGGCATCCAACGCGATCGAATGCGGTGAACCGGCTGTTCGGGATCATCCCGCTCTCGCTGTGGATTCCATACGACCGCTATCGCCGCTCGCACCTTATCCACCACATCAACGACCGGCTCACCGACCCGCTCGACGACCCGGAATCCAACTACTGGACGCCCGAAACTTGGCAGGGCCTGTCGCCCTTCACGCGCCGCATGGTGGAACTGCAGTTGACGCTTGCGGGCCGCGTGCTGATCGGCCCGTGGTGGCGGATTCCCCGCTTCCTGATGCGCGAGGCGACCGCGATCGCACGCAACGAGCCGGAGGCACGCGTCGCATGGATCGTGCACCTGCTCGCCTGCGTGCCGGTGGTGTACTGGGTGACTGCCGTCTGCGACATTCCGTTATGGCTGTACGTCGTCGCGATGGTGATCCCCGGCAACGGCATCCTCCTGATCCGCTCGTTCGCCGAGCATCGCGCACGTGCGGAGATGAACCAGCGCACGGCCATCGTCGAGGGCTCGTGGATCCTCGGGCCGCTGTTCCTCTTCAACAACCTGCATTCGCTGCACCACGAGGAACCGCTGATCCCGTGGTACCGCTACAACCAGCGGTACCGGCTTCAGCGCGATCGCCTGATCGCGGAGAACGGCGGGCTGTTGTACTCGACGTATTTCGACGTCGCGCGGCGGTTCCTGTTCACGCCGCACGACCAGCCGCAGCATCCGACGGGGCGGGTGCCGCCTCGACGCACGGCCTGACGCTTCGGGCTTCCCCGAAGCGGACGGAAAGCGCCGTTACTTCTTTACGCTCGAGCTGTGGCTCGCGACGCACTGCCACTTGCCGTCTGGCATCTTCACCCACGTGTCCGTCCAGCGCTCGTGCGTATCGAAAGGCTTTCCAGACTCATCGGTGCCCGTGCCCTTGAAGCCACCCGTCGCGATGGCCGTGTCACCAAATACCGTGACTTTCACATCCTGATACTCGACGGTCCGGTACTTGGTCGCTTTCGCCATCGCCAGCGCTTCGGCCCGGTTGGCGACCTTGCCATCGGGGTTCGTGAGCACGATCTTGTCCGCCAGCAACGGGGCAACGAGGTCGGGATTGTTCGTCTTCTGCGACTGCATCCACTGGGCTTCCAGCGCCGCGATCGCCTTCTCGATTCCGCCGCTCGCCTGCTCAGCTTGCGCTATCGAAGCGCCCCCAAGCGAAAGCGCGGCGAAAACACACCAGAGCCATGTCCTGTTCATGAACGTTCCCCCTGTCTTGTTGAAATTCGCGGCAAGCTCGGCCATACCAGATGGCTGCTGCGCGAATTGATTAGATACTCAATCCGGGGGTCTGTCGAATTAAAGCCCGTCAATGCGTCTCCGTGGGACCGCCCGGGCTCGACCCTGCCGCCAGGGGCAATTGAATGCCCAAGTCGAGTGCCGCGACCTGCTCGTCTGACAGACCGATCCGTCGCAGCAGCGGCACATAGCGAGGATCCTTCCGCAGCGGCTGCAACAATGGTCCGGTCCTCACCTCGAGGACGCCCCCATCGCGTTCCTGCAGGGCCCGGTCCAGCCACGCGAACGCCTCGTCGGCCATGCCGAGCCGCGCGTAGCCAGCCGCCACCGGGCTCGAAAAGTCCGGATGCTCGCGCCCGACCTCTTCGAGCAGTCGCTGTGCTTCCTCGCGTCGCCCCAGAGCGGCGTAGACGAAGGCAAGCCCCAGGCGTCGCATGGTGTCGTGGGGCTCGCGCTGCATCTCGGCAAGCGCAGCGTCGAGGTCGCCCGAGAACATCAGCGCTTCACCCAGAACCTCGTGCGTGAACACGGCGTCGGGTTCCAGTTCGAGTGACTTCCGAAGCGCCGCGATCGCGTCGGGGTGCCGGCCGAACATCATGTACGCGTAGCCGAGATTATTCCAGGCCGAGCCGTTCACCGGGTCGCGGCGCACCAGTTCCTCGAAGATCGCGATCGCGGGCGAGCCGTCTCCTGTCACCACGGCCAGGCTTCCTGCCGCACCCAGGACGGCCTCGTCCTGCGCCGACAGTGACAAGGCGCGCTTCAGCAGGCGCGCGGTCTCGGGCAGGTTCATGTCGTAGGACCGAGTCAAGTTGGCCAGCCCGGCGATCGCCGCTGCATCGGACGGATCGATATCGATCGCCCGCTGGATTGCGGCGCGAGCCTTGGCGAAACCCTCATGCAGGGGCAGGAAGCCGACCCAGGCCTGCGAGGCATAGACTTGTGCGAGCAGTCGCCAAGCGGGGCTGTACTTGTCGTCGGTGGCAACGACGCGCTCGAGCAGCCCGCTCGCCTGTTCGAGGCTGTCCTTGGTGCTAGACCGGTACAGCTGCCGGGCACGCATGTAATCAGCGAAGGCTGCGGGATTGGTGGACTGGCTCTCCGGCATCGACGTGCCGAGCATCGCGACCCGGAGCTGCGCGACGACGGCCTGGGCAATCTCGTCCTGAATCTTGAAGACGTCCTCGAGATTCCGGTCATACGTCTCGGACCAGATCTGCGAGCTGTCCGAGGCCCGCACGAGCTTGGCGCTGATGCGCAGCCGATTTCCGGACTTGCGCACGCTGCCCTCCAGCAGATGCGAGACGCCCAGGGTGCGCGCGATGGTTGCGGCGTCGACCTCCTTGCCCTTGAACGAGAATGACGAGGTCCGCGAGATGACGCGCAGTTGCGGCACCTTCGCCAGCAGGTCGAGCATCTGTTCGGACAAGCCGTCCGAGAAATACTCCTGGTCCTTGTCCGGACTCATGTTCACGAAGGGCAGCACGGCGATGGAGGGACGTGAGTTCGAAGTGGCGACAGACGGTGCCGGTCCGGGCGCGGCAGGAACCGCCTTGACGCTGGCTGTCGTGAGAACGCCTCGATTCCCGACAAGCCAGAGCACGCCACCGCCGAGGAGCAAGAGCAACGTCAGGACGGCGAGCTCGGCGCGCGTCACGCTCTGCTCGCCACGGTCGCCGTGGTACCAGGCCAGCGTCATGGCGACGGGCAGGCCGATCGCCAGCGTCAGCATCGAGAGCTGCTTGGTGACGTCCGGCCAATGGAATGCGTCGGCGGCAAAGCCGATGACCTGCAGCAGGGCCCAGGCGCCGGCTGCGTACGCGAGGCCCCACTGCACCACCTTGCGGCGGCTCAGCTTGGCCCAGGCTCGTTCGTCGTCACGCTCTTTCGGCGCGTCGGTCAATGTGTCCTCCCTTGGGTGGGGAGTGTAGCGGGAGTGAGGGAGTCGCGAAGGTCCGAAGCCTCATGGGGCTCTGCCGGCGTGGCGCGATCCAGGCCGGCGAGGGCTCTTGAATTGCTTAGTTTTGCTTGGAAGTTCCCGCGGGAACGTGGACAGCTCGACGAAGCCGCGACACCGCTGTGGCCCGGCATCGGCATGGCGATCACGCCGGAATCGGATACCCCGCCGCCTTCGCCTCGCGGTCCCACTCGAGCGTGCGCTCGTATTCTGCCGCATCGACCGGCGCAAAGCCGTCGATCAGCAACCCGTCCGCGAACTCTGCGAACCACGGGCGGCGTGACGCATGCGCAAATGCGTCCCGCAAGGCTTCGACGATCGCGGGCGGAGTCGACTCAGCCGTCACGAACGCGGGCATCGTCGCCACGTCGGTCGTCTCCAGCACACGGATGCCTCTAGTCAACGACGGATGGTGCTGCGCGATCAGCAGGTGCCAGTACGCGTCGAGCGGACCCACGTCGATGCGTCCATCGCGCACCGCATCGAGAATCGCCCGCGCGGTGACGAGCTGGCCGAGCATCTGGCCGTACAGCTTCGGCCGGTCCGGCGTGCGATACCGGAGCAGGTGGTGCCGGAACGCGTTGAACCCCGAATGCGAGTGCTCGACCGTCCACCCTGCCCGTCCGCCGAACGTGTCCTCGAGCGTCCGGAACGGCGCTTCCTCGCGCACTATCAGGTCCGAGCGATACACGGGACGCCCAGCGGCCCACGACGCGCGCGGCACCGGCGCGGCCACCGGCACGACGGGTGCGAGCTTGAGCGCCATGGGATAGCCGCACATGAACACGCACCCGAGGTCCGGGCGCGACCACAGGTCTTCGAGCGGCTGCGGCGCCGGATACGGAATGTATGTCAACGGCACCCGAGCCTCGGCCGTCACGTGCTGCAGAAGCTCGCGCCACAGCGTCTCGACGGCGGGAGTCACCGAGTACATGCGGGCATTCATGATCGCGCCGGTCATGGCATCGCTCACCCCGGCGCGTCGCATCCGAGTTCGGTGGAGCGTCGCACGATGTAGGCATCGACGGCCTCACGCACCGCCGCATCGAGCGGCGGCGGCGAGTATTCGGCCAGCAGCCGCTTCCACACGTCCATGGCGCGTCGCGTCGCGTCTTTGCCCCCCGCCTCCGTCCAGTTCTCGAAGTTCGACCAATCGGAGAGCAGCGGCCGGTAGAACGCTTGTTCATACCGCGCGAGCGTGTGCGCCGTGCCGAAGAAATGCCCGCCCGGCTCCACGCCCTTGATGGCCTCCACCGCAAGATCGTCGTCGTCGAACGAGATCGGCTTCAGGATCTCGGCCCAGCCTCGCAGCATCTCCGCATCGACCACGATCTTCTCGAGCGACGCGACGAGCCCTCCCTCGAGCCAGCCCGCGGCGTGATTGATGAGGTGGCTGTGGCTCAGGATCGCCGCCTGCAGTGAAAACGCCGTCTCGTAGGTCGACTGCGCATCCACGGCCGGCGACGCGTTGACCGCGCTGGTCCGCACCGGAATCTTCAGCCACCGGCCGATCTGCGCGGTGGCGAGCGAGGCGTGCACGTATTCGGGTGTGCCGAAGGCCGGGGATCCCGTGCGCATGTCGACGTTCGAGGTGAACCCGCCCATCACGCACGGCGCGCCCGGCCGCACTAGCTGGCACAGCGCGATGATCGCCATCGCCTCCGCAGTCTGCTGCACCAGCGCGCCGGCGAGCGTGATCGGCGCCATCGCGCCCATCAGCGTGAACGGCGTGATCACGACGCATTGCCCGTGACGGGCCATGATCATGATGTTGTCGAGGATTTCCTCGTCGACGCGGCGCGGCGAATTCACGTTCGTCACCGTCATCAGGGTCGGCCGGGCCGCGAGGTCCTCGATCGAACAACCGTGCTCGATGGCCGACAGCGCGATCGCGTCTTCGGCCTGCACGCCACCGACGCCACGCGCGGCCCACACCGTCTCCGCGCATTCGATGTGCGCGCGGTAGGCCGCCAGGTGTCGCACCGGAACGGGCACGTCGACCGGCTCGACGACGATGCCGCCCTGCCAGTGCAGCACCCCGAGCGTGTGGGTCAGCTTGAGGATGTCGCGGAACGCGGCGATATCCCCGTAACGGCGACCGCGCTCGAGGTCGCTCGCGTTCGGCGCCCCGTTCACCGGGCCGAAATTCACGACCCGCCCGCCCACGTGCAGGTCGCGCGCCGGATTGCGGGCGCGCAGCACGAAGCGCTCGGGCGCGAGCGCCAGTTGCGCAGCCACCAGATCCCGGCCCATGCGTACCCGCTGCGAGTCGTCGTCCACGAGCGCGCCGGCCTGCCGGAAGGCCTCTCGCGCCGACGCGCTGCGAATCTCGAGACCCGCCTCCTCCAGCACGCGATACGCCGCCACCAGGATACGCTCGACCTGCTCGGTGCTCAGCACCTCGAGCGGCGACCACGGGACCTCGAGCCGCGGCAACGGCGCGAGCGCGGGCCCCGAGGTGCGAGGGGCACGCCCGGTGCCGCGACGGCGCGGGGCAGGAACGACTTCGGTCATGGAACGACTGCGGGCTCCGTACGGCCGGATCCGGGCCGGGAGCCCGCATCATGGACGGGAACGACCCGTCCGGACAATGGCAGCCGTGCCGCCTGCCTCATTACCGACCGAAGCGGAACTGGCCCTCCAGGACAATCGAGTCGAGCGTCGTGTTGTTCCGCGTGTTCAGCACGTCCTCGTCGATGCCGACGGACTCGAACCCCAGCCGTACGTGGAACACCCTGGCGAACGTCACCCCGAAGCCGAGACCCCATACGACGTCCGTGCCGTTGTCGCTGATGCTGCGCG
>Ga0209253_10004817_pt1 | contig 11720 bp, 6 predicted proteins | sample FrelakmetBRP12BR_FD_187145 | JGI IMG/M metagenome (GOLD analysis project Ga0209253, IMG submission 187145) | Freshwater lake sediment microbial communities from the University of Notre Dame, USA, for methane emissions studies - BRP12 BR (SPAdes)... | ecosystem: Environmental > Aquatic >...
CGCCTGAGCCGGACGTTCGGGGTCGTGCGCTCGCGGCTGAGCGCCGCCCGCACCGAGTTCCTCGAGGTCGGCCGGCCACTGCCGGCCCTCGTCGGCGACGAGGCGGCGACGTTCACCTTCACCGACGCGGGACGCGCCCGCTACGTGCCGTACCTGGAGGCCTTCGTCGATCCGGCCGGCGTGCGGCTCGATCGGGCCATCGCCACCTGGACGGCCCACGGCCTGCTCGTGGGCACCTTCGGCCGGGACCCGGCGACGCTGCCGCCCGACACGTTCGATCCGACGCGCTACCCGCTCGAGGTGACCCAGGACGAGAGCGGCGCTCGACTCGCCGGGGCGGCGCTGCTGCCGTACAGCGGCGTCGACCCGTGGGTGGCCAGCCGGGTGGCGATCCTCGCACCGGAGGCACTCAACACTGCGAGCCTGCGCGACGTGCTGATCGCCGTGCGCGACGGCGGCACCGCCCGCCGCGACCTGCGGATCGCCGCGGTCGCCGGCCTGGCCGCGCTGGGCGAGCCCGTGGCGGACGACCTGGAGGCGGCCGGGGCGCTCGACGGTCTCACCGTCACCGAGAGGCTGCACCTGGGTCTCGGCTACGCCGCGACTGGTGACGACGCCTCGGCGATCGCGATCGACCGTGAGCTGCTCTCGCGCCACGGCCAGCAGCTCGGCCCCTGGGTCCGGCTCCGGGTCGGCGACCTCGATGCCACGACCGAGGCGACGGCGCTCCTCGCCGTCCTCGCGGCCCGGGTGGGCGACTCGCTCGCCCCGTCGATGATGGACTACGTGCGCTCGCAGCCATCCGGCGAGACCTCCCTCGCACTCGAGCTGGTGACTGCCGCCCAGGCCGCCCTCGAGCACACCCCCGCCGTGGCCGCCTCGTTCGCCTACACCGTGGACGGCGAGCGGACCGTCGTGCGGCTGGAGCCCGGCGACTCGGAGACGCTCGTCCTGACCGCGGCGCAGCGCTCGGGGCTGAAGCTCGAGTCCATCGCCGGGAAGGTCGGCCTCGCCGTCAGCTGGCGCGAGCCGGCCGACCCCGCTTCGCTGCCCACGAGCCCCGGGCTGACGCTGACCCGACGGATTCCGACCGACCCGCTGCCGGTGGATCACCTGGTGAAGATGGATCTGCACGTGGCCTTCGGCCCGTACGCTCTCGAGGCGCCATGCTACGAGGTCGTGGAGGAGGTCCCGAGCGGGCTGGCCCCCCTGCCGTCGTGGGACGTCGGCACCGGGAACGCCGTGCTGGGGCCGACGAGCGTCGTCGGTCAGCGGGTCACCTTCTGTGTTCCGAACCCCGTCTTCGAGGACGTGGGGGCCGCCGTCCGGGAAGGCACCCTCCGCTACCTGGCCCGGGTCGTGAACGAGGGCACGTTCACCTGGGAGCGGGCGGTCCTGCAGCTCGAGGGGGCAGCCGACGTGGGGACCACGGCACCGGGTGGCAGGGTGACGATCGGCACCCGCTGACGGCCGTCCCGGGGAAGACCACGTGCCCCGTCTCCCTGGCCCTGCGAGGATCGTCGGGCCATGGCCTTCGCGCCTGGTGCCGGTGGAGCATCCCCCGGCCCGGCGCTGACGCCCGTCGCGGCGCCCGGCCCGCGGGCTTGGTCTCCGAGATCGCGATCTTCGGTCTGCCGGCGCACTGATCGGCGCACCGGCGCGCCGTCCGGTGCGCGTCTCGCCGCGCGGGCCCGTCGGCCGCGCGCAGCCAGGTCCGCGGAGCCCGGGCGCTAGTTGCAGGTCCCGGGCCCCGGCTCCACGCGGTACACAGGCAGGGTGAACTCCGCGGTCGGCCCCCGCGCGCCCACGCGCACCGTCAGCACCTCGGTCACGGCGAAGCGCTCGCGCACCGGGTCGAGGACTCTGTCGCCGATCGGCAGGATGAACACGGGTCGCGAGCAGATCAGCGGTTCCATCCGGGCCTCGGGCGTGCCCCAGCCCTCGTACACGATGTTCGTGTCGTCCACGACGAGCACGTCGGGCCGCTCCCCGAGGACGAGCTGGGCGTGCCACAGCGGGGACGACGCCCCCCAGAACGAGAAGACCGCCGCGTTCGGCGGCAGCGCCGCGAACAGCGTGTCCACGTAGGTCCGGGCCGAACGGTCGCCGCTCAGGTCCGCCGTCGGGAGGTTGACCGTGATCAGCGTCACCGCGAACGCCGCCGCGACCAGCGCCGCCGCGGGTCCCGCGGCGGCCTCCGCGCGGCGCGGCAGGACGCCCTCGAGCCGGCGCGCCGCCCCCTCGACCGCCACCGCCGCCCCGAGGCCCAGCAGCAGCCAGGGCACCAGCAGGTAGTGCTCCAGGCGCAGGTAGTTCGCCCATATGCCGATCCCGACCAGCAGCGCGCCCACGCAGGCGAGGCCGAATGCCGTCCGCCTGATCACGAGGATCGCGATGCCTGCCAGCCCGACGATCGGCACGACCGCCGTCGCCTGCGCCAGCATCGTCGTCCATAGCTCCGGGAGCGCGTCCACCAGGACGCCGAGACTCGACGTCGTGAACAGGCCCTCGTACTGGCCCCGGAACTGCTCCCCGGTCACGAGGAACCAGAAGGCGTCGACGGTCGTGGGGTGGTTGTAGGGGAGCGGCGGCTCGAGGCTCGCGGCAATCGGGATGTACGCGTAGACCGCGAGGCCGGCCAGCCCGGCCGCGACCGGCGCCAGGATCAGCCACTTCCGCTCGAGGAGCGTCCGGCGGCCCGCCCACAGGGCGAACAGCACGAAGAACGGGGCCACGAACGCGGTGAGCAGGTGGTTGCCGAGCGACAGGCCGATCAGCAGGCCACCGAGCGCGAGATCGCGCGTGCGCCGCTCATCCGCCCAGGCGAGGGAGCGGTTCACAAGGAGCGCGATGAGCGCGAGGTGGAGGGCGTTTACCTCGGCCACGACGGCCGACGCCCAGATCGTGCCGATCGCCCCCGTCGCGACGGCGGCCACGGCTGCGAGCACCGGACGCACGCCGAGCCGCATCGTCGTGGAGGTCATCGCCGCCAGCGCCACGGCGACGCACACGGCGGCGAACAGGTTCGCCCGGAACGCGACCGACCCGATCGGCAGCAGCTCGAAGAGCCGCGCCGCCAGGATGTAGGTGGGGTAGCCGGTCGGGTGGGCGATCCCGAGCACGTGGGGCACGGTCTGCAGCTCGCCCCAGTCGTCGAACGCCATGTCCGGCAGGAGCGTCCGCAGGTAGAGCACGAGCGATGCGGCGAACACGAGGAGCGGCGCCAGGCGCGCCGCGGGCGACGGCGCCACCGGCCGCTCCGCCACGGGGTCCCAGCCCGGCCACGAGCCGAGCGGCGGCCGCGATGGGTCTCGATGCATCGGCGGAGGTCCCCTCGTGGGTGGCGAGCGCCGTCCGGCGCGAAGCGATCGTAGTCGACGGCGGCCGTGCGCTAGGCTGCGGCCATGCGCGACGGGTTACGCCTGAGCTCCGAGCCGGACGCTCCCGCGGAGCAGATCGCCGGGATCGTCGACGCGATCAACCGCTGGAACATGGACGTGACCGGCGATCGCGACTACCGTCCTGTCGCGATCTTCCTCCGCGACGATGCCGGCGAGATCCGCGGCGGCGTGACCGGCGGGGTCTGGGGCGGATGGCTGCACGTGGTCGGCCTGTGGGTCGACGAGCCGCTCCGCGGCCAGGGCCTCGGCCGTGACCTGCTGCTCGCCGCGGAGGCCGAAGGCAGCCGCCTGGGAGCACGGCACGCCTTTCTCGAGACGCACAGCTTCCAGGCACCCGAGTTCTATCGACGCCTCGGCTACGTCACCTTCGGGGAGCTCGAGGACTATCCGCCCGGAGAGCGGCAGCTCTTCATGTGCAAGGACCTGGGCCGCGCGCCCTGATATGCCGAGGCGCGGCCGGCGCCTGCCCCAAGGTCGACCCCGCCCGCCCTGTCCCCCCTACATCTGCTTGAAGCGGGGGCCCTCGCCGCCCTCGGGGGGTTGCCAGCGGATGTTCTCGTAGGGGCACTTCACGGCGCAGGTCATGCAGTGCAGGCAGTTCGAGGCGGAGAGGACGATCTTCGCGCCGTCCCAGCGGTAGACCTGGCCCGGGCAGAAGTGGGTGCAGGAGCTCGCGTACTCTCCCTCGCAGGAGAGGCACTTCGCGGGGTCCAGGATCGTCATGTGGGCCGGCTCGTCCTCGCGGTGGAGGGAGCCGGTCAGGCTGACGAACGTCGCCCCGTCCATGCCGCCCGGGTCCTCGCGGTCCAGGCGGGCGCCCTCCTTCGTGCCCTCGAAGTCGGGCTCCATGCCCAGGCGCCTGGGGACCAGGTGCTGGACGAGCGAGAGCGGCGCACCGGGGTAGATGCCCCAGCGGAAGCTCTGGCGGTAGTTGCGGGCGTGGCGCATGTCCGGCAGGACCCCGCGATCCTCGAGCCGGGTGACGTAGCCCGAGAGGGGCACGGGCCCGCCGTCGGCCGCCGCCAGGCCATCGGCCACCGTGTCGGCGGCGGCCATCCCCGCCAGCATCCCGTAGTGGATGCCCTTGATCTTCTCCATGTTCACGAAGCCGGCCGCGTCGCCCACGACGAGGGCCCCCGGCACGGCGAGCTTGCCCAGGGCGTGGTAGCCGCCCTCGGGGATCGTCTTGGCGCCGGTCGCGATCGTGACCGAGCCCCGAAGCAGGTCGGCGACGAACGGGTGGGCCCGGTAGCGCTCGAACTCGCTCTGGGGCGTCAGGTCGCCGTACTTCCAGTCGAGCCCCATGATCAGGCCGACGGCCACGGTCTTCTCGCCCATCGAGTACATGAACCCGCCGCCGAAGACGCTCTGCGGGTTGGGGTAGCCCAGGGTGTGCAGCACCCGGTTGTTCCCGAAGGGGTTCTCGCCGGCGAACTGGACGACAGCCTTGATCCCGAGCGAGTAGACCTGCGGGTTCTTGCCGCCCCCGAAGCGCTCGCGGAGCTGGGTCGAGATGACGCCGTGCGTCCCGTCCGCGAGGATCGTGACCCGCGCCCGGATCTCCTCGGCCGGCCGGTGGTTCGACTTGACGCCGCCGTGCGCGTCCCGGCCGACCTCGCCGAGCCCGACGCCGACGACGCGGCCGTCCTCGACGAGGAGCGTCCGGGCCGAATAGCCGCCGTAGACCTCCACGCCTGCCTTCTCGGCCTCGTGGGCGAGGAAGCCGACCAGGCGCGACAGCGAGATCGTGACGTCGCCGTGGTGGTCCATTCCCTTCGGCACGGCGAGCGGCGGGACCCGGATCGCCCGCTTCCCGAGCAGGAAGTACATGTCGTCCCGCTCGACCGGGACGACGTGCTCCATGAGCTTGCGGTCGTCCCGCCAGCCCGGCACCAGCTCGTCGAGGCAGGCCGGCTCGAAAGCCGCGCCGGAGAGGCAGTGGTAGCCCGGCCGCGGCGCCTTCTCGATCACGACGACCGAGGCGTCCGCGGAGCCCGCGGCGAGCTGCTTCTTGAGGTGGATCGCCGCGGCCAGGCCGGCCGTGCCGGCGCCCACGACCAGGACGTCGATCGGGGCGGTCATGCCCGGCCCTCCGTCGCGCGGACGAGCTCCGGGACGACCGTCTCGATGTCGCCGACGACCCCGAAGTCCGCGTAGTTGAAGATCCGCGCCTTGGGATCCTTGTTGATGGCGACGACGATCTCGCTGCCCTGCATGCCGGTGATGTGCTGCACGGCACCGGAGATCCCGATCGCCACGTAGAGGCGGGGCTGGACCGTCTGGCCCGTCTGGCCCACCTGGTAGTCGTGGGTCGTGAAGCCGTCCTCCACCGCCATCCGCGAGGCGGCCACCTTCGTGGGGGCGCCGAGGAGGCGGCCCAGGCCGACCGCGAGCGGCTGGAGGTAGGTGTCGAAGTCGGCCCGCGAGCGGAACCCGTGGCCGCCGGCGACGATGATCTCGGCGTCGCGGATGGAGACCTTGCTGGCAAACGACTCGACGGGGACGGCCTCGAGCCCCACGTCGGCGTCCGACAGCTCCACCGGCAGGCGGAGCACCTCGCCCTGGCGCGTCGGGTCGGGGGGCGGGACCTTGAAGACGCCGGGCCGGACGGTGGCCATCTGGGTCGGCGAGTCCTTGGTCATGATCGTGGCCATGACGTTGCCGCCGAGGGCCGGGCGCGTCTGCTTCAGGATGCCGACGAGGTTCGTGGTCCCCTTGCTGAAGTCGCCGATCTCGAGCCGCGTGCAGTCCGCGGTCAGGCCGGAGAGGCAGGCGTAGGCGACGCGCGGCGCGAGCTCGCGCCCGAGGGGGCTCGCCCCGAAGAGCATCACCTGCGGCTTCCGCTCCCGCACGAGGTCGGCGATCGCCTTCTTGTGGACGAGCGGGTCGAACGAGCCGAGGAGCGGGTGCTCCAGGACGTAGACGGTGTCGGCGCCGGCGGCGATGAGCTGGGCCGGCCGGTCGCCGGCCGCGTCGCAGGGGAGCACCGCGCCGACCTTCTCGCCCAGGCTGTCGGCGAGGCGGCGCGCCTTGGCGACCAGCTCGAGCGAGACGGAACGGACGCCGTCACCCTCGCGCTCGGCGAAGATCCAGAACTCGCCGCGGTAGGTCGGCTCCTTGCCGTCGAGCTCATAGCCCTCGTCGGCGTCGACGGCGGCTCCGGGCGCGGCCTGCTGATAGCGGGCCGCGATCTTCCCGACGAGCTCCGCCGGGTCGTGGACGTACTCGCACGTCTTCGGGCGGTCCTCGGACGGCGAGAAGAGGCGGTAGACCTGGGTCCAGGAGCCCTTCAGCCCGATGCGCGTCGGATCGGCGTCCACCGACTTCGCGTGCCACTCGTGAATCTGGGCGTGGCGGGCCTCCCGCGCCCGAGCGAACGAGCGGTAGAGCGGGTCCGTGCAGGCGGTGACGGTGATGAGGACCGGCCAGCGGATCGGGTGGACGTCCTCGATCCCCTCCGCGGCGATCCGCCGGACCGCCAGCTGCGGCTCCGTCTGGAGGCCCTTGGCGTAGGCGATGTGGTCGATGCCGAGCTCCTCGGCGATCTGTGGCGGCACCTGGGCCGTGTCGCCGTCCACCGACTGCATGCCGCTGACGATCGCGTAGTCGCGGCTGCCGCCGAACATCTCGCGCTCGATCCGCCGGATGGCGCAGGCGAGGGAGTAGGCGGTGGCGCCCGTGTCGGCGCCGGCGAAGGCGTTGTCGGTGAGGAGGATCGCCTCGCCCGGGACGCGGGAGAGGCACTCCACGAGGACCTCCCGCGCCATGGGCGGGCCCATGCTGAGGAAGACCGTCCGCGTGTCGGGGTCGCCGCGGGTGAGGCGGTCGGCGAACGTCAGGGCGTGGAGGTCGAGGGGGTTGAGGATGCTGTCGAGCATGGCCCGCCGGAGCGTGCCCTTCTCGCGGTCCCACGCATCCTCGGGAATGTTGGAGACGTCGGGGACCTGCTTGACGAGGACGATGCAGTTCACGCTCCCGACTGTACGGGTCGGCGGTCCCCGCGCGGACCGGCCCCATGGCCGCCAGATCCGGGTCGAACGGCCCCTCGGCCGGGGCCGGTCCGGGCGCCGGGGGCGTCGCGCGCGGGAGCGGTCGCACGCCGCCGCACGCCGCGGGCCGTGCGGGAGGCAGGAACGCCGGCCGGGCGATCGTCGGGAGGATCCGCCAGGACCGTGCCGTCCGGCCCTCGACCTTTGGCCCCAGGTCCCCGGAGGATCCGGCCATGACCTGCGTGCTGCGCGCCACGGCCGTCCGCGCCCTCGCCGTCGCGCTGCTCGTCCCCCTCCTGGCCGGCTGCTCGGCCGCGTCGGCGGCGCCGGGTCGACCGGCCGACCTGCGTGCCTTCGAGGCGTCAGGGCCGGGCACCCCGCCGGGCGAGGCGACCGACCCGACGCCCGACCCCGACCCGACTTCCTCGCCCGCCCCGGAGGCCAGTCCGACCCCGGCTCCGACTCCCTTCGCCACGCCGACCCCGACCCCTGCCCGCGTCCTCGTGCCGCTCGTCCCGGTCACCGGCTTCTGGTCCACGGAGCGTTCGATCTCGCGGGCGTCGCTCGCGGCCGCGATCGCCGGGGCCGGGCAGCGCCCGCGGACGGTCTTCGTGGCGGCGCCCGACCTGGCCCCCCTCGCGGCCGCCCTCGGCGTGAGGCCGGGGCCGAACGTCCGGGCCATCTCGCCCGCGAACGTCCGCGCCGCGCTCGCGAAGGCACCGGACGCCCTCGGCATCCTGCGCGCCGGGGACGTGACCCCCGCCGTCCGCGCGCTCGCCGTCGGTGGGCTGCGCCTGTTCGGCGGCGCCCGCGTCCGCGACCTCGCGGCCTGGCCCCTCCTCGTCGCCGAGCCCGCCGGCGCCGTGCCCTCCGCCTTCGACCCGGCCGCGACGTGGACCCTCGCCGCGGGCGGCGACGTCATGCTCGACCGGGAGGTCCACCGCCTCGCCGTCCGGGAGGGGAAGGGAGCCGACTACCCCTGGGACGGCGGCACGGCGCGGACCACCGGCCGGTCCTGCTGCGGGTACCCGGGCTGGGAGATCGTCAGTGGCCGCAGGACCGGCCGCGCGGGCGCCGTGCGCGCGCTCCTGGGCGGCGCCGACGTCGCGCTCGTCAACCTCGAGGCCCCGGCCCCGGACGCCCCCACCTACCACCCGACCGGCTACGTCTTCACGATGGATCCGCGGCTCCTCGCCGGCGTCGACCGGGCGGGGATCGACGTCGTCTCCCTCGCGAACAACCACATCGGCAACGCGGGGGCGGCGGGGGTCGTCCAGACGGTCCGGAACCTCGATCGCCGGGGCATCGCCCACGCGGGCGCCGGCCGGAACCTCGCGGAGGCCCGGCGCCCGGCCTGGCTGGCCGCCGGTGGGCTGCGGATCGCCGTGCTCGCCTACGACGGCGCCGGGGGGCGGCGCGCGACGCGCACCTCGCCCGGGGCCGCGCCGCTCCGCCTCGACACCATGCGCGTCGACATCGCCCGCGCTCGCCGGGCCGGCGCCGACGTCGTGATCGTCGTCCCGCACTGGGGCCGCGAGTACACGGACGCGGTCACGGCGGAGCAGCGCCGCATCGCCCGCGGCCTCGTCGCCGCCGGGGCCGACCTCGTCCTCGGCAGCCACTCGCACTGGGCCGGCCCGCTCGAGCTGGTCGGCGGGCGCCTCGTCGTGTACTCGCTCGGCGACCTCGTCTTCGACCTCCAGCACGACGCGCGAACCCAGCAGGGGGTCATCGCCGAGCTGACCTTCGTCGGCCGCCGCCTCGCCCAGGTCGAGCTCCACCCGACGCTCATCCTCCGCGCCTCCCAGCCGAACCTCCTCGAGCCGGCCGGGGGCGGGAACGCCCTCCTGCGGCAGATCGAGGCCGCCTCGCGGCGGCTCTCGCGCTGACGGGGGCGGCCGGCGACTGACCGGTACACTGCGCCGGCCATGACGTCCGCCCACCTCGAGCTCGCCCGCCGCGTCGCGGCGCTCTTCGCACCGCTTCCGGAGGTGGAGGCGGTTGCGCTCGGCGGCTCGCGCGGAGGCGTCGGGGTCGACATCGACGCGTCCTCGGACATCGATGTCTACGTCTACACCCGGGGCGACATCCCCCTTGCCGTCCGCGAGGAGGTCGTCGAGGCCGCCGGAGGCGCCACCCGCGCCGATCTCGGGATGTCGTTCTGGGGTCCCGGCGACGAGTGGCTCCACGCGCCCACGGGGATTCACGTCGACGTCATCTTCTTCGACGCCGCGTGGATGGAGGAACAGGTCGAGCGGGTCCTCGTCCGCCACGAGGCGAGCCTCGGCTACTCGACCTGCTTCTGGCATACGGTTCGCGGCTCAGTGCCGCTGGCGGACCCGCGGGGCTGGTTCGCCGGGCTCCAGGCGCGCTGTGCCGGCGACTACCCGGAGGAGCTGCGGCGGAGCATCGTCGCCCTCAATCACCCGGTCCTCCGCCGGGTCCTCCCGGCATATGCGAACCAGCTGGAGAAGGCGGCGCGACGCGGCGACCTGGTCAGCGTCAACCACCGGCTCACGGGGCTGCTGGCGAGCTACTTCGACGTGCTCTTCGCGGTGAACCGCCTCCCGCACCCGGGCGAGAAGCGCCTCGTCGACGCGGCGGCCCACGGCTGCCCGCTGCTGCCGGTCGGGATGGCGGCCGACGTCACGGAGATCCTCGAGACGGCGACGACCAACCTGCCCGGCCTCCCGGCCCGGGTCGACCGCCTCCTGGACCGGCTCGACGCGCTGCTGGCGGCCGAGGGCCTCCTGCCGTAAGGGTGGCGGCGCCGGGTGGCGGCGCCGGGCGGCGGCTGACCGATCACCGGGCCCGCTGACCGATCACCCGGCCGCGCATTTGACCGCCATCGAGATCGTCTCCCTCATGCTGGGAGACTGACAAAGTCACTGATCAGTTGGCACTGACGGAATCGCGGACCATCGACAGCGCATTTGACCGCGGCGGCCCGGCGCGCCTAGACTCGCCGCCTCAACCGAATACGCGGCTGTGAACGGGACGAGTACCCGTCGCGGCGCCGGCAGAGAGACCCGGCGGCTGGTGGAAGCCGGGGCGGCGACGACGGCGAATGGACCCGGGAGCTTCCGGACCGAACGCGCATCCGCCGCCCGAGCGATCGGGCGAGGGCTCCGCCAGTAGGCTCCGGCGCAGAGCGCCAGCGATAGCGGGCAGCGCCGATCGGACGGCGGATCCGTCCCGTCGGTCACGATGAGCGCGGCAGACGCCGAACCCGGGTGGCACCGCGGAGGGTCCCGACCTTTCGTCCTGGCAGGACGAGAGGTCGTCTTCGTTTCCGGAGGTCCACGGCGATGTCCAGCCAGCACCCCCTGAGCCTCGGCGAGGTCAAGCGCCTCGCGGGGAGCGCGGACACGATCCGCCTGCGGGCGGTGCGCGACGCCGACCTCGAGACCCCGATCGGCGCCTTCCTGCGTCTCGACGATGGAACGACCCCCGCCTACCTCCTCGAATCGGTCGAGGGCGGCGAGCGCCTGGGGCGGTACAGCTTCCTGGGCATCGGGCCGCGGCGGCTCCTCGAAGTCCGTGGCGGGTGGGCCCGCATCCAGGACCGCCCGGTCGGCGTGGTCGACTACACGCCCGACCTGCCGGTGACCGAGCTCCCGGCCGACGACCCGCTCGCCGCCATTCGCTCCTTCCTCCCGCGCCGGCGGGTCGAGCCGACCGAGGGGATGCCGCGCTTCACCGGCGGCGCCGTCGGCGCGCTCGCCTACGACGCCGTCTCGGTCTTCGAGCCGACGGTCCCGCTCCCCGCGGCCGACCCGGTCGGGGTGCCCCTGGCGAGCTTCATCGAGACCGACCTCGTCCTCGTCTTCGACCACCTCACCCACACGCTGGCGGCGATCGCCTCGCTCCACACCGACGCGCCGCGCCTCGAGGAGCGCTACCGGGTCGCCGAGCGGGCGCTCTTCGAGGCGCTCGAGCAGACGGCCCGCCCGAGCGCGGCCGAGATCGCCGGGCCGGCGGCCGCGCCAGCCTCCGCTGCCGCTGCCGATGCCGGTGCCGCTGCCGGTGCCGCTGCCGCTGCCGACGGCGAGCGCCGGCTGCCGGAGACCTCGCTGGGGCGCGAGGCCTACGAGGCCGCCGTGCAGAGCGCCAAGGACGCGATCGCGGCGGGGGAGGCGATCCAGGTCGTCCTGGCCCGGCGCCAGACGCTGCCGCTCCCTGCGCGCTCCGACGGGCGCCCGCTCGATGGCATCGGGCTCTACCGCTCGCTGCGGAAGGTCAACCCCAGCCCGTACCTCTTCTTCGTCCGGACGCCGTCGTTCGAGGTCGTCGGCGCCAGCCCCGAGCTGCTCCTGCAGGTCGAGGGCGA
>Ga0209253_10004818_pt1 | contig 11719 bp, 10 predicted proteins | sample FrelakmetBRP12BR_FD_187145 | JGI IMG/M metagenome (GOLD analysis project Ga0209253, IMG submission 187145) | Freshwater lake sediment microbial communities from the University of Notre Dame, USA, for methane emissions studies - BRP12 BR (SPAdes)... | ecosystem: Environmental > Aquatic >...
GTGACCGGCAGAACAACCGTCTTTAGTACCCGTTAACTTTAAGTCTTCCCGAATGACTTTGAGTAAGCTTTTCTGAGGATCAACAATGACTTGTCGAGGAGCTCCATTCATATTGAAACTTATCTCTTGCATGTTTTAAGGTCTCCAATCTAAACAAACGGTTTGATGAGTCCCTCCTTACTCAAAAAAGATGAGATTTGCTTTTCGTAAATAATTCCAAAACGCGAACAAAATACTGAAACAGGTTCAGCGTGACATGATTGGAAAGACTTTTTATTCTTGTCATCCCGAACCAGATCCTGAACATGTTTCAGAATCTATAATTTCGGGATCTCGATTTTGATCTTGGACAGGCAAGGTTTCTAACGCCCCGCTCTGTGAGCGGGCTTCTTTATTGCGAACAATATCGCGGCGAAAGCTTAGCAGCGGAAACTAAGCCCGCGGCTGTGATGCTCAGAAAACAGGATTAATGCATGGCCCTCCCACCATCCACTAAGAGGGTCTGTCCTGTGATGAAATCGCTTTCGTCCGAAGCGAAGAAGATGAGCGCTCCAATGAGATCGTTTGGCTGCTCCAGTCGCTTGATAGGTGTCCGGCTGACATCGTACTTAGCCACATCTGCAATCGTCCGGCTCGCTTCCGTATCTGTAAACCCAGGAGCGAGGGCATTAATGTTGATATTGTGGGGGCCCAACTCAACAGCGAGGGCCCGAGTCAAACCGACAATGGCTCCCTTTGAAGAGACATAGTGGGCAAAACCATGAGACCCTGTGAAGAACGTTTCGGATGAAAGATTGATTATCTTCCCTTTGCCCTTTTGTTTCATATAAGGAAAAACAGCTCTAACACAGAGCCAGGTCCCTTTGACGTTCACCCCCATCAGCTTGTCCCATTCCTTGGGGTCGATCTCAAAGAAAGGCTTTCGGACCAGTCCATAATAGATGGCAGCACAATTGACCAAAATATCGATTCGGCCAAATGCTTTGAAGGTCTCCTGTGCAAGCTTCTGGGTTTCTGCTTCGACCGTGACGTCAGCTTGCACGGCCTTTACTTCGCCCCCCAATGCTTGGATCTCCGTTACCACATCCCCTAAAGGAATTAGATCGGTCGCCATAATTTTGGCTCCCTCTTTCGACATAGCTATGGAAAAAGCTTTGCCCAATCCTCTCGCAGCTCCTGTCACAATGGTCACTTTATCTTTGAGTCTCATCTTTTTCCTTTTTTTAAATATTAATGATCTTTGTTAATTGATCATTACTAATTTTGCAATGTTTGTTCCGTTACCAGGCTCTTCCTTTCTTCTCCCAGATCTTTTCCAGTTTGAAGTCATCCACAATCACTTTGAAGCAGTTATAACTGGAACCACGAGCAATACCACCTCCAGAATGCATATTGGAGGAACAGTTGTACATATTTTTGAGGAAGGGAATACGATAGCCCGAAAGGTCCGGAATGGGTCTGAAGCGATCGTTCTGAGAGGCGAGCATCGCTCCTTCGACCCACCCACCCTCAATCATATCGGGATGCCTCATGTTTGTATCATAGGGAGTGGTGATGAAGGCTTCGATGACATTATCCCGGGTCATATTGGGGGCGTAGATCTGCCATTGTTTGAGCATCAAATCCTCAACCTCTTTTTTCATCTTGAGCCACTGCTTCTCGCTAAAGAGGTGTAATGGGGGTGCAAATTCTTCGAGCAGAATGGTGTGCTTTCCCTCTGGAGCTCGGGTCCTGTCCCAGATGGAATCCGGCGCCGCAAGGATATACCACTTTTCAGGAAATCCTTTCGTAAAGATGTCGGCCTGGTACTTCCAGGAAAGGTATTCAGGGTCCTTTTCTCCCATATAGAGCCGCGGCTGAAGGCCTATGTCTGCGTTAAAGGAGGCCGCCGTATATTTCGGAAGCTCATGCATCGCCATATTCCCCCAATAAATCTGGCCACGATCGTAGCGAATATTTCGAATCCGTCTGGCGACCTTGGGTGTCACATAATTCTCGCCCAATATCCTGAAGATCGTTTGAGGAATTCCTAAATCACTGACCACCAGTTGTTTTGCCTCGATCTCCGTGCCATTGACCAGTTTAACTCCCTTGGCCCTTCCATTCTCCACGAGAACCTTATCCACCTCCGTCTCCACACAGAACTCTCCTCCCATGGCACTGAAAGCTCTCTGTAGCGCATGCGTGATGGTATGGGTGCCACCATAGACAATAGAAGCAGATTCGAGGGAAAGGGTGAGGCCGATCACATGGACGAATACGTAGAGGCCGGTCACATCACCCGCGAAAGAACCTGTAGAGGTTTCAATGGCCCTCATGAAGAGACATTGAAGCTCAGGGCTTTCAAAAAGATCTTTCGCGATTTGCGATCCCGTCATGAATTGATAAACCGGATCAATCCCATCCTTGGGATCGTCGCAAAGCTTCTCAAGGGCATTCTTCACCCCCCAGGGCGTGGGAGGACTGTAACGATACTCCCGAAAAGCTGCCCTCCATTTCCTCTGATATTTTCCCAGGAGTTCGAGATAAGTCTCTGCGTCCGTTTTTGAGAAGCGGGCGATCTCATTGTAAGTCTTCTTGACATTTTCCTCGGAGTACGATTCTTTCCCTGTTAGAGGGTCGACACGAAAGGCAGAATAGCCGACAAAACAGGTCCCATCAGGATAGACCATCCCTTCATTCTGATCCGGGAAGATATATTTTAAGCCATATTCCCTCAGGTTAAAGTCAGTATAGGCAGGATGGGTCCAGAATCGGGTGAAGTGGGCGCATGTATTCTGGATAAATCCTGGCAGGGGAAGCTCTTCACCACACGCCCCTCCTCCCAATTCCTGCTGACGCTCAAAGATGACCGTCTTTAGCCCCGCCTGTTGCAAATAGCAGGCGATGATCGTTCCATGATGTCCTCCGCCAACAACAATCGCATCATAACTTGCATCCGGCATAATTTTCTCCTTTTCAACTCTTTTTAAGCATTAACGAAATAGCATGGTAGAAGATAGAAGGTTTGAGGAGGAGTCTGATGAAATTCCTCAGGTCCGCTCCACCCAGCGTAGCAGTAATCACCCAATGAATGGGCTCCGAAGACTCGATTTTCAATTTCAGGCTTTCCCCTCCATCTGGATCTTTGAAAAGCTGGGTAAATGACGCCACCATGGTCGTCTGACCCAATCCCGTAGAATTGACTTTCATTTTATACCTCCTATAACAAACCTTTTGCCTTGGCCTGCGTCACGATCTCAGGTTCCTTCCACCACTTCTTGATCCCAAGATCTTGGGCAATCCGGTTGGCTGCATTATACCCCGCTCCGTAGGTAACCAGTCCTCCAGGGAAGGTGGAGGCCCCGCATATGTAAAGGTTCTTAACCGGCGTCGCGTACTGAGAACATAATTCGTTGGGCCTTAAATACCCCATCTGAAGAGGATAGTAACCTCCCTGCTTGATCGATCCCTCCACCATGTCTGCGAACTTGTTCTCAATGTCCAGGGGAGAAGCAATGTAAGTCCACAAAATATTCTCCTCTGTCATGTTCGGTGCATACTTCCTGAGCCTCTCAAGATTTTGCCTGGCATGCTCCTGACGAATCTTATACCACCTCTCAGGACCCCCGTCCTTTAAACGGTAAGGTGCATGCTCTGAGATCAACCCTGTATGCCTCCCCGAGGGTGCTTCCGAGGGATCAAAAAGGGTCGGAAAACAACAGTTGAATCCTGATGGTTTCAGTTCCCCATTTTTTAAAGCCTTGAAATGTTCAACCAGATTCTCCTCCGTCTCAAATCCAACCACATAGATGAAGGCCTTTGCCAAGTCAGGGTTTGAAGAGGCAGCGGTGAACTGGGGGGGATTGAAAAGGGCCAGATGGGTATCAAAGAGGGACCACTTTTCCCACTTCCAGTCCTTTGTCCGCGTGACAAGATCTTTCGGCAAATCTTTCTCCCCAATATACTTGAGAAAGGTCTGATAGGGATCGATACTCGAGGCCACAAATTTTGTCGCCTCATACACCGTCCCATCGTCCAATTCCACCCCCTTTGCAACCCCCTTTTCCACAATGATCCTCTTGATGATCTGACTTCCCAGGATCATCCCTCCATGTCGATAAAGGAATTTGGACATCAGATTGGCCATGTGATGGGACCCTCCCACACAGAGCCGGTAGTTGGCCGCTCGATTGAGCATCAGAGGAACCAGATAACCCAGTCCCTCAAGATCATAATCCAACCCCCAGATACAGGTAGCATAGAGCATCAATGTCCTGACTTGATTGTTCTCAAAAATACCACGGATGATGTCGATCGGCTTCTTCTCGGATAGGGCACTGATCTCTTGACCCAATGGGCTGGAGTGGAGTTTGATCAACTGCTCAATAGCTGGCTTCGCCATGTCGTAAGTCGCCGGGGCTAGGAAGGCATCCGTATACCTTTTGAATCGCTCATAGGTCTCTCGATAAGCATCGGCATCCTTCTTTGAGAATTGGGCAAAGGAAGCACATGTCTTCTCCACGTCAGAATAGATGCAGAGGCTCCTCCCATCCTGGAAGGGCATGGCCATGACGAGCTCAGGATGGACATATTTCAGATCATAGGTCTTATCCAATTCAAGATCAGGGAAAACCGGTGCATAATCCACCATGGGATGGTAGATCGCATGGGTATTGTGGATGAAGCCCGGGATGGTGATCATCTCCGAACAGAGCCCTCCCCCCATTTCGTATCTCTTCTCCAGGATGATAACTTTGAGCCCTGCCTTGGCCAGATAACAGGCTAACGTCAGTCCATTTGGCCCACCACCAATGATAACGCCATCATATTGGGGCATCGTTCTCTCTCCTTTCCAAAAATAATTTTAATTTTTGAGAGGTTTAGTAAGAGGCAAGATAATATATATTTTTACGCGTTGACAAGTCAACACAAATATTTTTATAATGCCATAAGAAAATTTATACACTTGCAAACCCTTTTCATTTCAAGGGGTTTTGAACTGATGCTTCCATATATCTAGGATTTTCCTAAAGCTCCGTCTGAAGATCGCGGTCGCTGCATCAATTCAGGAGGATATTTTTGAACCTGAGGCAGTTAGAGACCTTCTATTTAGTTGTTAAGAAAGGAAGTTGCACCCAGGCGGCCGAGGAGCTGAATGTCACCCAGCCGGCTGTTACCATACAGGTCAAATCGTTAGAAAAATCGCTAAATCTGAAGCTCATCCAACATTTTGGAGAAAGGATTCAGTTGAGTGAGGCTGGGGAACTCCTCTACCAATACGCAGACAAGATTTTTGGTCTTGCGGAAGAGGCAGCGGAGAAGATGAAGGACTTCACAAGGCTGGTGAGAGGAACCCTTCGAATTGGAACAACAAAAAATTATGCCCGATATATCATGCCTCCTTTGCTCTCCACTTTTCAATCGAGATTTCCCCATATCAAAGTCATTCTTGATGAAGGCAATTCCGAGGATATGGCCAGAAGTGTTACCGAGATGAAAAATGAACTGGCCTTTATCGCCCAGCTTAACCTGGATCGAAGAATCAGATCCATCTTTTTTTCCACGATAGAATTTGTTCTGGTGGCTTCACCCGAACACAGGTTCTCACAGGGGAAGAGTATTTCCCTTAGAGAGCTGAATGGGGAACCTGTGATTTTGAGGGAGAAGGGATCGGGTTCAAGAACAGCCATTCTTAGGAAATTTCAGGAATATGGAATTTGGCCATCGGTGATTATTGAAGCAGGTAGCTTGGACTTTATTTTGGGATATGTGAAACAGAACAGAGGGGTTTCCTTCATGTTTGAACCTGATATCAAAGAGGAATTGGAGAAGGGGACTTTAAAAGTCATCCCCATTGAAGAGGGGAACATTATTTTCTTTACCGATATTATTTACCACAGTGAGACATCTCTATCATCTCCTGCCCAGGCCTTCTTAAAAATTGTAGAAGAGTTAAGGGATCAGTTTAAAGGAGAGCTTAGGGCAGACCTCGTCCCGCCAAGTTCCGTTCCTCAAACCTACTGAAAATCCATCAACATCTTCGTCTTTTATCCTCCTCGTAGAGATTTAGAAATTGATTGACGGCCTCCTGGGCGAATTCTCGAGTATTAAGGTGGAGATTGAGCTCGATGATCGGGATCTTCGGATCGATATGAATCTTCAACTCGTCGAGGAAAACGCGATCTCCCACCGGATCATAGAGAGGCATCCCTTCCTGATCGAGTGAAGACCATCCTTTTAATGGGATGAGAATGGCGATAGGTCCCTTTGCCCGATTTAATTTTCTGGCCAATTCTCTTGCGATCTCTCTCAATTCTTGTGAAGTCGTCCGAGCTTGAACTCTGAAAGCATCCGCGATGAAGAGTTTTCTATTTTTGATATCTTTTGAAACCCAAAGAGGATCTCCGCGATCGCCTCTCTCCAGCGGTCCACAGCTGAGCATATCAAATCCACATGGAGTAATGATTTGGGGAATGCCCATTTTTCCAGCTGTCTCTAAACGATTCGGACCTGCTGTGCGGTTTCCGCCCAAAAGTTCTTCTCCTACTCCTGCAGGAACAATGTCCATCACACCTTGAAAAAGTCCGTCTCCAATGAGTTCCTCCATAGCCTTATCACCCGTGCCCTGGGCATGGAAGGGGATTACCTCGAACCCTCTCTTTTCCAGAAGATGTCTAATATGAGCACAGCAGTCTTCTGAAAATTTGAACTCTGTCAATGCGATTAAGTCTCTTTTTCGAGATGGCTCCATTAGGGATTGAGAGCCTTCTCCCATTTCCACCATCCCACATATCGCCCCTGCAGCCCTCTTTAGTACGACTTCGACCAGCGGATTCAACCCTGCGATGTCCACTACCGAGTGGATCATCGTGATATCTTTTGTACCGAAGTATCCTCCTGCATAGGCAGGCATAGCCGCTGTACTGGATAACATCACCTTGGGAATTCCAAAAGGAAGGGACTTCATGATCGCTGTGGCGATCGCGGTATTGCTCGCTCCTCCGAAGGAGATGATTCCATCGAGTTCACCTTTTTCTAATAGACTTTTGACTTTCTTGATGGCACCTTCAATCATGATGGAGGAGACCTTTGCTGTATCTTTCATCTTTTTGATTTTTTCAATGTTTCCTCCTATGGCCTCGGCCACTTCCTTTGCAGAGATATCAGGAAGGATGGAGGGTTCGCCACCCGTGTTGGTGTCGAGAAGAATAACCCGATGTCCTCTGTCTTGGATAAGGGTTTTTAAAAAAGCGGCTTCGGAGCCTTTGGTATCTAAGGTCGATACCATGACAATAGTTTTTTTCATCAGTCAAATTCCTCCATAATCCCTCCTCTCCCCCCTTTTATTAGGGGGGGGTGGAGGGGATTATTGATTTTTATTGCCCGACGGGGGTCAACTCACCATAGGAAATTTATTTTTATGTATGGTATGATAATTCATTAAGGGGATCAAGACAAAAAACTACTGGGTTGGGATAAGAGGATGAAAAAAATCTTTCTTGACAAGCGCGTCTGGAGAGACTCCAGGGACAACTGGGTTAGTTTTGAGAGCGATCCAAAACTGAGGGTCTCAAAGCAAAACATCTATGGCCGATGTGTCCCCTGTATCACCAACCTCTATCAACAATTGCAAGCCGGCAAGGAAGAGATTGAATTGAAGTAAGCCTTTCATTGCTGGAAGGTGGTGGCTGTCCTCAAGGATAAAGAAGAGTGTCTTGAGGTGTTGAAAGAATACGAAGAGAATTTTCTTGGAGATCATTATGTGAAAGGAAAATTTGGGTCGAGCCAAGCGTCAAAAGAATCTAAGGTTTTGATGTTTCACACGGAAAATGAGAAGGAGAAGGACCGCCTTTTTAAAGAACTGCAAAGCTGTGTTAAAAAAGTCAATTTGGATGCAAAAGTTTTTTGTCAAAAGGCGTGTGCCAATCTCTATCATGATCTCCTGGGAGATTGGAGAGACTGGAAAGAAGTGACCGAGATCAAAAACCCAGATATCCGGCCAGCGTTGTTGGAGAGGATCAAGAAACTGCTTTATTGGGAAAAAGAAAAAACTTAATAAGCGAAAGACTTCAATGCTACATGTCAAAATACCTGACTCCGATGGGCAGGCAAATGCTTAAAAAATGTTGAAACCTCAGTACCAAAATTTTGAAAAGGAATCCTCGGTTGCCTTCTTCCGTTTCCCTCAAGAAATATTACTATAATGTTTTTTGTTTGGTAGAGAAAAGTTTTTTCAAAGAGGATTAGAAGAAATATCAGCGATCATTCTTTTTAGCTTTGTTAACACTCCATCGTCTTTTTTCAAGATTTTCTCAGAAGATTGAAGGATCTTTTCCAGAATATGTTTATAATCTTCGAGAAAGTCTCTTTTTACCTTTTCGGGAAGATTCCGATACATTTTCTCTATATTACCTACCCAGTTAGGTAGAGTAGAGATATCAGCCTCTTTCCCTTCATATAGATATCCCTCGAGGCAACCCACTTTAGCTGAAAAGTTAAAAAGGTCTCTATTTACAGCCATTGCCTTACCTCCTGATTGAAAAGTTATTTTATTATTTCTTTAATGCCCTCCACCTCTTCAGACCAAATCTCTCCCCTCCTTTCTTGCTCTTCTAAGAAGAGGGCAAATTCAATTAGGTTCTTAAAAATAAATTCTGGCTTCTCACTTTCAATAAGGTCTAAATGATCCTCTCCTGTTAATATCGCTACAGGAATTCCTCCTGCTCTCCTGGCGGCAATAATATCGGCCTCTGTATCACCCACGATGAGGCACTTTTCAACAGGGACATTCATCCTTTTTGAACATTCAATAATGGCGTCAGGGGCTGGTTTTCGTCTCGCCACCTCCCTCGAGGTTACGATGGAATCGATAAAGCTTTCAAGACCAAACCTTTTGAACCTATTCCACTCATTCTCTGGCGTGGATGTCCTTCCAGTGGCGATCCCAATTTTTAGGTCTCTATCTTTGAGATTTCGAAATAGTTCGTTGATCCCTGGGAAAGGCTTTACCTCACTCGCTTCAATCTTCAAGAAATCTTCCAATATCTCTCTTTTGCACCTTTCGATAAGGGATTCATCCGTTTGAGGAGGAAAGATCATCCGAAGCATTTCCGCTAAATTTGCACCTTCCGTTAGGGATCGAGTGAGAAATTGCTGCGAGACAGGTCGCAAGTCAAATTGGCTTATTCCCTTGTTAAATACTGAGGTAAATGCCGAGAAAGAGTCAACCAGAGTGCCGTCGATATCAAATATAACCCCCCGGATCTGTTTTCCATTTACAAAAAGCATATGTTATCGATTATCCTTTCTCTGTGGAGCTCAAATAAGAGAAGTCCGAGTTGTATGAGTTCATCGTCAAAAGTAGAAGAGGAATGTTTTTTATTTCCTCTGTAAACTGGGAAGGTCAAGGGTCCAAAGATCTGCTCAAAATTAAAACTCCATGATTTTGACATAAAAAAATAAGAACTCGGTTTTGGGTGAGTAGATTATACGGAAGAGGGAGGATGTGTGTCAAGAAAAAATGACTACCAATGATTACCAATTATAACACGCCTCTGTTGTTCAATCTTGCACAAGGATATTGCTTTTCGTGTCCCTCTTCTGGCAACTCAAATATCTTATAGGGAAGCGAAAACCTTTTGTGCCATGTTGTTCTGACAACAGAGAATTTAGCCCTTCTCCACCTCACAGAGTAAAGCCTTAATTACTGGGAACCCTGAGATCGAATCCCGATTTTCCATGTCGGTCAATTCATTGACATTGGCCTCTCTCCATTCCTCCGGTTGAAGAGGTCCTCCACCGCCCATATTGGCCTCGATCACTCCTTTCATGATCCTTTCCGTCACTTTGGCATAGAAAGGAACTCTTCCTCTCTTGGTCTTTACCCAGACCCTGTCCCCAGTGTGAATCTTTCTTTTTTCGGCGTCTTCCGGATGGATGAGAATATTGGGTTTATCCTGGAGCTTGAGAAGGCCGGGAATATTGAGATGCTGGCTTCTGAAAGCAGATTGGATTCGGGTCCCAGTGGTTAGGATGAGTGGAAAATCCTTTGCTAATTCAGCAGAGCCGATCGGACCCTCAGAAGGTTCTTGATAGATTGGAAGAGGATCATAGCCATACTTTTTCAATAACTCGGAGGAAATCTCAAATTTTCCAGAAGAGGTTTCAAACCCGGGATTTCTGTCCTTCCGAAGCAAACCATTCTTATACTTTTCATAGACCATCGGAGGCGACGAAAGAGAGACCCCTTCGGGTTTTGATTTTAACTGTTCAAGGGAGAAGGGCGCCCCACTCAATACAAATTCCAACATGGCCTCCTCGGACTGAGGATAGCGATCTCCGTAGCCTAAGGCCCTCGCCAATTCTGCCAAAATAAGGTAGTCATTCCTCGCTTCGCCTACGGGAGGGATCGCCCGTTCCCGAAAGGAGACATGCCCTGGATAAAGCCTATAGGACATGATCTCAAACATTGTTGTGGCTGGGAGAACGACATCAGCATAAAAAGCCTCATTGGTGAGAAACCGGTCGATGACCACCAAGCAGTCTAGCGCTTCATAGCAACTCTTCCATAGTCCCGGATTGGGAAAGGCAGTGAGGATAGAACCTCCAAGAACGATCAATCCTTTGATTGGATAGGGATCTCCTTTGAGAATTGCCCTCGGCACTTCCAAAAAATGTCCGCTTCTGTTCAGGTCACAATAGAGAGGATAACGGTCAGAGCCAATCGTTGGCCTCCTCTTGGGTGGATCGATTTTATTTCTTCGAATAGAAGATGATCCAGGCATACGAAAGACTAACCCTCCCGGTTGATCGAAGTTCCCAGAGAGGGCCCAAAGGATGAGAATGGCTCGAATATTCTGGATTCCGCTATTGGTATATTCAAGGCCAGTATGGATAAGGGGAGAGGTTCTCAACTGGGATAAATCCTTGGCCAACCTTTCAATCCGTTCTGCTTTTACCCAAGTGATCTCTTCTACTGCCTTTGGAGAGAAGTCTTTCACATATTCTCTGAACTCTCTCAGGCCGTGCGTCCAATCATCTGCAAACGCTAAGTCGTATGAGCCCCTTTCCATCATCACATGGGCTATCCCCAAAGCCAAGGCCCCATCTGTTCCGGGTCTGATCCCAATCCATTCATCGGCCTTTTCTGCCGTATAAGTCTTAAGGGGATCGATCACCACCACCTTGACTCCTCGTTCTCTTGCTTCTAAGATTTTCTTCAGGTTGATCGGAGGAGAGTCCGTTGCTGGATTTGCACCCCAGACGACAATCTGATCGCTCCTTTCAATGTCTGGAAAGAGCCGATCAAAGGTAGCCCCGAATGTAGCCACAGGTGCCAATACCCTATGCGAATTGTTGCACAGGGAACTGCAGCTAAACGTGTTTGGAGATCCCATTGGGAAAAAGAGGTTTAAACCGATGCGGTCATAACCTCCCGTTGTGAACATATCGCATAAGGACTGCTCAAACCCTCCTCTGCCTGAATAGATAGCCATGGCCTCCGGTCCATATTTTTGTGCCACTTGCTTGATGAGCCGGGCCGAAATCTCAAAGGCTTCCTCCCAGGAGATCCTCTCCAATTTTCCCGCTCCTCGATCCCCAATGCGTTTCATCGGAAATTGCAGTCGATCGGGTGAATAGACAATCTCCTCCGAGTGAACTCCTCGAAGGCAGACGATCCCTAATGGATGACCTTTCATCGGTTTTATCTTATGGAGCCGTTCTCCATCCATTACGA
>Ga0209253_10004819_pt1 | contig 11718 bp, 10 predicted proteins | sample FrelakmetBRP12BR_FD_187145 | JGI IMG/M metagenome (GOLD analysis project Ga0209253, IMG submission 187145) | Freshwater lake sediment microbial communities from the University of Notre Dame, USA, for methane emissions studies - BRP12 BR (SPAdes)... | ecosystem: Environmental > Aquatic >...
GGCGGGAAGTGGCAGGGCAGGAACTGCGGCGAGCGGGCCCGCTGCTCCTTGACGAAGGCGATGATGAGGTCGGTCATCAGGCGCATCAGGTGGTGCACTTCCTTGGGATTCGTGTACATGGCCACCATGAAGGCGGTGGGCTCCCACACCAGGTAGGCCGAGTTCAGGGGCCCTTGCAGGTCGGTAAGGCCGATCGGGTAGCGGCCCTTGGTCTCGGCCACGAAGTAGTCGGTGAACTCCAAGATTTCGCCCAGTTGCCCGTCGGTGACCGCGGGTATGGGCAGTTTGTAGACCTGGTTGGCCGCGTCGCCTTCCCTGATCACCGGGTGGGCCCAAGGCAGGGTGTGGTCGAAGAAGCGCACGGGACAGCCGAAGGCCGAAGCGAACACCGTCACGCCCTGCTCAGGCTTGAGGTGGGGCACGAAGTCGTCGCCGATGTCCAGCGCCTCCCGCCACTGGAGAAAGGCGAGTGAGGCCCGCAACTGCACAACCTTGTCCTGGAGGAGAGGGCGCAGAGGCACGAGCTTCGCCTCGGCTACGGTGAGAGCGGGCGAGGTCGGGAGCATCCACAGCGGGCGCCCCAGGTCCTCCAGGCGCCAGAAGGCCTCCCATCTCCGGATGGTCTCGGCATATGGCGATTCGCTGGTTATGGGGACGACCTTCTGGGTCATCTCAGTCTCCAGGTGTGCGACGGTGCTTGGGCTAGAGGCAACCTCGTATGTGGCGGAGGCCTTTAGGCCTCCACCGGGCGACCTAAAGGTCGTCCCTACATCAAGTCGAGATCCTCAGTCCTCCCATTCGGCGGCGAAGTAGTCCTCCATCTTCCGTTCGCGCACCATGGCCACGTAGGCCTGCAGTTCCCTCTCCACCGCCGGGTCCAGGGCGCGCGGCTCGTGCTTAGCCAGGATGGCGCGCACTTTCTCGCGGGCCAGGTCGAGGGTGGTCTTCGCTCCCTTCTGCTCCCACGTCTGGCGCACGTCACGCGGCATGAGCTTGGGCAGGAAGTGCTCGCGGCGGAAGTTCTGGGCGGTGTGACGCTCGGCCAGATAGTTGCCCTCCCACCCGACCTGCTTGATGAGATCGAGGGCGATCGTGTTCTCGTTGACCTCGATGCCGCGGGCCAAGCGGAGCAGCATGCCGGCGATCTCGTCGTCCAGCACCAGGAGGGGGTCGCTCTCGACGGTGGAGGACTCCAGAGTACCGGCGCAGGTGATGAAGTGGACGCCGGCCAGGACGGCGGGAATGAGGTTGGCGACTCGCTCCAGCATGCACTGGAGGTCGAGGCTCTTGGCCTCGGTGGTGGCGCCCACGCCGCGACAGGGCAGGCCGTAGTGGCGGGCAAGCTGGGCAGCGCCGGCTGTGACCAGGCCGGTCTCGATGCCGCCTTGGGCCAGGTTGCCACTGGCCATGTCGGTGATCGTCGAGACGGTGGCGTAGAGGACAGGGGTGCCCGGCGCCACGATCTGGGCCAGGGTGATGTGGGCCAGGATCTCGGCGTTCTGCTGGGTCAGGAGGCCGGCGAGGGTGACGGGAGCGGTACTCCCGGCCATGGCCTCGGGGGACATGGCCAGGGGCTGGCGGTACTCGACGAAGTGGAACAAGCCCTCGAGCTGCATCTTCAGCATCTGAAGGGGGCTCCCCACGGAGCAGATCCCGAAGAAGCGAGGCCGCCGCCGCACTTCCTCCTTGCCGCCCACGGCGATGGCCATCATCTTCATCATGTCTTCCGAAGGCATCTGGGCGTAGCAGCCCAAGCCGAAGGACTTGCGGCAGTTCTGGGCCCAGGCCAGAATGGCCTCGGCGTGGATAGTGGTCATGGGGATGTCGTTCGGCCAGATGTCGGTCTGGGAGTTGCTGATGTGGGGCAGGGCGTCGATGAGGCGGAGGTGGTTGCGCAGGTCCTCGAGGGTCGTGGGGCGCAGCTGACCAGTGTCCGTATCGATGATGTTCGTGGGGGTACCCAGGCCGGCGAAGTAGACCTGGTCGGTGCCCAGCTCTAGGCGGTACTCGGGGTCGGCTCCGTAGAGGGTGAACTGAGAGGGGGCCTGCTCTACCGCCCAGCGCACGAGCTTCTCGGGGATGCGCACCGAGCGCGCGGCTTCGTCCACGCGGGCGCTGGCCTCGCCGAAGGCATCGCGGGCCTTCTTGAGGCCCACATGCAGGCCCACGCTCTCGAGTATGTCCATGGAGGCGGCGTCGATCTGCTGGACTTCGCCCGAGCTGAGGGGCTCGAAATAGGCCGGCTTCATCGTTCCTCCTAGTACTTCTGAATGAGTTGAGTGGCGCCAGCCAGAGCGAGAACCTCGTTGCTGCCGTCCTCGATCATCGAGGCGCGGGCATCGCGGAAGAGCTTCTCCACCAGCAGTTCCTTGCACAGCCCCATGCCGCCGAAGAGCTGGACGGCGTCGCTGGCCACCTCGAAGGCGACCTGGGTGCAGTAGACCTTGCTGGCGATGGAGTAGTGGGTGGCGGGCGGCATGGTCGTCGCGTTGTAGATCATGGCGGCGCGGGAGAAGGCGCGCGCCGATTCGACTTTGATGAACATGTCGAAGAGCTTCTTCTGGACGAGCTGGTGCTCGCAGAGGGGCTTGCCACCCTGGACGCGCTGCTTGCAGTAGGCCAGCGCCTCCTCGAGCGCAGCGCGGGCGACGCCGGTGAAGGTGGCGCCCATTCCTGCGTTGGCTGCCGCCAGGACTACCTCGAAGGTCCACGGATAGCCGGCGGGCTGTACGAGCATGTAGCTCCGGGGGATGCGCAGGTTGTCGAAGAAGATCTCCCCCTGGTTGAGAGCGCGCTGGCCCAGCTTGTTGAGCGGGCGTCCCCTGGACACGCCCGGAAGATCCAGAGGAATGAAGGCGATCCCGCTGCCGGCCATCCCCAGGGACGGGTCGACGCAGAGGAAGGTGAGGGCGTGGGTGGCGATGGTGCCGTTGGACACCCAGGCCGACTTCTGACCGTTGATGACCCACTCATCGCCGTCGGGCTTGGCGTTGGTGTCGAAATGGATCTCTGGCTGGCGGGCAAGCTCGGCGCCCATGGCGCCGACGTCGGAGCCGTGCTGGGGCTCGGTGATGGCCCAGCAGCCGACGTACTTGGCCTGACGGTCCTGGGAGAAGGGCACGACGTAGTCGCGCATCAGCTCCTGGTTGCCGCTCATGGCGGCCATCGTGAAGGGGAAGGCGGCGACGCCCAGGGCGATGGAAAAATCGGCGCTGCCCCAGCCCATCTCCTCGGCCACGATGTGCCGCTCCAGGGGAGCAAGGTTGGCGCCGCCCAGGACCTCGGGCAGGCCCTGGGCGTGGTAGCCTAACTCGTAGGCCGTGCGGAGCACATCCCAAAGGATGGAGTCGGGCTTGATCACCTCTTCGGGGTCAGCCACGGCGTCCAATTTGACGCTGGCAGGCCGCAACACCTCCTCGGCGAATCGATGCACCTGCTCCTTGAGGGCGATCTGTTGGGGGGTCAGGTCCTTGTTCAGGTCCAGATAGGTGCTCACAGACCCTCCTTTCGTCGGGCGTCGCACGCTTCGGACAAGGTGGCCTGGCCCATTCTCGCACACTCCTGTGGTTGGCCCAAGCCCAACGCGAGGACGAAACGGGAGATAAATCGACGGCGACGGGCGAAGACAGCTTGGATGTTGGGCATCAACTCGCTATGCTGTGCTCATGAGCGTCTTGGACGACCCGTCCGTCTATCAGCGCATCGACAGCGGTAACACGCGGACTCTCATCCGCGACCTGCCGCGTCAGTGCCGGGTCGCCTGGCGCGAGGGCCAGGCGCTGGAGTTGCCGCCGGACTACCGCGACGTGGACAAGGTGGTCATCCTGGGCATGGGCGGGCTCGTCATAGCCGGTGACCTGCTGCGGTCGCTGGCGGCGCTGGAGAGCCGCGTTCCCATCTTCGTGCACCGCGACTACGGCCTGCCCCTACTGGTGGACGAGCGCACGCTGGTCATCGCCATGAGCTACAGCGGAGACACGGAAGAAACGGTATCGGCCTTCGAGGCGGCGCTGGGCACCAGAGCCAAGAAGTTGGTCATCGCCGCTGGCGGTAGGCTGTTAGCCGTAGCGCGCGCCAACGGCATCCCCGCCTTCGTCTTCGGCTACAAGTCCACAGTGCGCGGTGCTCTGGGCTTCGGGCTGATGCCGCTTCTCGCCGTTGCCGAGAAGCTGGGCATGGTAGGGAGCAAGGGCGACGATGTGGAGGAGTCGGCTATTCTCATGGAGCACATGGCCGGCCGCATCGGCGAGCACGTGCCGTTGAAGCGGAACCACGCCAAACACCTGGCCGTGAGGCTGCAAGGCCACCTGCCGGTGGTATACGGCGCTGGGATCTTTGCCGACGTGGCGCGCCGCTGGAAGACGCAGTTCAACGAGAACAGCAAGCTCTGGTGCTTCTGGGAGGAACTGCCAGAAGCTAACCACAACGCCATCGTCGGCTTCGCGCTGCCGGAGCAGATAGCGAAGCGGGCGCTTGTGATCTTCCTGCGGGGGGCGGCTCTGCACCCCCGCGTTCGCTTCCGCTACGAGTTCACGCGCCAGGCGCTGGACGAGGCGGGAGTAGCCAGTGAGACCGTGGATGCCGAGGGGAAGAGCCTCCTAGCCCAGATGCTGAGCGCGATCTTCTTTGGCGATTACGTTAGCCTCTACCTGGCGATCCAGGCCGGCGTGGACCCGTCGCCGACCACGGTCATCGGCGATCTGAAGCGCTGGATGGCTGAGCAGACGACGTAGGACCGCGCACGGACGGTTCGGCTGGGGTCCCGCCAGATTCTTCGCTGCGGCTCAGAATGACAAGGCGTCACACTGAGCGGAGCGAAGGGTCTCCCGCGATATGCGCCTCTACCTGGGTGCGCGTGGGCATGGCCGCCGAGCCACCCACGCCACCCACGCTGAAGCCGGCGGTCACGGCGGCGAAGCGAGCGGTGCGCTCCAGCGACCAGCCCTCCAGTAGGCCCAGGAGGAAGGCCGCATCGAAGGCGTCGCCGGCGCCGATGGAGTCCACCAGCGGCGCCACAGGGACGGCGGGCTGATAGATGGCTCCTTCGGCTATGAACACTCGGGCGCCCTCACTCCCTTGCTTCACGACCACCGTGGGCGGGCCAGCGTTGCGCAGGACCGTGGCCGCCTCGGTCAGGTCCTCTCGATCGGCCAGGCAGCGGGCCTCGCGTTCGTCCACAAACAGAACATCGACGTAGGGCAGAATGTCATCCATCGCCGTGAGCCAGGGTCGGGCCAGTGGCTTCGCCGGGAACTGCGTGTCGATGCTCGTGATCAGGCCGCGAGCTTTGGCTTCGCGAAAGAGCTCGGTGGTGGCGCCGTGGTACACCGGGTCGAAGTGCAGGTAGCCGCCGCAGTGGAGAAGGCGCGCGTCCAACAGGTAGTCCCGGTCGTCGGGGTCGAAGGTGAGCGGCCAGGGTTCGTGGCTGCCCACGCGGTAGGCGAGGGGGCGCTTGCGGTTGCCAAAGAGGAGGACGTAGGCGACGACGGTGCCGGTCGTGTCCGGCACCAGTTGTACGCGGTCGACGTGGACACCGGCGCGGCGGAGGGTGTCCAGCTGGAAGGCGCCGAGTTGGTCGTCCGGCAGGCAGGAGAGGAGCCCCACGTCCAGCCCCAGGCGGGCCAAGTCCTGCACCAGGTAGCCCACCGAGCCGGCGGCCGTCATCTGGATGTTCGCCGGCCCCTCCCAGCGGGTCAGTTCTTCGAGGTTGGTCGGCGCCTCGCCGATGATCAACAGGTCGATGTTCAGGGGGCCGACCGCGGCCACGTCCCGGGGCACGGCGGCCTCAGTGGGTGCCCGGCGGGAAGAGCATGTGCCAGACGCGGGCGTACTTGGCGATGTTAGAGCGCTGGCAGTCCGGGTTGATGTCGCCCTGCTCCACGGCCGACCAGTAGGGTAGGAGTTGGCCGGGCAGGATGGCCAGCAGGCTGAACAGGACCTCGTCCTCGGTGGGCAGGCGGATGACATCGTCCACCAGCTTCGAGACCTGGTCGTCGCTCTCGCTGACGATGGCGATGGACGGCGCCTTAAGCATCTGGGTGGCCCGGGCGATATCGATCATCTGGGGGTAGGCGGGGCCCGGCGGGGCGATGAGGATGGTGAGGATCTGCTCGTCCGTGAGGCCGATCGCGCCGTGCAGGTGACGGCCGGGGCACATGGCTTTGGTCGGGATGCTGCCCATCTCATCGTACTTGAGGGCGATCTCCTCGGCGGTGCCCAGGTTGGCGCCGCTCCCCACCACCAGCACGGCCCGACGGCTCTTGTGGCGACGAGCCAGGGTGTGGCAGCGGGCGTCCACGCCGTCGAACATGGCGGCGAAGCGCTCGGGAAGATCGAAGAGCTCGCGGCGGATGGCGGCGTAGTCCAGGGCCTGCGGCTGCCGGCGCTCGCCCAGGGCTAGAGCGAGGAGGATGGCAGCGGCCAGACGAGCGGTGTAGTGGAAGGTGTCGGAGCCACCGGTGTCGAAGCCGCCGGCGGTCACGAGTGTGTCCTCGCACACCTGGGTGATGGGGCTGCCGGCGATGGAAGTAAAGGCCAGCGTGTAGGCGCCGACCTCGCGCGCCTTCTTGGCGGCCCGGATGGAGTCGACGGTGCTGCCGCTGCCGGAGTAGGCGAAGAAGCCCTGGCGGGAGAAGTCATAGGGGCGGTCCGTGAGGATGAACTCCAGCGAATCGATGTCGGAGGCTTCGAGGCCAGCGAACTTCCAGAAGGCGCCCGCCGCCACCTGGGCCACGAACTGCGACGTGCCCAGTCCACAACCCAGGATGCGGCTCAGACCCTTGCCGATGATCTTGTCGGCGATGGGCCCTACAGCATCTCGGTTGCTGTCCAGGGTCTCCCGCAGGACGGTCGGCTGGGTCTTGATATCGCCGTAGACGTTGAATGGGTGCTCGGTGCGCGGCTGGGAGCCCAGGGCCTGGTACATGATGGGGTACTCGCCCGTGGCCTCGGCCAGGCGGTCGATGTCGCCCTCCCAACCCCACTGCTTGACGCGCTTGCCGGTCTCACGCTGGTAGTGTTCGCTCATCCCTGATGCCTCCTCCCGGTTGATGGTGCGGCTGGCCGAAGACATTCTACCCGCTCGACGGGGCTAGCGGCAGGTGGCGGGATGGCTTGCGCTCTTCCTTCGACAGGCTCAGGACGAGTGCGGGCTCATGGTGAGCTTGTCGAACCATGAGCGGCCAAGACTGCTTGCCTCCTTGGGCGGTGAGGACTACTCTGTGTGTGGACGAAGCGATGGACTACCTGGAGATCGACAGTATCCCGTCCCTGCGGAAGCCGGTCCTGATCGCGGCCTTCGCCGGCTGGAACGACGCTGGGCAGGCAGCCACAGCGGCCGTCCGCTTCCTGGGTGAGCGCTGGGAGGCCGTGCGCTTCGCCAGCATCGATTCGGAGGAGTTCTTCGATTTCACGTCTGCCCGTCCGCTGATCCGACTGGGGCCGGGCCTGGAGCGAGAGCTGGAATGGCCGGCCAACATCTTCTTGTACCACGCGCTGCCGGACCAAAGCCGCGACGCGCTTCTCCTCCTCGGGACGGAGCCGCACCTCAAGTGGCGGGCTTTCACTGACACCGTCCTCCAACTCGCGCGGCAATGCGGCGTCGAGCTGTTGGTCAGCCTGGGGGCTTTCCTGGGCGACGCCGTACACTCGCGGCCGGTGCCGCTTATCGGCTTTGCGAACCGACCCGAGCCGATCCGGCGTCTGGTGGAGCTGGGCGTGTCGCCGTCGCGCTACGAAGGGCCCACGGGCATCGTCGGTGCGCTGCACGACGCCTGCCGGCGGCAGGGGATGGCATCGGCCAGTCTGTGGGCGGCGGCGCCACACTATCTGGCCAGCACCACGAATCCGAAGGCGGCGCTGGCCCTGCTGCACTGCCTGAACGATCTCGTGGAGTTGGGGATCGACCTGGGCGAGATGAAGCGAGCGGCGGCCCGCTTCGAAGCGCAGGTCGAGGAGGCGCTGGCCGCCAACCCCGAACTGGCGGCCTACCTGCAGCAGTTGGAGCGGCGGCTGGACACGGCGGAGGAGCCGGAACCCCGCATCCTGGCCGACGGGCCCGAACTCCCACCGGGCGAGGCCGTGGTGGAGGAGCTGGAGAAGTTCCTGCGCGAGAAGCGTAAGGAAGGCGAGGACGAGTAGGTACAAGCCTGCCAGGAGCTAGGGCGAGACCGGCGGCGTGTTGGTGGCAGGGCCCACGTCGCGGAACTTTTCGTCCACCAATCGGCGGATCTCGGCGGTGGTGTTGCCCTCGCTCTGCCAGCCGGCGGCGGCGACGGCGATGTCGGCGCAGATGGTGCAGTAGGAAGCGTGTTCTTCGAAGTTGCCGTCGGCCATGAAGAAGCACTGGTCGAGGTCCTGGTGAGGCATGTCCAGCCTACCGCAGCCGCAGTAGCAGGGCATCTGCGAGAAGAGCTGCCGGTTGTCGAGGGCCAGGCGGTAGGCGTCCAGCGACGTCTGCGAGCTGTAGACGAAGTCGGGGAACTGAGGGCCCTCGGCGGTGACCGACGAGTCGTCACTGCCCCAGCCAAAGCCGGACATGGCCAACACCAGCAGCGCCGCCAGGACAGGCACAGCCGCTATCTCCAAGATGAGGGCGCCCCAGACCATTCGTTTCACGTCGCGCCCCCTCCTACGGCCCGAAGTTGGCCTTCACCAGGAGCTTGTGCTCCGGCTGCTGCGGGTCATTGCACTTGACTGTTACTTCGAACAGGTGGGGCCCTTCCATTCCTTCGTGCATCTGAGTGGTGAAGGAAATCTCGCTCTTCTCGCCCGGCTTCAGGGTCGTAGAACCTACGACCGGCTGGAACGGTCAGCACCCTTCCAGAGTCTTGACCTGGACGTCCTCGATCTGAAGGGTGGCGTCGCCCCTGTTCGCGAAGGGGAAGGCATAGGAGACGGGCGTGTCCAGAGGCACGTCGCCGAAGTCCACCGACGTGACGTCGAAGGCCATGGCCGGCCCGCCCGTCCGAGAGGCGGCCTGGGTGCTCTCCTCCTCGACGGCGGGAGTGATCTCGGAGCGGGCAGTATTCTCGCTGCTGCCGCCCTTCGTCATGCCGACCACGGCGAGGACGACTACAGCCAGCGTCACCACGACAGCGACGCCACCGCCGATCTGCCGGAGCCAGCCCCGCCGCGGCTTGCTCGTCTTCTTGTGGCCGTTCGGACGTCTCTTCGTCATCGTTCTACGCTCCACACTTGCCACTGCCGCCTTCCTCAAGTCTGTTCTGCCGTCGCCGGAGGCGATTGGCCATTAAGTCGGGCGACTTAGTCAACTTTCTCACGAAGCATAATCGGTCATCGGCCGCTTGTCAAGGCGTCGCGAGAAGAAACTGCAGGATTGTGCGGGGGGGGGGTGAAGAGCCTTGCCCACATGCGGTTTGTGGGCCGTGGAAGTACGACCGATTGTCGCCTACACAGGTGGCGCGGGGGTCGTCGTCGCTGTGGCCGTGGGCCTGGCATCTATCCGCCGCTCGTGGACGAAGCGGAGGAAGAGGACATGAGCTGCTAGGCGACCGGCGCCGGAGATGACGAACAGGGCCTTGATGCTGTGGCTCTGGGCAACGACGCCGCCTATGAGGGGGCCAGCGGCGGCGGAGAGGAAGACCAGGGTGTGATACGAGGCAGCGTAATAGCGGCGCTGCTCGGGCGGCGAGACGATCAGCAGGAAGTTGAAGCTGCCAAGAAGGTATCCGGCCCAAGCGACGCCGCCCACCGCGTTGACGAAGATGACCTGCCAGGGGGCGTCTATTACATACCAGGCCCAGGGCAGAAGAGGAATGAACAGGCCGCACACCGCCATCAGCCAGCGGGAGCCTCTCGCGTCAAGCAGACGGCCGAACATGGCCTGGCCCACCAGGCCGAAGGCGGAGGCCACGGCGGCCAATCCGCCCACCCAGATCTCGGACGCATCCAGGTTCTTCACCAAATAGACGTTGAAGAAGGGCGCGGCGGCGTAGAGAGAGATGTTCCAGAGGAAAACCGTGCCGCCGAAGATGAGAAAGTTGGCGTCGCGCAGGATGGCGGCGTGCCAGGGCTGCCCGGCAGGAGCCACCTCGGAGGGACGAGGGCGCGGCTCTTCGGGGATACGGTTGAAGCACCAGGTTGAGAGGACACCGGCGGTCAGAGCCAGGAGCCACACCGCTTGCCATCCTTCTGGCTTTCCCCCGACGGCCACCATGACCCCGGCCGCTGGCGCAGCGACTAGGCCGCTAGCGCCAAAGACGAACTCTCGCCAGGCGAAGTAGCGGCCGCGGATGCTCAGAGGCACTATGTCTGCGGCCAGGGAGGTCCAGGCGGGGATACCCAAACTGAGGAAGAAAGCTTGGAGCATTGCCAGGAAGATGACGATGCGCAGCGCGGCCTCACCGTCGGCTACGAAGGGCAAGAGGACAAAGCCGAGGAAGGGAGCGCGGGAGAGGAGGCCGCTGGTGAGGACAACGAAGGTCTTGCGGCGCGCCCACAGATCGGAGAGCCAGGCGCCGGGCAAAAAGGCTACGGCCGCTCCCAGCCCGGCGCCGGCGGCCATGAGGCCCACCTCGGCATTGTTGGCGCCGTAGGCCACGGCGAAGAGGGGCAGGTACTGAAGGAGGAGGGCTACGGGTACGCCGGCGAACAGTCCGTCCCACCAGAACATGCGCATGGCTGTGGCTTGGGCAGGCGTGGGGTAACCGTCCACGGGCGGCGGCTCGGGGGCGACGGGTTCGGGCTCGGCGAGCTCAGGCCCCGTCATGGCAGGTGGAACGCAGACAACACATTGTCCACAACAAAGAGCCTTCCCCGGCAATCGGGGAAAGCCTTCCAACGCCGGCGGGCTGGGTGGGCGGTTCGGGCTGAAAGGCCTGCCCTACTCCCCGACCCTCGGGGAGATTCACCACGGTCGGATCGCCCGCTCCCGGAATTTGCGGGATTTGGCGACTAGACGATGCCTTTGTCCCCAATATTAGGCATCAAAGGGTCACGGGTCAAAGGGTCCAGGGTGACGTTTCCGGAGACCGCTCTGGGATTGCGTTAGGATCGTAATTGCAGGGCTTCAGTCCTGCCCGTTGTTGAAGGGGCTTTATGGCCGCAGGATCACTTTGCCGAAGTTCGAGCGGTCGGCGAGGATGCGGTGGGCCTCAGCGGCTTCCGCCAGGGGGAGCACCCGGTCGATGACTACCTTCAGCTCGCCGCGGGCGCAGAGGTCCACTACTTTGGCGAACTCCTCGAGGGCGCCGCTCCTCATGAGCTCGGCTCCCAGGTAGAGACCCATCAGCGAGATGTCTTTTTCCATGAGCAGGCTGCTATCGATGGGGTGGAACTCGGCGGAGGTGTTGCCCACCGAGACGAGCCGTCCGCCGGGGGCCAGCAGCTCGATGCTGCGGATCAGGGTCTCGCCGCCCACGGACTCCAGCACCACGTCGACGCCGCGGCCGCCAGTGAACTGCCTTACGGCCTGGGCGAAGTCGGTGGTGCGATAGTTGATGGTCTCGTTGACGCCCAACTCGCGGATGCGGGCTAGCTTCTCGTCGCTGCCAGCGGTGGCGATGACGCGGGCGCCGTGCAATCGGGCGATCTGCACGCCGGCCGTGCCCACACCGGCACCGGCTGCCTGGATCAGGGCCGTCTCGCCGCCGCGGAGGGCGGCGCGTCGCGTCAGGGCGAACCAGGCGGTGAGGTAGGCCACCGGGATGCCGGCCGCCTCCTCGAAGCTTAGGGAGTCGGGGATAGGCATGGTGGCGG
>Ga0209253_10004820_pt1 | contig 11717 bp, 9 predicted proteins | sample FrelakmetBRP12BR_FD_187145 | JGI IMG/M metagenome (GOLD analysis project Ga0209253, IMG submission 187145) | Freshwater lake sediment microbial communities from the University of Notre Dame, USA, for methane emissions studies - BRP12 BR (SPAdes)... | ecosystem: Environmental > Aquatic >...
CCCGCCGGCTCGAACGGCTTGAAGAGCTGGTAGGGGCTGTTCGGGAACGTGATGAGCATGGTTCGGGGGCGGCCAGGGTCCGGGAGAACCCTGCATGTTACCGGGTTTCGCGGGCCTGGCTCCAGCCCAATCCAGTCCCCGTGGGGCCGGCTTCAGCCGGCGGCAACCGGCATGCCGGCCTCCCCTCCGAACTGCAGCGCCGCCAGCCGGGCGTAGAGCGCGTTCTGCCCGAGCAGCTCGTCGTGCGTTCCCATCGCGACCAGCCGGCCCCGCTCCATCACCGCGATACGGTCCGCGTGCCGCACGGTCGCGAGCCGGTGCGCGATGATCAGCACCGTGCGCCCCACCATCAGCCGCTCGAGCGCGAGCTGGACCACGCGCTCGCTCTCGGCGTCGAGCGCGCTCGTCGCCTCGTCGAGCAGCAGGACCGGGCGGTCGGCGAGGATCGCGCGCGCGATCGCGAGCCGCTGCCGCTGGCCGCCGGAAAGGCGCACGCCGCGCTCGCCCAGGTCCGTCGCGAGTCCCTGCGGCAGCTGGGCGACGAACTCGGACGCGTACGCAGCGTCGCAGGCGGCGCGCACGTCGGCGTCGGTCGCATCGGGTCTGCCGTAGCGGACGTTCTCCAGCACGCTCGTGGCGAAGATCACCGGATCCTGCGGCACGACGGCGAGCCGCGCGCGCACGGCGCGCGGGTCGGCACGGCGCACGTCGACGCCGTCGATGCACACGGCGCCGCGCACCGGATCGTAGAAGCGCAGCAGCAGCTGGAACACCGTCGTCTTGCCGGCGCCCGATGGCCCGACCAGCGCGAGCTTCTCGCCGGCCCGCACGTCGAGCGTGAAGTCGTCGAGCGCGGGCGCGTCGGGCCGCGACGGATAGTGGAAGACCACGTGGTCGAAGGTCACCGTGCCGCGCGACGGCGACGGCAGCACGACCGGCTGCGCGGGTGCGCGAATCTCCGGAACGACGGCCAGGAGCTCGAACAGGCGCTCGGTCGCGCCGGCTGCGCGCTGCAGGTCGCCCACCACTTCGCTGATCGTGCCGACCGCGCTGGCGACGATCACCGCGTAGAACACGAACGCCGACAGCTGCCCACCGCTGATCTTGCCCGCGACGACGTCGTGGCCGCCGATCCACAGGATGACGCCCACCGCGCCGAAGACCAGCAGGATCACCGTCGCGACCAGCAGCGCGCGCTGGCGGATCCGCGCGATCGCCGTGCCGAACGCCGCCTCGACGCGCTCGGCGAAGTGGCGCCGGTCCACCGGCTCGTGGCCATACGCCTGCACGGTCCTGACCTCGTGCAGCGCCTCGTCCACGTACGCGCCGACGTCGCCGACGCGATCCTGGCTCGCCCGCGCGAGCCGGCGCACGCGGCGCCCGAACAGCAGGATCGGTACCACCACCAGCGGCACGCCGGCCAGCACGAGCAGCGTGAGCTTCGCGCTCGTGATCGCCAGCATCGTGATCCCGCCCGCGAGCAGCAGCACGTTGCGGATCGCCATCGACGCGCTGGAGCCGATGACGGTCTCCAGCATCGCGGTGTCGTTGATGAGCCGGGAGATCACGTCGCCGGTGCGCGTCAGCTCGAAGAAGGCCGGCGGCAACCCCAGCAGATGGTCGAACACCGCACGCCGAAGGTCGGCGGTGACGCGTTCGCCGATCCACGAGACGAAATAGAAGCGCGTGAACGTCGCCACGGCCATCACGACGACGACGCCCAGCATCAGCGCGAGCGTGCGGTCGAGCTCGCCGGCGTTGCCCGCGCCGAATCCGCGGTCGACCACGCCCTTCAGGCCCTGCCCGACCGCGAGCACCGCCGCCGCCGCGACGACGAGGGCGATCGCGGCGAAGATCACCTGGCGCCGGTACGGACGGACGAAGACGCCGACGCGGGCGAGCGTCCTGAGCGCGGTGACGGGGGGAATCGCCGGGGCGGCGTCGGGGGTCGTGGCGGGCATTTCGGGTCCGGGAAGGCGGCGCACCGGAGCAACCGGCACGGAGGCCGCACGTTAGCCGCGGCGGGGCGCGTTGTCGAGAGCGCGCTCGCGAACCCCGCCGCGGCACGCAGGGTACAATACGCCGTTGCTCCAGCCACCCGCGACCCGCCATGAACGCCCCCATCGCCGCCTCGCTCCTCTCCGCCGTCGAACTCGCGCCGCGCGACCCCATCCTCGGCGTCACCGAGGCCTTCAACGCCGACCCGAACCCGCGCAAGGTCAACCTCGGCGTCGGCGTCTACTGCGGCGAGGACGGCAAGGTGCCGCTGCTCGAGTGCGTGAAGCGCGCGGAGCGCGAGATGACCGACAAGGCGGCGCCGCGCTCCTACCTGCCGATCGATGGCATCCCGGCCTACGACCGCGAGGCGCGCGCGCTGCTCTTCGGCGCCCATGCCGACGTGATCGGCGCCGGACGCGCCGTCACGGTGCAGGCGCTGGGCGGCACCGGCGGCCTCAAGGTCGGCGCCGATTTCCTCCGCCGCTTTGCGCCGGGCGCGCACGTCTGGATCAGCGATCCCAGCTGGGAGAATCACCGCGCGCTGTTCGAGGGGGCGGGGTTCACGGTCAACGCCTATCCCTATTACAACCCCGAGACGCGCGGACTCGATTTCGCCGCGATGCTCGTCGCGCTCGAGCGGATTCCGCCGGGCTCCGTCGTCCTGCTGCACGCCTGCTGCCACAATCCGACCGGCGTCGACCCGACCCCCGCGCAGTGGCCGCGGATCATCGAGGTCGTCCGCGCGCGCGGCCTCGTGCCGTTCCTCGACCTCGCGTACCAGGGCTTCGGCGACGGGATCGAGGCCGACGGCGCCGTCGTGCGCAGCTTCGCGGCGACGCCCGGACCGCTGCTCGTGGCGAGCTCGTTCTCGAAGTCCTTCTCGCTCTACGGCGAGCGCGTCGGCGCGCTGTCCGTGGTCGGGTCCGACAAGGACGAGGCGGCGCGCGTGCTGTCGCAGCTGAAGCGCCTCATCCGCGCCAACTACTCGAACCCGCCGACGCACGGCGGGCAGATCGTCACGACCGTGCTGGGCTCGCCGGAGCTGCGGGCGCTGTGGGAGGCAGAGCTCGCGACGATGCGCAACCGCATCAAGCTGATGCGCGCGATGCTGGTCGAGCGGCTGCACGAGCGCATTCCCGGCGCCGATTTCCGCTACATGCTGGCGCAGCACGGCATGTTCTCGTACTCCGGCCTGACCAAGGCCCAGGTGCAGGTGCTCCGCGAGGAGTTCTCGGTCTACGCGATCGACACCGGGCGCATCTGCGTCGCTGCGCTCAACGCGCACAACGTCGATTACGTCGCCGGGGCGATCGCGAACGCGATCCGCTGATCGTTGCGAGCTTCGGAACCCGCATCGATTCGACGGGAGAGGCAGACCGGGCGCCCGTGCGCAACCGGCCGCGCTTTGACAGCGGCGCGGTTTTGGCTATAATTGCCGACTGCCCTACGCGGGAATAGCTCAGTTGGTAGAGCGCAACCTTGCCAAGGTTGAGGTCGCGAGTTCGAGACTCGTTTCCCGCTCCAGTTTCCCGAGGGAGAGCCCGTAGCTGTCGCATGCGGCTCTCCCTTTTCGCTTGATCGGCCGCGCGATCCGCGCGCCGGCCGACACCCCTGGCGGGGTGGCAGAGTGGTCATGCAGCGGCCTGCAAAGCCGTCTACGCCGGTTCGATTCCGACCCCCGCCTCCAGCTGCCCCGATGAAACCCGCCGAGCGCGGGTTTTTTGTTGCCGATTTAATGATGCATCCGCGCCCTCCGGCGGACTACCGGATCCGGCCCGCCGATGGCGGGAACGGGAAGAGAGTCCGGCGCCGGCGCCACGGTTGATCGTGATCAAGTCGCGCCGGTACCGGCCGGGGTAGCGTCGCTAGCGCGTCTTGCGAAATGGTACGCCCGGCGCGCCGACCAGACGCGGGCGACCTTCAAGTTCGTCTGCGAGACCCCCGGGAGACGTCATGTTCGACATGCCGGTGAAGAGCGTCATGCAACGGCGGAAGATCCTGAAAGTCCGGCCGGAGACCGTCGTCGCCGAGGTCGCGAGGCTCATGGCACAGAAGAACGTGGGCGCCGCCCTGGTCATGCACGAGGCCCGCGTGGCCGGCATCTTCACCGAACGCGATGTCGTGTACCGCGTCGTTGCCGCGGGCCTCGACGCGCGCACGACCCCGGTCGGCGACGTGATGACGCGCGCGCCGCATTCCGTCGAACCGGACCGGCCGTTCGGCTACGCGCTGCTGATCATGCACGAGAAGGGGTTTCGCCACATGCCCGTGATCGAAAACGACAAGGTCGTCGGCATCGTCTCCTCGCGCAGCGCGATGGATCCCGAACTCGAGGAATTCGTCTACGAAGCGCAACGGCGAAAGCACCTGCGCGCAGAAGGCTGAGCGCCGGGTGCGCGGTGCGGGAGCGTGGCGCGGGGGCCGCCTGCAGCCCTCCCGGATCCGGATGTTCGATCAGCCGCGGGTGCCGGCAGCCGGCACGGCGGCGAATCCGGTAACCATCACCTGCGGGCGGACCCGGCAGATGCCGCGCCGGTGCCGGGCATCAGGTGAATGCCGTCGGCGAGCAGCGAGACGCTCGCCGGCGCGCCAGGCGCGACGCCATTCCTTCGGGCGACGTGTGTCGGCACGGAGAAGAAGAGATCGGCCCGCTCGCCCGCGACGACGCGCAGCGCGACGGCCGTCATCGCGCCCATCGGGGTGCAGCGGATGACCTCGCCCGTCACCGGGTTCTCGCGCTCGCCGCGCGAAGGCCGGTCGCGCCGATGCAGCAGGATGTGCGATGCGGGCACGCTCCAGGCGACGCGCGTGCCGGCCGCGAACTGCGGCGCATGGCCCGCCTCCAGCACCCGGTCGAACCAGCGGATGTGGGTCAGCCGGCGCTCGTGGTCGTGTCCGACGACGTCCGCGTCGAAGATGTTCTTGAGGCCGACGAGGCGCGCGACCAGCGGGCTCGCCGGCCGCGTCATCGCCACCAGCGGCGCGTCCGTCTGCAGCGTCGTGCCGCGGTGCAGGACACACATCCGGTCGGCGAGCATCGAAGCTTCGTCCAGCGCGTGGGTGACCAGCACGATCGGCAGGCTCAAGTCGCGGCGCAGCGTCGCCAGTTCCTCGTAGAGCTTCTCGCGCGTCACCTGGTCGACCGCGGAGAACGGCTCGTCCAGCAGCAGCACCTTCGGATCGCGCGCGAGCGCCCGCGCGACCGCGACGCGTTGCTGCTGGCCGCCGGAGAGCTGCGCGGGCCGCCGGCTCTCGAGGCCGCCCAGGTTCGTCCGCTCGAGCAGCCGCCGCGCGCGCTCGTGCCGCTCGCCGGGAGCGACGTGGCCCATCGCCTGCAGCACGTTGTCGAGCGCGCTCAGATGGGGGAAGAGCGCGTAGTGCTGGAAGACGAAGCCGACGGAGCGCTCGCGCGCGGGGCGCCGGACGCCGGCGCGCACGTCGAGCCAGGTCTCGCCGTCGACGTCGATGCGCCCCCGCTCCGGCGTGTAGATGCCGGCGATCGCGCGCAGGATCGTCGACTTGCCGCTGCCCGACGGGCCCACCAGCGCCAGGATCTCGCCGCTCGCGCATTCCAGCTCGACGGCGAGCGGGATCGGCCGCTCCTGGCCGAGCAGGACGCGCAGACGGTCAGTCGGCATGGCGGTGCCTGTCGCGACGGCGCGACGAGGTCAGGAAGGTGACGCCGATGGCGAGCACCGACAGCAGGAGCAGCACGGCCGACATGAATCCGGCGCCCGCCATGTCGAAGCCCTGCACGCGGTCGTAGATCGCGAGCGCGATGGTCTTGGTCTCGCCGGGGATGCTGCCGCCCACCATCAGCACGACGCCGAATTCGCCCAGCGTGTGCGCGAACGTCAGCACGACCGCAGTCAGCAGGCCGGGCCACGCGAGCGGCAGCTCGATCCGCCACAGGCTCTGCGCCTCGGTCAGGCCGCAGCACGCGGCGGCGTGGCGCAGGTCGTCGGGGATCGCCTCGAACGCGCGCTGCAGCGGCTGGATCGCGAACGGCAGGTTGAAGATGACCGACGCGACGAGCAGGCCATCGAACGTGAACACGAGCGGGTGACCCACGGCGGCTTCGTACCAGCGTCCGAGCGGCGAGCTGCCGCCCATCGCGACCAGCAGGTAGAAGCCGAGCACCGTCGGCGGCAGGACGAGCGGCAGCGCGAACACCGCCTCGACGAAGGCCTTGCCGGCGAAGTCGCGCGCCGCGAGAAAGCGCGCGACGAAGATCCCGGCGGGAACGAGGATCGCCACCGTCAGCGCGGCGAGCTTGAGCGACAGCAGGAGTGCGGTGGTGTCCATGCCGTCACTCGCCCGGCAGCGCGAAGCCGTTGCGCCCGAACACCGCGCGCGCGGCCGGCTGGCGCAGATATCGGTAGAACTCGCGGGCCGTCGCCTGCGCGCGCTTCGTGAGCACCATCCGCTGCCGGAGCGGCTTGTGCATCCTCTCGGGAATCGTCGCGTAGCGCGCGGTGCCGAGCACGCCCGGGGCCAGCGCGAGCGACAGGGCGACGATGCCGCCCTGCGCGGAGCCCGAGGTCGCGAACTGCGCGGCCTGCGCCACGTTCTCCCCGAGGACGAGACGGCTGCGGATCGCAGCCCACGCGCCGGCGCTCTCCAGTGCCTCCTGCGCGGCCCGGCCGTACGGCGCATGCTCGGGATTGGCGATGGCGAACTTGCGCACGCGCCCGTCGGCCACGGCCGCCGCGAGATCGGCGAGTTCCGGGTCCAGCTTGAGCGGCGAGCCTTCCGGGACGACGAGAACGAGCCGTCCGGTCGCGTACAGGATGCCTTCGTCGACGGTCAGCCCCTGCTTCGCCAGCGCGAACACGTACGCCTCGTCCGCGGACAGGAACACCTCGAACGGGGCGCCTTCGGCAATCTGCCGCCGGAAGTTGCCGGACGAGCCGTAGACGATCCGGACCGATCGGCCCGTATCGCGCGCGAACGCTGCCGCGATCTCGTCCAGCGCGAAACGCAGATCCGCCGCGGCGGCGACCAGCGGGGCGTCCTGCGCGGCGCGGACGGGAGCGCCCGCGAGCAATCCCAGGAAGAGCGCGGCGGCGGACCGCAGGACCGCGCGCCGGGGAAACGTCGGGAGCATCAGCCGGAATCTGCCCAAGCACCGCGCAAAGCGCAAGGCCCGCCTTGGCGGGACGCCGGCGGGAAATGCGCCGCCGTCGGGCCCGCTGGGTACAATCAGCGGTCGGCCCGGGTGGTGGAACTGGTAGACACAAGGGACTTAAAATCCCTCGGCCGCAAGGCCATGCCGGTTCGAATCCGGCCCCGGGCACCAGCTGCCGCGCCGATCGCGGGCGCTGCGCCCTCCCCGGCCTTTCGGCGGCGGGCGAGCGGTCGTGCGGCGAACCCCCGAGGGAACAGCCGCCGGCTACACGAGCGAGAGGCTGCCGCCGGCGGTCAGCCGCCGGCGCTGGTAATACTCGAAAAGCGTGCGCAGTTCGCGGTGCACGTCGGACGGAAATCCCCGCCGGGTGCCGCGGCGGTCGGTGAAGAGCGCGCCGAAGTACGAGCAGCACGCGTCGTAGTCGTTCCACTGCTGCGCCATGAGATTGGCGATGCGCGGGTACTTGTCCGCCAGCGCGACCGGCCGCACGTCCTGCGGCAGGCTTTCGAACCAGTTGACGCTAGCCGGCAGCAGGTGCTCGACCGGCCTCGCCTTGCGCAGCTGGACGCAGTTCTGCGGGGGTGGCGCATACGGCAGTGCGTGCGCGGACACGAGCCCGTTGTCGACGGACACTCCGGCGTCCGCCTCTGGCGGGCACTTGCTGCGTGCATGATAGAAGGACATGGTGTTTCCGCTCGCGGCCTGAACGTACAAAGCGTGATCTACCGAAACACGACGCAAAGAACGTGCCAATGCGCCACCGCTTGCGGAAGCAGAGGGGCCGGGGGGCACCCGGGGGCCGGCGGGCGGACGCGGGACACCGCGCCCGGGCGCGCCCTGGAGCGCGGCCCGGGTCACCCGCCCGCGGCGCGCTTCGCGGGGGAGGCGGGTTTCTTTGCCCTGGCGGCGGTGAGCCGGAGAAACTGCGCGAAGTGACCCGCGCTCAGCGGGCGGCTGACGTAGTAGCCCTGGATGTCGTCGCAACCCAGCCGGTCGAGGATTGCCGCCTGGCGTTCGGTTTCGACGCCCTCCGCGACGACCCGTTTCCCCAGTGCGTGCGCCATCGCGATGATGGCCGCGGCGATCGCGCCCGTGCCCTCGTCGCCGCCGAGCTCGGTCACGAAGCTGCGGTCGATCTTGACGGTTTCCACCTGGAAGCGCTTGAGGTAGGCGAGCGACGAGTAGCCGGTCCCGAAATCGTCGAGGCTGAGCGCGATGCCCATCGCCCGCAGCTCGTCGAGCATGCTCGCCACGCCGCTGTTCGCGTCGATCAGCAGGCCTTCGGTGATCTCGAGCTCGAGGCATTCCGCGCCGATCCCGGCGCCCTTCGCGATCGCGCCGACCCGCTGGACGAAGCCCTTCTGCCGGAACTGCCGCGGAGAGACGTTGACCGCCACGCAGGACAGGCCGATCCCCTCGGCCTGCCACGCGCGGAACTGCCGGCACGCCTCGCGCAGCACCCAGTCGCCGATCGGCTCGATCAGCCCCGTCTCTTCCGCGAGCGGAATGAATTCGGCCGGGAACCGCTGTCCGCGCTCCGGGCAATCCCAGCGTACGAGCGCTTCCGCGCGGATGATGCGGCCGCTGCGCAGGTCGAGCTGAGGCTGGTACCAGAGGCTGAATTCGTTGCGCTCGATGGCGCGGCGCAGCTCGCGCTCGAGACTCACCCGCGCGAGCGCGGCCACGTTCATCCGCTCCTCGAAATAGACGAAGCGGCCGCGACCGCCCTCCTTCGCCCGGTACATCGCCGTGTCCGCGTTGCGCAACAGGTCCTCCGGCGACTTGCCGTCCGCCGGATAGAGCGCGATGCCGATGCTCGCATTCAGGAAATGCTCGTTGCCCGCGACAACGAATGGCGCCGTCATCGACGCGAGCACGTGCTCGGCCACCGACTCGGGGTCTCGGGCGGAGCGGATCTGCGACAGGATGATCGTGAACTCGTCGCCGCCGAGGCGCGTCACCGTGTCGGTCTCGCGCACGCACTGCCTGAGCCGCTCCGCCGTCTGGCGCAGCACCTCGTCGCCCGCGGCATGGCCCAGGCTGTCGTTGATGCTCTTGAAGTTGTCGAGGTCGATGAACAGCAGCGCGAACGGCTGCGGCTCGCGCTGCGCCTGCGTGAAGCGCCGGGCGAGCTGATCCTTGAAATAGAGGCGGTTCGGCAGCGCCGTCAGCGCATCGTAGTTCGCCTGGTAGTAGAGCTGCTCGTCCTTGGCCGCGGTGGCGAAGGCGACGCCGACCCGGTCGCCCAGGTTCCTGGCCGTGGCCTTCTCCTCGTCCGTCAGCACCGGCGGGCCGCGGAAGCCGAGCGCGACGGAGCCGACGACCGCGTCCTGCCAGACGATCGGCAGCACGAGCAGTGAAGCCGCGCCGAGCCTGGCGAGCGGCGCCAGATACGGCGCACGGGCCTCGGCGCGCTCGAGCCAGAGTCCGTCCGGATGCGCAAGCAGCACGGCGTTGTCTTCGGCCGAGCACGCGCAGCGCTCGAGCTGGAGCCCGCCGGCGCTCCGCTGGTCGCGCGCGTAGATGCGCAGCATCGCCGGTGCGTTGCGGTCGACGATCGCGATGCTGACGAAGTCGGCGGGCACGATCTCGCGCATGCGCAGCACGACGGTCTCGATGACGCGGTCGAGGTCTAGCCGCGACAGGATCGCCTGGTCGATATCGGCCAGCGTCAGCAGCGCCGTGAACCGGCTGCCCAGACGCGCCGCCATCGAGTTGAACGACGTGGCGAGCTCGCCGAACTCGTCGTCGGCCGCAACGTCGACGCGCGTGGAAAAGTCGCGGTTGCCCGCGCGGCGGGTGCCGTCGATGAGCCTTTCCAGCGGGCCCAGCGTGCGGCGGACTTGCGTCACGCTGAGCAGCGCCACCACCAGCAACGCCAGCACGGTCACCGGAACGAAGATCGCCTTGAACGCCGTGATCGGCGCGAAGACGTCCGCCTCGAGCTTGGTGGCCACGACGGTCCAGCCGCGAATGCCGAACTGCGCCTTGAGGAACAGCTCGCGAAAGTCGGCCAGGTACGTCTTGCCCGCGTGGTCGAACGAGAAGCGTCCCGCCGCAGAGTCGCGCGAACGGTTCGCGAGTGTCGCAGCGGCGGCCGCTCCGGCATCGTCGGAGCAGAAGAGCACGGCGCCGCGGTCGTCGATCACGCACAGGCCGGTCATTGCCGGCAGCGCCGTCGCATCTCCCCAGAGATAGACGGGATCGATCTCGGCGACCACCCTCGCGTCCCCTGGACGCCTGGGATCGACCGACCGGGTGAGGAAGACGTCCGCGTTGACGTGCCCGCCGGGAGCCGTCGCGAGAACGAAGTGGCCTGCCGCCAATTGCCCGGCCTGCCTTGCGTCCGGAAACGGAACTGCCGTCAGCTCGCCGACGAGGGCGACGACGCGATCGGCGCCGTCGACGATCCCGATCGCCTTGAACTGGCGCCGCAGGCGCTGGCGCTCCTCGTCGTCCGGCGCCGCGGCTCCGGCGCGTGCCGCGATCTCGCGCACCGGGTGCTCGACAGCGAGCAGCCGGTCGTAGAGCGACGCCGCGTAACCTTCGCTGGTCTGGGCGAGCCGGGCGTGCCCCTGCTCGATCAGGAGGTCCTGCACCTGTCCGAGCGACAGCAGAGCGGTCGCGGCGATCGGAACCAGCGCCGACAGGACGAAGAACGAGACGATGCGGCGGGCGACCTTGCTGCGCAGAAACGTGCCCTCGATCCTCATGGATCGTAGACCGAAGCGAGCCCGACGAAGACGCCGTCGTTGGCGCGAAGGATGTCGTCGCGGCTTTTCGCGGCGTTCAGCTGCGACTGACTCTGCCCGTCCCGGCCGGCGCTGGAGAGATCGAAGTCGGAGTTGATGGGGTGGATGTTCTTGTCCTTGCGCCAGTGGCCCTGAGGTTCCGTCGCGTGATTGACGTACAGATACGGATTGCCCCACGGGTCGAGCATCGTGCTCTTCCCGACTTCCGCAAGGTCGGTCGGCAGTCGCTTGTAGTGCGCCTTGAATTCGGTGATCGTCACCGACATCGCGACGATATCGGTGACGGCCTCGTTCAATTTGAGGCGGTCGCGATAACCCTGGTAGGTCGTGAGCGCGAGCGTGAGGAGGACCGCGACAATCGCGAAGATCAGCACTATCTCGACGAGGGTGAACCAGCGCTGGGGTCGGAGCGCTTCCGCGGCCGCGCGGGACATAGCCGAGGGCCGTTGCCCTCGCGCCTCGGTGGCATCGACGCAGGACTCGGATTGACGTGTTCGTTGCATGGCGATTTCGACGGATGTCCCGGATTGCCGGGCCGGGGGGCAAATGCCGTGACCCAAACGTTGTCGCAAGACACGTGCCACGAGTCCGCGCGCGTCGTGCGCTACAGAGCGGTGTAGGCTACGGCGAGGGTTTTCCCCGCTGTCGGAAAGACGGGGACGACGGCGGGTCGAGCGGGGGCGCGAACGTTGCCCTCGCGGACACTCCGGGTGGCTGCCTTTTCGTTTTCGGCGACGCGCTCCCTGCCCGCGCCGCCGTGCGCAGGAGGCGTGGACTACAGTTCGGGAGCGCAGCGCGGTCCTGGCCGCGGAATCGTGCCGAAGAACGGGCGCGATCCT
>Ga0209253_10004821_pt1 | contig 11716 bp, 10 predicted proteins | sample FrelakmetBRP12BR_FD_187145 | JGI IMG/M metagenome (GOLD analysis project Ga0209253, IMG submission 187145) | Freshwater lake sediment microbial communities from the University of Notre Dame, USA, for methane emissions studies - BRP12 BR (SPAdes)... | ecosystem: Environmental > Aquatic >...
AGGCGTACCCTCTCGGGTACGTTGAGGATTTCGATGAGCCGAGAACGATGTTGGCGGACGTTTCCAGCATCCTCTTAGGTAACCAGTGCAACCTTCGCCTCCACTCACTCGAAACACGATCCACAGCACCCTGTCGACCACGTGGTTGGGGCGTCGCATCGAACTGTTCGACTCCATTCCTTCAACGAACCGAGAGGCGGTTCGCCTGGCACAAGCACACGTGGAACATGGCACGGTCGTCGTGGCCGACAGCCAGACCGCTGGCCGCGGGAGACTCGCTAGAACCTGGTTTTCTCCGCCCGGCTCCAATCTCTATTGTTCCGCCATCCTCAAAGCCGCTCGCCCGCCTGAACGCCTCACGGAATGGCTCTCCTGGCTACCGCTGATCTCTGCCCTGGCCGCAGCCGAAGCGATTGAATCCGTCTCATCCCTCCACGTCTCCGTGAAATGGCCGAACGATCTCCTCATCTCGGAACGGAAAGTCGGCGGAATTCTCTGTGAAAGCGGCGCCTGGACAGGATCAGCGCCATTCCAGGTGATCGGGATCGGACTCAACGTCAACGTCGAACAACAGGACTGGCCGGAAGAGCTCCGCGAGTCAGCGACGTCGATCTGGCACGAACAGCAACGAGTCGTTGACCGCAATCGGCTCCTCGCCCAACTCCTCCTCGAACTCGAGCATTGCATCGAGGAATTGGCGCTCCACGGAACGAGCCGGCTCACGTTGGCCTATCATCAGCGCTGCTCGACCATCGGACAGAGGGTGAAGGCCACATTGGCCAATGGAGACCTCTGCGTGGGGCTCGCCGAAGGAATCGGCCAGGATGGAGCCTTAATGCTACGACCGGACAAGACCCAATCAGGCTCAAAAGCACCGCAGATCATCCATCTGCGCGTGGCCGACATCATCCACGTGAGAACCTAGCAGGATGCTGGCCAAATCACCCAACCGAGCCGTACAATAGGTCCCATGCTTCTCGTCGTCGATATCGGCAACACCAACATTGTCTGGGGGGTTTATGATGACCGCACCCTGGCAGCGCATTGGCGAATTGCCACGGACGTCAAAAAAACGTCCGATGAATATGGCATTCTCTTTGCCAGTCTCCTCGCGGCAGCAGGAATTCCCACGCAGCGTCTCACCGGCGCCATCGTCTCCAGTGTCGTCCCGTCGCTGACCGGGACCGTCGAACAAATGCTCGAACAGTATTTTCATCAGCGGCCCTTGGTGGTCACCTCGGACACGGACACAGGGCTCACCATCCGTTACGACAATCCAAAGGAAATCGGCAGCGACCGGCTAGTCAACGCCGCAGCCGCCTATCATAAATATCGCCGAGACCTCATCATCGTCGACTTTGGAACCGCCACCACTTTTTGCGCCATCACGGCAGAGGGTCAGTACCTCGGAGGCGTCATCGCCCCTGGCCTCGGAATCTCGGCAGAAGCCCTCTTCACACGCGCCGCCAAACTGGCGAAAGTAGAATTGATACGCCCGAAGACCGTGATCGGCACCGACACCGCCAGCAGCATTCAAGCCGGGCTCTTATTCGGCTATGCCGGACTGGTCGATACCGTCGTCCGGCGGATGGAACACGAACTCGGACGTTCAAGCTACGTGATCGGCACCGGAGGACTCAGTTCCATCCTGGCTTCGGAAACGACTTCGATCCAAAAAATCGAGCCCCTCCTGACGTTAGAAGGGCTTGAACTCCTCTACCGACGTGCTCAGGGGGTCCCCCCTTCCCTGCAAGCCTGATAGACACCATCCCAGACACAAGTAATTAATTTCTCTAGGCCCCGTTGACTTCATGGAGCCTGTGGCTATCTCCACACGGACAGAGGAGTTTTTATGTCTGAAGAACAGCAGAACGCGAATACAATCGACGACTTGGATCCTTTCTCGGAGGGCACCTCTTCGGCCACAGAGATACCCATCGTCGTCGCAGAGCTTCAGCAGGCTCTCGCGGCAAAGACGGAAGAAGCAAAAGCTTTGAATGATAAGTATCTCCGGCTCGCCGCCGAGTTTGACAACTATAAACGATTGACCCAGCGGGACCAGCGGGACCAGATCCGGTTCGGCCATGAGTCCTTGCTCAAGGAGCTCTTACCAGTCGTCGATAATCTCGAACGGGCCATCAAGGCCTCACGAGAGGGGGGCAGCGGCGAGGTCCTCATGCAGGGCGTCGAGCTTACGCTCAAACAGTTGACGGGAGCCTTGACGAGATTTCATGTCACGCCCATTGAGACGATCGGCAAGCCGTTCGATCCCGCCACTCATCAGTCCGTGACCTCTGTCGCGTCCGAGAAGGTTCCGGAGCAGCATGTGGTGGACGAGTTTCAGCGAGGATACCTCCTTCACGACCGTATCTTGCGGGCGGCCATGGTGAGCATATCGACGGGGCGGGCCGGAAGCTGACGGAAACAGACAACATCATCAGTTCATTAGTAACCACATCATCAAAGACAGACTTAGTTAGGGAGGAGTAGGCACATGGGCAAAGTGATCGGCATCGACCTTGGAACCACGAACTCCTGCGTATCCATCATGAGCGGTGGCGAACCGGTTGTGATCGCCAATGCAGAAGGGGCCCGCACGACACCGTCCGTCGTCGCCATCACCGAGAAGGGCGAACGCCTCGTCGGACAGATTGCGAAGCGCCAGGCGATTACGAATCCGGAGAACACGATTTTCTCCGTGAAACGCCTCATGGGCCGCAAGTTCAGCAGTAAGCAGGTGGCTGACGCCGCCAAGCGCTTGCCCTATAAAGTGATCGAGGGTGACAACGGCGACGCCTACGTCGAATTGCGCGGCAAGCGCTACAGCCCGCCGGAAGTCTCCGCCATGATTTTGCAAAAGATGCGGCAGACCGCAGAAGACTATCTCGGTGAAAAAGTCACCGAAGCTGTCATCACCGTCCCGGCCTATTTCGACGATAGCCAGCGACAGGCCACCAAAGATGCAGGCCAGGTCGCAGGCCTGACCGTCCTCCGCATCATTAACGAACCGACCGCCGCGGCCCTTGCCTACGGTCTGGACAAGAAGAAAGACGAGCGAGTGGCCGTCTATGATTTGGGCGGCGGTACGTTCGATGTCTCCATCCTTGAGATCGGTGACGGCGTCTTCGAGGTCAAGTCGACCAACGGTGACACCTACCTCGGCGGCGACGACTTCGACCAGCGCGTCATGGACTGGTTAGTCGATGAGTTCAAGAAGGATCAAGGCATCGATCTCCGGAAGGATCGGATGGCCCTCCAACGCCTGAAAGAGGCAGCGGAGCGCGCCAAGATCGAGCTCTCCTCGTCACAGGACACTGAGATCAATCTGCCGTTCATCACCGCCGACGCCAGCGGACCCAAGCACTTGGTCATGAAGCTGACCCGCGCGAAACTTGAACAGTTGGTCGACGACCTGATTAAACGATCGATCGAGCCCTGCAAGAAGGCGCTCTCCGACGCCGGTGTTTCGGCACGCGACATCAACGAAGTCGTCCTCGTCGGCGGCATGACCCGCATGCCGAAAGTCATTCAGGCGGTCAAAGAATTCTTCGGGAAAGAGCCGCACCGTGGTGTGAATCCTGACGAAGTGGTGGCCATCGGCGCCGGGATTCAAGGCGGCGTATTGAAAGGCGAAGTCAAGGACGTATTGCTCCTCGACGTCACGCCGCTTTCGCTCGGCATCGAAACCCTCGGCGGCGTTTTCACGAAGTTGATTGAGCGGAACACGACCGTTCCAACGAAAAAGAGCCAGGTCTTCTCGACGGCTGCCGACAATCAAACGGCCGTGACCATTCGAGTCTTCCAAGGTGAACGCGAGATGGCGAACGACAACAAACTCCTGGGCCAATTCGACTTGGTCGGCCTTCCTCCCGCGCCCCGCGGGATGCCGCAAGTCGAAGTGACCTTCGACATCGACGCAAACGGCATCGTCCATGTCTCGGCCAAAGACTTGGCGACACAAAAGGAACAGTCGATCAAGATTACGGCATCCAGCGGCTTGAGCAAGGAAGAAGTCGAGAAGCTGGTAAAGGATGCCCAGGCCCATACGGATGAGGATAAAAAGCGGAGAAAGACCGCTGAAGCCAAAAACCAGGCCGACACCCTGATCTACCAGACGGAAAAGAACCTGAGCGAGCACGGCGACAAGATCGCCGCTGAAGACAAGACCAAAGTCGAGGAAGCCGTAGCCGCGCTGAAAAAAGCGATGGAAGGAACGGACCCTGAGGCAATCGAGTCCGCCACCCAGGCCTTGACGACCGCATCCCACAAGCTGGCTGAGGAAATGTACAAGGCGGCCTCAGCATCGGCGGCACCAGGCGCCGGCGCTAGCACCGGAGACGGAGCCGGCGAGACCAAAACGGATGAAAAGGTCGTCGACGCAGAATTCGAAGAAGTAGACAAAGAGAAAAAGTAAGCTAGAATACCGTCAGTCAGACCGAGCTTCGTCACGATACGGAGCTCGGTCTTGCTGTGAGTTCACCCAGAGAGACCGCGACCGTGTCCAAGCGTGACTACTACGAAACCTTAGGCGTCGAACGAACCGCCTCTGATGACGAGCTCAAGAAGGCCTATCGAAAGATGGCCCGGCAGCACCATCCCGATCTCCAGACGGGAGAGGCCCAGAAAAAAACCTCAGAAGAGAAGTTCAAAGAGGTCAACGAAGCCTATGAGACGCTGAGTGACCAGGATAAACGCAAGCGCTATGACATGTTCGGCCATGCCGGGGCACAACAGGGTGGCGGTCCAGATGGATTTGGCGGAAGCGGATTCGGCGACGCATTTAACGATATCTTCGAGGATTTCTTCGGGGGCCAGCGAGGCGGCAGTCGGGCGGAACGCGGCAACGACCTCCAGTACAATCTTGAACTGACCTTCGAAGAAGCCGTCTACGGGAAAGAGGCCAAACTCAAAATCCCGCGATGGGAAGTCTGCTCCGACTGTAAGGGAAGCGGCGCTAAAAGTGCGGCCTCGGTCAAGACCTGCCCCAGTTGCAAAGGGGCTGGCCAGATGCGGTTCCAGCAAGGGTTCTTCAGCATCAGCCGTCCCTGCGGCCAATGCGAGGGCGCGGGACGGATCATCACAGAGCCCTGTCCCGCCTGCCAAGGCCGTCAACGTACCTATCGAGAACGAACCATCGCCGTGCACATCCCCGCCGGCATCGAGTCAGGCATGCGCTTGCGCCTCTCGAACGAAGGGGAACATGGAGTCAACGCAGGCCCTCCAGGCGATCTCTATGTCGCGATTACCGTCAAGCCACACCCGATCTTCCAACGGCAAGGACACGATATTCTCTGTGACGTCCCGATTCATGTAGTCACAGCCATACTCGGTGGAAAGATCGAGGTCCCCACGCTCAAAGGCAATACCATCATCAAAATTCCTGCCGGCACACAGCAAGAAAAGATCCTGCGCATCAAAGGCCTGGGCATTCCCAGCCTCAAGAGCCAGAATACCGGCGATCAACTCTTCGTCATCAAGATTCAGATTCCCACCAAACTGACCGCTCGGCAGAAAGAATTACTCACAGAATTTGCCAAAGAGAGCGGCATGACGATGGAAGAAGACGGCGACGGTTTCTTCGACAAGATGAAGACCTTCTTCGAATAGCACCGACGATCATCCCCCCGACACTGCACTATGTCTACGTTCTTCGTCGCCCCTGACGCCGTCACTCCCCCGACAATCCGCATGACCGGTGATCTCCTCCATCATCTGCGCGATAGTCTCCGCTTGCACCCGGGAACCATGCTCACCCTGAACGACGGATGCGGAAACCGCTATCGCGTGGAAGTGACCCAGGTCTCCTCGCAGGCCATCGACAGCCGCATCATCGACCAACAAATCGAATCGGGTCACAAGACCTCACCGATCGTGCTAGGACAGGCCTTGATCAAAGGCGATAAGATGGACTGGGTGATTCAGAAAGCGACAGAGCTGGGAGTCGATACCATCGTCCCCCTGCACAGCACACACAGTGTCATCAAGCTCAACCCTACACGCCTCGAACATCAACGATCCCGATGGGAACGCATTGCGCGTGACGCAGCACAACAGTCGGAGCGGTGGACGATTCCCACCATCGCAGACCCGATGGACATCGCAGGTATCTGCCACCACTATGCCGCAGCGCCTGTGAAAGGCATACTCGCGGAACGCTCCATCGGCCCTTCGCTCGCTACCATCCCGTTGCCACAGGACCATCAGCATTCCATTGTCTTGTTGGTTGGACCGGAGGGAGGATGGGCGCCAGAGGAGCAACGTCTTGCACAAGAGCTAGGCTTCATCCCCCTCACCCTTGGGCCACGAATCTTGCGGGCCGAGACCGCAGCAATCGCCGCCCTCAGCATTCTTCAATCACGACTCGATGAACTTGGATAAACCGAGCTGACCATAGGATGCTCAAAAAGGCCGTCAGCAAGGCCGCAGCCGATGAAAGCACCGGAGGCGTAGCCTCAGGGCTACGTTGAGGATGCTTTCGAGGCGAGAACGAAGCTGGCGGACTTTTTCAGCATCCTGCCAGCCATCAGCGGCTGGTGCTGAGACGAACGATCGTGCCGTTTTCTCCACTGGCCCAGCCCTGTGTTCCATCAGGAAACGAGAGGCCGAACAGCGAAGCCTTTGCAATGGCACCCTGCTCTGTCCAGGTAAAGCCACTATCAATGGTCCGGTAGACCATGCCCCGCTCCCCCACAATCCATCCGGTCTGCGGGTTGGTAAAGCGCACACGTAAGAGGTCGGTCAGCTTCGTGCAGGTACGATTGCAAGGTAACGTGCGATCAATCCAGTGATGGCCACCATCAGTGGATTGAAAGATAGCGCCGGCGTTCCCGACAACCCAGCCGGTCGAGGCATCAGAAAAATAGACATCGAACAGGGTGACAGCCCCCTGCATCTCTTGTGGGGTCCAGGTGACTCCAGCATCATCCGTCACCAAAACGGTCCCCACCGCTCCAACTGCCGTACCATGCTGTGCGGTGAGAAATTGAACCGCGTAGAGGGCAGCGTTCGTCTTGCTCGCTTGATCACCCCAATGGGTCCCGCCGTCTGTCGTATGAAGAATAGTTCCGTTGCCGCCGACTACCCATCCCTCGCGAGGCGATACAAACGAAAGTCCGTAGAACGATGCCTGGGTATCCACGAATTGCGCGTGCCAGGTCTGTCCCCCGTCCAGGCTCCGGCGAATTGTTCCATTGGCTCCGACTGCCCATCCCTGCTTCTCGTCGAAAAAGAAGATGCCAGAAATGGTCGCCGTAGTGCCACTGATGACCTTCTTCCACGTCTTCCCGCCATCGATCGTCTTCAGTATGGTGCCGCCAGACCCAACCGCCCAGCCCAGCTGAGGCGTATGAAAATAGAGCCCCATCAGGATGGCTTCTGTATGGCTCTCTTGAGGGGTGATTGTCAGAGGTGAGTCATCAGCTCGGGAGGGAGACACACACAACAGCGCCGCCAGCACCACGACCGGGAGGCATCCAGCACGGAACAGAGAAAGAACGTACCTTGATCCTCGCAATACGTATCTCATTGATTGGTGTTGGCGTCAGGGCGGTTGTTCAGGTAGTAGCTTGGATCAGGCATGCCCTTGGCTTCAATGGTGAAGGTCCCTGCTTCCAACGTCAGCCACTTCTTTTGCGTACAACAGGTTCCATCCGGCTGTACATCCCAGGAGCCTCGCCGCACGATCAGTGGGCCAGTGGCGAGCTCATTGAAGAATTCGTTGCGCTTCCCTAGACCGTAGAGGTTCCGATGCGGCACCCGCACGACGATCTCCGTATCCGTCCAGGACATCACCTGCGCTGCGACGTTACTGAACAACACTTCCGTTCGAGAAACATTCTCGCCCAACTCGATATCTTCTCGCCGCTTGTAGGCCCCCTGGTTGAGACCCAAGTAGGCATGCTCGGCGGTCTTCAAGAACGAGCCAAACCCAGACCCCTTGATGGTGATCAGTTCATCGAGTCCGCCTGATTGCGGGCTGTAGGAATCGATCTTCGGTGTCACGAGCGTAAAGACCCCCGCCTCAGTCTTGAGAATTTCTTTCGTCGTACAGCAAGAACCGTCGGAGTTTGGCTTCGTCGCGCCGCGAGAGATCACGACCGGCCCGCTCTTCGCACTGAAGGGCACCCACACATCGATGCGATCGTCTTGCCATCGATAGATGACGGCGCGAACCCCTCCGATATCGACACGATTTTCTCCGATATTGAAATCGGTAAAGGCGTAAGGAGTTGATCCACTTTCCGAATAGAATCCAAAATGTTCGCCGCTGATTCTGAGCAAAGTGCCGATCGGGGCGGCTGGAGGGGTCAAGGCTGTCACTTTAGGCACGTGAACCGTAAAGGCCCCGACCGTTCGCTCACGCCCCTGCACTGTCAGCACGACCGGTCCAGTCTCGGCATCCATCGGCAGATGCACCACGATGGCGGTATCGGACCACTGGGCGATGGTGGCAAGATGTCCGCCGAACGTCACCTTGTCGCCTGCCCCCCTCGCAGCGCCAAAACTCTGGCCGAAGAAGACCACCTTGGTCCCGACCGGCCCGCTCACAGGATCAACACGAACACTGGGAATCAGTTTCAAGGGAACCGCATTGCTCACTTTGTACTGGACCGGCGCGCAACAAGACCCATCCGGCAAGGGATCGGACGAGGCCAATCGAACCACCACATCGCCAGACGCAGCATTCGCGGGAACATCAACTTCGATGATGTCGTCTTTCCAACGGCGTGGCCTGACCACCACGCCCCCGATCATCACATCATTGACCCCGAACATGGTATTGGGGTCGCGAGGACCAGCCGTGGTCCCGAAATGCGCACCGGTAATCTGCACGGTATGGCCTGGTTCGATCTCTGCCGGCGTGACCGCGGTGATCGTCGGTTGCACGACAGTCAATATCCCGGCAGAGAGTTTCCTCTTCCCAGCCATGATTTCGACGAGACCGGATTGAGCCAGGAAAGGCACTTTCACTTCGATCAGGTCAGATTCCCATCGCTGAATCAACGCAGGAAATCCTCCGACAGTCACGCGATTGACTTGCACGGATCGAAATGCGCCAAACCCCTTCCCGCCAATCGACAAGGTGGCGCCCGGGACCGCCGTTGACGGGTGTAGTTCGAGCACGGAAGGAGCAGCCGCAAAGGCGGCAACGCTCAGACTGGCCCACAACATCATCGTACTCACGCCCGTGACGAACGCATTCATGAATAGACTCCTGTCAGGCAAGAAAGAGGTACGTTCATCCCGCGTGAGATACGAGAACCCCACGCACCAGGCTCAGAAGGGTTTCACTGTGGTGACCACATAAAACGAAGGACTCATCGAACTATAGCAAGCGGTTTTTTCGAGAGTCAAGCTGGCGAACCGACGCTAGGCAGGCGTTTCTGACCAGTAGACCGAACCATCAGGAGACCGAGAAAATCACTTCAATTTCGACAGGAGCTCCGCGAGGCAACTCAGCCGCCCCAACTGCCACCCGCGCATGCCGACCGACCTCTCCAAAGATGGCGACCAGGAGGTCCGAGGCCCCATTGAGAACTTGGGGTTGCTGGACGAATCCCTCCGCCGACGCCACATGCCCAACAACCTTCACAACGCGTGTAATACGATCCAACGTCCCGAGTTCCTGCCTGGCAATCGCCAGAGCATTCAGGAGCGCGAGCCTGGCCGCCTCCATCCCCTGCTCGACCGTCAAATCACGTCCAAGTTTACCGGAAAACGCCAACTGCCCGTCTCGCATGGGAAGGACGCCAGATAAAAATAACATGTCTCCGACCCGGACCGACGGGACGTAGGTCGCCAACGGTTGCGGCGGCAGGGGCAACTCCAGATGCAATTCTTTCAGTTTGCGTTCATATGACATCGTCTGTACCCAGCTTGAGTCCTTCTACGTGTGGCGACTCCCGCACTACCCAGCGCGGAGCGCGTCGAGGAAACTCTCACCCACAGGAAGCTGATCCCCTTGCAAGGCTTCCAGAATGGTATGTCCCAAATCGGCAGCAGACGATCTGATGCCAAGATTGACACCCTGTGCCAACTTCGGCCCAGTCGCTAAGAGAGGAACATACTCTCGCGTCGGGACCTGATCCGCCTTTGTGATATCCCGCCCATGATCGCCCGTCAGCACGAGCAGATCGCCTGGACGAAGTTGCTCCAATAACTCGGAAAGCCGTCGATCAAAGTCATGGAGAGCCGCGGCCGACTGCACCGCATCCGATTCCAGCACGTCAAGCCCGGCAACAATCAATCCACGGGGAACGGTTTTCAACATCCCTGTCACGTCGTCAAGTAACGCCGTCCAATGCCCAACGGGAACAGAACGAGTGAGCCCACGACCGTTGAAAAGATCGCCAACTTTGCCTACCCCAACCAGGATCTGGCTCGCACGATTGAGCACGTCGAACATGGTCGGCCCTGGCGGCTCAAGCACAAACTCACGAGGTTGTGGGCTGAACTGTACGACACCGGCATCGCCCAAGAGAGGATGGGCTGACACACGCCAAATTCCCCAGGGGTCCTTGAGCAATTTTCTCGCGTCCCGGCAGCGCTGAAAGAACTCGTCTCGACGCATGGCACTCTCATGCGCCGCCACATGGCAGGTTCGTCGTCCATCTGTCCACACGATCAACGCGCCAGACGACAGATGTTCAGCCTCATACTCGCGCAGCATGGCCAAATGAGACGAGCGGCGATTGCCAATGACCTTGCGGCCAAATGCCTGCTCAATCACTGCAACCATGTCAGAAGAAAATCCGTTGGGATACAACGGCCCGGCACTATCTGTCACGTGGCCGGCCATTTCCCAGTAGCCGACCATGGAATCCACACCCTTGGAGAGAAATCCAAGACGCCCGAAGCACCCTTCCGGCTGCCCCATCACCCGCACACCTTTGATCTCCGTGATGTGGCCAAGCCCGAGGGCTTCAAGCGTGGGAACATTGAGTCCCCCAACAGCATCGGCCAGGTGGGCTAAGGTATTGGACCCGGCATCGCCGTATTCCGCTGCATCGGGCATAGCCCCGACGCCCAGGCCATCAATCACCAGCACAATCACACGAGTCATCATGGGCGCACTATAGCACAGGTTTTCATCGACAGCAGGGCGAGAGATCCGGCATCGTCATACCGCACTCTGCTTCGCCACCTTGAGAAGAAAATGTTTCAACCGTTATTTCGAGTCATCAAGAATTACCAGAAACTCAACACCAAATTCCCGCCTAGTGGCCCAGCACACCTTCCCGAGCTCCACACGTATCGCCGTCGATTGATCAGGCACCATGATCTGGAGGCTCACAGCCTCTCCTTCCGCCGCCATCTCTTCACTTTCAATCGCACAACCCCCGCGCGACAAACTACACGTCGTCCCTTGACTGGTTGCGTCCTCCAACGCATAGGTGACGGGACATCGGATCGAAAATCGGACATCCTTGCGCGGCAGCAGGGTGACTCACCCCTTCCGCCTTGTAGCGGGCCACTCAGCCATGATCGCAAGACCTGCACTGGTGCCGATCCGATCCGCACCGGCCTCGAGCATCGCCAACGTGGTCTTCCAATCTCGAATTCCGCCGGAAGCTTTGACCTTGGCGCGACCAGCCACCGTGTCTTTCATCAGCCTGACATCTTCCACCGTAGCGCCGGCAGAAGCGAACCCCGTCGAGGTCTTCACATAGTCCATCCCCGCTTCCACGGCCAGACGGCAGGCTGTGATTATTTCTTC
>Ga0209253_10004822_pt1 | contig 11715 bp, 9 predicted proteins | sample FrelakmetBRP12BR_FD_187145 | JGI IMG/M metagenome (GOLD analysis project Ga0209253, IMG submission 187145) | Freshwater lake sediment microbial communities from the University of Notre Dame, USA, for methane emissions studies - BRP12 BR (SPAdes)... | ecosystem: Environmental > Aquatic >...
AGATCAAGGCTTTCAGTTTAAGCCGGTGGGGCCCTTGGCGTCTAACGTTTTCTTATGATGAGCATATCGCCGCAAAGTCTCAATGGCAAGAGCCGCAGAGTTAGCTAGTGTACAGTGAGGTTCGCAATTTGGAGTAGGAGGTAAGGCCATCGTAAACTCTCTTCGGTTGCGAAATCGAATGAGAGGAGACGTTTTACTACGATGGCCAAGTCTCATTATAAGACTCTCTTGGGGAAAGTGCTATTGGGCTTCCTGACGGCGGATGATCCGGTCCAGGCCATGCTGGAGTGGGTCGCCCATCAGATGATGCTGATCGAAGCGGAGAACAAGGTCGGGGCCGAAAAAGGGAAGCACGCGAAGGAGAGGAAGACGTACTTTTCGGGTGTCCGGGTGCGGCGGATGGATACTCGGCTGGGAACGATCTACCTCTACATCCCGAAGCTGCGGAAGGGCGGTTATGTGCCCTTCTTCGTGACCGAGAGGAAGCGCTCGGAGGTGGCGTTGGCGACGCTGATCCAAGAAGCCTTCATCAACGGCGTCTCGACACGGCGGATCGAACGCCTGGCTCAGGCCCTGGGTGTTGAAAACATCTCGGCTTCGCAGGTCTCGGAGATCAATAAAGAGCTCGAGGGCCAGGTTGAATCGTTCCGGTCGCGGCCGTTGGAGGAGGAGTATCCGTTCCTGATGATCGATGCCCATTATGACAAGGTCCGTGTTGAGGATCGGGTCATGACCCTGGCGCTGATGATCGCCCACGGCGTCAACAGCAACGGCATCAGGGAGATCCTGGCTGTGGAACCCATGTTCGACGAATCGGAGGACTCCTGGCGGGCGTTCTTCCAGAAGCTGAAAAAGCGGGGCCTGCGGCGGGTCAATCTCTGTATCTCGGATGCCCATGCCGGCATCCAGGCCGCGGTCAAAAAGGAGCTCCTGGGAGCGTCCTGGCAGCGCTGCAAGGTCCACTTCATGCGGAACATCCTAGCCAAGGTCCCGCACAAGGAAAAACGGCGTTTCGCCGCTCATCTGAAGCAGATCTGGCTCCAGCCCGATCGGAAGAGCGCCCGGCGGGCGGCGGCACAGCTGGTCCAGGAATACGGCGAGCGTTTTCCGGACGCCATCCGGTGTCTCGAGGAAGGACTTGAGGACTCGCTGCAGTTCTACAGTTATCCCGAGATCGATCCCAAGAAGATCTCCTCGACCAACATGTCCGAGCGCACGATCCGGGAGGTTCGGCGCCGCAGCCGTGTGGTCGGGATCTTTCCCTCCATCGGCTCCTGGGTCCGATTGGACACCTGTTATCTCATGGAATACTCCGAAGACTGGCCGACCGATCGGAGCTATATCAAACGGGAGAAGGTCCAGGAAGCCCTAGAACGCGGCAGGGCCTTCTTGGCAGCACAGGCCGCAAGCTGAAGAGAGGATATAATGGCCCCGAAGTTGCGAACTCAACTTGACACGGCCGACGGATCTGGTCTAACGCGATGAGGCTAACCGTATCGATGAATTCGCTTCGTTTAGAAAGGCGGAGGGCACCTGACGCGCCGATATCTTGTCCGTCTCGGTGAGGCTGTTAAGAGGAGATCTCGATACTGTCGTCGTATCACAGTTTGGATAGAAGATAAGCGAGGGCCTTGTACGTTGTCGCCTGGGCCCAATGGATCATCGGCACTTTTAGCGCTGCATAAGGGTACCGCATGAAATAAAAATGGCCTGTTTTTTGGCTCTGCATATTATCGATCGTCCATTTTGCGACGCGTACGGCGAGCTCAAGCGCGCCTTCGTCATAATCAGAAAAATACGTTAAAGTGTCGATGGCCTGGGCGGCACATTGGCTATCGATGGGAAACGTCTTGTTATGATAGTACTTGGGCCTGCCGTTATTTTCAAAGAAATTATCCTTATAAAAGGTATAGCCGCGCTTCAGATTTTCCGAATAAGTACGGTCATCTGTCAGCTCGATATACGTCTTGAGGGCATCCAAATTGTAGGCCGAATGGAAGTTATCAATCCAGTGGAATTTCCTATCTTCCCCATAAAACCACGACCCGTCCGGCAACTGTCGGGAACACGTATACTTGATCGCCTCTCGTGCCGTGCTGAGGCACTCCTTGCTGCCGGAATATTTCGCCGTGCGGACGAGCATCGCCGCTGCCAACATGCTTTGGTTGTGGATCGTACAGTCTCCCTTTCCGGATCCGGTGTAGTTGATACAAAACCCCGTGCTTGTTCGAGTCCGGGGGACGCTGAGAATCCACGCACAGATACTTTCGGCGATTTCGAGATGCATCCTATTTCCCGTGCTTTCAAAGGAATCGAGGAACGCTTGTCCGATCAAGCTGGTCCAGACCGTAATAGGCTCAAATCGATGCTGTCGCCCCCCCCGACTCGCAAAATCGAACATCTTACCCCAGCAGTAGTTCTCGTGGCCGGGCGCTTTGTGGATCATCAGCCATTCAAGACACTCAGCGGCCTTTTGTCGGTATCTGTTATCTCCCGTCAATTTGTGCATGATGAGCTGAGCACGAGCGATATAGCCTCGGCCGATAAACGAATCGAGGGGTTTAACCCCCAGGAGCGGGCGCAGATTAACGGGGCTGCGCCAAATCAGTTGTTGGAGAAGGCGATCCAGCAACAGGTTCCCGAATGACAAGGGCCTCAGGTAGGATGTGAGGCCATCCGCTGGATCATAACCTTTATAGTTGTGGTCTTCAAGCCATCTCTCGACCTTGATCACACTCGAGAAAATCCGCTCTTTCGTTTCTTTCATGAATCACTCTGTTCGACCTTTCTCATCACCCGATGCGTCCGTCTCGATTTCCTTTGAGCCAAAAAGGCTCTTGGTAATGCTCTTTAATTTTTGCATCTGCTCACATCGGTAAAAAGCCAAGAGCTCTGGGCTTATCGGCCGTTTCATCTGAGTAACAAACCCCCAAGAGTAGCCGGCGAGGAGTAACGCTCCCCCGATAAAATACGGCTTTTTTGTCATATGAAAAAATGAGCGAGATAGCTGCCATAAAGGATGACCACCCAGCATGTAGTTCTTCTTACCGTAATTGAATAGCGCAGCCATCCGACTGCTCCCCCCTGTTCCGATCTTCCGATGATGGTAGCACATTTGTTCTAGGAACGTCCGTGTTGTCCAGCCCTTCATTCTTGCCGTCGTCACGGCTATCCAATCAATGCCCCCCTCCTTAACGGGGACATAGCCGCCGATCTCGTCAAAGCAAGCCCGTCTGAATAGCTGACAAGCGCCAGAGACGTGTTCAATGCTCGCATACCGATAATCATAATGCCCTGTCTCTTCGACGAACGGGGTACCGGCCACACCCAAACGAGGATTGCCGACGAATTTGCCGAGCAAATATTCAAAATAGCCGGGGTCAAATGTGATGTCGGCGTCGAGATTGCCGATGATGTCATAGGGATATCTGCCAGCCCTCTGATATCCGGCATTGAAGCAACGGACTTTTGAAGCAAAATCTCGGCTTTCATGACTCGGCATCTTGAGCAACTCGAGCCACGGATGAGTTATCGAATAACGAGAGACGATCTCATCCGTGCGATCTGTCGAACCATCGCTCACAATGATCCACTTGATGGGCAGGATTGTCTGAGAGACGACAGATCGTATCGTGTCTTCTATAAGCGCTTCTTCATTTCGGGCGGCCGTAATCAGGAAGTAAGAAGGCAGGATCCCTGGAGGTTGCTTATCGTGACAATGGCCCAATGATGATTTTCTCCTACCGCTTATCTCTGGAAACGAGTGCTTCTATGAGGCCAAAATAATCTTGCCTTTTCTTTTCCCATCTGAAATCTTCAACAAATGCTAACGCGTTTCGTGCCTTATCGGCACGCTCGCGATCGTTCGTAATCATCTCGTGCATCACACGCGCCAGGTCTTCTGTGTCGCCCGGCTTAAAGAATTTGATAATGGAATCATCGAAATAATACCTATCTATCCTTGTGGCAGCGGCAATCACGGGAATGCCCAGGGACATGAATTCTAATATCTTCGTGCTAAAAGCGTCTCCGCCAAAAGGATCATTTCGTTTAGGGACGATTCCCAAATCTGTGTTGGACATCACCGAGGCCATCTCCGCTATGGGTATGCTATCATACAGGAATATCCTATCCTTCATTTCAAGGTTGTCTATGATCCGAGCTAAGCCTTCCTTGGCAGGCCCCATTCCGTAAACGCATATATCTGCTTTCGGAACCAGATCTTTGATGATCTTGAGAGCCTTAAAGGCGATATCCAGACCCTGATGATGGGCGAGGGTGCCTGGGTAAATCATTATAAATCTATCGCTTGTACGCGTTTTTGGACGCGGATAAAAAATCGCACTGTCAGGATAGTTCAGGATCACCGTACATTTATCCTTTTTGACAGACCGGTTGATAAGGACCTGATGCCATAAATGATTTGAAATGATAACGTGATCAGCATACCTGCAGGATAATCGTTCTATGAAGGCCAGGGCTTTGAAGAGGAAACTGTTTCTGCCACCCCGGAATTTGCTGGCATAAAATTCCGGTACGATGTCGTGGATATCCAATATGACTTTGGCTCCATTCAATTTGGCGAAGACGGTCGAAAAGACCTCAAAGTCCGGCACTGAATGCACGTGGATAATATCGTACGGATCCTTTAGCTGCTTTACCGTTATGTAAAAAAGGGACCTGACCAGGAATGCCAGCAATTTGACCAAATAGGAAAATTTGGACTTTTCGTTATAATTCCGATTTTGAATATGAAAAACGTTTACTCCCCTTATGCTCTCCTCTTTGGGAAGGCCTTTCTGCCCCAACGCCAGCACGGTGACCTGGTCTCCGCGCTCAACAAGAGCCTCGGCATATCTCATTACCCGGTTATCATATTCATAGAATGTATATGCCGGCATGCAGATACGCAGACGTTGTCTTTGAGCCTGTTGGTCTTTTGAATAATTGCGCCTCCAAAATCGTGCTAGCTCTTTCGGTAAGACGTGCCAAAACTGACCATTGTACTTGGCTGCAAAGAAGGTCAGTAGTTCCTCATAAAAGCGAACCGGATACTGCTTGGCCAGCGGGGAGCCCCCAAAGCACATATAATCGGGGTGAGTGTTGACCAGAGCCATTCCGCCGTGATCAACAATCCAATCCGCTTTTTTTTGCCAAATACCGATGGACTTCTCCTGCAAGAGGATGAAGAGCAGAAAATCCTGGGGCAGGGTATATGGCAGCTCAACAAAGCCATTGCCGCCAATCCGACCAGGGACAAAAAAAGGGAAGATGGTTCCCATGCCGTCAGGCTGGGGCTCAAAGGGATCGGTATCGAACGTGGAGGAATCATATGCGATGTCAAGACGACTAATCATCTCGAGATCATGAAACATGGCGGGGGCGCGAAAGCCATCGCAACCCCAATCATGCAGATATTGGTTGATCTTCACGCTTTGTTCCCGAAATATTCTTTCTGAACGAAAAAGGTTGTCTTTGTGCTTCATGCCATGGATGCCGACTTCAAAGCCGCGTGCTGTCAACTCCTTTCTGAGGCATTCCGGAACGGTATAATCTCCCGGCACAAAATTGAATGCGGACCTAAAACCGTATCGCTCTTCAAGCGCTGCCAATTCTAGACATCTATCCAAACCCACCGTCGACTCTACGTCATGAGTCAAGATAAGTGCGAACTTGGCTCCGTTGGGCCAGCCAGCCCAACCTTTGGGAGGCACCGATGAATGAGGATTGATAGGCCAATAAGCTGAACTGAAAGCGAGTTTGCGCTTGATATCAGCCCTTCGCATGGCAAGCAGCATGCGTTGAGGGATGGCCCGCTTGACCATATAGTACATTTTTTCCCGGATCATTTGAGTGCCTCGTCTTTAGTTCTTTTGATACATTTTATACCAATTCATTCCGTGTTTGCTAAGAAATAATTCGCTTGAGATCTGCCGGGCGGAAGAGGATTAGCTGGACCTCATCGCGATGTGCCTTACAGATCCTGATTCAAATAGAAGACCAGCGTTTTGTGCCGGCATGCTAGCCCGAGAACGAGGCTATGGACAATACGGAGTTCCCCCGGCTGATCAGGATCGTGCGCGTCTCTTGTCATGACCTCTTTTCCTGGTTAAATATTTCATTCAGCACTTCTTGATGAGTCTCACACCGCACCAAATGCAGGGCCCGGAGAATGTCCTTTTTGGAATGCAGTAATCTGAAGAACGATTTCCGAAGTTTTCGCATTATTCGGTTATAGCCAAAAAGCGCCGTCAGGTAAGGGATCTTCTGATCCGAACAGTATTGCCCCCACTGAAGCTCGACGAACGCTCGGTCCTGGATACGAATGCTCTTTGCCTGCATTTCATCAAGGAACCGTCTTCGGGCCGGGTCGTTCATTCTGAAAACGCCAGGCTGTTTTTTGGACTGGACGTACGGGATGGGTTCGAATCGAAGCCCATCGCCTTCAATAGTCAACTTTGCCAGGTAGCCCTCATACCATGCATCGGGCATTTTCTCGGGGGTCTCAAAAACCAGATTGCCGAGACCATAAATGATCGGTCGACCGTCATAGATTTCCCAGGGCTGCGGGCAGTGCGCGTGGCAACAGATGACGGCGTCCGCCCCCATCTCCACCATGAACCGGCATCTCCGGATCATTTCGGGGCTGGGATACGGGTAATATTCCATTCCGCCATGAATGAGCACAATAAAGATCCCCTGCTGCTTATGCCGACGAACCGCCGAAATAAAATTGATCAAATCTAGCGGATTTGCACCAGGCGTATTGTGATCTGCGACGGAGAACTCGCCTTCGGCCATCGCAAAAATTGCGATCCTTTTGCCGTTTACCTGACGGATTACGGGGGTCTGGGCTTCGTAGATATTCATGCCGGCTCCGACGGTGCTTAGCCCCGCGCTTTTAATGGCATCTAGAGTTTCCCGCAATCCGCTTGCGTCGTGGTCATAGCTATGGTTATTCGCCAAATTTAATACGTTCCAGCTTGCCGCCAAAAAGCCCTTGACACAGTCGACGCTTGAACCCAGGACTGGCCCCGCCTTAACGATCGGCGTCTCCTTCGTGACAAGGGGACATTCTAGATTGGCTATGGAAATATCAGCATCAGAAATCTCTTGCAGCAGGTCGTGGAAGATCTCAGAAGCGTCTCCTTTGATGAATGCATCTTGAATTCTACCCATGGGACAGATGTCCCCTCCAATGAGAATGCACATCCTTATTGGCCTTCCTTTATTGCATTGAGGATTCCCCTCCAGGTTGTTTCGCTCTCTCTTTTCTTGAGGGCAAAGCCAATAATCACAATATAAATGGCGTTCATGCCGGCACCTACAATTGAAAAAAGCAAGACGGTATGTACGGCTGAGAGATATTTCCCCCCCAAATATAAAGCCGCGGTTCGGACGGCCAGCAAAGCAACATCGAAGATGGCCATCGTTCGCTGCATCCGCGCTATTCGGGTGCAAAGGTCCGCAGGGAGATTGCAGAACATGAACATGAACCATAGGATAAGGCTCTGGGTGAACACTCCGGCCAGGTGCCATTGAGTCCCGAATATCCACATGAAAAGTTGGGGGCCCCATATCATGATGACTAACGAAGGAAGGAGGGCTACGGCAAAAAGCCCTATAGTAAATTTCAAATAAAGTGTCAGAAGACGGCCGCCTTCATTATGAGTTTCGCAGGCCTTTTGATAGAGGACCTGTCGGAGTGGCCTCTGGATCAGTCCCATCGGGGCTTGAATGATTTTCGATCCAAATGCATAGGCGCCCGCAACGGCAATCCCATAAAAACGAGTCAATAAGATGATGGGCAAGCCCAGGGACAGGGTATTCACCACGCTCATAGATGCCGAATAGATGGGGAAATCGCGATACTCTTTCGCCAACTGCTTCATTCGGCCCCAGTGAATGCTCTCGCGCATCATTCGGAAATCTCTCAATACGACCGCGGCGAGATTCGCACTGGCCAGGATATCTCCCAAGATGGAAGTCAAGATGAGAGCTGTGGCCCCGCCTTTCAGGTAACCCAGCCCTACTTGTGTTCCGTTAGTTGACAGGCTTCGAATCACTTGCGACGCCGAGGTCTGCTTGAAGGCCTTGACACGCACAGACCAGGCCTGGAAAGTCTGGTTAATTCCACTGACAAAAATGGCGATGATAAAGAGCACGAGCACCCAGCTGCCAGGGGCCTTTATCAGGTTCTTTATGAGCCCCGGAGAAAGAAGCGTAACGATAAGACATCCGGCGCTGATAATGAGGGTGGATAGGCAAGAGAGCGCGAACAGGTTTGCGGCATCGTTTTTTTCCCGGGGCAGGACAATGGCCAGACCATAATCCAGAGTTAGGCCCGCCGCGATGATGTTGACAATCGCGTAAAAGGAGCCAAACACGCCAAAGTCTGAAGGAGAAAATAACCGGCTGATAATGGGAGAAAGGGCATAGCCAAGGATCTGCGCAAGAGCCGTCCCGGACATCACGATGAGGAGGTTTCTCACGAAGGAAGACTTCGTCACGTTAGCTAGAATCGATCGAAATACGTTCTCTCGCGTTTTAATATCTGATTTCACATTCACGGCCGGTATTCCGTTCTAAGCACGAGGATTCAGCATGTTGCGAGAGCTCCGCCCCTTCGGATAATGCGGGTTTGCCTGGTGCCGGGATCTATCCAAAGACCGCTCCGGGGAAATCCTTGCCTAAGGCGAGGAACTGCGCCCCTGTTCTTTTTCTTATGGCCATTCCCGTCCCATTGATACCCAATACAAGAAATCAAAGGCGAGTATATCACATTTGGGTTCCAGAGTCAGATGCCCCATTCCTTCAATATTCCTACGCCGACGGAGCAGAATCGTCCTTGTATGACGGCCCCGCGAGGGAGAAACCTTTCTTTGGGGGAGCCACCTGCGGAGAGAACGTTGAGGCCAAGCTGAGCATCGTGCAATCACGGAGTTCTTGACATGACAATCGATGCCTCAATAAGATAGAGAACGATACGGTATTAAAGGACATAACGTGCCTCCGGGATTAGCGCTACTCTTATGCTCCGTCTTCGTCATCGCCATTCTTCATCACGATAGGAACCTCTTCTCGCGCAAGGGCATTGCCCTATGGATACCGACCCTCTGGTTTATGTATGCCGTCAGCAAACCTCTGGGGCTGTGGTTCGGATCCTATAGAGACGTAGAATCCGGAAGCCCTGTGGACCGGACGTTCCTGATCATCCTGCTCTTAACAGGCTTGATCATACTCCAGAAAAGGAGCTTTGCCTGGCTGGACAGAATTAAAAGAAATCCTGCGCTGGTGATGGTTATCATCTACATGCTCGTCAGCGTGTTATGGTCCGAAATCCCGGACATCTCATTCAGACGGTGGGTCAAAGAACTCGTTGCGTTCATAATGGCCTTTTATGTTGCTTCTGAAGAGAACCCTCTCTTGTCAATAGAACGCATTCTCAGAAGGGCCATGTACATATTGATTCCCTTCTCGATTCTTCTCATAAAGTACTTTCCTGATATGGGCGTTGACTACGGCCTGAGCGAGGGCGGGGTGATGTGGATTGGCGTGACGACCCATAAGAATAACCTCTGCAAATTCTGTATCATTGTCATCCTGTTCATCGTGTGGGATATGATCAGGAGAATGCGGAAGGGAGATTTTTCCTTCAAGTCACTCCGCCAGATGATTGATATCGCGATATTGGTGATGGCGCTTTATCTTCTGAGCGGGCCACATAGAATATACAATAACTCGGCGACCGCATTTGTCGCACTGATCCTGGGCTTATTCACTATAACCGGCCTATTTTGGACAAATAGGCGCGGTTCCGTTCCCAAGCCAAGATATTTTATTTTCCTTTTAATCTTCTTAGTCGTATATGGAGCGATCACGCCCTTTATGGGAAAGTTGGCCTTATTTGATATCTCTGCGGCACTTGGGCGAAGTAGCACGCTGACGGGACGCGTAAGAATATGGACAACCCTGGTGCCCTCTGCGTTGGAAAAGCCCTTTCTGGGGCATGGGCTCGGCGGTTTTTGGACGGCAGAAAGACTGGCGCGAATCGCCACCCACGCCCATAACGGATATCTGGACTCAATGTTAACACTCGGAGTATTCGGGTTATGCTTTGTCCTGTTTTTTCTGTTTTCTTGTGCTAGGAGGGCCTTCGACCTCATGAATGTCGAATTTGCGTGGGGGGTATTCTCGCTGAGTTGTATTTTTATACTTGCTGTGCACAATGTTGCCGAGTCTTCCATCAATTCATTCACAAGCAGTCTGGACACGCTGATTCTGTTTTTTTATGCGTCTTCTATTGAAATCCGAAAATCAGACAAGCCGAATTAAGAGATCAGTCATGATGGATCATATCTCGATCTGCATTTGCACATTTCGCCGCAATCAGATGCTAGGGCGCCTCTTGAGAAAGCTCAAAGGACAGGATACGGGAGGGTTGTTCACGTATTCGGTGGTGATCGTCGACAATGACGCTTCGGGCCCGGCTAAAGAAACAGTCCTGCAATTGCGGACAGAGCTCGGACTCGATATCGAGTACGATATTGAACCGGAACAAACGATTCCAGCCGCGAGAAATCGTACCCTCCGGCTCGCGCGGGGAAATTATATTGCCATCATCGATGATGACGAATTTCCTCCCCACGACTGGCTCATTACGCTGTACCACGCCATTCAGACCTTCGATATGGACGGCGCCCTGGGACCTGTGTATCCGATTTTCGATCAAGTTCCCCCGACATGGATTCTCAGGGGAAGGTTCTGCGAACGGCCTGTCTATCGAACAGGCACCTTGCTGAGATGGAACCAAACTCGGACAGGTAATGTCCTTCTTAAGAAGGAGGTCATCGATCAGCACAATCTCACATTTGATCTGAGTTTTAGGACGAGTAGCTCAGACCGCACGTTTTTCAAAAGGGCGATGGAGCTCGGGCGCAGGTTTGTGGCTGTCGAAGAAGCTCCGGTTTACGAGATTGTTCCTCCTGAACGTTGGACAAAAAGCTATATTCTGAGACGTGCGCTATTGCAGGGGTATAATACCTACAGAAATTCCGTAAGCGGATTGCGCTGGTCAGGACGGGCTTCTATGGCACTGAAATCAACAGGCGCTGTTTTCATCTATGCCGTAGAGTTACCCTTTTGTGCAATATTGGGAACTCATAAGCTTATGAAATGTCTCGAGAAGGGGTGCTCTCACCTCAGCTGGTTGCTGGGGATGATGGGCATACAGCTGATAAAAAAACGGGATCTCTGAAGCCGAAAACAGGTCCTATCAAACAGACATGCGATGGATCAGCATCCGGCGGTGCTCACGAGCCTTGGGCGCGATGCGGGCCGTCCCGAGCCAAGCTATCAGTCCTCCGGCCATGCGTCCCCACGAATAGATCGGGCGTCCCTTTGTCCGCATGGCCCTGGGCCAATCCACCCTTCGCTTCGATTCTCATCCTCTTCAGCGCCCAGCTGGGTGTGGTCAGAAAAGACGGAGAAGATCTAAAGGCTGCCACCTTCTTCAGCGCCAGCCTCAGGAGCAGACCCCAAATACGCCAACGCTATTCCCTGCCCCGCGGTCCAGTTCAGGCTGCTATTTAAGGTCACGGTATTAGCCGCATAATCGATCTTTATGATTCGGGCTTTTTGCGAAGTGCCGACGATCTGGATTTCATCGCCCTCGACCCCGGCGATCCCCCACCCGTCCGTGAAGTATCCAGCTTC
>Ga0209253_10004823_pt1 | contig 11715 bp, 5 predicted proteins | sample FrelakmetBRP12BR_FD_187145 | JGI IMG/M metagenome (GOLD analysis project Ga0209253, IMG submission 187145) | Freshwater lake sediment microbial communities from the University of Notre Dame, USA, for methane emissions studies - BRP12 BR (SPAdes)... | ecosystem: Environmental > Aquatic >...
GCCCAGTACATTCAGATTGGCGAAGCTGTTCGTCCCCGACAGTATGGTGCTGCCCAATGCATTCAAGGTCACCGCGCCGCTGGCAGCAATGGCATTGAGCAAGATGTTTCCGCCCGAATTGACGAGATTGATCGCACCGGCAGTCAGTGTCGCAAAGCGTGCATCAATCACTGCCGCTCCCGGCACGCGATTCACCGCGATCGCTCCCGGATCGTTCGCGGTGATGTTCAGCGCGCCGACGATGTTGATCGTGTCATTCAAGATCACGCTGCGACCTGCCTGCAAAGTCAGGTTACCTGCACCCGTTGAGTTTATCGCGGCACCGACCGATTGGGTAATATCGTTATTGGCTTGCAACACCACACTCGTGCCGGTATCAAGTGTCGCAGCAATGTTGCCTGCACCTATCGTCACATCCGTTGCGGGTGTATCGGCAAAGGTTGTCCCGGTAGCTGGTACCGCCGCGACCGGTGCGCCCAGAATGAATGCACGCCCTGCCAACGCCAATGGTCCGGATGTCGCATTGGATGAACCGACATAGGCATTACCGAAATTGGCGGTTTGCTTGAGCGCCACCACATAACTGCCGAGAGTTTCGTTTGTGGTACTCCCCACCAAACTGTTGCTGGCACTCACCGCGCCCACCGTGGTACCCAAGGAGTCTGACCAGGTAACAGCACCCGCCGTTGTCGCCGCGCCGTTATTCCAGTTGGTGCTTCTCACCACGTAGTTGTTATTGCCGAGTTCGGTGATGCCGCCGTTACCCACTTGGTCATACGCATTGCTGCCAACCAGACTGTTGGCCGCAGAAACTATGTTGGTATTGCCATTTGCAACATAATTTGACACTTGTCCAGTCGTGCCATTGACCCAAGTAACCGCACCAGCATCCACCACCGCGCCGTTGTCCCAGTTGGATGAAATCACTACGTAGTTGCCATTGGAAAGCACCCCAACACCACCAACATTATCTCCGGCAATGCTCCCCACCAGACTGTTGGTCGCGGAAACTAAATTGGTGTTGCTATTGGCCGCATAGTCAGAAACCTGTCCTGTCGTGCCATCGACCCATGTTGCCGCCCCCATGCCACCGTTCCATGAGGAATTACCGACTACATAGTTGCCGTTGGAAAGAATGGTTGCGTACCCCAAATATTGTCCCACCGCACCTACGATACTATTTGTCGAAGAGAGGGTGCCAACTGTCCGAGGACCTGCAGTCGCCCCATTACCCCAAGTGACGGCACCTGATTTGCTATTCCAGTAGGCACTCCCAACGACATAGTTCCCACCCGGTAATGCGAATACGGAGTTGCCGCCCCCAGTACCGCTTGCTCCGACGAAATCTGCTCCCCCTAAACCTGCCACGCTACCCACCAAACTATTAGTCGCATCGACAAAGCCCACCACACTCGTGACTGTCCCGCCGAGGCCGTTACCCCATGTCACCGCCCCTTTATTGCCACCCCAGAAAGGACTGCCGACCACATAGTTGCCGTTGCTGAGAGCCGTGATGTTAAAACCGACCTGGTCGAAAGTATTAAATCCCAGCAGGCTATTGTTTTGGGAGATCAGGCCTTGTCCGTTTGAGGTGAGTCCGGTAAGGCCATCCACCCAAGTCGCCGCACCCGTGCTGGTTCTGTAGCTTGCCTCTATCCCTCTCCAGTTGTAGCTGCCGATCACATAGTTGTTATTGGTCAGCACCACCACCCTTGAACCGACCTGTTCGTTGTAGTTATTGCCCACCACGCTATTTGCCGAGGAGATGACATTCGAGCCATTGCTGGTCTGGCCAGTCGAACCGCTCACCCACGTGACCGCTCCCATACCTCCACCTGCTGCGTAATTCCAATTAAAATTCGCCAGCACATAATTGCCATTCGGCAGAGCGATTATGCCGTTCTGGCCGATCATGTCATTGTTGGTCTGACCAATGATGCTGTTAGTGGCAGAGATAATACGGGTGCCATCGCTGGCCAAACCGGTCGTACCATCCATCCAGGTCGCGACACCCCGTTGCGAGCCTCCACCCGCGTAATATCCATTCACCACCACATAGTTGCCGTTGGTCAGCGCGTATGGACTGCCTGAACCAATCAGACTATTGGCTCCTGAAATAATATTGCTGGTGTCTGCTGTTTGGCCTGTCGCCCCATTCACCCACGTAGCGATGGAAATACCGTTGTATCCACCCGAAACCACATAATTACCGTTGGACGGCAAAGCAATCACTTTGCTACCCAAATAATCCCCGGCTGCGAATCCTGTTTGACTGTTGGCCAGTGAAATAACATTCGTGTTGCCGGTGCCCGCATAATCGGATACTCGCCCGGTCGTACCATCAACCCAGGTCGTTGCACCGATGGCTCCGTTCCAGAATGCGCTTGCCACCACATAGTTGCCGTTGCTCAGCACAACCACAGGTGACCCGCTGTAGCCACTCCCAACTTTGTCGTTAGCATTCATACCCACCACGCTGTTGGCCGAACTGACTGAGCCCGACACTCCTGCTGTAGCACTACCCCATGTCACTGCGCCCAAGGGATTGATATTGCTCACACCCGCACCCCAGTTGGGACTGGTCACGACAAAATTACCATTGATTGCCAGTTGAGTGATACCGCCAATACCCACCTGATCATTCGCAGTCGCACCCGTCAACGTGGTCAGCAACGTCCCGGTTGGTGAATACATGTACACCGCACCCGCACTTGCAGCGATCAAGCTGTCATTAGGCGATGCAACCACGATGTTGCCATTGGCAAGTTCGGTCATGTTGCCGCCGAAGCCTTCACCCGCGCCGATATTCGGATCGATCAGTTCCAGCACGCTTGGGCTGGTGACACCGGTCAACGCGCCCGCGCCCGGCACGATGGTGATGTTGCGCGGGTCGAGCAGCAAGGTGCCGTTCAAGCCATGCGCCACGGAAAGATCGGTCAGCCCGCCATAGCCTAGCGAGGTCAGTCCGGAGACTTCCGCCATGCCGCCATTGCCGCCCAGCACTCCACCCTTGGCGCTGATACTGCCCTTGAAGCGCATCGCCTGATCCGACCACAGCACGACTTCACCGCCGTTGCCGGTTTGCAGCGCATCCGCTTTGAGTGTGGCCGCGCTGTTGGTCAATACATTGGTAGCGTTGGCAAGTATCTTGCCTTGTGCGCTGAATCCTGCCGCACCGTGCATCAGTCCGCCAACATGAATCTTTCCTCCACCATTCGTACCGCTTGCGTCGAGATGCGCGCCGGCGATTTTGATCTCATTACCCGCCAGTGTGAGTGCACCGCCAGTCATGCCGGTCGCGCTGTACGAGCCGGAGGTGTAGTTGGAGACATCGGCGGATACCAGGATATCGCCGCCTTGCCCTTGTGTACTGTTGGCGGTGTATCGCGCGGACGAAGTGGAAAGCGCGCGGTTGGCGGCTTGCACACTGATATTCCCGCCCGAGGTGGCGCCGTCTGTACTGATCGCGGCAGTGGAAAGTATGCTGTCCCCATTGATACTGACCGAGCCACCTGTACCTGTTTCACCATTCGCCTGAACACTGCCGGTGTGTATCACGACACCCGGTGCATTCGGGTCTGGCGAGTGTGCCGCAGAAATATCTACGCTGCCTCCGCTCGTGCCATTGGCTGTGATATATCCGCCTGCTTCGGCACGAAGGCTGGCCTTGAACACGATCTTGCCGCCCTGCATCGTCGCGCTGTCAGCGCTGACCGCGCCGCTGTTGCGCACCACGGTGCCGAACAGGCCGAGGCTGCCGGATGAGGCGATGAGCTGGCCGACATTGGTGGCATCGCCAGCCGGAGCGGTGATGCTGACTCTGAGATCGGGATCGCTGGTGCTGACCAGATCCACGCTGTGCCCCGCTGCCAGCAGAATCTCGCCATTCGGCGCGGTAATGACGCCGGTGTTCTCGACATCAGGGGCGATCAGGAATATCTGTCCGCCGGTTTGTCCATTTCCACTGGCAGTGATGTTGCCGGCGTTGCTGATGCTGGTTGCGCCGGGCACTTCGGTAAAGTGATTGCGTCCAGCGAGGAAGTCGGCGTCGCTGAGGTTGAGCGTGGAGGCTACCAGGCCGGCCACGTCCACAACCGACCCGGCGCCGAACACGATGCCATTCGGGTTGATCAGGAACACGCGCCCGTTGGATTGCAGAGTGCCCAGAATACTGGATGGATTGTTGCTGATGACGCGATTGAGCACGGCAGATGCAGCGGATTGCTGGTTGAAGCGGGTGATCTCGTTCGCGCCTATCGAGAAGCCTTGCCAGTTGATGATGGTGCCGGGGGTGTTGGTGACGGTAAGCGTATTGCCGCTGGATGCAAAACTGGCCTGGCCGGAGATCACAGCGGGGTCGAGCGGGTTCGCCGGCACGGCCGATGATGCCATTGCAAATAGCACACACGCGTAGATCGCCTTCAGATTTTGACGGTGTCTCATGATCGCCCCCTGCCGGAAAGACGCTTACTACCCCGGTCTTATTTCGAAACTACAAATATCTTATAGGTTCGCCCCGCGCATCATGGTCATGATCCGGGACGAAACCAGCGATATTTTTTCTTCTGTTTTAATAATGGAATAAACGGTATACCGCATTTCAGTTTGGCTGCGGAATATGCTCTATTTTTTTTAAAAGGGCAATACGACCAAAGGACAGTATCGCGAGCACCTTTCCATTCAGCTTACATGGGCTTGCGCGCCACCAGATCGATCGGCGCCGGTATGCCGGTATTTTCTGAACTTGGCGCTGAACCATACGATCACATCGTCCACATAGGTGTACAGCACCGGGATCACCAGCAGACTCAGGAAAGTCGAGGTGATCAATCCGCCGATCACGACGATGGCCATCGGCGCGCGGAAACTGCCGTCTCCCGTTCCCAGATCGAGCGCCACCGGCAGCATGCCGGCGCCCATCGCCATGGTCGTCATCACGATAGGCCGCACGCGTTTCTTGCACGCATCGAGCAGCGCCTCGGCGCGGTTCATGCCGCGTTCGCTGCGCGACACGATCGCGTATTCCACCAGCAGGATGGAGTTCTTGGTCGCAATCCCCATCAGCATGATCAGGCCGATCATCGAAGGCATCGAGATCGCGGTCTTGGTCAGGAACAGCGCCAGGAACGCGCCTGGGATGGACAACACCAGCGCGCCCAGTATCGTGGCCGGCTGCATGAAGTCCTTGAACAGCAACACCAGCACGATGTAGATGCACAACACGCCGGTGAACATCGCCAGGCCGAAACTCGCGAACAGTTCTTTCATCGCCTCTGCATCCCCGATCGGCGCCATCGCCACACCGGACGGCATATTCTTGATGGACGGCAACGCAGACACGGCGGCCTGCACCTTGCCCAAAGGCTGCCCGGCCAGTTCAACATCGAAGGTGACATTGCGCTGCCGGTCATAGCGATCGATCTGGGCCGGGCCACTTTCCACGCTCAATGTAGCCACACTGCCCAGCATCACCGGCCCGCGCGATCCCGGCACCACCAGACGCGAAAGCAGATCCAGATCCTGCCGCGCCTCATCGCGCAGCTTCACGATGATAGGCAGCTGGCGGTCCGGCAGGTTAAGTTTGGCCAGCTCCTTGTCATAATCCCCGGCCGTCGCAACGCGCAGCGTGTCGGCTATCGCGCCGGAAGTCACACCCAGATCGGCTGCGCGCGCAAAATCCGGACGCACCACCAATTCCGGACGCAACACGCTGGAATTGGAAACCACATTGCCGATGCCCGGTATCGTGCGCAGCTCCTGTCCCACCTTCAGCGCCTGTTCGTTCAACAGCTCGCTGTTTTCGCCGGTCAGCACCAGCTGGTACTTGTCCGAGGACGACCCCATCCCGACCTTGAAGCGCACGCCGGGCAATGCCATCATCGCTTCACGCAACTGGTCTTCGATCTCCTGCTTGTGCAGCTTGCGCTCTTCACGCGGGGTAAGCTGTATCGAAAGCGTGGCCTTGCGCGCCTCCGCCACACCGGCCGGCTCGAATGCATTGCCTCCCGAAGTACCTCCACCGATCGCCGTGTAGACCAATATCACATTCGGGTTCTGCATGATAATGCCGCGTGCCTGTTCGGCCAGCGCATAGGTTTGCTCGAACTTGCTCCCCGGCGGCAGCGTGATCGTCACCTGCGTCTGTGACTGATTGTCTTTAGGTTGGAAAGCCGTCGGCAAGGTTCCGGCCAAACCGAACGAACCGATGAAAAACACCGCCGCTGCCAGCAGCGTGGTCTTGCGATGAGCCAGACACCACTGCGCCCATTTGAGATAAAACTCTATCCAGCGGGGGGTCGGATGCGCAACGCGCGGACGCAGGAAATAGGCGGACAGCATCGGCGTCAACATGCGCGCCACCACCAGTGAGAACAGCACTGCCACCGCCGCTGTCCAGCCGAATTGCACGAAGAACCGGCCGGGTATGCCGCTCATGAAAGCTGTCGGCAGGAACACCGCCACCAGCGTGAACGTGGTCGCGATCACCGCCATGCCGATCTCGTCGGCGGCCTCCATGGCTGCCTGGTAAGGGGACTTGCCCATCTCCAGATGGCGCATGATGTTTTCGATCTCCACGATCGCATCATCCACCAGCACCCCGACCACCAGTGACATCGCCAGCAGGGTTACGACGTTGATCGAGAATCCGAGCAGATACATGATTGCAAACGTCGGAATGACAGCCAGCGGCAACGCGGTCGCCGCAACGATCGTGGCGCGCGTATTGCGCAGGAAGAAGATCACCACGATCACCGCCAGCAAGGCGCCCTCGAAGATCATCTCCATCGAGCCCTGGTAAGTCTCATATACCTGATCAACCGTATTGAAAACGCGCTCCACGGTGATCTTCGGGTGCGTTCCCTTGATGCTTTCGAGCGCTTTGCTCACTCCATTGCTCACTTCAACATCGCCGGCTCCAAGCGAACGTGTGATCTCGAACCCGACCACCTGCTTGCCATTGTGCAGCGCCGCCGAGCGCCGCTCTGCGATAGTGTCGCTGACATACGCCACCTGGTCGAGACGCACGTGACGACCATCGCGCAGGCCGATCTCCATTTCCGCCAGCTGTGCGGCGGTTTGCACCGTCGCCACCGCGCGCACAGCTTGTTCCATGCCGCCGAGATCGGTGCGTCCGCCCGGCGCTTCCTTCTGTATCTGCCGCAACTGGCTGGAGATTTCGGAGGCAGTGAGATTCAGTCCCAGCATCTTGGCAGGATCGAGTTCCACGCGGATCTGCCGCGTCACACCGCCAACGCGATTGACCGCCCCCACCCCTTTCACGCCGAGCAGCAGCTTGGTCATGTAGTTGTCCACGAACCAGGACAGTTCTTCCTCGCTCATGTCCGGTGCGGCGATCGTGTAGGTCAGGATAGGCTTGCCGCTCAATTCCACTTTGTTGACGACCGGATCAAGCATTTCGTTCGGCAACTCGCTGCGGATACGCGAAACGGCAGAGCGCACATCCTCCAGCGCCAGACGCGAATCGCGCTCCAGACGGAACTCTGCCGACACGATGGCGGTGCCGTCCTTGACCTGGGTATACAAGTGCTTCAAACCCTGCGAGCTGGCGAGCGCGTTCTCGATCTTGCGCGCCACTTCGGCTTCCATCTGGTCCGGTGAAGCGCCGGGCAACGTCGCCGTCACCGTGATCATCGGCAAGTCGATATCGGGAAACATCTGGATCTTCATGGCCTTGAAGGCCATCACACCAAAAAAGGTGAGCATCACGAAGGCGAGCACCGCCGGGATGGGATTGCGTATCGACCACGATGAGACGTTCATGCGCTTATTCCTTCACGACTTGAACCACATCGCCTTCAGTCAGAAACGCCCCGCCGGTTTCGACGACCGGTTCATCCGCTTTCAGTCCCTGCTTGATCTGGATGCGGCTGCCTATGCGCTGTCCCACCGTCACCGGCCGCTCATGCACATGGTTATCCGGCCCCACGATCAGCACGTAGGTCATGCTGCTGCGCTGCATCACGGCAGACTGCGGCAATGACTGCAAGCTCCGCTTGCCGCCGCTGACATCGAATGTGCCGCGCGCAAAGGCCCCCGCGACGATGCCTTCGCTGACCGGCAGTGTGACCAGCGCAAAGCCATAGCGCGTTTTCGGATCCACCGACGGCGAGATCGCGCGTACCGTGCCCTTTATGACGCGCCCTTCACCCACTGCGATCTCCACGCTCATCCCCTTCCTTATCAGCATCAGCTCTTCCGCCGTAAGATCGGCGCGCCATTCCAGACGCCCTTTCCGGATCAGCCGGAAAAGTTCCGCTCCGGGTTGAGGCAAGGTGCCCACGTTGGCATTCGCTGCCGAGATGACGCCCGAATCGGGTGCCACGATGCGCCCCTGGGCAGAATACGAAGCAGCCGAATCACTGCTGCGCGCAAAATTGTCCAGCGTGACCAGCACATCGCCTTGCTGCACATGATCGCCGATGCTGACCATCACCTCGGCGATCCGCAAGCCCTGCACTTGCGCGCTGATGACGGCTTCCTGCCAGGGCAGGATGCTGCCGCTCGCTGCCAGCTTGCGCGCCCACTTTTCTTCACGCAGTGTCGTGGTACGCACCGTCAGCGCTGGCCGACTAACCGCAGGCGCAGCTTGTGCGGCTTGAACGCTGCCGATCTGCCAAACCGTTCCACCTCCGAGCAGCAGGCCCGGCAAGACCAGACTAATGATCAAACGGCTGTGTTTGATGTTCATGTTTTTCGTTCGCTTTCTTGTAATTGTTCCTGGTGTTCAGCCAGCCGCTCGTCCAGCAATTCTATCCAGTGCCGGACCGGTACTGCGGCACCGCTTTGCAAATGCACCAGGCAGCCGATGTTGGCGGTGACTATACGGGCCGGCGCACCGGATTCGAGCGCGCCGATCTTGTTTTTCAGCAGTTGCTGCGAAAGTTCCTTTTGCAGCAGCGAATAGGTGCCGGCGGAGCCGCAGCAAAGGTGTTGATCAGCGACGGGTGTCAGTTCAAACCCCGCCATACTGAGCATCGCCTCGATCACGCCGGTGATCTTCTGGCCATGTTGCAGCGTGCATGGAGAATGAAAAGCCAACCTGTTGTCTGTTTCTTTTCGGCTTGCACCCGTAGCGCTCAAAAGTTCGAGCAGACTCTCTTTCTCGGCCAGCAGGACTTCGGAAATATCCTTGGTCGCGGCGGAGATTCTTGCGGCCTTGTCCGCATAGTTGGGATCATGTTGCAGCAGATGGCCATATTCCTTGACGGTGACACCGCAACCGCTGGCGGTCATCACGATCGCTTCGGCACCCTGATCAAGGTGCGGCAGCCATGCGTCGATATTGCGCCGCATATAGTCCAGCCCCTCCTGCTGGGCATTGAGGTGATAGCTCACCGCGCCGCAGCAACCGGCTTGCCCGGCGCGCATCAGGCTTATGCCCAGCCGGTCCAGCAGACGGGCCGCCGCTGCGTTGATATTGGGTTCCAGGGTGGGCTGCACGCAACCGTCCAGCACCAGCATGGTGCGGACATGTTTTGACCCGGGCCATGGCGTTTTGATCTTGGCGGGAGGCACGGATCGCTTCAAAGCGCCCGGCAAGATCGGGCGCATCATGCGCCCCACCTGCACCAGGCCGGCAAAAATCGCGGGCTTGGTCAGCGCCCTGCGCAGAACATTGCGTTGCAGCGCTTGAAATAATCCGCGCCCGACCCGCTGCTCCGCAATGCCGCGACCGATGTCTACCAGATGCCCATATTGAACGCCTGACGGACAAGTAGTCTCGCAGGAACGACAGGTGAGACAACGGTCCAGATGCAACTGGGTCTTCCCGGTGACGGGCTCGCCTTCGAGCATTTGCTTGATCAGATAAATGCGCCCGCGCGGACTGTCCAGCTCATTGCCCAGCAATTGGTAGGTCGGGCAGGCGGTCAGGCAGAATCCGCAGTGCGTGCAGTTGCGAAGTATCGCTTCGGCTTCCCGGCCTGCATGAGTATCCTTGATCGATTCGGCTAGAGTTGTTTGCACTTTATTTCACCACAAGGTCGATGCCATCAGAAATCGTACATACGCCCAAAGTTTAATACTCCGCTGGGATCGAACGTATGTTTCAGTTTCCGGTGTATGTTCATCAGCGCTGCGGGCAAGGGATGAAACACACCCGCCGACCCTTCGACTGAGCTCAGGACAGGCTTGTCTGCTCCGCGGAATAACGTCGCCTGCCCGCCGCCCGCCTCGGCAGCTTCACGCACGGTTTGCGCATCAGCTTGAGTTTTGCACCAGCGCAATGCGCCGCCCCACTCTATCAACTGCTCGCCCGGAATGCGCAAAGGCTGCGCGGTGGATGGCAGTGAAACACGCCACAAGGGTATATCTGTTTTGAAAAAAGCCGCATTCTGTTCGCGCTGATCGCACCAGAAATCCGCACCCTGATCGACCACTGTTCCGCCCAGTCTGGGTTGTGCGGCTTGCACTGCGCTGACCGCACCGGACAGGCGTATGGTCAGTGCATGATCGTGATGGCAGGTCGCAGACAGGGGCAGCGGCTGACTGGCCCAGCGGTTCATCGCATCCAGTGCCTGCGCCTGATCCATATCGAAACGCAGCGTCACTTCCGCAACCGGACGCGGCAAGACCTTGAGCGAGATTTCCAGCAGCAGTCCCAAGGTACCCATCGCACCGGTCTGCAAACGCGATACGTCATAGCCGGCCACGTTCTTCATCACCTGCCCGCCAAATGTCAGCAGGTCGCCGCGCCCGTCCAGCATGCGCACGCCCAGCACGAAATCCCTGGCCGCACCCTGATAGGCCCGGCGCGGGCCGGACAGGCCGGTGGCGATGCAACCGCCGAGCGTGGCGGCGGGACCGAAATGCGGCGGTTCGAACGGCAGCATCTGGCCGTTTTCCGACAACAGCTGTTCGATCTCGGCGAGGGTCGTTCCGGCGCGTGCCGTCAACACCAGCTCCTTCGGTTCGTAAGAGATGATGCCGCGATAGGGCCGTGCATCCAGCAACGTGCCGGATAATGCACTGCCATAAAAATCCTTGCTGCCCGATCCGCAGATGCGCAATTGCTGACGCTGCGCTGCGGCATCGCGTATGGTGGCGGCAAATTGTTCGATGATCTCTTTCATCAGGTGTCCTGAAAATCAAGCGCCGGCTTCAAAAATGTTTGGGAGATTTCATCTCTGCTTTGCGCAGCTCGCCATACTTTTCATAAAATTCACGCGCAGATTTTTTCATCTGTTCTATGAACTCTTTGTGGCCCGTGGCACGACTGAAGGTGTCCGCCATTGTGACCATCATCTGGTAATAGAATTCAGCCATTTCATCCACCATCATCTCCTTGGTCCAGAGATCGATGTGCAAAGCCGATTTTTTGCCTCCATCCCAAAAGGCCAGCATCATGGCTTTTGCCTGTTGTGCCTCTTTCACACTGGAGTCTGAGGCTTTCCACACGATGGACTCCGGGTTATTTTTTTCACCAAGTTGAACATCGATCGCAATAGTTGAATGTCTCATGTATTTGATCCAATTTGTCAGTCATTGATACCGCAACCGCTTCACCTGCCTAAAATCTCGGCAGGTCCGGAAATTTCATCTCGCCATGATGCACATGCATCGCGCCGAATTCCGCGCAGCGATGCAAGGTCGGCACCGCCTTGCCGGGGTTGAGCAAACCGCTCTCGTCCCATACCGCCTTGATGGCGTGGAACATGGTCAATTCCTTTTCATTGAACTGGATGCACATCTGGT
>Ga0209253_10004824_pt1 | contig 11713 bp, 9 predicted proteins | sample FrelakmetBRP12BR_FD_187145 | JGI IMG/M metagenome (GOLD analysis project Ga0209253, IMG submission 187145) | Freshwater lake sediment microbial communities from the University of Notre Dame, USA, for methane emissions studies - BRP12 BR (SPAdes)... | ecosystem: Environmental > Aquatic >...
GTCGTCCGCGGGTTCCCCCCACTCGCCGCGCGACCGGTCCAGCACGGTGAAGTCGATCCCCTCCCGGAAGAGGAGGTTGAAGGGGTGGTAATCCCCGTGGACCTGGCGGAGCCGATGCGTGCGACCCTTCAGCCGCCAGCGCCAGGAGAGGATCTTCCGCTCGATCTCCTCCAGCAAGGCGGCGGTGATGAACCCGTGGGGGAGGGGATAGCTGTCGGTCAGCCCCATGATGCATTCGCCGTGTCCGAGGAGTTCGCGGATCCTGCGCACGTACAGGCCGGGGTCGGGCCCACGGACGGCGTGGATCTCCGCGAGATAGTCGCACAGGGCGTCCGCCCGCGAGCGGTCCAGGTCGCGCAGCGGCGCGCCCTCCTGGAGCCGCGCGATGTCCCGGATGTACCCGGTCCCCTCGACATACTCCACGAGGAGGAAGAACTCCTCGGCGTCGCCGACGGAGAGGAGATTTCCGTCCCGGCCGAAGGCGCCGACGTCGAGGGAGCGTGCGTGTCGGGGGAGGGCGTTGTACGCACCGTGGTCCCACAGCAGCATCTGCGCCCGGTCGGCCATGTGCTCGTGGCCGAACGGCCCGGGACTGGTCGTCTCCAGGACCGCGGCGCGCCCTTCGCCGCCAACGGTGAACTCCACCTTCACGGGGTGGCCGTACCCGTACTCCTTCGCGGCGCCCGACGCCTTCGATTCCCGCAGCGGGATCAGCGCGGTGACGGCCACCGGCGCGTGAAACAGCGCGGTCAGGTACCGCTCGATCCGCACCTTCGAAAGTTCCGGCATCGGCGTTTCTCCCTGGGGACCCCCGGGAAGGGTCCCCGAGAATTCCTGCCCCGGCAGGTGCCATTCTCCCACGTACCGCGGGTCGAGTGAAGGGTCCGTAAAATCGTGGCGCGCGATACGCCGATTCCGGCGAACTTCCGTATACTGTCTCTGCTTCCAAAGAGGATCAATACGGCGTGAGGGGGGCGAAGGTGTTTGTATGGACGGAACTTTGGTCGGTGGGGATCGACACCATCGACGCGCAACACCGGGAGCTTTTTTCCGCGATCAACTCCTTGCTGCGGGAGGAGGGGAAGGCGGCCCCCGGGGAGTTGGCGAAGGTTCTCGACTACCTGGAGGAGTACGTCACCAACCATTTCGGGATGGAAGAAATCTACATGCGACGCCTCTCCTATCCGGGATTTCCCTCCCACAAGGGGGAACACGTCGCGTTCATCAACGACTACTACGACCTTCGGGACGAATACGACAACAACGGGGCCACCCCCGAACTGGCCGACAAGGTGGGACGCTTCATGGGAAACTGGCTGGTGAGCCACATCGGGAACGTGGACAAGGCCCTCGGCGCGTTCCTGCGGGACAAAGGGATGAAGTAAGCTACCCGCGGAGCAGTGCGGCGGCGAGGAGGGCGCACAATCCGAGGCCGAGCGCCACCTTCGGGAGGATCACCTTGGACCGCTCCCGGATCGTCCCGTCCGTTTTTCCGGAAAGGATCCCTTCGGAGGCAACGTCGCAGACTCCCGGTATCGGGGAGCACGACTTCGTCTTGGGACAGACCGCGAAGATGACCAGCATGGCGGCCATCAGCCCGACCTTGAGGAGGACGTACCGGCCCGCCGCGGTGTGAAGGAGCGCATCGGTCGTTCCCAACAGAAGGTACGCCTTCCCGGCCCCCGAGGCGAGCAGGAGGGCGATCGAGCTGCCCACGAGTTTCCGGAATCGTCCTTCCATCAACGCGAGAAGGTACGCGCTCCGGAAACTCACCTCGTTGTTCCTGAAGACCGGGTCCAGGACGACGATGTGGAAGATCATCCCTCCCAGCCACATGATCACGGCCAGCAGGTGGATGACGGTCAACGCGACCGGTACGAACTCCATCGCCCCCTCCTTTGCTCCGCTTCCGTAAACCACCGTACTACCCGCCGTGAACGGTGGCGTTGACCCACGTCAATCGCGCGGGCGCCGCGTTGCATCTAAAAGGAAAAATCCGGGAAGGGAATCGCGCGATGGAATGGAGCAGAAGGTCGTTCTTGAGGGTCCTCGCCCTGACGGGAGGCGGGGTGCTCCTCCCGTGGATGGGATCGGTTCTGTCCTCGGAAGGGCCGCCGCGCTCCATTCGGGTCTATTCGGTGCAGCGGAAGGGGTACGTCATGTCGGAGAGAGTCGGAAAGACCGACGCGGAGTGGCGGAAGCTCCTCTCGCCGGAGCAGTACCAGGTGACGCGGAAGAAAGGGACGGAGCGGGCCTTCACGGGGGTGTACTGGGACACGAAGGAGAAGGGAACGTACCGGTGCGTCTGTTGCGGTCTCGACCTGTTCCGGTCCGAGACGAAGTACGACTCCGGGACCGGATGGCCCAGTTTCCACGAGCCGGTGGCGAAGGAGAACGTCCGGACGGAGGCGGATTACGGCTTCTTCTCGAAGCGGACGGAGGTGCTGTGCGCACGATGCGACGCGCACCTCGGCCACGTCTTCGACGACGGGCCGAAGCCTACGGGGTTGCGCTACTGCATGAACTCCGCGTCGCTCGCGTTCGTGAAAGACGGGTGATCCGCGGGGGTTCCCGTCCCGCGGGCCGGCTCAGTCGAGAAAGAGGTCGGGAAGGAGCGGGGCGCCCGGCTCCACGGCGTAACGGGAGAGGTCCGTCACCCCTTCGGCGGCGAGAACCTCCTCGTCGAGGAAGAAGTTGCCCGTGCAGGAGCGGCTGTTCCGCGTGAGGATCGCGTGCGCCGCATCCGCGACGATCGAAGGTTTGCGGCAGTTTCTCGCTTCCACGCCGGGGATCATCGAGAGCGCGGCGGTGGCGATCACCGTCCTCGGCCACAGGGCGTTCACCGCGACGCCCGCCTCCCGGAACTCCTCCGCGAATCCGAGGACGCACAGGCTCATCCCGTACTTCGCCATCGTGTAGGCGCAATGGTTCCCGAACCACTTCGGATCCAGGGAGAGGGGCGGGCTCAGGGTGAGGATGTGGGGGTTTTTCGCCTTCAGGAGGTGCGGCAGGAGCGCCTGCGATGCGGCGAAGGTCCCCCGGACGTTCACGCCGAACATCAGGTCGAACCGCTTCATCGGGGTCTGCAGAGTCCCGGTAAGGCTGATGGCGCTCGCGTTGTTCACCAGGATGTCGACGCCTCCGAACGTCTCCGCCGCCCTGGCGGCCGCGGCGGCGAGCTGCTCCTCGAAGCGGATGTCGACCTGGAGGGGGAGGGCGTTCCCGCCGGCCCGTTCGATCTCCCGGGCGGCGGTGAAGATCGTTCCCGGAAGCTTCGGGTTCTCTGCCGACGTCTTGGCGGCGACGACCACGTTCGCCCCATCCGACGCGGCCCGCAACGCGATCGCCAGGCCGATCCCCCGGCTCGCCCCGGTGATGAAAAGCGTCTTCCCGTTCAAGGTGCCCATGAAGAACCCTCCCGTCCGGTCGATTCCGCACGCCTGCCGTGGAATATAATGGATCAAATCTTCCGAAATCGGAACGGGACGATTCCGGGAATCGGGGAGGAGTGCGATGGAGCGGCGAAAGCTGGGAAGCGGCGGCCTCACGGCGTCGGCGATGGGGCTCGGCTGCATGGGGATGTCGGAGTTCTACGGACCCGCCGACGAGGCGGAGTCGGTCGCCACGATCCACCGCGCGCTCGACCTCGGAATCGATCTCCTCGACACGAGCGACATCTACGGCCTCGGACGGAACGAGATCCTGGTCGGGAAGGCGATCGGGGACCGGCGGGAGCGGGTGCTCCTCGCGACGAAGTTCGGTCTGCTGCGCGGGGAGGACGGGAGCTGGAAGGGGGTCAGCGGGAAGCCCCCGTACGTGCGGGCGGCCTGCGAGGCAAGTCTGAGGCGCCTCGGCGTGGACGTCATCGATTTGTACTATCTGCACCGCGTGGATCCGGAAACCCCGATCGAGGAGACGGTGGGCGCAATGGCGGAGCTCGTCCGGGCGGGGAAGGTCCGGTTCCTCGGGCTTTCCGAGTCGGCCGCCGGCACGATCCGGCGGGCGCACGGGGTCCACCCGATCGCAGCGGTGCAGAGCGAATACTCCCTGTGGACCCGGGACCCCGAGGAGAACGGGGTTCTCGCGGCGTGCAGGGAACTGGGGATCGGGTTCGTCCCCTTCTCGCCGCTGGGGCGCGGTTTCTTCGCCGGGAGAGTCAAGAGCAAAGCGGACCTGTTCGAAACCGATTTTCGCAGGACCTCGCCGCGGTTCGAGGGGGGGAACCTCGAACGGAACGTGGAGCTGTTGAGGGCGTTCGAGGCGGTCGCGCGCGACAAGGGGTGCACCCCGGCCCAGCTCGCACTGGCCTGGGTGCTGTCGCGAGGGAAGGAGATCGTGCCGATCCCGGGGACGAAGCGGCGGGATCGGCTCGAGGAGAACGTTTCCGCCCTCTCCGTCGCCTTGTCGGACGGGGACGTCGCGCGGATCGAGGCGGCGGTTCCGCCGTCGGCGGTCGCGGGGATGCGGTACCCCGTGGAATCGATGAAGGCGGTCAACCGCTGACATGTCGAAGGAGAAGATGCCGGTGACGGCGGCGATCCGCGTCTTGCGGGCCGCCGGGGTCGCGTACACGGAGCACCCGTACGACTACGAGGAGAAGGGCGGGACGGCCGTCTCCGCGCGGGAACTCGGGGTCGATGAGCACAGCGTCGTGAAAACGCTCGTCATGGAGGACGACCGGAAGCGGCCGCTGGTCATCCTGATGCACGGGGATCGCGAAGTGTCGACAAAGGAGCTCGCCAGGGCGATCGGCGCGAAAAGCGTCGCGCCATCCTCCCCGGAGGCCGCGAACCGGCACTCGGGGTACATCGTCGGCGGGATCTCGCCGTTCGGGACGAAGCACCCGATGCCGGTCTACGTCGAGGCGACGATCCTCGACCTTCCGAAGATCTACATCAACGGCGGGCGACGCGGGTTCCTGGTGGGGATGAGTCCGGGGGAGCTGGTGCGGGTCTTGTCGCCGTCCGCCGTCCGTGTGGCGACCGGATGAGGATCAGGCGACCTGTTCTTCTCCGACGACGATCCGCATCTGGTCCTCGGGGGATTGGGCGAACATCTTCCGTGCGAGTTTCATCAGGCCGAGGTGGCTGGCGGCCCCTCGATCCTTGCTCCTTCGCTCGACCACGGTGCCGATCGGGATCTTCATCTTGGTGAGGTAGTCCACCCGGTACACTTTATATGCTTTCCCCATCGGAACGCCTCCATGCGCCCGGAGTCGTGCGGCGACCTCTCCATCCATCGGTAAAATTATTCACGTTCGGTGGCACGGGTCAAGGGGAAAGTTAAAGGAACTCCGATTTTATTCCGGAGGAGCGATGCGAAAGGAAACGGGAAATCGGCCAGCCAGACACGGTTCCGTTCGCCGGAAGGAACGAAGGAAGGACGGATCGGGAGGATCCGGGACGGAATCCCGGGTTCGAAGAAACCGGAAAACTCTGGAGCCGGCGGTCGGGATTGAACCGACGACCTGCTGATTACGAATCAGCTGCTCTACCACTGAGCTACGCCGGCCCGGCGGGATCCGTCAGAACGCAACGAGGTAATCTAAGAAGCGGGGACCCGAAAGTCAAGCGGGAATCGGCTTCTCCTGTCAGCTGGGCTCGATGCGGTACTGCTCGATGTGGTACTTGTCCGAGGCGGAGATGTTCACCTTCATCCCGTACCGTTGCTCGAGGATTTCAAGGAAGCGCCGCTCCTCGCCGAACAGCTCCTCCGCGAGCGCGGGGTGCACGTAGAGCGACACCTGCTTTCCGGAGAGCATCAGCCCCTGACGCTCGAGCGCCCGGAACACGTCGTAGCAGATCGTCTTCTTCGATTTGATGACCCCTTCGCCGGAGCAGTAGGGGCACGCCTCGGACAGCGACCGGCCCAGGCTCTCCCGGACCCGCTTCCGTGTCATCTCGACCAGCCCCAGCTCCGAGATCTTGCAGATCGTCGTCTTGCTCCGGTCGGCGCGCAGGGCGTCCACGAGGGCGTTGTACACTTTCTCGCGGTTCTCCTCGCTCTTCATGTCGATGAAGTCGATGATGATGATTCCGCCGATGTTGCGCAGCCGGAGCTGGTAGACGATCTCCTTGACCGCCTCCAGGTTGATCTTGACCGTGGTGTCCTCGAGCGACGACCGCCCCACGTACTTCCCCGTGTTCACGTCGACGACGGTGAGCGCCTCCGTCTGCTCCATCACGATGTAGCCGCCGCTTTTCAGCCACACCTTCTTGTCGAGCGCGCGGGTCACCTCGATCTCGATGCCGTAGTTGTCGAACACCGGCTCCGGGCCGCCGTACAGCTCGATCCGGTCCTGGATGCGGGGGAAGAACTGGGAGGCGAAGACGCGGATCCGGTCGTGCTCCTCCCGCGAGTCGACGACGATCCGGTCGGTCTCCGAGGAGAAGAGGTCCCGGACGGCGCGGAGAGAGAGGGAGAGCTCCCGGTGGATCAAGGCGGGGGCCGCGGTGGTCTCGCTCTTCCTCCGGATGGTGTCCCAGAGCCGTACGAGGTAATCCATGTCGGCCTTGAGCTCCGCCTCCGATCCCCCCTCCGCCGCCGTCCGCACGATGGCGCCCATCCCCTCCGGCCGGATCGTCTCCACGATCTTCGACAGCCGGTCACGCTCCTCCGGGTCCTCGATCCGTCGGGAGATCCCGATGTGGGCCGACCACGTGAGGAGCACGAGGTAACGGCCGGGGAGGGTGATGTGGCTGGTGATCCGCGCCCCCTTCGTCCCGAGCGGCTCCTTCGCCACCTGGACGAGCAGGTGCTGCCCCTCCCGGATGAGCCCCTCGATCGGCGGGAGGAAGGTGTCCTGGGGGTAGCGCGCCGGCCGGATGCCGATCTCTTCCGGCAATACCGGTTCCTCGGCGGGATCGGTGTCGAATTCGAGCTGCGGCGTGACGAAGTCGCCCGCGAAGAGGAATCCCGCCTTGTCCATCCCGATGTCGACGAAGGCGGCCTGCATCCCCGGGAGGACGCGGATCACCTTGCCGTTGTAGATGTTGCCGACGGAGTTCCGGTCCTCGCCCCGCTCGATCAGCAGTTCCGCCAGGATTCCGGATTCGAGCGTCGCCACGCGCGTTTCGTACGGCGCGGCGTTCACCACGATGAGTTTACTGGCCTTCTGCATGGCGCGATCCGCGGCGGTGAAGGAGTTCCGCCGACACCTTTCTCGGGATGATCCGCTCGGCGGGCAGCGGCACGCCCAGAAGGGAAGCGGCGGCCTCCAGCGGCCGCACGCCCTTTCCTGTTCCCTGGATGATTGTAATGGAGATGCCGTCCGCGTTCACCCCGAAAGTGGGGACGATCGGCTTCAGGTCGATCTCGGACGTCCGGTCCTCCCGCGCGAGGGCGAGAAGGTGGCGTTCCGACGCGAGGAACGCGGCGAGGCGCTCCGCGGCCATCTTCGGTGTGACCTCCTCCGGCAGGGGAAACGGCGCGACCGGGCGCAGGGACCAGGCGGAGGCGATGTCGAAGTCGGACAGGCGGGGGGAGCCCGGCGGAACGCCCTTTGCGAACGTGACCCGGATACCCGCCGGCAGGTGCGGAGCCAGTTTCGCCGGCACCTCCGCGGCCGGGACGGGGAGGCTGAACTCCGCCTCGAGGTACTCGCAGTCGCTCTCCGCCCCCACGGCGAGGGCGGGGGAGAGGGAGAGTCTCGGCGAAGGGTTGAACCCCTGGCTGTACGCCAACGGCAGGCCGGCCCGCCGGAAGACGCGACCCCAGAGGGACTGGATCTCCAGGCCGCTCAGGTATTTCGCGGGTCCCTCCTTCGCATAGGTGAGCCGCACGATGTGCCGCGGCGCGGGGGATGCTTGGGCCTGCGGGGCGCGTTCGGAATCCGCTTCCTCCACGGACGGTTCCCCGAGGCGCCCGGGATACGTGACGTTCGACAGCCCCGGCGGGCACGACCCGCAGGAGGAGCAACCTGCCGATCGGCAATCGGGCGTCGTCTCTCCGGCGCGGGCTTTCTCCCGTTCGGAGAGAAGGAACTCCCGGTCGATCCCGGCGTCCACGAACTCCCAGGGGAGCGGGACCGACGGGTCGCGTTCCACGAGATACCCGAGGGGGTCGACCCCTTCTTCCTCGAACGCCCTCTTCCACGCTTCGGGCCGGAACGCCTCCGTCCACGCGTCGAACCGCGCGCCGTTCCGGAACGCCCGCACGATCACTCCCGGCAGCCGGTCGTCCCCTCGCGCGAAGACCCCCTCGAGCTCCGAGGTCTCGGGGGAGTGGAACTTCACCTCGGCGTGGCGGTTCCGCCCCAGCGCGTCCCGCAGCAGCCGCACCCGTTCCTGGACCTCCTCCCGGCCGATCTGTCGCTCCCATTGGAACGGCGTGTGCGGCTTCGGGACGAACGCCGAGACGCTCACGGTGACGGAGGTGCGCTTCCCGTGGCGGCGCGCGATCGCCGCGACCCGCGCGGCCAGCGCCCCGATGGCGCGGACGTCCTCCGCCGTCTCCCCCGGAAGCCCCACCATGAAGTAGAGCTTGAGGGTCTGCCATCCGTTCCCGAAGATCCACTCCGCGGTTTTCAGGACGTCGTCGTCCCCGATCTCCTTGTTGACCGAACGCCGCAGCCTCTCCGTCCCTGCCTCCGGAGCAAGGGTGAAGCCCGACTTGCGGACCTTCCGGATCTGCCGGACCGTGTTCTCCCGCAAGGCGTCCAGGCGCAGCGAGGGGAGGGAGAGCGAGACGTTTTCCGGGGCGAGGGCCTCCATCGCCTCGGTGATGAGCCGGTCGACGCAACTGTAGTCGGCGGCGGACAGGGAGAGAAGCCCCACCTCGTCGTACCCCGTCCTGGGCGCCTCCTCCTGGAGGTACCGCAGCAGGACGAGCGGGTCACGCTCCCGCACCGGCCGGTAGGCGTACCCCGCCTGGCAGAATCGACACCCCCTCGTGCATCCCCGGGAGATCTCGACGCTCAGGCGGTCGTGGACCACGCGCATCGCAGGGAGGATCGGCGCCGGCAGAAGTGGGGAACGGTTGAGGTCCGCGAGGACGCGCCGCGCCACCCGCCGCGAGATCCCCGGGACGTAGACCCCTTCGATCCGGGAAAGCCGCGAAAGGAGGTCCGCCCGCGATCCTCCCCGCACCTTCCGCTCCTCGACGAGGTCGACGATCTCGAGAACCGCTTCCTCTCCGTCCCCGACGAGCAGCGCGTCGAAGAAGGGTGCGACGGGAGCGGGATTCAGCGTGCACACCCCTCCGCCGACGACGATCGGGTGCTCCTCCGCGCGCTCCACCGACCGGAGGGGGATCCCGGAAAGGTCGAGCATCGCAAGGACGTTCGTATAGGTGAGTTCGTAGCACAGGGAGAACCCGAGGAGGTCGAACGATCCGGCGGGGCGCCCCGATTCGAGCGAGGCGAGCGGTTCCCCGGCGCCGCGCAGATGGTCCTCGTAATCGCTCCACGGGGCGAAGACCCGATCGCAAAGGGTCCCGGGCCGCGCGGAGAGGATCTCCCGCAGGAGCAGGATCCCGAGGTGCGACATCCCGATCTCGTAGACGTCGGGAAAGGCGAGGAGGACGCGCACGCGCGCTTCGTCCCACGCGATGGAGGGGGGGCGGACCTCGCCGCCGCTGTAGCGCGACGGCTTCCGGATGGAGGGGGGGATTTCGCGCATATCCTTCATGAAATCCCATTATATTTTTGAAAACGCAACGGATTCACGTTACATTATCCCGAAGGGGGATAGGGTATTTGCGTCTTTTCGGCACCATGGGAGCGGAAACGTCCTTTCGGGAAGAAGATTTTTTCGGAAGGGAGGAGGAACTCTCCGCCCTGACCCGTGGGGCGTTGGAGGGTGGCCGCGGCATCGGCTCCTCCTTCATGATCTACGGCCCTCCCAACATCGGCAAGACGTCGCTGCTCCTCAAGCTGGCCCACGTGCTGAGGACATCCGCCGCGGAAGAGGGCCTTCCGCGCCCGTTCCCCCTGTACTTTTCCTTCAGCCAAATCTTGACGCACCCGCTGGCGCTCTCCCAGCATTTCCTCCAGGAGTTTCTCTGGCAGCTGCTTCGCTTCCTCGGGGATGCGCATCCGTCGGCGTTCGACCCCGCGGCGATGTGCGACCGCCTCACCTCCTTCGGCATCACGGGGTGCCGGGAGGTTCTCGCCGCCCACGAACGGTGCACCGCCGAGGGGGACGGCCTCTCTGCCCTCGTGAACGCCCTCTCGTTCCCGTTCTCGGCGTCGGGGAAACTCTTCTACCCGGTCTTCCTCTTCGACGACTTCCAGTATACGGGGAAACTCCAGGGCGTGCCCGACGGGGCGATGCTTTCCATCCTTCGGCCCTATATCAAATCCGGCCACTTCCCGATGTTCCTCTCGGGCTCTTCGCCCGGCCGCGTCACCGCGGCCCTCAAGCGCGAGGGGCTGTTCGGCACCCTCCAGATGATCGAGGTGGCCGGTCTCTCGACGGACTCCTCCATCCGCCTGTGGAGGCACTTGTGCGAGCGACGCCGCGTGGAGATCCCGGCGTCCCTCCTCCAGCGGGCTTCCGAGCGGCTCGGCGGGATCCCGGTCTACCAGCGGATGCTCGTCGAGGAGATCTTCTTCCGGAACGTGCCGGTCCCCGATGCGATCACCTTCGAGAACCTGTACGCCCTCTCCGTCACGGAAGGGAAGCTGAACCGGTACTGGAGGGAGTTCTTCGAGAACACCTTCCCGGATCGTGCGCGGCGCGGGCGGGCGATCCGGTTCCTCAAGCGCGTCCTGTGCGACCGGTTCCCGCTCGACACGGTGGAGGGGGCGCTCTCCCTGATGGGAGCTTCCCAGGAGGAGGGGGAAGAGATCCTCTCCTCCCTCGAGTTCAAGGGGCTCCTCAAGGCCGACCTCGATCAGCTCACGTTCGTCGGCGACCCGGTGCTCGCCGATTTCCTGTATTGGGCCTTCGAGCGCGGCGTCCTCGGGAAGGGGACGCAGCAGGTGGCTGCAGCGGTCGTCCAGGCCCGTCTCTCCCACGCGGCGCCGGAGGCGGGGCAAGGGGGCGACCACGCGCGCCGCGTCGCGATCGTGAAGGAACTGATGCGGAAGTGGGATCTGCGCGAGGTGCCGCTCCTGCTCCTCGACTACGGGAAGTTCCGGGACAAGTTCGGGGGAAAAGGGCTCCTCGAGGTCGTCATCGGGTTGGAGCACGAGGCGGTGCGGGTCCGGCTGCCGAAGGTCTCCTCCGTTTCGACGGGGTACCGCGCGAGCCGCGGGGGACCGAGATTCGACTTCGACCTCGTCGCGTACGGTTTTCTCGACAGCGACTTCTCCGAGGAGAACCTGGTCCTCTGGGCGGTCGACGCGGTGGTCGAGAAGAACCTCGGACCCCGTGCCGTGGAGCATTTCGAGAACCGGTGCCGGCTCCTGGCGCTGGAGAAAGGGCTTCCGCACGATCGGCTCCGGAAGTGGATGCTCATCAACGATACGGCCGACCCGGCGGCGGTGGACCTGGCGGGGCAGTACGGCATCCTCCTCTCCCACACGACGCAGCTGCGGTTGTTCCTCAACCTGTTCGGGCTCGAGGAACTGGAGGGGGAGCCCGAGCCTGCCCGCTCCCAGGGGGCCGCGTCGCCGCACGATGGGAAGACGCTGGAGTACGAACTGGTTCTACCGATGAAGGCCGACTCCGAAGTGGTCGCGGCGCGGGTCGCGGAAGAGGTGGCGGCCTTCGCCGCCGTCGACGCCGACACCGTGGACCGCATCAAGATGGCGATCATCGAGGCGTGCATC
>Ga0209253_10004825_pt1 | contig 11713 bp, 12 predicted proteins | sample FrelakmetBRP12BR_FD_187145 | JGI IMG/M metagenome (GOLD analysis project Ga0209253, IMG submission 187145) | Freshwater lake sediment microbial communities from the University of Notre Dame, USA, for methane emissions studies - BRP12 BR (SPAdes)... | ecosystem: Environmental > Aquatic >...
CTCAGGGACCGGGCTGCTTTTTCCACTTCGCGCAATGTTTCGGTGAGCCGGTACATGAGCGATGAATCCTCTCTGGCCGTGGACTCCAGTTCTTGAAGCAATTTCTCCGCTTGCTTGAGTGCCGCAGTCGCTGTACTGAGCGTTCCTTCGAGATTGACCTTAATGGATTCCACACTACCGTCAATGTTTCGAATGAGCTTTCGGCCATCCCCAATGGTCTCGTTCAAGTTTGTCCCAAGGGAGGCCACCTGCGAGTCTGCATTCTTAATAAGCTTCTGGGTGTCCCGGATGGTTTCGGACAGTCCCGCGCCCAGCGGCTTGACCTGGGCATCCACATTGCGCACCAGAGTTTGCACGTCTTTCAATGCGATATTGAGGTTCGCGATACTATCCTTGAGATCAGTGGATTGCGCAAGATTCGCAATCCCGTCCATGGCCAAGTTCATTTTATTGAACATCTCTTCGATGGGGAGGCTTTCGAGTTTCTTGGTCAGTTGCTGGAGAGGGGTCGGTATGGTCGGGATTTCCTGCACCGTTTTGTCAACACCCGTATAGACGGCCGGCTTTTCAGGGTAAAAATCAAGGGCTATTTGAAGCTGGCCTGTCACAATGCTCTGCATTTCCAACTGGGCTCGGAGACCCCGAGCGATAAGTGTTCTCATGATTGCATACCGATCTGTCTTGGTGAGCTCCTTAGCCTCCGCCTCATCCACATTGACGGTTTGGACCAGACTTGGTTCGAAATCAGCATAAACAAGAATTGTAATCGCCTTGGTTGCATAATTAAAGCGCATACTAATGCTGCTCACCGAGCCGATTTTGACTCCCCGAAACACCACCGGCGACCCGACATTCAGCCCTTTGACTGAACCGTCGAAGACCATCACATAGGGAATGCTCACTTTGAACAACTTTCCGGAGCCCAGGACCCCGATCGCCACCACGACCAGGGCGATCGCCCCTACGACAAAAAGACCAATCATCGTTTTGTTTACCGGTTTACTCATGGCACTCTCCCTCGAGCACATACTTGCTATAATTGTCGATCGCCTACGAACTGTGCGATAGCATCAAGATCTCAAAATTCGAAGCACGAAATCCGAAACTCGAAACAATGACAAAAATTCAAATCTCAAAATTCAAAACAATGATGAAAAGCAAAAAGGCTATTTTACTTTCTGCAATATTGCACCGAAAATGTTCATCAGTTCCTGTGATTCGTTGATCAGTTGTTCTCGCTCTTGCTCCAGTTCTGTCTGATTTCCAGTGTCAACCAATCTCAGCCAGAATCGACTTTCTTTGGCCTCTTTCCGGCAGATCTTAATCCTCAAAGAAAAGTCTTTCTTGCTCAATGAGTCATTTGCCTCAATGTAGTTCGCACCCACTGATCCGGATGCCTTGACGAGCTGTCTGATGTCCTCAAGATTTGCCAGACTCTTCGGCAGTTTTTTCACAAAGCTCCTGACTTTTCTTGCGAACTCAAAAGTCCTATCTTCCAGATCGTAATGTTTTGAGTTTTGAATTTTGGTCATTTGAATTTGTTTCGTGCTTAGTGCTTCGGATTTCGAATTTGCCCTTATCCTTCTCCTCTTGTCAAAAACTTGTGAACACTCGGATTCGGAGATTTATCGCGAAGCTTCTTGGGATCGCCGCTTGCGCTCATGGTTCTCTCGTCCACATCCAGATAGACCGAGTTGTTTCCAATCGCGAAAATGCTTGCCAGTTCATGGGTCACCACCACAACGGTGGTCCCCAGGCTCTCCCTGAGCTCCAGGATCAAGTCATCCAGCAGGCGAGAGCTTATAGGGTCCAGTCCTGCCGAAGGCTCGTCAAAGAACAAAATATCCGGGTCCATGGCCATGGCCCTGGCCAGCCCCGCTCTCTTTTTCATCCCTCCGCTGATTTCAGAGGGATAGAAATCCTCAAACCCCGCAAGCCCCACCAGGGCGAGCTTCAGAGAAACCACCTCCCTGATCTGGCTCGGGTTGAGCTCCGTGTACTGCTCCAGCGGAAGAGCGATGTTCTCAGCCAGAGTCATGGAACTCCATAAAGCCCCGCTCTGGTAAAGTATCCCGAACCGCCTCTGGATGCTTTCCCTGGTCCCCGGGTCCCCACCCCAGAAGTCCGTATCGCCGTAAAAGACCTGCCCCCGGGAAGGGGTCTTGAGACCTACGAGGATCTTCAGAAGAGTGCTCTTCCCGCACCCGCTTCCACCCATGATGATGAAGACGTCCCCCCGCTTCACCGTAAAATTCAGGTTTCGCATGAGCACAAAGTCGCCGTAGCCCATGTCCAGGTCCTTCACAACAATAACCGGTTGATTATGATTCATAAAGAAACTCGAAAACTGGAGTATTGGAGTAATGGAGTGTTGGTAAGAAACCCTTCAAAGCATGCTCCTTTCTTCCAACATTCCATCTTTCCATTATTCCTTTTGTGTGTTTTACCCATTACTCCAGTACTCCATTCTTTTATAGCTTCAACACCTCACACATAAAGGTGATGATCGCCGTGGCCACAATGATCGAGATAATGCCCGTCACCACCGCCGAAGTGGCCGCATAACCCACGTCCGAAGCGCTCCTCCCGCACTGCATGCCCCGAAGGCACCCAGCCAGAGCCACCAGCACGCCGAACACGGCGCTGTGGAAAAGCCCGATACAGAGCGTGGTCAGCGTAAGCGTCTCCTGGGTCCGGTTCAGATACTCGATGGGGTTGATGCCCAGCATGCCCACGCCCACGATCAGTCCCCCCAGGATGCCCATGAGATCCGCGTAGAGGCAGAGCAAGGGCATCATGATGATCAGCGCGATCATCCTGGGAAGCACCAGAAAATCCACAGGACTAATGCCCATGGTCTCGAGCGCATCGATCTCCTCGTTCACCTGCATGGTCCCGATCTGGGCCGCAAACGCCGCTCCGGTCCGGCCCGCCATGATGATCCCTGTCATGATCGCACCCATGACACGCACCATGGCAATGGCCACAATGTCAGCCACGTAAACCTGGGCACCGAAGAGTTTGAGCTGAATGGCGCCGACAAAAGCCAAAATCAGGCCGACCAAAAGGGTGATGAGAGACACAATGGGAAGAGCCTGCCCTCCACACTCCTGGAGCAGCAGCCATAGGTCTGAGCGGCGAAAGGCGGCTTTGCCTCTCAAGAGCCTTGCGAAAGCGAGGGACGCCTCCCCGAGGAAATCGAGGATCTCTAAGAATGAACGATAGAAGGCAACGGCTTCTCCCCCTACCATGGAGAGAAAGGCTTCTTTCTTGGCCTCTTTTCTCGCCCCTTTTCTTTCGGGAACCGCCGTGGCAAGGCTGATCAGTCTTCGGACCCCTTCAGGCAGCCCGTCTTTGTCGACCTCGATCTTTGCCGTAGAGCACGCCTCAAAGATTTTAATGAGAAAGGTGAGAAGCCCGCTGTCCCAGCCGGCGAGATCTTTGGTGTCAAAGGCGATGCGCCGGATTCCCTTGGCCGACTCAAGCGCCTTCTCTAAATCAGCTGTAGTGGGGAGCGGCTCAGTGATCTTCCAATCGCCAGAGAGTTTGACGAGAAGCGTATCTGCCGTTGGCGTTGTGACGCTCAGATCAGCGGTTGTTGGTTTTGTCTGTTCCGACACTCTCATCCTTTGCTTTCACCAGGTTTCGATAAGGCTTTTGGGGAGAGATTTATTTTTAGCATGTTTTTCCGGTAGCCATCCACTTTTTTCTCAAAGTCAATCTGCAGCATTTGAGCGGGCTCAAAGCGCACCGAGAAAAAAACCACGGTCCACCGCGATTCCCCTGGGTGAAAGGGGGCGTCTTGAGCCGTGCGCACAGCCTTCTCCGTAAATTGCAGCTACTGCTTTTTGTGAAGGTCTCTGATCTCCTGCAGAAGCGCATCGAAATCTTTGATGACCCCTGCATGGGTCATTAGCACTTTGCCGGCCGGTGTTGTTACGATCATAGCCGGGGTCGCCGGGGACTTTAGGGCCGAGTGGATTTCTCCCTTTTGATCAGGCAACAAAGGAAACTGGGCTCTAAACTTAGTCTTGAACGCTTCGAGCTGCTTAGGTGTATTTCCTACGCCAATGCCTATGAGCTTGATGTCTTTCTTGAGGTCGGCGTCTTCCTTGATCACTGTGTATAGCCTGTTAACTACAGGCGCGTTTTCCTGACACGCCGGTCAAAGAGCACTCATGACCTCAATGATGACCATCTTGCCCTGAATCTGCGACAAGCCGAAGGGTTCCATCTTCTGAAGCCCCAGGTAGTTCTGCACCTCGGCCGATGCGGGCTTTTCCAGTGTAAACGGGGGAAGATTTGGTCCGATGTCCAGTTTCCCCGCTCCGAAGACCGGAATAGCAATAAAGATCAGCAGCACTGCCAGCACGAGCACTTTAGCCTTTGTCATAGCAGACCTCCGTATTTAGATTTAAATACACAACCCTGAACCGGGTTTCGCGGAATTATCCGGTAAAACCGCCCTCAAGTCAACTCCTACCTGTCGTTCAGCGCGACAACCCCCGGAAGAGGCTTCCCCTCCAGAAACTCCAGGGAGGCACCGCCTTCGGGGATGACAGGAAGGAACGGAGCAGTATAAAGTGGAAGGGAGACTATCTTGGGGGAATTGAAGCCGCGATGCTCGCGCTATGAGATACTTTTGAAATCAGATATAAGTTGTTGTCACGCCTGTATTTCGGCTTGCTTTCCATGTCTTGCGTTTGTAGAATGCCGAATACGGAAAATAGGCACAAAATTTTGCGTGTTTCGTTTCCTGATATGGCAATAGGCGGAAAATCTCCCATGCTATAAACCTGATATCAAGGAAACTTTTCTGTCTAACCAAACCGTTCGCCCATAGAAGAACGACGTTCAGACTAAAATCAAAAAGGGGAGGAAAAATGAGAGTCGCTCTCGTCAGTGCGGTACGAACACCGATCGGGAATTTTGGAGGAAGTTTACGGGCTGTTCCGGCCTATGATCTCGCCGCCATCGTGCTGAACGAGGCGGCCAGACGGGCTGATGTCAAACCGGAGTCCGTCGATATTGTTTTCATGGGACAGAACTACCAAAATGGCGAGTATGTGAACATCGCCCGTATGTCTTTACTCACCGCCGGTTGGCCCGTTGAGGTCGTGGGTCTTACTAACGACCGGAGATGCCCGAGCGGTCTTGATGCGATCTGTCTGGCCTCGATGACAATTGAAACGGGGAACGCTGCCATTGCTGTTGCGGGTGGCGTTGAGAGCATGAGCACTGCCGAGCTCTATCTCAAAGGCGATATCAGGTGGGGGTTAGGCGGAGCCGGAGACATGCCGAAGGGACACGGGAGTCTCACCACGTGGGGGATGCCACTGTACGATAGGGCATTGCGAGGCAGGGTCATGTCGCAGCCGGAGAAGAGATTCGGCATTGTCCCGAGCATGATGGCGTGGGCAGAGGCTGCCGCAGCAGAACACGGCATTACCCGTGAGGAAGTCGACAGATGGGCCTTGTTGAGCAATCAGCGGGCATGGGCTGCCATCGAGTCAGGTACGTTCAAAGAGGAAATTATCCCGGTACCGGTCCCCCAGCCCAAGGGAGAACCATTGCAATTCAGTCAGGATGAACGCCCGCGCTCCGATACAAACGCCGCAGCGCTGGCAAAGCTCAAGCCTGTAATGGGTGGTGTCTGCACTGCGGGCAATTCCTGTGGTGAAAACGACGGCGCCTCCGCCTGCGTCGTCATGTCGGAGGAGAAGGCCGAGGAACTGCAAGGTCGACCGCTCGCTTACCTCAAAGGGTTTGCCTTCAGCGGCTCAGATCCTCGTTATGCATGGCGAGCAGCAACAAGCGCGGTGAAGAAAGCACTGCAAAAGACAGGGTTATCCCTTAAGGACATAGACCTTATCGAAGTACATGAAGCATTTGCTGCTCAAGCGCTCGCCAATTTCCGGGAGCTTGGTTTGACAGAAAAGGATTACGACAGAATAAACGTTAACGGTTCTTGTGTGTCTCTAGGCCACCCGCTCGGAGCCACCGGGGCCAGGATGGTTACCACGCTGACCCACGAAATGCGGAGGCGCACTGTGCGCTATGGATTGATCGCCATGTGTGGCGGAGGCGGTATGGGTGTGGCTGGCGTTCTGGAGAGGGTATAGGTCTCTGGGGATGGCTCTCTTCTCATCGGAAGCATGTAAGAAGCCCCTATTTGGCCGACAACGCGCTGCACTGGATCGCCGAACCATCCGGCTCCCGGTGACCTTCGTGTTGGGCTACTTGCAGTAAACGCCAAGAGGAATGTCGCATCGTGTCTTTTGACGTAATGTTTATTGTATTGTTTGCGGCGTTGCTGCACGCCGCGTGGAACGCTTTCATCAAGTCGGGGGACAACAAGCTTGTCGAGACCACCCTTCTTGTGACGGGTGCAGGTGCGATCGCCGCCGCGGTCCTGCCTTTTGTGCCGGCGCCGGCAGAAGCCAGCCGGCCTTTTTTAGTTGCATCGGTGGCCATTCACTGTGTGTACTTCAGCTTGGTCGCGGTTGCGTATCGAACGGGGGAGTTGAGCTTTGCTTACCCGATCATGCGAGGTTCCGCCCCCTTGTTTACAGGGGTTCTGACCGCCGTTCTTCTCGGCGAACCGATTGGCGGCGGAGGCTGGTTAGGAATCCTGCTTTTGTGCGCGGGCATTCTTTGGTTGGCAAGGGATGGCTGGAGATCGGCAAACAGACAGAAGCACGCATTAGTCTTTGCCCTGCTCAACGCCGTTGTCATTGTTGCGTACACGATCGTGGACGGGCTCGGGGTTCGGGCGTCGGAGAACGCATGGAGCTATGTGCTTTGGCTGTTCTTTTTGAATATGTTTCCTCTCCTGGCGATAGGGCTCGCGAGCAATGCCAGGGCGGTCCTCTCTATGCCGGTCAGAGGGTGGGTTAAGGGATTTATAGGCGGCTTATGCAGCCTCTGCGCCTATGGTCTCGCTCTCTGGGCCATGACGCAAGCTCCCATCGCGCTGGTGGCGGCGCTGCGTGAAACTTCCGTGCTTTTTGGTACGGCACTCGGGGCGCTCCTATTGAAAGAACGCTTTGGTCTTGGCCGCTGGCTCGCGGCGGCACTTATCACGGCAGGAGCCGTTGCAATGAAAGCCCTATGAACCTGGTATGACAAGCGCATCAGGAGAATAAATCCGAAAACTCGTTGGGGATCTCCATGGAATACACACCCATCCACTTAAAGGAAAAGCTCTCCAAATTCTCGGAACACTGGTCGCCGAAAATCATCGCTCAGATGAACGACTATCATTTCAAGGTTGTGAAATTCAGGGGTGATTTTGTTTGGCATCAGCACCAGGACACCGACGAGGTGTTCGTCGTCCTTGACGGCAAAATGTCTATCCAGTTTCGCGACGGAAAGGTCGACCTGGCCGCCGGAGAACTCTTCGTTGTCCCCAAGGGATTGGAGCATAAACCGTTTGCCGAAAAAGAATGCCACATCATGCTCGTTGAACCTGCCGGCACGATCAATACCGGCAGTGCAGGCGGAAACAGAACCGCTGCGGACAATGTGTGGATATAAAGGGGTATCGTAACACCTCAGGTAGATAGACTGAAGGAAAAGACATGCGCGATCACACAAAGCCAAGATCGTTTGGATACGGTGGCAGGTGATTGTGTCATGGATGATCCTTATTGCCCTTCAGTCTTCAGCCTTCAGCCTAAACACCTGAGCAGTTAGGGGGTATCATGCTTTCCAAATCCGTTTCGCACACTGTGGAATTCGAAATCAACCAACCGGTTCAAGCCCTCTTTCCCCTTTTCAGTCCTGAGGGAGAAAAACAATGGGCTCCGGGCTGGGACTATGAGAACATCATGGGAACGACCAGGCTGCATGAGGATTACCTCTTTCTGACCTCAACCCATGACCATGCAGCGACTGACGCGATCTGGATCGTCAAGAAATACGAACCCGAAGCTTATCGAGTCCAGTATTACAAGATCGAGCCGCACGAAAAGGTAGGGATCATTGAAGTGCATTGCGGCCAATCGGGTCCCCGGTCAAGCAAGGTCCAAGTGACTTACAAGTATGTTGGATTGTCTGAGAGCGGGAATCGCTTTGTAGCGCGCTTCACCAAGAAAGACTATAAAGCGTTCATAGAAGACTGGAAAAGGTTGATTGCAGTGTATTTCGCAAAAGGGGCTCACCCATCGATTCAGGCGGACCGGTAGCGTGAGGCGGCTGCGAGCCTTCGTGCTGGAAGCGAGATGACCAGGCAGGTCACGATGCAGTGGATGGTGTTTTCACTAAGCCCATCTGGCGCCGGATGCTTCTTTCAAGAGCTTCCGCTTCCTCAGGCTGAAGCCCTTTCAGCTTAGCGATCCTGTCCAGGTAAGTCCTTTCCGCAGGCGTGATCTCCTTTGTCGCGAGAAGGCTCAGGCGCAAGAGTTCGGAGTACAGCTCATGAGGGGCGTCTTCTTTAATCGCCAGGGAAAACTCAAGGCAGCTCTGGTGTCTCTTGGCCTGATCCTTTTCCAGGGCCTTCAGGACGGCGTCTTTGATCCTGGGTCGAACGGTTCTCACCTGATCGAGGATCCTTTCCGGTTCTTCGAGAGATCCCTCCATGTGATATTCCAGGAGATCCGTCACTCTTTTTCTCTCTCCAGTAGGCCATTGCCCTGTGAGCATGAAGAAGAAAGTCACTCCCAGCGAATAGATGTCTGAACGAGAATCAACGTCTTCATTCAGAAGCTGCTCAGGGGACATGAACTGAAGCGTTCCTCCGGGAAGCATATCTCCTTTCATCTTCTTGCCGGAAGCCAGCGTGAAAGAGAGTCCGAAATCGACAATCTTCACCCTCCCCTGTTGATCGAGTAGGATGTTCGAAGGCTTGATGTCACCGTGGACGATATTGTACTTGTGGGCAAAGCCTATCCCCTCCAGAACCTGAAGGAAAATGTGGAGGGCTCTTTCCATGGACAAGGCGCCTTTTTCCTGCCTCTTCTCTCTGATGGATTTTGCTTTCCCGACGATTTTCTCCAGATCGGTCCCCTGAACATGCTGCATGACCAGGCAGGGACACTCCTGGTGGACAAACGCCCGGAAGACCTGGACCACGTGGGGGTTGTCAAGGTTTGCCTGGATCTTGGCCTCTCTCAGGAACTGATTTCTGTACTCCTGCTTCTGATAGAAAGGGTGAGAGAGCACTTTGATGATGACTTTGCGCTTGAGAACAATGTCTCTTGCAAGGTAGAGTTCCGCCATCCCGCCTCTTTCAAGCCGCTGACCAATAATGTAATCTTCGATTTGCTGTCCTGGTTGGAATTCGGGTTCAGCCAAGAAAAGATCCCCCGTGCAGTCGCTATCGGATTTATATCCCCAAATGCGGGCCTGTGGCCGCAACCAAATTGGAGGGTTGATTAAAATCAATTGTTTTCTTGGCCGGACTTGCTCCGGCCGTCATGCCGGACTCGATCCGGCATCCAGAAATTCCAAGCATCATATTCCCTGGATTCCGGCTTTCGCCGGAATGACAAGTCGCTTCGCGACAACGGAAAACTTGCTTCGCCTGAAGGCGAGGGGTTTCCACCATCCCCGAAGCGGACACTAAGAAATTCTCCGCAGGTTGCGTAGAAATTATGGATTAGAATTCTATAGCGGTCAAAGTATATCAGGGGGAAAGGCTTGGTTCAACGGGAATCAGCGGAGCGAAATGGGGTTGACACCGGCGGGCGATTGTTCTAGGGTGGTTTAGAAAATTGCAGGCCGAAGCCTGCAGAGTTTGATCTCCTCTTACTTCAGCAGAACGCCTTAAACCACGAAGGTTCCTGTATCACGAAGATACCCGCATTCGTGGTTTTTTTTTACCCGGAGGAGACTGCGCTCCACCGGACAGAAGGAGAGCCCTCATGCACATGGCCGATGCACTGATCTCGCCTGCAGTGGGCGGCACCCTGTGGGTGGCCACTGCAAGCCTGATTGGTTACAGCTCAAGGAAGCTCAAGCAGGACATGGATGACCGTAGAATCCCTCTCATGGGGGTCCTGGGCGCCTTCATATTCGCTGCCCAGATGATCAATTTCACCATCCCCGGCACCGGCTCCAGCGGCCATCTGGGAGGCGGCATGATCCTCGCCATCTTGCTCGGCCCTCCCGCAGCTTTTCTCACCCTTGCTTCCGTGCTCACGGTCCAGGCCCTTTTTTTTGCGGATGGAGGCCTTTTGGCCCTGGGGTGCAACATTTTCAATCTCGGCTTTTTCCCCTGCTTCGTCGCCTATCCTCTGCTCTACAAGCAGATCGTGCGAGATCGGATCAACCAGAGACGGATTGTCCTCGGGGCCACCTTATCCGCCATCTTGGGGCTTCAACTTGGCGCGCTGGGCGTCGTCTTTCAAACTTTTTTTTCCGGCATTTCTGATCTCCCTCTCGCAACCTTCCTGCTCTTGATGCAACCCATCCATCTCGCGATCGGCATTGTGGAAGGGCTTGTCACCGCTGCGGTCGTTGTCTTTGTGTGGAAGGCAAGACCGGAAATCCTGGAAATGACGACTTCACCAAAGCCCGCAGCAAGCCCTTCTCTCAAGAAAGTGCTTGCAGGGCTGCTCATTGCGGCGGCCGTGACGGGCGGCTTCATCTCCTGGTTTGCTTCAGCCTACCCGGACGGCCTGGAATGGTCCATTTCCCGTACCACAGGCAAAGAAGCGCTTGAGCCGCCCAAGAAGGGTCTCTATGGATTGCTCGCAGAACTTCAAGAGAAGACGGCTTTTCTGCCTGACTACGCTTTCAAGAAATCCAAAAAGGAAGAGGCTGCAGGAGAGGTGTGGCCTGCTGTGGATTCCGGGACAAGCCTCTCGGGCCTCGTGGGAGGAGCTTTGACCCTTATCACCCTGGTTTTGATAGGCGCTCTGTTGAAGAGAAGAAAGAAACACCCTTGATGATCTGGCAATAAGTCAGAAAACATCATTCCATTCATGGTTCGATACCTCACCATGAACGGAAAAATGAACGGGACTTCTTAGAAGATCATCACCTTTGAGCCAAGAAAAGTAACATGCCCAGCATTGAGTCCACCTTTTTTGACATCGGCACCATGGATGCGATTTCCAGGCAGGACACGTTCGTCCATCGCATGGACCCGCGAATCAAGGTGATGACGACGCTGGTCTTCATCGTGTGTGTGGTCTCCTTCGGCAAGCACGAAATCTCAGCGCTCATTCCCTTTCTGGTCTACCCTGTTTTTCTCATCGTCCTCGGAGACCTGCCGGTCGCCTATCTCTTGAGAAAAGTGATGGTGGCCGCTCCTTTTGCTGTCCTCATCGGGATATTCAATCCCCTGCTGGACCAGGAGGTTCTCCTCCAGGTGGGGCCGGTGGGAATCTCTGGAGGGTGGACCTCCTTTTTCTCGATCATGCTGCGATTCATGATGACCGTTGGAGCTGCCTTGATTCTCATTGCAACCACAGGCTACAATGCGGTTTGCATGGCCCTGGAAAAAATGGGGGTCCCCCAGATCTTTGTGGTTCAGCTCCTTTTCCTTTACCGTTATCTTTTTGTCCTGGTCGACGAGGCTTCCCGAATGGTCAGGGCCCGCTCTCTTCGTTCCTTTGAAGGGAAAGGAATGGGCCTCAGGGTGTTCGGTTCCATGGCAGGGCATCTTCTTCTGCGCACCCTTGAGCGAGCGCAGCGGATTCACCTGGCTATGCTTTGTCGGGGTTTTGACGGGAACCTCCGCTCATTCCGTCCTCTAAAAGTGCACGGA
>Ga0209253_10004826_pt1 | contig 11712 bp, 9 predicted proteins | sample FrelakmetBRP12BR_FD_187145 | JGI IMG/M metagenome (GOLD analysis project Ga0209253, IMG submission 187145) | Freshwater lake sediment microbial communities from the University of Notre Dame, USA, for methane emissions studies - BRP12 BR (SPAdes)... | ecosystem: Environmental > Aquatic >...
GTTGGACAGGATCAGCAGTTCGCCACCCGGACCTCGCGCGTTGGCAAGCTTCCACGCCGCGATCTCGACGTTGCGCGCCGAGTTGTAGAGCTTCTGGGGGTCGAGGGAGTCGGTGATGTAGAACTCGGTCTTGCCGTTGTATGCGAGGAAGACCATGCTCGCGAGCCCTACGCCGAACGCGAACACGCGGTCGCCGCGATAGTCGGGGCGAAGGGCGAAGGCAATGGCATCGCTGCCCCGCACGTTGTCGAGTTCCGGGAACGTGAACTGCCGCTGCGGGTCGAACGCCCGCGCAGTTGCGGCATCCGCGCTCGCGAAGTTGCCCTTGCGCCACTCGCGCGGACTGCGCCGGTAGAGCTTCTCCATCACCAGACGGGCCGATGCGAGGCTTTCCCGCGCGTGGATCTCGGCGACCATGTCGATGTCCGACTTGGCGGCGTCGGCAGCGCGGAATCCCTGTTCGGTCGGAGGCGTCCGTTTGCCGGTCGAGGGCGCGGCGGGAGGATACGCCGGCGTTGTCGTGCAGGCCGGAAGGACTGCGGCGAACGCCAGCGTCAAGCGCTTCAGCGCAGCGCGTCGACTGGAGCTTGCCGCTTCTCCCGCATCGCCTGCGGCCAATCCAGCGACGCGCGTGCGGAACATGTGTTTCACGGCGTGCTGCCACCGGTCCGACAGTGGAGCGCGGGTCGGCGGCCGTTTCCGGCAACCCGGGCGAAATCGCCACGCCGGCCAGCGCGCGCGGGCCGACCACCCGTCGTTCCGCCGTTCGCGCGCCAGGGCGCCCGCCGCGTGATCCACGGTTCGCCGAGCATGGCGCGGGTCTGGCGCCGCGCCGCCGTCACCGACGCATGCGTCACGGTAACGGAGTCGGGGCTGCGGGCGCGGGCAGTGGCGGCAATGGTGACCATGGCGAGGACAGCTTCCGGGGGCGCTCTCCAAGAACCTGGACCGACCTGCGGCGGCCGGAGCCCGCAGGCTTCGGATGCTAGCAGGCTGCCCAATTGCGCGGAGGGTGCACATTCGGAACAGCGCAAGCGCTATCCAGGTTCTTCCTGCTCGCCGTGACACCGCGGGCAGGATCCGCCCCGGGGGTGCCCATTCGGCCGGGTCGGACCGACACCTGCCACTCCCTGTCGCTGCGGCGAGTTCCGCTGAGCGGCCAGTCGGGACGTGGCACGCCTGGCGCGGGCAAGCCGGCGGACGCGAGTCGGGGAAGTTGTCCTCTTGCCACGGATTGGCCCCGTTGCGGCATGAAATCGGCACGGCGGTCGCATAGAATCCGCCGTGTGACGGCGTTCGCACAATTCCTCGCCGGCCATCCGGCCTACTCCGCCACGGGCACGCTCGACGAACTGCGGGCGTCGGAGTACGGCCGGCTCGACGCGCAGAAGCACACGTACCTCGACTACACGGGCGGGAGTCTCCACGCCGCATCCCAGGTCCGGGAGCACGCGCAACTGCTCGACGATCACGTGTTCGGCAACCCGCACTCGGCCAATCCGAGCTCGATGGACACGACGCAGCTGGTCGAGCGGACCCGCGCCGCGGTGCTGGCCTACTTCAACGGCACGGGCGAGTACACCGCCGTCTTCACGCCGAATGCGTCCGGGGCGTTGAAGCTCGTGGGCGAGTCGTATCCGTTCGCGGCCGGCGGGCGATTGCTGCTGACGGCCGACAACCACAACTCGGTCAACGGCATCCGCGAATTCGCGCGCGCGAAAGGCGCCGTCGTCGATTACGCTCCGCTGACCACGCCCGATCTGCGCATCGATGCCCCCGCCATGGACGCGCTGCTCGCGCGGGCAGACCCGTCGTGCGCCAACCTGCTGGCATTCCCCGCACAGTCCAATTTCTCCGGCGTGAAGCATCCGCTCGAGCTCGTCGGCGCCGCGCGCGACCGCGGCTGGCACGCGCTGCTCGACGCGGCCGCGTTCGTGCCAACCAATCGTCTCGACCTTCGTGCGGTGGCGCCCGACTTCGTGACGATCTCGTTCTACAAGATGTTCGGCTATCCCACCGGGGTAGGCTGCCTGCTGATCCGCAACGGGATGCTGAGCCTGCTTCGGCGCCCGTGGTTCGCCGGCGGCACCGTGAACTTTGCCACCGTGCAAGGGCGGCTGCACGTGCTCGCGCCGCGCGAAGCAGGTTTCGAAGACGGCACGCTCAACTACCTGAGCATCCCGGCCGTGCAGATCGGTCTCCGCCTGCTCGAGCGCGTCGGCATGGACACGATACGGGCGCGCGTCCACTGTCTCACCGACTGGCTGCTGACGGAGCTTCTCGCGCTTCGCCACGCCAATGGGCGCCCGATGGTGCGTTTGTACGGGCCGGCCACGTCGGCGCGTCGCGGGGGAACCGTGGCGATGAACTTCTACGATCCGAATGGCCGTCTGCTCGATTACCGGAGGATCGAGGAGCTCGCAGGGGCGCAACGCATATCGCTGCGGACAGGATGCTTCTGCAATCCGGGCGCCGGGGAAGTGGCCGAAGGGCTGACCGAAGACGACATGCGCGCGGGGTTTGCGGAGGGTGCGGACATCACGTTGGCGCGTTTCCTCGAGGTCGTTCAGCGTCGCGGCGGCAAGAGCGTCGGGGCGATCCGCGTGTCGTTCGGGTTGGCGAGCAATTTTGCCGACGCCGAGCGCTTTGTGCAGTTTGTTGCCGGATTCCGCGATCAGGACACCCTGGCGATCGGCCCGGTGACGTTCGACATCGAGTCGTGCCGCGTGATCCGCGACGGAAGCTGAACGCTCATGCGGTCACCAGGTCCGGCGGGCCGGTTGGCGCCGACGGCGACCTCCGGCCATGGGCAGCCGCTCGCTACTCGATCACCCGGTCGGCGCGCAGCGCCATCGCGGCCGGAATGCGCAGGCCGAGCGCCTTGGCGGCCTTCATGTTGATCACGAGCTCGAACCGGGTTGCCTGTTCGATCGGCAGGTCGGCGGGCTTCGCGCCCTTCAGGATCCTGTCGATGAAGTACGCGCCGCGCCGGTAGAGCTCGAAGTCGGTCTGGCCGTACCCGATCGTCCCGCCCGCCTCGGCGAGCGCCTTGCTGCCCACCGATGGCATCCGTCGCGCGGACGCCCGTGCCGCGATGGCCTGCGCGTTGCTTCCCCCGAACAGCGTGTCGTCCTGGATCACGACCGCGTCCATGCGCGCCCTCGCCATCGCCGCGAACGCGCGGTCGAGGTCGGCGGCAGACGGCACGTCGAACTTCGTCAGCGTGAGCCGCGCGGCGGCGGCCACGGGGTCCATCTGCTGCAGCGTCGGCGCGAAGCTCGCGTTGGCCGGATTGACGAGAATGGCCACGCGCGCCGCGCCGGGCATCGCCTCCTTGAGGAGCTGCAGCCGCTTCGCCATGACCTCCGGGCCGAACGTCGTCCCTCCCGTGATGTTGCCGCCCGGACGCGCGAAACTGCGCACGATGCCCATCGCGACCGGATCGCTGCTCGTCGCCGGGATCACGATGGGAATCGTCGTCGTGGCGTTGCCCGCCGCCACGAGCGCCTTGATGCCGAACGCGACGAGCACGTCGACCTTGAGAGCGACGAGTTCCGCGGCCAGCGCGGGGAGGCGGTCGTAGTTGCCCTCGGCCGAGCGCGACACGATGGTGATCGTGCGGCCGTCGACGTAGCCGTACTCGCGCAGGCCCGCGCGCAGCGCGTCGATCCGGCCTGCCTGGTCGGCGAGCGTCTCGGAAATCAAAAATCCGATCCGCGGAACCCCGGCCGCGACGTTCTGCGCCCGCACGACGCTCGCCGTGAGCGCGCCGATGCAAAGCGCGAGTACCTGCCTTCGATCAGCCACGCATTCACCCCGATGTCCGTGCCGCACGACGCCCTTGCCTGCTCCGCGATGCGTAGCGGTCCGTCGTGTCGAGACCGCATGGACGCCAAATTTACACCGGGCGACGTCGGCATGGTTCGAACAGTCCGAAACCATGCCGCGGCCGCCTTGCCCAACGCGTGCGCTCCGATGCGCAGCCGGTCCCTGGTGTTCGTCGCGAAAGGACGTCAGGAGCCGTCACCGCGACTGGGCATAAAATGGTGCGGAGGCGTCAATCAATGTCGAGTACGTTCCCGCAGGACTTTTCGTCGGTGTACGGCCCCGTCGCGTCGTGGCGCTATGGACGCTCGCTCGGCATCGACCCGATCGGCCCGGTATCGACGTGCTCGTTCGACTGCGTCTATTGCCAGCTTGGCGAGATCGAGGACAAGACCCGCGACCGGCGGATCTTCGTTGCCACTTCGCGGATTCTGCGCGACCTGCAGGACTTCGCCGTCGACAGCGTCGACGTGATATCGCTGAGCGGCAGCGGGGAGCCGACGCTGGCGCTCAATCTGGGCGAGATCGTGGCCGCGATCAAGGCGGACACCGGCAAGCCGGTCGTGGTGCTGACCAACGCGAGCCTGCTCGGCGATGCCGGCGTGCGGCAGGAGCTGGCGCTGGCCGACTGCGTCGCCGCCAAGGTCGATGCCGCTGGCGACGAGCGCCTTCGCCGCGTCGATCGCCCAGTGGATGGCATCGGATTCGCCGAGATACGGCGCGGCTTGCTGTCGTTCCGCCGGGAGTACCGCGGCCGACTCGCGGTGCAGACGATGCTGCTCGGCCGCTGGCCGGACCGGGAGCAGGCCGACTACATCGCGTTCATCAACGAACTGGCGCCGGACGAGATCCAGCTCTGCGCGCCGACGCGACCGCGACCCCTGGTCCACGAGCTCGATGCGCGCGGCGGCCGACCCGGCGAACGGCCCACCTATGCCGTGCGGCACCTCAAGGCCGTGCCGCCGCAGGTGCTGCAGGAATTTGCCGCGCGCCTCCAGCGGGAGACGCGCGTCCCGGTGCGCGGCCCGCGGACCTGGGGAAGCCGGGGCACTGCCGCCGAATGCGACGACTCCAACGCGTGAACGAATCATCGAAGACGAGGGTCGCGGCCTGGTGCGCGGTTGCGGTGCTCATGCTCGCCGCGGAGGTGACGGCCGCCGACTTCGGAACCAGGGGCGGGCCGGAGCCGGCCAACATCGACGCGATCGCGGACGTCCTGCGCCGTGACCCGTACGACCTGGAGTTGCTGATCAGCTTCGGCACGTCCAAGGGGGGCTCGGCGGGCCATCTGGCGCTGGCGATCCGGGACCAAGCGCAAGGCGATGATCGGGTGTACTCGGCCAACTTCTACGCCGACCGCAAGCCCGAGCACGAAGGGCGTTACTACACCGACGATCTCGTGGTCGGGATCCCGAAGAACGAGTACCTGTTCGGGACGGCCTCGTCGCTCGGCGAGAAAGCGTCGTTCGGCCTCGACTTCGGCGAGGTCTACAAGCGGTCGGTCATCGGCGTGCGTGTCTACGGCGTGCCGGCCAGCGAGAAGGAGGCGCTGGTCGCCTTCTTCAAGCGCATCAACGACGACTACCGCCATCGGGCCCGGAAGACGGAGTACCACGACGGCGAGATAAGATACGACTACCTGCGCTTCAACTGCGCCAAGTCCATCGGCGCGGGATTCAAGTTCGGCGCCGGCTACAAGGACCTCGACGTCGAGAGCGCGAGGATTCTTTCCGGGCGGCGCATCGTGGCGGCCGCCAACGCCAACATCCCGACCGAGATGGCGATGAAGCTGCTCGAGGCGTGGAACGCGCGGGGATACGGGCTCGACGTGGTCTGGTACAGGAAGTACGCGGACTCGACATACGTTGATCCGGATGAAGAGGACAAGGTGGCGTTCAAGGACCTGCCCAACCGGTTTCCGTCGGTGCTGTCCCGGGACTTCCGGAAGGAGCAGGGCCAGTACGAGGACTTCGACAATCTCTTCGCGATGTACGTCCTCTACAACATGGGGAAGTACAGCGTGCGGATCGACGGCGAGACGAAGCTGCTCGAGATCGCGGCGAGCAAGAACCCCATGCCTTATCCCGAGGCCGCCGCGCTGGCCGCGCGAGCCGCCCGGTCAGACAGCGAGAATTTTCGCCGCCGGACGCCGTTCCGGGCGCAGGGGACGGGCGTCGACGAACCCGCGGGCGGTGCGCGCTTCTGAATTCTGCCTGACATAGTCGGCAGGCGGTGTCGTCGCGACCCTACCGCGGGCGCCGCTGCTGTGGCCGCACGGTTGGCGCGAGCCGGCGCTCCGCGTCGTCCGCGACCACGTCGACTTCCTCGGCATCGACCACAGGCTGCTCGAAGTCGTTCCAGCCGCGCACGCCGGTCTTGAGCGACACGACGTCGGCAAAGCCCATCTGCAGCATCACGTCGGCGGCGAGGACGGAGCGATTCCCCGAGCGGCACACGACGACGGTTGGCCGGTCGCGCCGGCCCGCCAGTTCGGGAACTGTTTCCTCGAAGTCCCACTCGCAGGCCTGTTCCAGCACGCCGCGCGGCACGTTGATCGAGCCGGGAATCCGCGCCAACGCGAACTCCGAAGGCTCGCGGACGTCGAGCACGAGCGGCGGCTGTTCGCGCAGGAGCTGTTCGCGCAGGTCCCAGGGCTGAATCTCGCGCACGCGTTGCAGCGCGTCGGCCAGCAAGTCGGCATAGCGTTTCATTTCGCGTGTCCTTCGCTGCCGTCGCTCGTGTCGCGCGCAGTTCTGCGCCTGCCGCGCGGAACGTCCCCGCACATCGGTCATGTACCAGGAAAAAGCCCCGCTTCCGCGGGGCCCCTTCCTGCACTGTCACGACGCCTACATCCGCTCGATGATCGCCGCGATGCCCTGGCCGCCACCGATGCACATCGTGATGAGGCCGTAGCGGCCGCCGGTGCGGTGCAGCTCGTAGATCGCCTTCACCGTCAGGATCGCGCCGGTCGCGCCGATCGGATGGCCGAGCGCCACCGCGCCGCCGTTCGGGTTCACCTTCTTCGTGTCGAGACCCAGTTCCTTCGACACGCCGAGCGCCTGCGCGGCGAACGCCTCGTTCGATTCGATGACGTCCATGTCGCCGGCCTTCAGGCCCGCCTTGGCCAGCGCGCGCTGCACGGCGGACACGGGCCCCAAGCCCATGATCTTCGGGTCGATGCCGGCGTGGCCGTAGGCGACGAGCCGCGCCATCGGCTTCAGGCCCTTGGCGGCAGCGGCGGATTTCTCCATCAGCACGACCGCGGCGGCGGCATCGTTGATGCCCGACGCATTGCCGGCCGTCACGGTGCCGTTCTCCTTGATGAACACGGCCTTCAGCTTGGCCATGCTCTCCATCGACGACTCCGCGCGCACGTGCTCGTCGGTGTCGAACACGATCGGGCCCTTCTTCGACTTCAACTCGATCGGCAGGATCTGGCTCTTGAAGTGGCCGGCCGCGATGGCGGCGGCGGCGCGCTTGTGGCTCTCGACGGCGAACGCGTCCTGCTGCTCGCGCGTCAAGCCGCACTTGGCCGCGACGTTCTCCGCGGTGACGCCCATGTGCACGGTGTCGAACGGGTCGGTCAGCGCGCCGACCATCATGTCGACGATCTTCGAGTCGCCCATCCGCGCGCCCCAGCGCTGCGTGAGAGATGCATAGGCTGCGCGGCTCATGCTCTCGGTGCCGCCGGCGACCGCAGTGTCGGTCTCGCCCAGCAGGATGTACTGCGACGCCGACACGATCGCCTGCATGCCGCTGCCGCACAGGCGGTTCACCGTGAATGCGCCGGTGTCGTGCGGCAGGCCGCCGTTGACAGCGCACAGCCGCGAGATGTACATGTCGCGCGCTTCGGTGTGGATCACGTTGCCGATCACGCACTGGCCGACGTCCTTCGGGTCGATCTTCGCGCGGGCGACGGCCTCGCGCACGACGCGTGCGCCCAGGTCGCTGGGGGCAATGTCCTTAAGGCTGCCGCCGTAGTCACCGATCGCGGTGCGTACGCCGGAGAGAATGACGACTTCACGGTTGCTCATGGGGGTCTCCTCCAGTGGGATTGCAATGATACTGCGCCGCGGGCGGCCGACATTGCCTGCGATCAACATCGCCGGGCGGGACGGCTGCCGGCGTTGGGAGCGGTGGTGCGCGGGCGCCCGAACCGGGGCCGCTACGGACGCACGCGGGCTGGCGCCGCGCGCGCGCGGTTGCTACGCTGCGCGCATGTTCGCATCCACTCTACGCTCCGCGGCTTTCGCCATCCTGACCGCCGCCGGCGCGGCGGCGCAGGCGCCCGCCCACCGCTTCGACTACGAGGACCTGACGCCGCGGTTCGGCTTTCCGGTCGCCGAATACACGCTGCTGGGCGCGGTGCTGGCCGACGACCAGGCGGGCGTGCGGCGGCACGCGTGGGACCTCTGGGCGGCGCTCACGGCGCCATCCTCGTCGGTGGTCGACGGGCAGCGGCTGCCGGTGTTCGAGACGTGGTACTCGGTCGAGGAGGTCTACAACCCCAAAGGGCGCGCGGGCGTCGATCGCCGTGCGCTGCGCCATCCGTTCAAGGCGCCGACGCAGTCGTCGCTCGCGACGTCGAGCCGCGGCGGCGCGCCCGCGGGCCTCATGTCGTTCGTCAAGCTCAATCGCGCGTCGGCCGACTTCATCTGGGACGCGGGGTACCACCTGACGCCGACGCTGAAGGCGCTGAACGCGCGCCACGACCGCGACGGCACTGCGACGGTGGAGCGCAGCATCAAGCCGTTTCCCCCCAATGCCGCCGCGCTCAAGCTCGTGTTCTGGCTGGTCAAGGACGCGGCGAGCCCGCAGTCGGAGCGCGGCCTCACCGCGCTGCCGGTCTGGAATCCGGCGTATCCGCCGCCGCCTGGCGGCGGGCTGCCGATGCACACGTCGTGGAAGAACGCCGTGGCGGTCGATCCCGCGGGCCGGTATCCCGAGGGCTCGCTGCAGCAGGTCAACGTGAACGGCTCGGTCGCGCGGCCGAACCTCGCGTGGGCGCCGGTCGTGTCGCTCGACCGCTTCTACGCGCACCGGCTCGCCAGCGCGGAGGGCGTCGCCGACGCGCGCGTCTACATGACGCAGATGTCGTCGGCCGGCGGCGAGCAGGAGCGGTTCGTCACCAACGCCGGGCAGACGCCCGAGGTCGGCGACTACATCGTGCTGCTCGGCATGCACGTGACGACGAAGGAGATCGGCGACTGGACGTTCCAGACGTTCTGGTGGATGCCCGCGCCGCACGTCGCGCCCTTCGGCCGCGACCGGCCCGCCACCGTCCGCCCGCCGTTCGACAACTACGTCATGTGCACCGCGTACAGCCCGGTGTCGCCGCGCGGTCCCGATGGCGCGCTGCCCGTCTGCTTCAATCCGTACCTGGAAACCGACCTGGGCCCCACCAGGCCCTACACGAAGGACGGCAAGACCTTTCCGGCCAACCCGATGGCGGGCACGCGCACGAACTGCCAGAACTGCCATCGGCGCGCGGCGTTCCCCGCGTTCGATCCGGCCGTTCCCGGTTCGGCGGACTTCGGCCACGTCTACAACGACGGCTACCGCTCGCCGGACGATCCGTACTTCGCGAAGCTCCTGAAGGTCGACTTCATGTGGTCCGTCGCGCTCAAGAACGTCGCGCCATGAGCGCACGCGGCCCGGCAACGCGGTGCCGTCGGTGTTACGCTCGTCGGTCGAACCGTCGCAGAAAATGCCGCTGATGAAGTTCCGCACGCCGATCGTGATGCTGATGGCGCTCGCCGCCGCGCCGCTGCCGGCGGCCGCGCAGAGCGACGAGCTCCTGCAGAAGGTCGTGATCGTCAGCCGGCACGGCGTGCGGACGCCGACGGTCGCGCCCGAGATCCTCGCGACGTGGGCGTCGCAGCCGTGGCCCGACTGGAAGCAGCCCGCGGATGCACTGACGCCGCGCGGCGCGCAGCTCGCGGCGCTGATGGGACGCTACTACCGCGAATACCTCGCCGTGCAGGGCGCCGTGCCGGCGGCGGGATGCCCGGCCAACTCCGTCGCGTACGTGTATGCGGACGTCCCCGAACGGACGAAGGCCACGGCGCAGGCGCTCGTCGAAGGTTTCGCGCCGGGTTGCGGTCTCACCGTGCGGACGCGCGGAAACGTCACCGTCGATCCGCTGTTCCATCCGCTCGAAGCCGGCGTGTGCAAGCTCGATCCGATGACCGCGCAGAAGAGCGTGCTGGAGCGCGTGGGTGGCGACCTCAATCGCGTGACGCGCGACCGCAAGGCATCGTTCGACGCGCTGCAGGCGGCGCTCGGCTGCTGCAAGCCAGCGCTGTGCACGGCGTTCGGCCGCGGTGAGCTGTGCAAATTGGGCGACCTGCCCACGGCGATGACGCCGCACGCCGACGGCTCCGGGCTGTCGCTGATCGGCGCGCTGCCGATCGCGTCGACGACGTCCGAGCTCTTCCTGCTCCAATACGCGAACGGCATGGCGGCGTCCGACGTCGCGTGGGGCCGGATGACGCCGGAGCAGATGCGCGAGACGATGCGGCTGCACACCGAGGAATACGACCTGATGCAGCGGACGCCGTACCTCGCGCGCAGGATGGGCTCGGCGCTGCTGTCGCGCGTCGCGCAGGCCGTCACCAGCGCGCGCCTGCTGGGATTCGGCGCGCCGGATCCCGCCGTGCGCGACGCGAAATTCGTCGCGGTCGTCGGGCACGACACGAACATCTGGAACCTGGCGGGCATGATGGACGTCTCGTGGTCGCAGCCGGGCTACCAGCGCAACCAGACGCCGCCGGGTGGCGCGCTGATGTTCGAAGTGCGCGAGGGCACCGACAAGAAGCTGCGCGTGTACACGTCGTACGTCGCGCAGTCGCTGGAGCAGATGCGCAACGCGACGCCGCTGACGCAGGACGTGCCGCCGGCGAAGACGCCGCTGCGGCTGGCCGGCTGCAGCACCGGCGCGCCGGGGTTTCCATGCACGCTCGAGGAATTCGCGATCACGATCCGCAATGCGCTGGATCGCGACTGCGTCGAGTAACGCGGTCGTCGGTCACGCAGGAGGCAACGCGATGGCGAACGAAACCAAATGGCGGCTGCACGGCGTGCGCGTCGTGCACGGCAACGAACTCGACTCCAACACGGCGCAGACGCCCGGGATGAACCGGGCGGCGGCGATCACGCACGCGCGCGCCGGTGCCGAGAAGCTGTGGGCGGGGACCGTCGTCATCCACCCGAAGGCCAAGACCGGCGCGCATCACCACGGCGCCGTCGAGAGCGTGATCTACGTCGTCAGCGGCCGCGCGCGGATGAAGTGGGGCGACCGGCTGGAGTTCACGGCCGAGGCGGGCCCCGGCGACTTCATCTACGTGCCGCCATTCGTGCCGCACCAGGAGATCAACGCCAGCGACGACGAGCCGCTGTCGTGCGTGCTGTGCCGCAGCGGGCAGGAGCCCGTCGTCGTCAACCTCGACCTGCCGAACGTCGAGCCCAATCCCGAGGAAGTGCACTGGGTCGACAACATCCATCCGCTGCCGGGAGGCAGTTCGTCGCGGTGACGACGCAACGGCCCAGCGCATGGACTTGCACGGCGAAGGACAGGGAGAGCGCGCAGACGACCGGAATGCATGAATTGAGGCTGCGCGCCTACCCGCCAAGCGTCGGCGTGGGAATCTTCCGACTCGAGCCGCAGCGGTCGGGGTCCACTAAACGCCGACAGGAGGGGCGAGGTGTGCGCTCCGCAGGGCGTTGCGCGAGCAGGGGCTGCTGACGCGGCGTGGCTTGGCCTCGCTCCGGGAACTGTAGAATCCGCCATCGGCAGAACCCCCGCGCGATGGTCGGCGCAGGCGGGCAATTCACGCCGGGGACTTTCGGTTTCGCCGCTCTTTTCCTGCGCATCCGGGCGGCATTTTC
>Ga0209253_10004827_pt1 | contig 11711 bp, 9 predicted proteins | sample FrelakmetBRP12BR_FD_187145 | JGI IMG/M metagenome (GOLD analysis project Ga0209253, IMG submission 187145) | Freshwater lake sediment microbial communities from the University of Notre Dame, USA, for methane emissions studies - BRP12 BR (SPAdes)... | ecosystem: Environmental > Aquatic >...
GCCGCCGCCGCGCCGCTCGCGCGGGCGAGCGACGTTCCGCCGACCGAAGGCGCGGCGCTGCTCAAGTGGCTGCAGTCCGGCGCGTACAAGGCGTGGCCGAAGGAGTCCGCCGCGCATCGCTCGATGGGAGAGCACAAGACTCTGGTGCAGACTTACCTGAACTCCACGGTCGACACGTCGCTCGGCGCCAAGGCGAAGGAGCACCCGCGCGGCTCAGCGGCGGTCAAGGAATTGCTCGACGCCACCGGCAAGCTGTCCGGCTGGGCCGTCGCGGTGAAGACCGCGGAGCAAGGTGATGGCGGCAAGGGCTGGTTCTGGTACGAGGTCCTGGGAACGACCCCGGGCAGCAGCGTCGTCGCGAGCGGGCAGGCCGTTCCGCTGTGCGTCAGTTGCCACACCCGTGGGCGCGACGCCATGCTCAGCGAGCACCCGCTGGACTAGCGTCGCTTGCCCAGCCACCTCTGGGCGCGTTCCATCTTGATCAATTCGCCGACAGTCGACATGCCGTCGCGGTGCGCCTGCTCCAGCACCAGCAGCATCAGCTGCGCGTTGGTGTAGGCGTCGGCGATCGCGCGGTGCCGGCCGATCGGCCGGATGCCGAAGTGCTGCGACCAGTCGTCGAGCGAGTCGTTGTCGGTGCCGGGGAACACGGACGGCAGCAGGACGGCGAGGTCGAGGAAGGTGTGCTGCTGCGGCAGGCCAAGGACAGCGTTCACCTCGCGCGTCAGCACGGTCTCGTCGAACTCGGCGCGGAAGGCGATCACGACCGAGTCGCCGAGGAATTCGAGGCAGTCCATCAGTGCGTCGACCGGCGACACCCCGGCCATCTGCTGCTGGCCGCCGATCTGGTGCACCAGGATGTTGTCGACTTCGCTGGGACGGTGCTGCCGCAGCACCACTTCGAAGGCGTTGGCGTGATGCACGGCGCGCGCCTCGACCGCCACTGCGCCGATCGAGATGATCACGTCCTGCAGCATGTTGGGCCCGGTCGTCTCGAGATCGAGCGCGATGAAGCGGGCCAGCGCGAGCGGCGCACGCTCGATGAAGTAGGGCCGCTCCGCCATGTGGTCGAGCCGGATCCGCAGCTTGTCGAGGCGCTCGCGATCGTCGATGTCGAGCGAGCGACGCACGCGCCAGGCGTTGATCGCGGCACTGAAGGGCGGCTTCATCGTGCTTACTGCCCGAAGGTCTGCTGCAGGCGCCGCTGCAGTTCGCGCGCCTGCCGGAACGACTCCTTCAGCATGCGCTGGTCGAGTTCGTTGAGCGAATATGGATCGATCCGGTTCCGGTTGCGCGCCGGGTCGCCCGCGCGTTCGTCGGTCGGGTCGATGAACTCGCCGCGCTGCGCGCGCAGCCGCATCATCTGGAGGAACTGGAAGGCGTCGATCGCGGCGGCGACGTGCCGGTCCGGGACATTCAGGCGCCGTCCGGTTGCCCATAGCCGCTGCCCGGTGTTCGTCTCCGGCGTTCCGAGCCCCAGGGCGAGCGCGCGCGCGGCGTCGACGAAGACCCGCGTGCCCTGCGTCTTCAGGTCGATCGTGCCCTGATTCTGGCCCTCGTCGGTCCTGAACGTGCGGATCAGCCCGAGGGGCGGCTCGGCCTGCAAGGCGTTCGCGGTCATCATTCGCAGGAAGAAGCGGTTGTCCTGCGTGATCCCGAGCAGCCAGTTGCGCAGCCGCTCCGCCAGCGTCGCGTTGCCGAACAGCGGCCGGAAGTCGAAGAAGATGTTGGCGTTCAGCAGCGCGTTCGGAGTCGGCTCGCGCACCCAGCCGGCGAACTTCGCCCGCCACTCGTCGACCGACAGGCAGCACTCCCGGTTGCTCGCCATGATGTTGCCCGGGCACAGCGGAAAGCCGAGCTCGGCGAGGGCATCGTTGACGTTGCGCGCGAAGTTGAGCAGCCTGGCCCGGTCGTGCGCGAGCTCGTCCTCGTCGCCCTCGAAGATGATCGCGTTGTCCTGGTCGGTGGCGATCGTCTGTTCGCGCCGCCCCTCGCTGCCGAGCGACAGCCAGCACCACTCGAGCCCTTCCAGGTCCGCGCCCGGCAGCATCAGGTCGAACACCCGCTCGGTCATCGCGTCGTTGAGCGCGGCGATCGTGTGGGTGAGGCCTTCGGCGGCCGCACCCTGCGCGATCAGGTTCTCGGTCAGCATGCCGATGTCCTGCGCCGCGCGCTTCAGCGCCGCCACGCTGCGCGCCGTCTTGATCGACTGCATCACGTTGCGCATGGACACACGCTGCAGCGAGAACAGGTCGCGCTCGGAGACGATGCCAGCGATGCGGCCCTCGCGCGTCACCACCAGCTGGTGGTAGCCGCGTCGCGCCATCACGGCGAGCGCCTCCTGCGCGTTGGCGAGCTCGTCGAGCACGCCGGGCCCGGCGGTCATCACGTCGGTGATCGGCCGCTCGAGGGCCACGCCCGGCAGCACTACGCGCTCCATCAGGTCGGTGAGCGTGAAGATGCCGAGCGGCTTCTGCTCGCCGTCGACGACGGCGATGGTGCCGACGTGCTCGCGGCTCATCGCGTCGAGCGCCTCGCGGATCGATGTGTCGCTGCTGCAGTAGACCGGGGCGCGTCGCACCAGCGCCTTCAGCGGCTGAAGAAGGGTCTGCTGCTCGGCGGCGCGCTGCGAGAACTGGGTCCGCAGCTGGGCGAGCGACTGCTGCACGATCGATGCCAGCGCCTGCGTGCAGAACCGCGCGAACGGCGCCGAGCGTGTCCGCAGCTCCTCGAAGTCTTCCTTTGCGAGCTGGAAGCAGAAGACGTCCTCGGCAGCGACGAAGTGCCGCGTGTTGACCGAACTGGCCGACAGGGACGCGACGGGGAAGCACTCCCCGGGGCCGAGCACGATGTCGTCGCCCTGTACCGAGGCGTTGTAGTTGCGCACGTGGCCGCGCTGGACGATGTGCAGGTCGCGCACACGCACCCCGCTCGCCGGATCGATGATCAGCGAGCCGACCGGGAAGTACGCGAGCCGCACGCGCTCGGAGATGAACTCGAGGTCGGCCGTCGCCATGCCGGAGAACGGCGCGTGGTGGCGCAGGAAGGCGACGGTCGCCTCGTTGATCAGGGCCGGCGTGGGCATCGGTCGTTGTTCGTCGCGTCGGGTCGAGTCAGATTGCAGCAAGTGCCAAGCGTACGGCCTTGTCTGTGGTCAAAGGGCCTCCCTTGCCCCAAAAGAAAGAGGCCCCGCGTGGGGGCCTCTTTCTTCCTTCGGACGGACTGCGTCAGTGCGCGGCTGCTCTGGAAGCCAGGATGCCGGTGTTCTGGCGCGCGTAAAGCTCTTCCCACATGTCTTCGGCGCGCTTGTCGCGGTAGAACAGCGAACCGAGGATGACCGCGAGGAAGCCGAGCGGGATCGAGATCAGGCCCGGGTTGCGCAGGTCGAACAATGGCGCCTCGAGGCCCACGAGCGACGTGGTCTCGCCCTTGACGCGCTCGATGTCCCCTTTCGCCTTCGTCGCCGCACGGTCGAGCGCCGCGATGGTCTTCTGGCCGGCCGTCACTTTCGGAGCCTCGCCGGACGCGATGTCCGCCTGGGCCGCTGTGCGCTTCGGACCGTCGGCGGCGAGCACTTTCTCGGCCGCACCGCGGACTGCCTTCGGATAGGTCATGTTCGGCGAAACGAGCACGAGCCCGACGGCCAGCAGCGTGCCGACCACCATGCCGGCGACGATGCCGCCCGTGTTGCACTTGCGCCAGTACAGCGTCAGCAGCACGCACGGGAAGTTGGCCGAGGCGGCGACCGCGAACGCCAGCGCCACCAGGTGGGCCACGTTCTGGCCCTTGGCCGCGATGCCGATCGTGATGGCCATTGCGCCGACGATCACCGTGGCGATCCGTGCCGCGCGCACCTGCTCTTGCGGCGTCACGTGCTCTTCGCGGATCACGCCGACGTACAGGTCGTGCGCCATGGCGGATGCGGCGGCCAGCACCAGACCGGCCACGACCGCGACGATCGTGGCGAAAGCCACGGCCGCGACGAAGGCCAGCATGAAGTTGCCGAGCATCGAATCCGCTCCGCCACCGAGGAACTGGGCGAGGAGCGGGCCGGCCATGTTGCCGCCCGGGTCGACCGCGGCGATCGCCGCCGGCCCGACATGCTTGGCAGCGCCGAAGCCGAGGAACAGCGTCAGCACATAGAAACCGCCGATGATGGCCATCGCCCAGATCACCGACTTCCGTGCGGCCTGCGCCGTCGGAACGGTGAAGAAGCGCATCAGGATGTGCGGCAGTCCTGCCGTGCCGAACACCAGTGCCATGCCCAGCGAGATCTGGTCGATCGGCGCCTTGAACAGCAGTCCCGGCTCGAGGAAGCGCTGACCGAGTTCCTGTGGCGTCATGTTCTTCGACGCTTCACCCAGCAGCCCCGCCACGCGTAACTGGACCTTCGGATCGCCGACGACGTCCTGCAGGAAGGCGGGCAGGGAGAAGCCGTAAGGCGCCCACACCAGGAGCACGAGGATGATCGACGCGATCACCAGCAGGATGGCCTTGATGATCTGCACCCACGTGGTGGCGACCATGCCGCCGAACAGCACGTACGCGAGCATCAGCACGCCGACTGCCATGACGGAGATTTCATAGTCGATGCCGATCAGCGTCTTCACCAGCACGCCGCCGCCGACCATCTGCGCCGTCAGGTAGAACGTCGACACCGTGATGGTCGACAAGGCGCCGACGATGCGGACCTTCTTCGGATCGTTGCGGTACGCGAGGATGTCGGACAGCGTGTACTTGCCGATGTTCCGGCAGGGCTCGGCAATCACGAGCAGCACCGTGATGTAAGCCACCAGCCAGCCCACGGAGTACATGAACCCGTCGTAGCCGTACTGGCTGATCAGGCCGGCAATCCCGAGGAACGAGGCCGCCGACAGGTAGTCGCCGGCGATCGCCCAGCCATTCTGCAGGCCGGAAACGCCGCCGCCGGCCGTGTAGAAGTCCGACGCCGTCTTCACGCGCTTCGCGGCAACGTAGGTGACGTACATCGTCAGCGCGATGATCGCCGCGAACACCGCGAACGTGAGCCAGCGGTAGTTGGGCGCAACCGCGCCCTGCGCGAGCGCGGGCAGCGCGGTCAGGCCGATCGCGGCAATGCCGACGAGCGTGAAAGCCTTGGTGCGGAGCGAGAGTGAATTCACGTCACACCTTCACTTTCTTCTCGAAATCAGCGACCAGTTCCCGCGCCATCGCGTCGAACTCGTTGTTTGCGCGCCAGGAGTAATAGAAGGCGATGCCCCACGCGACGGCGAACTGGGAGAGCGCGAACAGGATGCCGACGTTGATGGGTCCCCACACCTTGACGGAATACAGGGCGGGGAAGTAGGCCGCGCCGATCGGCAACAGGAAGTAGAAGAAAACCGAAAAGATCATCAAGCCTGTCAGGAAGGCCTGCTTCTTCCTGTGCAGGACCTGAAAGCGCGGATCGGCGACGATCGCGCCCCACTCGAGTGAAGTCATTGCCATAAGGGACCCTCCCTTGGATCCGCGGTCGTTATCGTGCGGCGGAATCGCTGCGCCGAACCCGGCCTTGTCTTCTTTTCTATGGCCGTGGCCCGAGCAAGCTAACGAGCCGACCTTACCTCTCCCTTACTAGTCCACCTGACCGGGGGCTTACGCAGCTGGGCGAGGCGGCGGCTGTGACTCCCTGTTCGCGGGATGCGCAGGGGCGCAACCGCGCGCCGTGCGAGATTGGCTTCCGGTCGGTGCCCTGGCCCCTTGGCACGCGCCGCGCGCAGCGCTAGATTTTGTCGAAGCACGGACGGGAGGCCGCACGATGGGCATCGCGCAGGCGCTGACGCGCAGGGCTGAGACGCAGGTCACGGGCGCGGTGCGCTCGGGTATCGAGCGCCTCGCGGCGCGGGTGGCGGCCGAAGGCGGCGTTCCTCTGGAGGTGGTGCTGCCGGACGGCGCGCGGGTCGGCTTCGGGCTGCCCGCGCGCATCCGGCTGGTCGTGCGCGCGCCGTCGCTGCTCGCTGAACTGGCCAGCCCGTCGTTCGCCACTTTCGCGGAGGCCTACGTGCACGGCCGCCTCGACGTGCAGGGCGACCTGCTGGAAGCGCTGCCACTGGCGGAGCGCATGGTCGAGACCGGTGGGTGCGGCATCGCGCAGCGGGTGGCGGTCGCGGTCGCGCGGCATACGGCGCGGACCGACCGCTCGGCGATCAGCTACCACTACGACGTCGGCAACGCGTTCTACCGCTTGTGGCTCGACGAACGCATGGTGTACTCGTGCGCGTACTTCCGCACGGGTGACGAAACGCTCGACGAGGCGCAGCGCGCCAAGCTCGATCACATCTGCCGCAAGCTCCGGCTGGCGCCGGGCGAGCGCTTGATCGACGTCGGCTGCGGATGGGGCGGCCTCGTGATCCACGCTGCGCAGCACTACGGCGTCTCCGCGGTCGGCATCACCCTGTCGACTGAACAGCACGGGCTGGCGCGCGAGCGCGTCGCCGCGCTCGGTCTCGGCGATCGCGTCCAGGTGGAATTGCTCGATTACCGCGATCTCGCCGGGCGCTACGGGCGCGACAGCTTCGACAAGGCGGCCAGCATCGGCATGTTCGAGCACGTGGGGCTGAAGAACCTCTCGAAGTATTTTTCGAGCGTCGCCGCCGTCCTGCGCGATCGCGGGCTCTTCCTCAATCACGGCATCACGGCCGCCGACGTCGAGAACCGACCGGTGGGCAGCGGCGTCGGCGACTTCGTCGACAAATATGTCTTCCCGCAGGGCGAACTGCCGCACCTCCACCTCGCCGTGCGCGAGATGTCGGCGGCCGGCTTCGAGGTCGTCGACGTCGAGTCGCTGCGTCCGCACTACGCGAAGACACTGGCGCACTGGTCGCGTCGGCTCGATAGCCGCCTCGACGAGGCCGTACGGCTGGTCAGCGACCGGACGCTGCGCATCTGGCGCGCCTACCTGGCCGGCTGCTCCTACGGTTTCCAGCAAGGCTGGATGTCGATCCACCAGGTGCTCGGCAGCGTGCAGCGACAGCCCGGCACCACCGGCTTACCGCTGACGCGGGACTGGATCTACCGTGCCTGAGCGTCGATAGAAGGCTCAGGGCGGCCGGTTCCTTGACCGCGGTCGTCCTTGCACCCCGGCCTCCAGGGCTGCGGGGCTGTTCCGCTGCCGGGAAATGTGACTAGAATCCGCCCGACACGAAACGCCGACAATTCAAAGCCCTGGCGCATGGACTTAAAGCTGTGCGACGGGCCGCAAGAGAAAGAGCGTTCGATCAGGCCGGTATTCGGTCCATTGGCGAACCGGCATGCGTGGTCTGCTGTTGACTTTGTCGTGAGGAGGGGACTTTGCGCGCATTGCTGGTTTTGACCCTGGCGGGGTGTCTGGTGGCTTCCGGGGCGGCGTTCGGCGAAACCTCGTCGACCCGGTCCCAATCGCAGGCCTCGACGACCATCGCCAAGGCAAAGTCTGCCCAGCGCGTGAAGGGCACGATCCCCGCCGGCTCGGCCCGCATTCAATCCAAACGAAAGGCCGCCGTTGAACGCGCACCGCTGCGCCCGTCCGAGGGCCAGCTCGTCGGCCTCACGCACAGCGGCGACCCGCTGCAATTGAAGAGCCACGTGGTGCTGGTCGTCGACCAGGACACCGATGAAGTGCTCTTCGAGAAGAACGTCCACGCGGTGCTGCCGATCGCGTCGATCACGAAGCTGATGACGGCGCTGGTAACCGTCGAAGCCGGCCTGCCGCTCGACGAGGAACTGAAGGTCACACCGGACGAACTGGTGCGCGCCGGCATCCGCTCCAACCTGCGTCCCGGACTGGCCATGAGCCGCGGCACCGCGCTGCATCTGGCGCTGATGTCGTCGGAGAACCGCGCCGCGCAACTGCTCGGCCGCACCTACCCCGGCGGCCTCGACAACTTCGTCGAGGCGATGAATGCGAAGGCGCGGATGCTGGGCATGAGCGACTCGCACTTCGTCGATCCGACCGGCCTGTCGCCGGACAACCGCTCGAGCGCGAACGACCTCGTGCGGCTGGTGAAGGCGGTCTACGAACACGACGTGATCCGGGAATACAGCGTCAGCGGCGAACTGGCGCTGCCGGTGGGCAAGCGCAACGTCCGCTACGGCAACACCAATCGCCTGACGGCGAATCCCGACTGGGAAATCGGCCTGCAGAAGACCGGCTACATCTCCGCCGCTGGCCGCTGCCTCGTGATGCAGGCGGTGATCGAGGGCAAGCGAGTGGTGATGGTGCTGCTGGATTCGGTCGGCAAGTATTCGCGGATCGCCGACGCGCAGCGCATTCGTGACTGGCTCGAAACGAGCGGCGCCCTGACCAAGGCGCCCGCGCGTTCGGCCGGCTCCTCCACCGTCGACCCGGCCCGGACGATCTAGCTCTTCGCGCGCGGCTCGGGCTGCCCGCTGTAGCCCAGGCCGGCCGAGATTCGCTGGGCGGTCGACAGCAGGTCGTCGATCCAGTCGTCCTGCATCCGCTCCGACGGCGCCGAAACCGAGAGTCCGGCAGTGATCCGCCCCGTGTCGTCACGGATGCCGGCGGCGAGGCAGCGCACTCCCAGTTCCAGTTCCTCGTTGTCGCGCGCATAGCCGCGCGTGCGGACCATCGAGAGTTCGCGCTCGAGCTTGGCCAGTTCCGTGATGCTGTTCCTGGTGGTGCCGGCGAGGCCGGTCCGCGTCGCATAAGCGCGAACGACGCGCGGGTCGTCATAGGCGAGGAAGAGCTTGCCGCTCGACGTCAAGTGCAGCGGCGCGCGGCCGCCGATCGCCCGCACGACCTGCATGCCCGAGCGTTCGCTGTAGGAGCGGTCGACGTAGACGATCTCGTCGCCCTGGCGCACCGACAGGTTGACGGTCTGGCCCGTGCGGCGATGCAGGTCGCGCATCGGCTCCAGCGCGGCCTCGCGCACCGACAGGCGCGCCTTGACGAGGTTGCCGAGTTCCAGCAGCCGCATTCCGAGGCGGTACGACCCCGGCGTTTCTGCGCGGTCGACGAATCGGCCGACGACCATGTCGTTTAGTATCCTGTGCGCCGTCGAAGGGTGCAGGCCCGTCGTATTCGCGAGGTCCTTCAGGCTGACGGCTTCCGAACGGGCGGCGAGCGCATCGAGCAGCTTCATCATCCGCTCGATGACCTGGATGGCGGTCTTGTCCCGCGGGGCGGCAATCGTCATGGTGCGTTGCGGTATTTTTTGGATACCGCGGTTTTATATCAGATTGCGAAAAGTGGGCAATGGATCGCGCCGGGCGACCTTGACCTGCCGCAGGTTCTTTCCATATCCCGGTGCCATGCAGCGCGCGGGCTGCGCCGAGCGGTGGCCGTGACCGGCCACGGGAGATCGCGAACGTGAGAGTCGGACTGTTCGTCACCTGCCTGGTGGATGCCGTGAGGCCGGAAATCGGGTTCTCGACCCTGAAGCTGCTCGAAGGCGCGGGCTACGAAGTGGTCGTGCCGGAGGCGCAGACGTGCTGCGGACAGCCGGCCTACAACTCGGGCGACTCGCGCACCGCGCGCGAACTGGCGGAAAAGGTGCTGCGCGAATTCGAGGGGTTCGATTACGTCGTCCTGCCGAGCGGCTCGTGCGGCGGACAGATCAAGGTGCAGTACCTCGACCTGTTCCGCGACGATCCGGACCTGAAGGCCCGCGTCGAACGTCTTGCTGGCAAGACCTACGAGCTGACGGACTTCCTCGTCAACGTCGCGAAGATCACCCAGGTGCCGTCGACCTTCGCCGGCCACATCACCTACCACGATTCCTGCAGCGGCCTGCGCGAGCTCGGCGTCAAGCAGCAGCCGCGCGCGCTGCTGGCGAAGCTGCCCGGCGTGCAGCTGACCGAGATGAAGGACTGCGAGCAGTGCTGCGGCTTCGGCGGCACCTTCTCGGTGAAGTACGGCGACATCTCCGGCGCGATCGTCGACGAGAAGTGCCGCAACATCCAGGCGAGCGGCGCCGACGCCGTCGTGCTCGGCGACCTCGGCTGCATCCTGAACATCGAAGGGCGGCTGCGACGCACCGGTGACGAGAAGACCCGGGTGCTGCACATCGCGCAGGTCCTTGCGGGAGACGCGTGATGCGGGTCGAGTCGATGCACTTCAAGGAGCGCGCCGGCCAGAAGCTGGCCGACGTCCGCCTGCAGAAGAACCTGAAGAAGCTGTCGGAGAAGTTCGTCACCGCGCGCGCGGCGGCGATCCTCGAACTCGACGACTTCGAGGCCACGCGCGATGCGGCGGTCGAGCGGCGCAACCGGGCGCTGGCCGACCTCGACGTCTGGCTGGAGATCTTCGAGCGCAACGCCAGCGCGCGCGGCGCGCAGGTGCTCTACGCCGAAACGCACGAGGAAGCCGTGCGGCTGATCGTCGACATCGCGAAGCACCACGGGGTGCGCAAGGTCACGAAGTCGAAGTCGATGGTGTCCGAAGAGGTCGGACTGAACCACGCGTTCGAGGTCGCGGGCATCCAGCCGGTCGAGACCGACCTCGGCGAGTACATCCTGCAGATCAACGACAACGAGGCGCCGTCGCACATCATCGCGCCCGTGATCCACAAGGACAAGGAAGAGATCTCCGACCTCTTCGCGAAGGCCCACGCCACGCCGCGCAAGACCGAGATCACGCAGCTCACGCGCGAGGCGCGCGAGGTGCTCCGCGGCCACTTCCTCAGCGCGGACATGGGCGTCACCGGCGCCAACTTCCTGGTCGCCGAGACCGGGTCGGCCACGGTCGTCACCAACGAGGGCAACGAAGGGATGTGCACGATCCTTCCGCCCAAGGTGCACGTGGTGCTGACCGGCATCGAGAAAGTCCTGCCCACGCTCGAGGACGTCGCCACCCTGATGCGCCTGCTGCCGCGTTCGGCGACGGGCCAGCCGATCTCCAACTACTTCTCGGTGCTGACCGGCCCGCGTCGGCCGGGCGAGGAGGACGGCCCGGAGCACATGTACTACGTGCTGGTCGACGCCGGCCGCACCGGCCTGCTCGGCGGCGAGTTCCAGGAGATGCTCCGCTGCATCCGCTGCGGCGCGTGCATGAACCACTGTCCCGTCTACCAGAAGATCGGCGGCCACGCGTACGGCTGGGTGTATCCGGGTCCGATGGGTTCGGTGCTGACGCCGAGCTACGTCGGCATCGAGAACGCGCTCGATCTCCCGCACGCGGCCACGCTGTGCAGCCAGTGCAGCGTCGTCTGCCCGGTGAAGATTCCCTTGCCGGACCTGCTGCGCAAGCTGCGCGAGAAGCAGTGGGAGCGCGGGCTGCGGCCGTGGTACGAGAAGGTCGGCATTGCGCTCTGGGCGTACGCGGCCATGCGGCCGTCGCTGTACGCGTTCGGATCGAAGGTCGCGGTCCGCGTGCTGCGCTGGATGGGCGGCGATGCGAAGCGCATCCGCAGCCTGCCGGTCGGTGCGGGCTGGACCGTCAGCCGCGACTTCCCGGCGCCGAGCGGCCGCACCTTCCGCGAGATGTACCGCGAACGTCGGCCGTCGGGTCAGGCCGGTTCGACGCGGACGTAACGCGCGCCGGTCTCGTCGCGCCCCGACCGGAACAGCGCGATCGCGCGGATCGGCCAGGCGATCGGCGGCGCGATCTCTCGCGGGCCATCGAAGCGCTTCACGTCGCGCAGCAGCGTGACGTGCGGGACGAAGGGCTTGCGGTCGTAGCCCACCCCCATGCGGTCGAGCAGCCCGCGCGCGCCGGCCGCGATCGCTGCCAGTTCGTCCGACAGCGCTCCGCCGGC
>Ga0209253_10004828_pt1 | contig 11710 bp, 9 predicted proteins | sample FrelakmetBRP12BR_FD_187145 | JGI IMG/M metagenome (GOLD analysis project Ga0209253, IMG submission 187145) | Freshwater lake sediment microbial communities from the University of Notre Dame, USA, for methane emissions studies - BRP12 BR (SPAdes)... | ecosystem: Environmental > Aquatic >...
AGACTACGACGTTGATAGGCTGGGTGTGTACATGCAGTAATGCATTTAGCTAACCAGTACTAATTGCCCGTGAGGCTTGACCATATAACACCCAATCGGCCTGGAGATTTTCCACCGATGGTGTCGTCAGCTGTATCGCTCGTTGCGACACGCTTGTCATACCCGATTCGAATTCATAGCGGCGCGCGAAAGCGCGCGCGTGAGCCAGTTTGCCTGGCGGCAATAGCGAGCGGGAACCACCCGATCCCTTTCCGAACTCGGAAGTGAAAACGCTCAGCGCCGATGGTAGTGTGACCTTTGGTCATGCAAGAGTAGGTCACTGCCAGGCTCTTAAGCCCGAAACCCCCGACGGAGAAATCCGCCGGGGGTTTCTTTTTTGGGGTTCCGCTACGGCCTGGACGCCGGTGCCTGCGACGGCCGGTTCATGTCGAGCCCCAGCGGCCGTTCGCGCGGCGGCACGAAGTCCTTCGGGAACCAGACGAACGATAGCCGCATCACGCGGACCACGTCCGGCACGATGTCGATACGCGTGAGATAGATGCCGAAGCGATTGCCGCTCGACAGGAGCGTGTTGTCGGAGAACGGCAGCGAATACGGCGACAGCGTGAACTCGATCGGCGGCGTGTTGGTCTGCTGCGCGTCCTTCCCGTCCAGCGCCCGGGCGTAGATCCCGACCGTCTGGTCGGCCCAGTTGACGGCGCGGAAACTGATCTGCAGCTTGTCCCGACCGTCCGGGGAGATCACCTTGAACGGCGATCCGCTGGCACTCGCGGAGCAATCGAGGGAGATGGAGCTGGTGACCGCTGCCGGCGCCGAGCCCGGGATCGCGCAGGACAGGAGTGCTTCCGCCGGCGCACTGACGTCGGAGTTCAGCGAAATCTCGATGAAGTCGGGATTGCTTCCGGCAGGGCCATCGGCCGCGGCGAGCATCGGCGCCAGCTGGCGCGAGATCACCCGCCGTGCGGTCCCGCGCAGGCGCGAGCGGGCTTCCTCGGTCTGGCCGGGCAGCGTATCCACGTATCGCATCAGCGGCCCAAGCTCGAAGTGCTCGTGGAAGTTCAGGGTCAGGAGCTCGGCCAGGAGCGCGAGGCGTTCGGCGCGCGGCAGGTCCATTTGTGGGCCGCTCGCTGGAGCGTCGATGCCAGTCTGCAGCAACGGGCCGACGAGTTCCCTGAACATCGCGGATCGAAGCGCGGTCTCCGACTCCTCCCGCTGGTTCATCAGGGACTGCAGGTTGTTCTGCCTGGCGATCTCTATCTCACGTTCCCGCAGCGAGTTCGTCGCGTAGATGCCGAGAACGGTCGCAGCGACCGTCACGATCGGGATCGCAAGCGTGCTGACGATGTCGGCCGCGAGCCTGAAGTTCGCGCGCCAACCAGGCTTGTGGGTCGGGGCCGGCGGCGGCTCGCTGGCGGTCGTCGGCGAAGGAATGGGCGTGCCAGTCACCGTGGGCGTCTAGCCGCAGGAGATGTTGACGGTCACAGGGTCGGACAGGCTGAGGAAGTCCTGGTCCTTTTCCTTGGGGGCCTTGCAATGCGCCTTGTATTTCCCCACCGGCAATTGCAGCTGGTACGGCCCCGAAGACAACTTCGCGACCTCGACTCCCTTGGAATCCAGGATGACCACCGTGGCTCCCTGCGGCGTCACGGTCCCGGTGACGACATCCGCCCTGGCGGTCGGGGCCGCGAGCGGCGTCGCTGCAGCCAGGACGAGCATTGCAACGCGATACGGTCGAAGTGGATTCATGAATCCTGCCTGGTCGGTCGTGGGTGTCCGGGGAAGGTACCCGCCGCCCCCCGAACGTGCAACACTCGCGTCCGCGACCCGCACGATCGGCACGGCCGGCCCAGCGGGCGATGGGGGAGATGGGGAATGAACGACGTCCAGCAGTCGGTGGGGCTGCGCGCCGAAGCGCTGCTCCAGATCCTGGAGGTGACGCGCAAACTGGCCGCGCCCTTCGACCTCAAGAGCGTGCTCACCGAGATCGGCGAGGCCGCGCGCAGCGTGCTGCACGCCGAGCGCGCGACTGTCTGGCTCTATGAGCCAGGGCTGGAGGCCCTGGTGCTTGCCGGGACGCCGGCGGACCGGCCGGTCCGCGCCCGCCTCGAGCAGGGCATCCTCGGCCTGACGGCGCGGACGCGGGCGATCGTGAACGTCCCGGACTGCCGCGTTGACCAGCGGTTCGACCCGGCGGTGGATCTCGACTACGACAACGACGTGCGCTGCATGCTGTCGGTGCCGCTGGTGGAACAGAATTCACTGGTCGGCGTTCTGCAGGTGGTGGACAGCGCGAACGGTCACTTCACGGCCGACGACGAGCGCGTGGCCACGACGCTCGCTTCCCAGTGCGTGGTCTTCATCCAGCGCGAGCGGCTGACGCGTACCGCGGTCATGGCGGAGAAGCTCGACCGCGAGATCAAGCTTGCGCGCGACATCCAGATGAGCACGCTGCCGTCGGACATGCCCACGGTGCCCGGCTATGACATGGCCGCCCAGTTCTGCCCGGCCGACGACACCGGCGGCGACACCTTCGACCTGGTGACGCTGGACGACCAGCGACTGTTCATCCTGCTCGGCGACGCGTCGGGCCACGGCATCGGGCCCGCGCTCAGTTCCACGCAGATGACCGGCATGCTGCGCGTGGCGTTGCGGCTGGGCGCCGACCTCGACGCGATCTTCACCCACGTGAACAACCAGCTGGTGGAGGACCTGCCCGAGGAGCATTTCGTCACGGCATTCCTCGGCATGCTCGACCCGCACCGCCACGAGGTGACCTACCACGCCGCGGGCCAGGGCCCGCTGCTGCACTTCCGCGCCGCGACCGGCGAGTGCGAGTGGCGTGAGCCTACGACCTTCCCGATGGGCTACATGCGCTACCCGTCGCTCGACCCGCCGGCCAGCATCGTGCTCGAGCCGGGCGACGTGCTCGGGCTCATCTCGGACGGCGCCTACGAGCGCGAGAACGCCGCGCAGGTGCAATTCGGCACCGATGGCGTCGAGCGTGTCGTGAGCCTCAACCATCACCGCCCGATGTCCGAGCTGCTGACGCTGCTCCTCGAGGCGCTGCACGACTTCGCGGGCGGCGTCCCGCAGGCCGACGACGTCACCATCGTCCTGTTGCGCCGCAAGGCGGAGGCGAGCGCCGCGACCACCGTCCAACGCTATTTCAAGCGCAGCTACGATTCGCTCGAAGCGGTGTTCCAGTTCATCGAGGACTTCCTGCGCGTCAAGTCCATCGACATGAACCTGCGCGAGCCGGTGGACTTCATCGTCGAGGAACTGTTCACGAACATGGTCAAGTACAACCCGGGCAACGAGCACGACATCGCGCTCAGCCTCGGCTGCACGGCCCAGGTGCTCACCGTGCGGCTGACGGACTTCGACGTGGATCCCTTCGACGTCACGCGCGGGCCGGCGGTGGACATCGACAAGCCCCTGCAGGAACGGCAGATCGGGGGGCTGGGCCTGCACCTCGTGCGCAAGATGGCCGACACCCTGCGCTACGAGTTCGCCGACCGGCGCAGTACCATCACGTTCACCATGGCGCTGGGGTAAAGGCGATGTTCGAGATCGACCGTGGCGCGGCGGGCGAGGTGGTCCTCAAGGGACGGCTCGATGCCGCGCATTGCGAGAAGGCCCTGCAGTTCTTCGACGGCGTCGCCGATCCGCACGTCGTGGACATGACCGGGCTCGATTACATTTCGAGCGCCGGGCTCGGGGTGCTCCTGAAGACCCAGAAGCGGGCCATGCAGTCCGGCCGCGGCCTCAGGCTGCTCAACGTGAACCGGCACATACACGACATCCTCCGTTACGCCGGGTTCGACAAGATCTTCGACATCGTCAAGGCCGGGGATTAGTCGCGGGCGGGGGCGTCGCCGCGATTTCCGACCAACTTTTTCGGTCCTGTGCCGTATTTATGAACGAGGACAGCGACGGGTTACTGGTCCAGCGGTGCCGCGGAGGCGACAGGCGAGCCTTCGAGACCCTGGTAGACCGATACCAGAAGCCCGTCTTCAATGCGGCCCTGCGGATGCTCAGGAATCCCGAGGACGCGCGGGACGTCGCCCAGACAGTGTTTCTCAAGGTTTTCGAGCACCTGGCGGACTACGACCCGAAATTCAGGTTCTACAGCTGGATCTACCGGATTGCCCTCAATGAATCGATCAACGTCCTCGACCGCCGGCACCGACACGAGCCCATCGCGGGCGACGAAGTCGACGACCGGCGGGGCGCCGAGGACGAGGTCGGCAGCATGCAGACCGGCGTCCGGGTACAGCGTGCCCTGATGTCCATCAAGCCGGAATACCGCTCGGTCATCGTGCTCAAGCACTTCCTCGAACTGAGCTATGACGATATCGGGCAGGTCCTGGGACTGCCGGAAAAGACGGTCAAGTCGAGGCTCTTCACGGCGCGGCAGCTCCTGAAGGACGCCCTGCAGGCAGGCGGAACGCTCTGAATCATGATCGAAGAAAAATACATCGAATTCATCCACGCGGACGTCGACGGCGAGCTGCCGGACCATGACCGCGCCGAATTGAGCCGCTACCTGCTGGCCAACCCCGAGGCGCGCACCCTGCGCGACGAGTTGCGGCAGGTCTGCACTGTGCTCGATGGGGTGCCGTCGGCCGAGCCGCCGCCCGGTCTCAGGGCCTCGATCCTGGAAGCGGTCCATCTGCCGGCGGCGCGCGTCGGCTCGACCCCGCTGCGTGCGAGCGTGTCGTCGCCCCACAGGTGGCGACTGGCCGCCGCGTTCGCGGGTGGACTGCTCGTCAGCGCCATTGCGCTCCAGCTGGGTCAGGACCGGGAAGCCGGCCTCGACGTGTCCCAGGTCGCAGGTACGCTGGCGAGCCAGGATCCGGTGGCGCGGTCGGAACCCGTGGACACCATCCAGGTGTCGCTGGACCAGGCCAAGGGTAAGGTGTCGCTGTTTCGTTCGGCGACCATGCGCGTCGTCGAATTCGATCTTGCAGTGCAGCAGCCGCTGGAGGTCGTCGTGATGCACGACGGCCAGGAAGCTCGATTCAGCGGCCTCGGGCCGGCAGTTTCCGGGGGAAATCAGCGCTATGCTCTGGTGCTCGAGGGCGCTGGGCGGGCAGGGTCTGCCATAGGCATCAGGTTCCTGGCTGGGGGCGCCGAGATTCACCGTGACGAGCTGGAGGTCACGGCGCCCGAGTGAGCCGCAGAGTTTTGGAGGCCGGGGACCAACCTTTTGTGTCGCCGGCCGTACTTACAGATGTAGTTCAACGTACAGAGCCCGGGTGACTGGGCGTAAGGGGAGCAAGAAATGGCAAGCGAACGTGGAAATTCCGCCGGCAGGAAGATGTGGATCATCGGCGGCCTCGCGGCCGTGGCCGGCATCGTCGGTTACATGAGCCTCAACTATCCGCCGGCCAGCGAGGATGCGGCGGGCACGATCGTCCCGGCCAATCGTTACCGGGCGGACGGGTCCGGCGGCGCCCCGATGGGTGACCAGAGCGGCCTGACTTCGCAAGGTACGGCGAGTTCAGCGGCCGGCGCAGCTAATGCTTCGAACGCTTCGAATGCCTCGAATGCCTCGAATGCTTCGAATGCCTCGAATGCTTCGAATGCCTCGAATGCTTCGAATGCTTCGAATGCTTCGAATGCTTCGAATGCTTCGAACGCTTCGAACGCTTCGAACGCTTCGAACGCTTCGAACGCTTCGAACGCTTCGAACGCTTCGAACGCTTCGAACGCTTCGAACGCTTCGAACGCGTCGAATGCCTCGAACGCTTCGAATGCCTCGAACGCGTCGAATGCCTCGAACGCGTCGAATGCCTCGAACGCGTCGAATGCCTCGAATGCCTCGAATGCTTCGAACGCTTCGAATGCCTCGAACGCTTCGAACGCGTCGAATGCCTCGAACGCTTCGAATGCCTCGAACGCGTCGAATGCCTCGAACGCTTCGAATGCCTCGAACGCGTCGAATGCTTCGAACGCTTCGAATGCTTCGAATGCTTCGAACGCGTCGAACGCGTCGAACGCGTCGAACGCCTCGAACGCCTCGAACGCCTCGAACGCCTCGAACGCCTCGAATGCTGCGAATGCGGCCAACGCCGCCAACGCGGCGCAGCAGCATTGACGACCAGTTGCCCCGCCGCCGGCGGTGGGGACGCGACGCTTGCGGATGGAATGGCTCGCCCCTCTGGGGCGAGCCATTGCCCGTCCGGGTCGACGACCTAGCTGGGCACGATGTACTTTGGCCAATGCGGCGGCGCGCGTCGGATGCGCCATCGCCCCTGGACTGGCCCGATCCTCCGGGCGGTGCTCATCTGCATCGCCTGCAGCTCGCCGGCTCGCGCCGACGGCCTGAACTACCTCGAGACGACTGATCTCCGGATCGTGGACTTCGCGCCGGCCGGGGACTACCTCGTGCCGTACGCAACGCAGTGCTTCCTGAACGCACTCGCGGCGCAGAAGAAGATCTTCGGCTATGCGCCGGACGGCGGCGTGGCCGTCCTGCTCCAGGATTTTTCCGATCGCGGCAATGCGACCACCCTGCTCGGGGCGCCGCGCGACCGGGTGTTTGTCGACATCGCGCCGGTAAACCTGGCCTTCGAGACCTTCAGCCCTGGCGAGCGGCTGTACACCGTCGCCAACCACGAGACGATGCACCTGGTCACGTCCGACATGGCGGCGCCGGAAGACATGCGCTACCGGCGGCTGTTCGGGGGCAAGGTCGCCCCGGTGGCCGAGCACCCCGAGTCGATCCTCTATTACTACCTGACGAATCCGCGCGCGTCCTCGCCGCGCTGGTACCAGGAGGGCAGCGCCGTCTTCATGGAAACCTGGCTCGGCGGCGGCCTCGGTCGCGCCCAGGGCGGGTACGACGAGATGGTGTTTCGCGCCATGGTTCGCGACGGCGCCAGTTTCTACGATCCGCTGGCCCTGGTTTCGAAGGGCACTGAGGTCGACTTCCAGGTCGGGGCCAACGCATATCTCTACGGCACGCGCTTCATGAGCTACCTGGGCCTGACCTACGGACCCGAGAAGCTGATCGAGTGGTGGCGGCGCGGGCCCGACTCCGATCGCTACTACGCCGACGAATTCGAGCGTGTCTACGGCATGCCGCTCACGCGCGCCTGGCAGGACTGGATCCACTGGGAGCACGAGTTCCAGGAAGCGAACCTCAAGTCCGTGCGGTCGTATCCGATCACGCCGCACACAAACATCGCACCCGAGGGGCTCGGCGCGATTTCCCGGACCTACCTCAGTGCCGACCGATCGAAGCTGTACGCCGCCGTGCGTTATCCAGGACAGGTGCCGCACCTGGTCGAGATCTCGATGGGCGACGGTCAGGTGACGTATCTGCAGGAAGTGAAAGGCGCCATTTCCTACCGTGTGTCTTCGCTGGCCTACGATCCCGGCTCCGAGACGCTCTTCTATACGACAGACAACCTGACCCACCGCAACCTGATGGCGCTCGATCTCAGGACGCGCGAGTCGAGGATGCTGCTGCAGGCCGCCCGCATCGGCGACCTCGCGTACAACCCGGCCGACCGCTCCTTGTGGGGACTGCGCACCAACAACGGATTCGACATCCTGGTCCGCATTCCGTACCCCTACACGGAGTGGCAACCGGTACACGTATTTCCGTATGCCGAGGTGCCTTTCGACCTGGACGTCTCGCCGGACGGGACGATGGTGTCGATGTCCGTCGCGGGCCCCGATGAGCAGAATCCCGGCGTACAGGTGATGCAGGTGCGGGTGATGAGGACCGACGCGCTGCTCGCCGGCAATGCGACGCCGGAGCGCCGTTTCGTGTTCGGGACCGCCGTCCCCGAGGGATTCGTGTTCTCGCGCGACGGAAGGTACCTGTATGGCAGCTCGTTCTACACGGGCGTGTCCAACATCTACCGCTACGAGCTCGCGACCGGCAAGCTCGAGGCTCTCACCAACGCCGAGGTCGGCTTCTTCCGGCCGATGGAGCTCGACGACTCGAAGCTGCTCGTGCTCAATTACACCGCGCAGGGCTTCGTGCCGGCGACGATCGAGCCGATGGTCACGGAGGACCTGAGCGCCATCACCTTCCTCGGTGAACAGATCGCCACGAAGCGTCCGGTCGTGCAGGGCTGGGTCGCCGGATCGCCGGGCAATGTGGACTACCAGTCCCAGGTCACGGGGCAGGGCAGCTATTCACCGTTGCGAAAGCTCAGTCTCGAGTCCGTCTATCCCGTCCTGCTGGGCTTCAAGGACTCCGTGTCCTACGGCCTGCACGCGCGCTTCAGCGACCCGGTCGGGTTCGACAACGTGGGGGTGACCGCGGGTTACAGCCCGGATGACTCTCTGCCCGGGAAGCAGCGCGGTAACGCGGAGGCGACCTTCCAGCATTCGTTCTGGACGGCTGCGCTCAAGTGGAATGCGGCAGATTTCTACGATCTCTTCGGGCCGACGAAGGTGAGCCGGGCCGGCTACAGCGGGTCCGTCGGTTACGACCGGCCGATCATATTCGACCTGCCCGAGAAGCTGAATTTCAGGGCGCATGCCGCGTATTACGGCGATCTCGACACGCTGCCCGCCTTCCAGAACGTCGCCGCCCCGTTTACCACTCTCACGACTGCCGACTTCGGGTTCTACTACGAGAACCCACGCTCCTCGATCGGCAGCGTGGACGCCGAGACCGGCCACGCCTGGGCCATCGTCACCCACCTGTATTCGGCCGACGGCGAGGTCATTCCGAGCCTGCTCGGAAAGTTCGACGTCGGATTCCCGCTGCGCATCGGCCATTCCTCGATCTGGTCGCGGAACTCGGCCGGAATTTCCTCAGGGAGCCGGGACAATCCGCTCTCGAATGCGTACTTCGGCGGCTTCGGCAACAACTACGTGGACCACGGCGACCCGAAGCGCTATCGCGAAGTCCTCAGCATGCCCGGCTTCGAGATCGACGCGCTCGGCGGCAAGGGCTTCGCGAAGTCCATCCTCGAGTGGAACCTGCCGCCGCTGCGTTTCGCGGCGCTGGGCACGCCGGCGTTCTACGCGAGCTGGGCGCGCCCGGCGATCTTCGCGACCGCCCTGGTGCTGGACCCGCAGGACGGCGGCTACCGGAACGGCGCATACGACGCCGGGGTGCAGCTGGATTTCCAGCTGCAGGTCCTGCACCGACTCCCGATGATGCTCTCCTTCGGCTACGCTGTCGGCTTCGCGGGCGACGGCAAGGGCAAGGGAGAATTCATGGCGTCCCTGAAGATCCTGTGAGCAGTATCCGCCGCCTCGCGCGAGCCCGATGAATCTCCACCTCCTGGCGCTCGCGCCCGTCGCGCTCCTGCCGGTGCTGGTGTTCCTCGCCGCGCTCGTCTACTTCGACAGCTTCAAGCTGGTGAGCCTGCGCGTCGTCGTCGCCGCCATGGCGATCGGCGCCGCCGCGGCCGGAGCCAGCTACTTCCTGAACGGGATACTGCTCGACGGCCTGCGCGTCGAGTTCGTGACCTACTCGCGTTACGTCTCGCCCTGGCTCGAGGAAGTCCTCAAGGGCGCCGTGCTCGTCTACCTGATCCGGTCGCGCCGCATCGGCATGCTGGTGGATGGCGCGATCTTCGGGTTCGCGATCGGCTCGGGATTCGCGCTGGTCGAGAATCTCTATTACCTGGCCACGCGGCCCGACGCGCACGTCGTGGTGGAGATCGTGCGCGGCTTCGGCACCGCGATCATGCACGGTGGCGCGACGGCGATCTTCGCCATCGTGTCGGTCGCGGTGGCGGAGAAGCGCCCCGAGGCGCACATGCTGGTGTTTCTGCCGGGGCTGTGGGCGGCGGTCACCCTGCACTCGGGGTTCAACCACCTGCTCGCGAAACCGGTGCTCGCCACACTCGGCATCCTGCTCGCGCTCCCTCCGCTGATGCAGTTCGTGTTTGCGCGCAGCGAGAAGGCTCTCCGCGACTGGCTGGACGCGGACCTAGACTCGGATATCGAGCTCCTGGAGCTCATCAACTCGCACGAGTTCTCCGAGTCGCACGTCGGAACCTACCTGCACTCGCTCCGCGAGAAGTTCCGCGGCGAGGTCGTGGCCGACATGCTGTGCTACATGCGGTTGCACGTTGAGCTCGCGCTGCGCGCCAAGGGGCTGATCCTGCTGCGCGAGAGCGGTCTCGAAGCCCCGATCGACGAGGAGACGCGCGAGAAGCTCGCGGAGATTCAGTACCTGGAGAGGAGCATCGGGCGGACCGGGCGCATCGCCATGCGGCCGGTGCTGCCGATGTCGAGCAAGGACCTCTGGCAGATCTACATGCTGGGCCAGTGAGGGGCTCGGACTTCGGTCCGCAACGCCCGGGCTGATCAGGCGACGCCGAGCAGGCTGTCGAGTACGTCGTCCGCAGAATAGGTCTCGCGACCGGGCCGCAGGAAGCGGTGAATCCCGGCCGCGTCGTCGCCGGCGGTCACGAGCGACGGCTCGACCTGGCCGGTGTGGAGAACCTGTCCGTAACCGACGGCAGACACGAGCCCGTTGCACACGCACTTGCGGCCTGAGGTCTCGGATTCCTTGCCGCCCTTGCGCAGGTAATCGTCTACCGGTTCACCCGGGCAGCGATAACCGATCGTTCCATCGTCCTGGCGGTAACACTGCCGCAGATATCCCACGTCGCACAGGCGCTCGCGCGCGGCACATGCCTCCGCGCTCGACACCGTGCCGGCCAGTTGCACGACCTTGAACGGGAAGCCGGTCGGCGATGCGTAGGGATCGGTGACCACCTTGATGCTGCGCTCGCGCGCCGCGCGCAACACGGCTGCCTTCAGCTCGGGCGTCAATCCGGATTCTTCGCAGAACGCGAAGGCCGTGCCGACCTGGATTCCCTGTGCGCCGAGCGCAATCGCCAGCTCGAGCTTCGACGCGTCGCCGTATGACCCGCCGAGCCAGAACGGGAGCCCCAGCGCCTTGATCTGCTCGAGGTCGGGAGCATCGCGCGGGCCGTAGATCGGCTCGCCCGCCGCGTCCAGCGTCAGCGGGCCGCGAGGCGGCGCGTTGTGCCCGCCGGCGGTCGATCCTTCCACCACGAATCCGTCGACCTTGCCCGCGCTCTTGCGGGCGAGGGTCATGGCCAGCGTCGCGGAGGAAACGATCGCGAGAAACATCGGCCGCGTCAGCCTGGCCAGTCGGTCCGGCCAGTATCTTCGCGGGTCGAATCGCGTGTGGAATTCCTCACCCGGCAGTGCGCCCGCGACGTCGATGCGGAGCTCGGCGGGTTCGCCGGCAGCGAAGCGGTCGAGGACCGCCGGAATCGACCGCGGAATGCCTGCGCCCATCAGCACCACGTCGACCTTCGCGAGCATGGCCCCGTACAGTGACGCCAGGTTCGGCAGCTGCACCTTCTCCAGCAGGTTGATGCCGATGAGACCTGCGTGTCCCGCCTTGGCCAGGTGAACCTCGGCGAAGTTGCTGACGACGACCAGGTCGAGCAGCCTCGCCGGCATCTCGATCGACGGGAGCGGCTTCGACTTGAACCTTGCGCCGGGCGCCTTGCCTCCCTTGATGAAATAGCGGTTCCAGACCCGGTCGGCGACGTCACGAATCGGGAACGCGTCGAATGCTGCGCGCAGGTGGCCGCCCGGATCGCCGAGCTGCAGTCGCCGTGCGACGACGGTGTCTATGCCGGTGCCGGACACGACGCCGAGCTGGCCCCGGCTCGACACCGCCCGCGCCAGGGGCCAGGACGAGACGGCCACACCCATCCCACCCTGGATGATCCTGGGGAGCTGC